>Ga0207654_10000105_pt1 | contig 55481 bp, 71 predicted proteins | sample KBSC64metaG_FD_184355 | JGI IMG/M metagenome (GOLD analysis project Ga0207654, IMG submission 184355) | Corn rhizosphere microbial communities from Kellogg Biological Station, Michigan, USA - KBS C6-4 metaG (SPAdes) (version 2) | ecosystem: Host-associated > Plants > Roots > Rhizosphere > Soil...
CGGTGCACACTGTTTCGGACGCTCCGGATTTTTTGATCCGAAAATTCGGGTCCGGACTAGGTGCTCCGCCCCGCTCGGGTCTTTTCACCTTCTTGGATAAAAAGATGCGGGGGAGCCTTCGTGTATGGCGCCGCCATCTACGAAAGGAAGCGGCATCAAGCCCGGGGGTACATTCGAACGGCAACGTCGAACGCGGATTGTTGGCAGTGATGAGCGTGCTCGCGATCGCAGGGTGCGCTGGCGCGGTGGCCGCGCTCACTGAAATCAAGGCCCTGAAATCCGAATTGGCCAGCACGCAGCGCGACCTGCTGCCGCTGAAGGAGCAACTCGCCAACGCCACCAGAATCGAAAGAGCCCGAGAGGCCTCGGACAAGCTGAACGACCTAAAGAGAACGCCACCAAAAGACAGCCGCGACGCGACCCCGCCGCTCCTGCTGTCGCGCGAGGAAATTCAGCTCGTGCGGGACTATATCAAGCCGGCTCCCGTCGCGAGTGCGGCCGCCGCACCCGTCAATGTCGGTGACCCCGTGATGGGCCCGACGATACCCTTTCCCTCGCCCATTACGGAAAAGGTGCCGAAACTTCTCGGCGCGACCTTTGCAATCCGGAGCGGCGTCATCGTCATCGTCAGGAAAGATAGCCAACGGGCCGATGCGGTCCTTGGTCCGAACTAGATCTGGCGGCACCGATTAAGGTTGGTTGTTCGGCGGTCGTTCGATGAACCGGCGGCTGCCATTCAGAAGTTCGAGGTTATTGGCGATCACCGGATTGCCGGGATCGAGCGAATAGGCCTTCTCGAATTTCCGGCGCGCGGCGCTGAGATTGCCGCGGAGCATGTAGGAATAGCCCTGGTCATTTAGGATTTGGACCGTTTCGCCGCCGAGGCGGATTGCCTGCGTATAGGCCTGATCGGCGAGATCGAAGCGCCGCAGCCGGTCATAGCTTGCGGCAAGGCCGATCCAGGCGGTGACATCCTTTGGTGCCTTCTCGACGCCATCCCTGAAATAGCGGTTGGCGACGCCATAATTGCCGCGGTTGAAGTGCTCAAGACCGAGCCGCACGGGCTCATCGGAGGGATAATATTTGACGTCGGTCGGCTCCTGGACCGGGTCCGGGCCTCCCGCAGCGACAGGCGTGACCACGGCCGCGTCGCGAACAGAGGCATCCTGCACCGTTTCGCAAGCCGCTAAAGCTGTGGCCAGTAAGGCGCAAGCCAGCCATACAAAAAGGCGCCTCATAAGCATTATCCCCGCCCTACCCGGACAATAAATCAACTATCAAACTCATCGATTGCCCGAGCCCACAACGGCCGCGCCGGTACCTTGGTAGACGCTGGCACCTGCCTCGACGGCCGCCGCTGCGGCGCCGGCCGTTCCCATCGGGGGATGTCCGTCTGCGGGCGTGTTTCCGCCAAAGGCCGGGAGCGGATCACGAGGTGGCGTACCGGTCTCATAACGCTTAACGGCACGGTCGGTTTTCGATGCCTGAACAACGATCCTGCGATCGCCGACATAGCGCGGCCACGGGGTGATCGTATGCGTCACGGCGTTGACCTGCTTGGCGTCCCCGGCGCTCATGGTGATGCTATCGGAGCGTTGGAAATAGCGGTCCACCTCGTCGTGGCCGTACAGGCCATAACAGCCGCCCAGCAGGAAAGGTGAAATCAGAACCAGATACCTGAAGGTCATCTCTTTCGCTCCCCTCAGTTCAGCGTCTTGACGACCGGCTGGCCAGCCGGCGGAGCAATGGGCGTGGTGAGTTCGGGTCCGATCATGTGACCGTAGGGGCCTTTCACCTCGCCTCCCGAGTTGACGTAATCATTGTAGCGCTTGCGGACTTCCATTTGGCCGTTGAGGAAGAAGTCGACGTCATTGGGCGGGAGGCGCGAATCGAGCGGCGAGGCCAGTTGCTGGCCGGGCGCAGCGGGCGCAACCAGGCGCGGCGTCACGATGATGACAAGGTCGGTTTCCTGCTGCTGGTAGGAGGAGCTGCGAAACAGCGTTCCGAGCACCGGCACCGACCCGATCCAGGGCAGTTGCGAGACATCCTCACGGTTGCGGGTCTGCAACAAGCCGGCGATAGCAAAGCTCTGGCCATCCCGCAGCTCGACAGTGGTGCGGGCGTTGCGGCTGCTGAGGGCTGGGATCGTCGTACCGCTGATCGTGACCGCGTTGCTGAAATCGAGCTCGCTGACGGAAGGCTCGACCCGCAGGTTGATCGCGCCACGCGAGAGCACCGTGGGAACGAAACCCAGTTCGACACCGAACGTCTTGAACTGAATGGTAACGGTCGGCACCCCGCCGGCCCCTGCCGGCGTTGTAGCCACTGGAACTGGAAATTCACCGCCGGCGAGGAACCGAGCCGATTCACCCGATAGAGCCATCAGATTCGGTTCCGCCAGCCGACGCACCAAGCCCTTCTGCTCCAATGCCGTCACAAGCAAATCGACCGAGGCGCCGCCGCTCGTTCGGATGACGCTGGTCAGGAGACTTCCAAAAGGGATTGCGGCCGATCCTCCTGCCGCCGTCGCCGCCAGCGTGCCCGCAGTGCCCAGCAGAGGTATCGACCCGGCCGGCGGGCCGGTGTTTGGCAAGGGTTGGCGACCACTGTTCGTATTAATAGAATTGGGTCCGCCAAGTCCGGTATTGCCGATGTTGGTTCCGTTTGCATTGGCGCCATAGAGGTTCATCCCCAGTTCTCGTCCGGCCGACCGGTTGACCTCGAGGAAGCGCACCTCCAGCATCACCTGCTGCGGCGCCGCGACGCTCAACGCGTTGACAAGGGTGCCGCCCTTAGGAAGAGCATTATTTGCAATTGAGACCGCTCGTTCGGCGGCCACCGCATCGGCCGCCGTTCCGCTGAGCACCAGCTGTCCCTCAGTTGAAGAGACGCGAATGCTGGGATTTCCGGTGCTGGCGCGAATGTTTTCCTGCAGATTGACAGTATCGAGCGCGACCTCGACATCGAGGATTCCGATCTGCCGCATCGAAGAGTCGAACAGGATCACGTTGGTGGACCCGGTCTGCTTGCCCTGGATATAGATCAGGTGGTCGCTCAGCGATTTCACATCAACGATGTCAGGCGAGCCGGCGACAATGGTCGCAAAGGCCGTATCAACCTTGAAGGTGCGCGACTTGTTGAGGGTGACCCTGACGCGCTGGACATCCGTCATCTCGCTAACGATGACGCCGCCGCTGGTGGACGCTCGCCGATCCGCCGCCCCAGCGCGGTCGGCCGAACTCAGCAAGGCGAGACTAATGCCAAGAGCCGTGACTGCCCAGGTGACAAGCCCCAACACGGTCCGACGCAAAACGCGAACGCTACTCATCAAATGCCCCTTCGCCGCGTGCTGCGGCTAACCCCTACAACCTACCTGCCTGGCGCCTGACATCTCTCCTAATGGATTACGGCACCTAGCGTACAATTTCTTCAACTACAAATCGTTACCGTTAATTCCGCTCGGAATGCCCGTACCAGATGCAAAGACCCACCCAGCCGCAGCCGGGAATGAGCGAAATCTTCATCCGTCCGGTCCTTCATTGGCAAGAAGCACATCTCCCGCATCGCGGGATTAGCCCTAGAAAACCAACAAATGTTGCCGGAACGCATCACTTCGAGGAACGTATTGGATCGATATACAACTTATAATTGTGCATTTTGCCTGTTAGCACCGCCGCCTCCCGGCTAAGGAAAATTAAGAACTGTGGGCTACGGAACTGAACTAACCTACTCCGCATTGGGAATCGGCAATGAACTGGGCAGAAACGGTGGGCAACGGAAAGTCGAAAGCATCGCGGGTGAAGGCAGTTCTTCTGATCCTTGGATTGTTTCTGGGTTTCGCCGACCTCCTGACCACCAACGAAATTCTGCACCTCGGGATGGAGGAGCTAAACCCGTTCATGCGACTGGCCCAGGAATGGCTCGGGGTCTGGTGGCTCATTCCCAAACTGGGCCTGACCTCCGTGGTGGTCTGGCTGCTTTGGCATAGCAAAAACGTCTACAATATCGCCCTCGTCGTGGCCTTCCTGTCGACGCCTGTGCTGAACAATCTCATCCTCATCGCAGGCTCGAACTGAATCGGGCGTTTGGTCGGCATCATCGCCAAACAAGCCTAGCCCGCGCTTATTCTAAAATGGGACCTTCGTTGAAGCGCTGGGAGCGTTCAACGATGTACCCCAGATTGGCATCATCATTTTGAAATTGGGTTGAGACGCAGTGACGATAAGTGTGCTCCCCTGCGCTTGAATACTCAGTATTGGCGTCAGGCTGCCGGCGTACAAGAAAGGAGCTGCATTCTGCATTTGTGTGTCGGTAAGGTAGCTGCCCGTGCATCCTGACGGTGAACTTTTGCCAATCACGGCAGGTGTGTAACAAGTTATCATCATCGCTCTCGCGTCAGTATTCGCCAGTCTGTGCAATGACTGCATAGTGATCGCGTAGCGTCCCAAGTCGAAGACGATGAAAATCACCATGAAGAAACTTGCGGCGATCAGGCAAAACTCGAACGCTGCGACGCCGCACTGGTCGAGTTTTTTCATTGCATCAACTGAACATATTGGGTGGTGGGTAGCTTAGTCGTGGCTGAGCATCCTCTACTGTCGAATGTCGAGTTGCCATTGAATGCAATCGACGCAGCCACCAGTTCACCACATCCACCCGCGCCGCCTAGGCTCATTGTTGGGTTGCCCTGGAACGTCACCGGTGCTGTCGGCGCATAGATATTTCCGGTGAGATTGATGTTGCTATTCCCGCCAAATGTCACCGCGGACGCTGAACCGTAGTAAATGGCCATGTACTGAAATAGGGAAGCTGAAGCCTGGAATGCGGAAGGCAACGAAGAAACGCCAGGGACGGTCGTGGGTCCAGTGATCGAGAGGATGCCGCCTCCCTTTGTATCAATGCTCGCCCCCGGCAGTAGAACCAGGGTGACTCCGGTGCCCGTCACCGACGAGCCGCCGGTTAGAGTCAATGTCCCGGAAAGGAAATACACGCCTGGGTTTAATGTGACAACAGTATTGCCTTTTGTCTTTACGTTGTCATTTACGCACGGCTTTGCTGCTGTGTACGGCGTGAGTCCTGAGCCCGTGCAGCTTGTCAGTCCGCATTTCGCGGGAAGGCTGGGGTTAGACCCGCACATCGCCGTCAGGGCGGTATCGAGGGCCGCGAAGGGATTGGTGACAGGGGGCATGTAGGTAAATGCGGTATTGCAGAAATTAGCAGCGCCGGTGCACCCGCCGGCTGCTGCCAACGAGCCCAGATTCATGGTCATCCCACCGCCCGTAAAATTCAGGGCGTCCTTAGCCGGATCGTTCGAGACCAGACCGCAATTGGGCGCGTTGATTGTGGGACTGCCTTGAAAACTGACCGATCCGGTTAACGCCAGCGCACAAGGGGGCTTCGGCAGACCTTGAACTTTGGCGACAGCCGTCGCTCCCACCGTGACGGCCGAAAGCCCGAGCACGGAAGCAAGATAGGTCGGCTGGGTCTGACTCACCGTAGCTTGAACAAAGTTGCCGTTAGTGCCACCCCAGGATGTGAGAGGAGCAATAGTTACCGACTGGGTAGTTCCACTCGGAAGGGTCTTACATTTGGACCCCGGATAAGTGCTGTTGTCGCCGCCGTTGCAAAAAGCATTTTGCGCGGCGAATTCCTTGCCCCGATAATCGAGGGTTTTCGCGTCGCTGCATGTGGAAGCTGAGAGCGAACACGCTTTCCACAGGCCGCCGGAATACGCCGCCGCATCGGCAGCGTTCTGCGCATGTTGTTTGGTAACGTACCACGTACCCGCTTCGGCCCCGAGTGCCACGACCCCGATGAGCGGCACAAGGGCAATGACGGTTGCAAATGCGACCGAACCTCGACGGGAACGAATTAAGCTGCGCATTGGAGACACCTACTGAAATCGTTCGGAGTAGGACAAGCTGATGGTGCAGGAACTGCTGCAGAGGGCCGATCTCAGGACGAGCGGCGCGAGCGTGATGGTCGTCGCATAGGAATAGTATTTAGGCGAAACGGTATTGGTTGTTGAACAAGGTGCGCCGGTTTCCCCGCAAATGATCTGGAAATCGGAAATTGGAAATTTGGAATCCGCCTTATTTTTCGCTGCAATTACCCAATCTGAAGCGTTTGTGACATCCGCCGGCGGGGAATATTGGATGGATTGCCCAAAGGCGCGCAAGGCTTGCCAAGCGGATATGTATTGAAAGCCCGCAGCGGCCACATCGGCCAATGGGAGAATCAAACTGATCATTACAAACAGGAAGACAAAGGGCAGTTCGAACGCGACGGCACCGCGTTCATCCCTGAGAAGAGAAACGTCCCTCCAACGCTTTTTTCGATAGAAACTCGTGGTGCTCATAGTTCACCAAGTCTAGAGCTGCTTAAATGCTCGGATGAGGTGCAAAAATGGACTCCCCCCGAGAACAACGAACATCGCCGGCAGCAGAAACAGCACCATGGGTACAGTCAATTTAGCACCGAGCTTATGAGCCCTTTCCTCGAGCTTCGTGATGCGCTCTCGCCGGAGATCTGCCGCAATAGTACGCAATGCTTGGCTCAGCGGCGTTCCATATTGCAGGCTTTGGCTGATCATAATGCCAAAACGGCGAAGCCCCTCGGACGTCGTTCCCAGCTTTTCAAATGCCTCCGTGCGGTTAGGAAGAATACGAAGGTCATCGAGCAATCCGCCCAGAATACGGGCCATCGCGGGATTCGTCTCATTCATTTCATCAGCAACGCGCTGCAGGCCCCCCTCCAATCCCATTCCTGCTTCGCTGCACACCACTAGAAGATCGATCGCGTCTGGCGTTCCCAGGCGCACGGCAGCATCAAACCGACGTTTCAGCATCAACAATATCAATCGCGGTCCCATAATCCCGATCACAACGCCGAACAATGTGACGATCAGCGCCTGCCCGAACGTCCATCCCGAAAGTTGCGAGATAACAAAGGCAAACAACGGGAACAGCATCATGCTGACGGTTTTGACACCGATCCAGATCGACAAAGTGCGGTGGGGATTGAGACCGGACGATAGGAGAACCATTTTTAGTTGTTCGAGATTTTCCTCAGCATAAAAATGCCTGTACCGTGCACCGACGGAGGAAAACCAACCAACTAGGTCTTGTGAGCGTAATGATCTGCCAGGGACACCGAGCACGGCATTCGACACTCGCATGTTCAGCGTGCGAAGGTGTATTTCCCGAATGATCATTAAAAATGCGGCAACCGCCACAGCGACGGCGATGATTGCTAAACCGAGACCGGAATTCATAAGGTGGTCTCCCTTCTGATCATCCAGCGAATTACGAAATGCCCGAGCAATATTGAGCCGAGCGCGTAGATCAGAAGCCGATTTCCTGTAGCGTCACGAAACAGGAGATCGATGGATTGAGGGTTGATCAGATATAATAGGCCGCCGACGATGAAGGGTGCGCATACTAGAGCGCGCGAGGAAAAAATGACTTCGCCGGCAAGCGCTTTCGCGCGCGCCGCGAGCGCCACGCGCTGAGTGACGGTTTCCGCCAACGTCTGCAAAGTTTCTGCCAGACTGCCCCCGGCCTTCAACTGGACCGCCAGGGTGACCGAGAACATCGCATACTCCGGCACGAGCGTTCGCCGGTAGACGGCCTCTATGGCTTCGTCCGGTGTTTTACCCAAGCTCAATTCGTTGCATACCACAGCAAACTGTCCTGCCGTGGGCTGCGACATCTCTCGAGCGATTGCATGAAATGCCTCGTTCACCGGGAGACCGGACTTGACGGTACTTGTCACCAACTGGAGGACGTCGGGGAGTTGTCGAAATAGTTGATTGACGAAGCGGCGCTGCTGCCAGCCGAATAGACCGCGCGCCGTGAACAATGCCACGGCAAATGCAGCAAGGAATACGTAAAAGGGTGAAAGCCCGGCTAGTCGGTTGGCATAAATGACGGCCGCAGCGGTTGCTGTAGCGCTCAGCAACACAAGCGCCGGATGTAAGGTGTGAGGTATGCCTGCTTGGTAATTCACCAAGCGATGCAGCAAATGCCAGCGCGATTTCGTCTCGGAGCGACGTATTGAAAGCAGATTAGCGGCCTGGGCAGCAGGAAGCGCCGTTTCGAGCTGCCTGTTCATTCGCTGCTGCCGTGCATCGAACCACAGCGTCACAGCCGCCGCGCATGCTAGCAAAATCAGGACAAGAACGATGAGGGATTGCGGGATCATATCTGGCTCATTGCCTCCGCCCACGCACGCTCCAGCCCGAAATAAGCCAGGCGCGCCCTGAATTTCGGAATGGCATGGGTGGACTTGTAGGTTCCGGTGATCCGCCCGTGAACGTCCTCCTCCTTATATTCGAACGCGGCGATGTCATTAGTCGTGATCACGTCGCCCTCAAGTCCGATCACTTCGCTGAGCTGGACGATCCGCCGCTGGCCGTCGCGCATGCGCTCGACCTGCACGATCAGATCCAGCGCCGCCACAATCTGGGAGCGAATGGCGCGAGAGGGCAGATTGACTTGCCCCATCTGCACCATGTTCTCGATACGAGTGAGCGCGTCCCTGGTACTGTTGGCATGTACGGTCGAGATCGAACCATCATGGCCGGTGTTCATCGCCTGCAGCATGTCAAAGGCTTCGGCGCTACGCACTTCGCCGACCACGATCCGGTCGGGGCGCATACGAAGCGCGTTCCAGAGGAGATCGCGCTGGGTCACTTGGCCGGTACCCTCAAGGCTGGGCGGCCGAGTCTCCAGGCTGATCACATGCGGCTGTTGAAGCTGCAGCTCGGCGGCATCTTCGATGGTGACGATGCGCTCGCTATGATCAATGAACTCACTCATTGCGTTCAGCAGCGTCGTCTTGCCCGAGCCCGTGCCTCCAGAGAGCAGAACATTCAGCCGCGATCGGCCTGCGATCTCCAGCAATCGTCCGATCGCCGGCGTCATCGAGCCATTAGCGATCATTCCAGCCATGTCGAGCCGACGACTGGGAAATTTTCGGATTGAAATGCAGGGACTATGGATCGCGAGCGGCGGAAAAATGATGTTTACGCGGCTGCCATCCGGCAGGCGGCAGTCCACCATCGGGCTGGATTCGTCCACGCGCCGGCCGACCTGCGCTGCGATCTTCTGTGCGACCGACGCGATGTGATCATTATCGCGGAAGCGCACCGCGATACGCTCGAGCTTGCCGCTGCGCTCGACGTAAACATTGCTCGGACCGTTGATCATGATGTCGCTGATCGTTTCGTCAAGCAGCAGTGGACGCAGCGGACCATACCCCGTCATGTCGTCGGCTATTTCGTCGGCGAGCAGCAGCTGTTCGCGGCCGGATAGTTCCAGCCGCTCCTGGTTGGCAATTCCATGAATGATTTCTTCGATCTGACGCCTGAGCACTTCACGAGACACCGTGGCAGCCGCTGCCGGATCGATCTGTTCGATGACGTGTTCACGCAAGGACGCCGGCATGATGGGGTGATCGGCGACGGGGAACTCCCGCTGGCGGCTAGAAAGGCCAAGCGCTGCCGTCGGCTTTGGCGTCCCTCCGGGCTGGATCGCGGCTGCTGGCGAATTCGTCGCAGGTGCTGGCTTGCCCGGCGATGATGGCACACCGGGTGTCAGGGCAGGCAGCCGCGCAATCTCACCGTCTTCCGGGCGTCTCCCGAACTTTTTCATAGCCCAAGCAGCCTCCTGAGCCGACTTTTCGGTGCGTTACCGACGCCCGCGATCTCTCGCACGATTGGTGCAAGGTGGCGTCGCAATCCCGAAACGTGTTTGAGCGCGGGAATGCCGAGATTGACCGCCTGGGTCATTCCCTTGCCGAGATCTGGAATGACCATGTCGGGCTCCGCACCCAGCGCCTTGACCATTGTCGCTCTTGGCAGTCCGCCCGCGCGATTGGCGCGATTGAGCAAGGTAAACACCCGATCCTTGCCGGCAATGTTGGTGACAGCGGCGCGGAGCGCATGGGCATTGCGCAAGCCTGTCACCTCCGCTTCCAGCAGCACCAAAACATGCCGAGACAAGCTGATCACCGGATGCAGAGACGGCGGAAACGGCACCGGCACGTCGACCACAATGTAATTGAATCGCTGGCGAAGCAATCCGAGGACGTGCCGGACGCCGGCCTCCGTAATATTCAGCTCAGCGTCAAGTTCCTCGTCGGCCGAAATGAGGGATACTCTCTCGTTGACCTCGATCGCTGCGCGCTCGAGAAACAAGGTGTCGGCTCGTACGGGGTTTTCCAATGCAATCCGCAGTCCAGGTCCCGGCCGAACGCCCAGCATGACAGCGGTTTCGCCGCCTTGCAGATGTAAATCGAGCAACGCGACCTTAGCCTTGGTCGTTTCGGCGAGCTGTAGCGCCAGGTTGATGGCTATACTCGTGGCGCCAGCGCCGCCCTGCGCACCGCAAATTGAAACCACATGGCCGCCGCGATCGGCCGGCCCCGAGGTGGCGTCGCCAAGTAGCTTGGGACGTAACTGGTCAAGCACCATGTCGCGCGTCAATGGTCTGGGCAGGTATTCGGTTAGGCCGAGCTCCATCAGCTCGCGATAGAACGTGATTTCCCTGTTTTCGCCGATCAACGCCACCTTGACGTCGGGTGGGCAGACGCCTGCCAAGCGCTCCAACTCGCCGAAGGGATCAGCGACGCCGCTGATATCTGTGACTAAAGCAGAGAGATCCGTATCCGTCTCGAGCATCTTGATGGCATTGCGGATCGTACCGCGTCGAATCGACAAATTGGCGCCTTCAAGTCCCTTGCGCAACGCAGCCGCGCTCAATTCGTCATCGACAAAACAGACGATGCGGTTTCGCGTGACGACTGATGTCGTTTCTTCTGATGGAGCGGTCATGGCCATGTTCATCAACGTTTCTCCGGCAATCTGCCCGCATAGCCCGTTGCGGCTGCCGTCCGGTTGGCAGCATCGGATGTGTCCGCGCAATTGGCTGAGTCTTCACCGTCGTCCAAATCCTGTTTTCTGACGGAGTATTGCTTGACCTCGCCACCGCTGTGGACCACCACGGCCGTGCGGGCGAGTTCCGGGGATTCGCAGCCGGAGCCCCGTTCAGCGGCGGCCGCCGGATCCCACCTCTCGACGGCCGCACGAACAGCGAGCGAAAGCGTTCCGAGCTTCTTAGCGACGGTGATCTTCTTGATCTGATCCTGGGTGAGTTCCAGTGAAACGGTCTGCGCCTGTTTGCCTGTGACAGCGGCGCTTATGGGCCGCCCGCCTTGCGTGATCTCCTGATCAATTGCGATAACGCGCACATTGCTGAGCACGGTATCGCTCAGGGCCCGTCGCGCGGAATCCTCCTTATCGAAAACCTGGGTCAGCACCACGTCAACATAATCGCCGGGGCGGATCAGGCCGGAGACGCCGGATTCTTCATCCACCTTGATGCTGATGGCGCCGGTATCCGGCGCCAGGACGCTGGCCAGGAATCCCTGGTCCCGCGGACGCAGGATATCCTGCAAGGTGACAGGACGGCCCGCTTCGACAAACTTGCGAACCAGCGAACCGGGCAGACCCATTTTTGACTCAGGCGTTTCAACGATTGCGCCGGCGGGGACATTCTCCGGCGTCACCGAGCGTATTGAAAAATCTTCATCGCGCACCAGGGTCCCTCGAGGCAGCGGACGCGCTGCCACGAAATACCCCACCATGGACGGCCCCGCCGGCCCCTTCTCCGTAACCGCGACGGGAGCCGGCTTCGCCTGGTTCATGTTGTAAGCGAGCAATCCCAGAGCCGTGGTCGCAAGCAGCAGGACCATGATAATCGACAGGCGCAAGGCGGATGACATGATCAAAATCCTCTCGATAAAATGGCCCAGATGCCACCGGAGGCAATCGCGACCCCGTAAGGCAGAGGGGCCTGACGTAGATGGCGCCAACGCTCCACCGCGTAGACCCGGCGCATAAATGACGATCCTGACGGCGCAAGCTGGGGATCGGGTAATTGACGCATCATCAAATGCACCACTGCGAGCAGCCCACCGCTGAGCGCGGTGATGGTGAGCATCTGGACAACCCCGGCGAGCGGTAGGCCGACCGCAAGCGCAGTCAGCAGTTTGACATCGCCGCCACCCATCCATCTTCGCGTATAAATGAAAAGCAGCAGCGGAAAAACGATCGCGGTCGCGATCAGTGACTCCAGGAGTTGCATGGGGTTGGCGATTTGGCTGACGATCCCGAGCAGCGCCAGTGCCAGGCAAACCTCATTTCGGATCAGCCTTGTCGCAATATCAATCGCTGCGACATGCAACAGCAGCAGGATCTCTATAAAGGAGGCTATGGCAATAAACCAACTCATGAACGCGAGCCTCAAAACTTCTTCTCAGAAACGCGAAGGTCGGGAAGTTTAATCGTAAGGGGCGATGAAATATCCGAGTAGCCAATTAGCCCACATGGTCCCAACCGTATAATTTCGACAGGGCGCTCGGTACGTTTAATGAAACTAGGGGGCAACGCGCGCCCCCTAGCAAATCCAATTTTTAGGCCGGGAGATAAGTAATGATCTTGGCGATCGCGGCGCTCAGCGCTGATTGGACGGCGCCGGTCGCACCGGTGCCAAATGCAGCAGCCACCGCCGCAACGATGCAAGCCGCAACAACCACGTATTCGAAGGAAACGACGCCCTTCTTGTCAGTGCGGAGCTGCTTCAAGGCTTCGGTGGTCTGGATGTAAAGCTTCAACATAAGACAAAACCCCTTTTTACTAAGACTAATTTACTGTTGCCGTTGGCAGGCAAATTTGTGCCAACTGGGACGACCTATATTATTTCGCCGAAAGGTTGTCATCCGGTAATCCTTTGTTAACCCTACTTTGGAGGGCGCGCGGCGCGAACTACCCGATCAGTCATCGAAAGCATCGGCCCGTAAAACTACGGATGAGCCGACGCCGTCGGTGTTTTGCGCTTTACAAAGTAGGCAGTAAGGTCTGCGAGGCGATGGCCGTTGAGCGGCAGTATTCTTTGGTGCACGACTTAGGCAAACGGCAACCTTAGATGCTCACGAATTCAACTGAGACCGGCAAATGGGAGCAGTGGCCCTGTCGTTTTGCCCATTTTGGGCCCTTGGGGCACGGCCGCTCGACCTCTGACAAAGTCCTCCGAGAAAGCACTTTACGATGCGCTGTTCGAGACAAGTGGGATCGTTGGTTTTCCGTCGCGGGTCGGCAGCGGCGAAGAAGCTGGCTGCTTGTTGGCGCGAGCCTTGTGATAAGATAGCCGGCGCCCATCGAGCCTTCTCCATCGGGGTTGAAGGTATTGCGCTACTGTTGGCCCATTGAGACGACGATGCTGGAAAATTGGTTGTCCGGATTAAAGCTCGGCCTACTCGCTTTCATCATTTTTATGCCGGTCGAATATCTGTTCGCCCTGCGTCAGCAGAAATCCATTCGCCGCGGAATCCTGACGGACATTGCGTTTCTACTGTTCAACACATGGCCGGTAGCGGCCGGATTGCTGGTCTTCTGGGCCTCGGGTGTTCTGGCTTCTTACTGGATCACGCCAGCGCCCGTTCTGCAGTTCGTTCGTGATCTTCCATATTGGCTGCAGTTGTTGCCGGTCTTTTTTCTCGCCGATCTTGGAATCTATTGGTCTCATCGCGCGCTCCACACATATCCCGCGCTGTGGCGGGTTCATGCGGTGCATCACAGTGTCAAAGACCTGGATTGGCTCGCGGCTGTCCATCAACATCCACTTGATCTCATCTTCATGAAGGGGATCTCGCTATTTCCCGTACTCGCTCTCGGATTTTCTGAGGAGGCCATCGGAACATATCTTTTGGTGGCCTATTGGCACGCCTTCCTGGCGCACGCGAATGTCCGGATCAATTTCGGTCCGTTACGCTATCTGGTGGTATCGCCAGAGTTTCATCATTGGCATCACAGCAGCGAGCGTGAAGCACGCGACCGCAATTACGCCGCTCATTTTGCCTTTATCGATTTGGTGTTCGGAAGCCTGCATTTGCCAAAAGGAAGACGGCCGCAGGCGTTCGGCGTTGATCATCCGATGCCTCGCGGCTTTCTGCGGCTGCTCGTCTATCCCTTCATCCGGTAGAAGTTGTCGGCGGCCCGAATGCGGCCGATGGCAGAGAGAGCCCCCGTTTTATCCCGATCCTGTTGCCGCCTTATGCGGTTTGCGTCGAGGCGAAATTACCGCCCTGCGCTGGAAGTCAGTTAACCTCGACAACGAGCGGCCGAACCTTCAAGTCGTCGCCAGTACCGAACAGACAGATGCCGGAAACATTGGGGAGAAGCACCGAAATCCGGCCGCTCCCGATCGGTCGCTCTTCCGGCAATGGCCATTGAAGAATTACGGAAATGGCGAACCGCCCCTAGCGGAAGAACTTCTGCGCTCGGCATCCGTTCGGATGACAATACGCACGTTGTCACAAAAACCGAAGACAATCCCCTCCAGCCGCGCAACCTTACTCACGTGATGTCCGATTTCTTGAAGGAATCGGGGATGAACTGCATAGGTTGCGATACAGTATGCCAGCCACCTGCTGGCTCTAAACCAAGCACCCGAAACTCGTTCAAGAACGCCTTGGCCATTCCCGCATTGCGATCACCTTGGACGTCTATAGCCACCCCCATGCCAAATATGCAGGGAGAAACGGTGGCCAAACTAGATGTTGCCTTTCGCGGGCCGCTGATCCGGCGCGGGAATGAATAGCCCTCGCCCTCCTGTCAAAGCGATGCCCATCAATGGCCTACTAAGGCGCCACAGGGGGCGGGACCATGCAGTGGCTTCGGCAATATGCCGGTACTCAAGAGAACAAAAACTGTAACCACATAGGGCCAGATTGCAGCAACACCTAAAAAGGTCGCTGAAAGCACCAGCGTGCTAATGGGTCGGGGGACCAATGGGAGAACACACGCCTCAAGAGATTTGTCCAACGTTTGTCCGGGGCCAGTGTCGCCCGCATCGCGTTCGCCATTGCGCGAGCGACAGACCTGCGCTAAGCGACTGACATTCCTTAAGCCCGGAATTAAACGGAAGGGTGGCCGAGTGGTTTAAGGCACCGGTCTTGAAAGACGAAAGGTCCCTTCCCGGCCTCTACCGTTTTTTCTATTTCCGCCTTGTTTTATTGGGTTTCCGGCAGCGCGCTTTCCTGACTGTTACCGGCCCTTCCCGACATTTCCCGACTGCATTGTCCCCAAAATTGTCCCCAAAGATCGGGCGTTGATTGCACCTCGGAAACTGCTTGCCCCTAAACCTAGCGGCTTGCCCCGCCTCCTCCGGCCGGCGCATCCTACGCCAATGGGCACCAAATCCCGAGAAACGATATACGGCAGTTCGATCCGCGCCTCTGCGGAACGGGCCAAGGAGGCGCGCAAGGAGGCCGACCGGCTCGCCTGCATCGCCTGGAACCAAAGGATGCTCGGCTACAAGGGACCGGCCCAGCCGTCACCCACGCTCGGGGACGCGCTCAATGCGGGCTACGGCTTCCTTGAGGTTCGCTGTCTCGGTTGCGATACCCACCAGACGGTCGCGCTCGATATCGTCCGCCGGCCGAAGTCAACGCCGGTCCACGAGTTGGAGCGCTACATGCGGTGTAAGGACTGCTCTCAGGTCCGGGGATACCCGTATAAGCGCAGCCATCTGATCGCGCTGCGGCCGAACAAAATATCAGCCGGCGATCCGCCGTCGACTTGGTGGCCGGGGGAACGCTGAAGGACGTCACCTGATGGAAATGACTTTGGTGGACCGGATATTGGTCGGGGCGTTTTTTGCCTTCGTTTTCTGGTATTTGTGGAAGACCGTCGCGACGACCCGGTGGCACAAAGCCTTTATGTTATTTTGCGCCGCCTTGGCGCTCTATTTTCTGACGATGGAGCGGATAGTTTGGGTCTGACCGCGTAAAGGCCAACACATGTGCAATCTCTATTCGATCACCACGAACCAGGCCGCCATCGCCGCCCTCTTCGGCGTCGTGAACCGCTCTGATCTGCCGAATTGGGATTGGCAGGACATTTCAGCCCATCTCAAATGCACGAAATGCGGGACCGTCGGCTATGTCGATACCCGGCTCGACTGGACCGAGGTCATCAATTTCAACAAAGGGATTGATGGACGATCATTCCGGAGATGGGCAAAATAGAAGGCGGGTCGGTCGGAGACAGAACAAGAGATTGGCAGGCGATCCGCCGTCAACACGGTTGCCCATGAAGCGGTAGTTGATGGCGTGATCAACCGCGCCCGTAACAAATCAGCATGCGGGAGATTTATCCGATGAGAGCGCTGACGCGAGATGAAAAATTGTCTCTTGGCTCGTACACGGCCGCAGCATCCGCATTAGCTCTCATTTTCGCCGCGTTCATCTTTGTGACAAAGCAGCGGTTGTCATTGGAAACGCCTGCCAACGCCACGATAGCCAACGTATGGACCGAAGGACATCTCAATAAATCTCAGGCGTACACGCAGTATTATGCAAGGCTTGTATTCGACCGAAAACAAAGTGATGGAACGATAGTCCATTGCGATGTTCCCAGGGTTAAGCTCGGAGCCAACGCGCCTGTTAGCACAACACTGAAAATTTTCCCTCGCCCGACGAGTTGTTGGGACCCGGACTTTCTTGATGTGAGCGATCTGCCCGGTGATCGATACATACCGATATCACTCGTAATTTCGTTGGCCTCCGCCGTGCTGAGCTTTCTTCTATTCCGAAGCGTGGTACGCGAGAAGGAAGCCGAACCCGCAAGTTAATCACCGGATGTGCAACCTCTACAGCATCACGACAAACCAAGCCGCCATCGCCGCGCTGTTCCGCGTCGTGAACCGATACGTCGGCAATCTGCCGCCAATGCCCGGCGTCTTCCCGGATTATCCGGCTCCGGTGATCCGCAATACCGATAAGGGCACCGAACTGACAACGATGCGCTGGGGAATGCCATGACTGAGAAGATAAGGCAGGTCTTGAGACACGGTAGCTGGTTGTATGGCGGAACGACAAAATCTGATGTCTGGATCATCAGACAAAACTACTTTGATGGCCCCGAAGTGACTGATGAAGAAACAGACCCCTGCTATCCTCCGACCGACGCGGAAGGCTGTTTCTATTTCCCAGAGTATCTCATTCCAGGCGCGGGCGCAGGCAGTGGAAGTGGCGTTTTCGGAACAGTCGACGAAGCTATCGACAAAGCCGAGAAAATACTCGGTGACGGCATCAATTGGGACAAGATTTGAGGTGATACCCGTGATCGTACCACGGACGAGGAGCGCAATGTATGGATGCGCACGCCGTGGGATGAGGCGGAAGGCGCTGCAGCGGCCATTGCCGGATGATGCGCTCAGTATCGTGGCGCGGGGTGCGGACAAGGAAGACAGGCTGCGGCGTGAAATGTAATCTCAGCGAGGACTGCGGTTGTGGTTTTGCGAAGAACGTCCTGTTAGGGCTGGACGGCGTGCGATTGCAGCGCGGCCATCGGAAAGAGAGCCCATATAGGGGGAAAAGCAGAGGCTGATGGGCACCGATGGCGAGTAAACCTCGAAATGCGCCTTTTTTTGCCCATTTGCGGCGTCATCCGTTCACCACTACCCCAGAAAGGGAACGTACGTGATCGTACCGCATTGACAAGGAAAGCACAGTACGGTCCAGATGATCGGGAAATTCCCCGATTCTGACGAAATCGGTTGACGCCTTGGGCCAGCCATATAATCCTGCGGGAACGTGCCGCAGGATTAAAGCGGCGTTAACCATGCCTAAAGGTGGTCTGTCGTATTGATGGCTCTACTTTAGAGTATAGATACCGTTCAAACCGGAAGATGTCGCAGCCGCCCGGCACTATCGGAAGTCAGTTGCAGGCGGCAAGTATAGAGGGCCAAGTCCATGTCAACACTAGAGAAAGACGTCCTTCAGGACTGCCTTTTCTCAAGGCAGGACCGGAGGCTAGTCAACATCAAGTTCATGCGCGGAACCGCGCCTATTATCGCGCCGGAAGCATTCCGGGGCGCGATTTGTTCGATTATGGCCCAGCACGACGCCGGACTAGAACCTTCGGGCGCTGTCAAAAGTGGGAAAAGCCCGACAAACGTTCACAAACTTCTGTCTGAAATGTAATACTGCCGGTCACCGAATCGCTTGTGTAAGAGCCCGGGCATTTCCCGGGCTCTTTTCGTATCGGAGCGCTCGTCGTGAACCTTTTGAAGCTCATCGACACGTTTTCAACCCGCACGGTACTTCCCGTCGAAGTCGACGATATCGTCGACTATTTGCGCGCGTGCGGAATAATGGACGAGATTTACTTTTTCGACGCTGATATCGACAGCGACGTTCTGCAGGGCACGATCGTCCACTGGGAATATCAGGTCCAAGGTTGGACCCACAAAGTCGCCGATATCTACACGGCCAAGTCTCTTTCCATTGAAGAAAAACGCTTGGTGCAAGCTAAAGAACTCTTGCACATTCTTGACCTCAGAATCGACCGAGTAAATACGCCCGAGGAAGTGGACGCGCTGATCACGCAGATGGCGCTACCGGCGGCTGATTGGAAAACGGACGGCGATCATGCGCGGTCCGACAGAATTGGCATCCTCTACTCCTTACTCGTGCTCTTCCCGATGCCTCTGCGAGACCTGTTCATCCCTCATCTGAAGGCGGAGAAGATCGACATTGCGTACATCGTCGATAAGGTCGCGCTCCCGTTCCACGTCGTCGAATTTATCGTGAGTGACCTTTGGGCGGAGTGGTGCAATAATATCATGATCACTCTACGTGCTCAGGTGCCTGTCCCAGACAGGGTGCACACGTTCAATGCACAAGGCGCGCCAATCGAGGTGCACAGCGTGGGACTCGAATCCGATCCATATACGTATGCAAAGCGATTGGAAGAGCGTAGCCGGGGCACGGCAAATCCGATCAGCAAAGTTGTCATCGAAACACGGCGAGAGCGCCGGACCTTTACCGCGAGCGAGCTGACGGTTTTTGCGCCTCGCAACGGTCGGGTTTAGGGCCGCAAAATAAAGCTAAAAAGCTCTACCCTCGCTATTCCCGCATGCGCCTGCGTCTGAGCTACCGGCCGCGTCGACCCCTCAGTCAGCAGCTCCAGCTCGCCATCGGCCCGCATCGCAAACCGCTGTACGAGGGCGAGCGGAAGGATGCGCTCGCCCTCGCCTGCTTCCCGGAGATCGTGACCGGCCGCTCTCAGCGTGTCGGGCAGCGACGAACCCGGCAAACATTCCACCACGATTTCGACCGCGCCTGGTAGCGATGTGATCCATCCACCGGCCGCCGTTACGTCTCGGTTCAATTCCGCAAAGCGTTCGAGCCGGTCCTTAACCGTCGCAGGTCCGCGCGGCCGATAATATCGTTCAGAAGGGGCTACAGGTCTCATTCTTCAATCCCAGCCAAGGAACAAACCGCCTCGACATACTGACGCAGAGGCTCCTTCACGGTTTCCGGCTTGCCATGAGCGCCCGCCCGTTGAAGTGTTCGCAGCTTGATCATCACGGCAGCGGCCAGATCATCAATTTCGCCAAGCCGGGCATCGTATTCGGTCGGAATGGGCATGTCAGTGAACCGAATAGTAAATGCCGATGACCCGGCGGTCGCCGAATCTCTCCCGAGCGGCCCCGAACAATCCCCGAGCGGTCAGGCGCTCGCGGCCTTGCTTGAAATTGAGCATTTCGGTTTCAAAGAATTCAAAAACCTCTGGATCGAAATCATCGGCCTGATCGGGACAGATGCTGCTCGGCGGCATGATCAAGGTGTGGTCGAGGTGTGGGCTGCGGCGGCGGCGCATGGGATTAACCCCGCTCCCGTTCCGGGTACCGGCCGGCGGCACGTTCGCGCTGCAGCTTCAACTTCTGAATGGCATAAATCCGTTCGGCCTCGGCCGGCGGCACATCCCGATAACTCAGATGAGACACTTGCCGCTCTTCTGGGCTGAGTGTGACGCCATTCTGCATGCGGAATTCACCTGACGTCGTCGGAACGTCGCGTGATACAGGTGCAGTCACGGGCATGCTCCTTCGTTGCTGCGGTTGAGTGGTTGTTTCCGACGTCGTTGCCGGCGGCGCTTTCTTAAAGCCGAGTTCGGTGTCCAGCGCTTCGAAATAGGCCGGGCTGAATTCCGCAACGCCCTTCGCGTCCGTGAGATAGCGGTGAACCGCGCCCAGCCGATTGTTCTGGGCGGGATCGGTGATCAGCTCGGGATGGCCGCGTAACCATTCCTTGGCTTTGTCCGGTACCGGCATGGCGCTGATCTGCTGTTCGATGGACGCCGCGTCCTGGTGGAGTTGCTGGGGGCGCTCAGAGGCCCCCTGCTGTTCCAGCTCTCGCCGAACCCGGATCGCTTCCCGATGCAAACCTTCGGCGCGTATGGTCGCCTGCACGGCCGCCATGACGGGATTGTCATCCTCCATCGGGGGCGAGGCGTCCGTACCGGGGACGCCATTGACATCGTCATCCGGTTTGGCTGCGCTTTCAACCGATACCGGGACAGCACCGCCATCGCGGTATCGCGGCGGGCTCTTATATTTTCGGCGGGTCGCCACGGTCATGCATTCCGGCGAATGCCGCGCATGTAGGATGATCCGCTCTCTTCGTGGTTCAGATCATCCTTGCCTGCCATACGCGCGTCGACATTTCGCGAGGCCTTCGGCGACATCGTCGTGTCGCGCACATCCACGCGCTTGCCGGTGTTGGGTAGCTTCATCGGGCCATCGGACGCGCGAGGGGCGAGGGGCGACCTCGGAATTCTTGGTGGCGCGATCAGCCCAGTAATCGAGGTTCTTCTGATACCGAGCCTCGCCGGCCGGCCCCTTTGCCTCGACGTAACCGCTGATCCGTTCCTGATGCAGATTTTTTCTCATCGCTCTCCCCATGATCTGATCGGCCCAAAGATGTTCTCTCCGCTATCGCCCACACGAACATTGTGATCAATTCGATACGCGGGTCGATGGCCGCGTGCCGCCTCTTCCTTGTAGTCGTTCTCGGAGTCCATCAGCATCTGGGTCAGCGCCAGATTGACGGTATTGCCGTCGCCATGGAATTTCCCGTTGATCCGTTTGCCGGACGGATGTTCGAGACTGAGATTCCACATCTTCGGATTGTGAGATGCCTGCACGGCGCGAGCGACGCGCCTGTCGCCATTGGCATTGCGCTCAATGATGACGCGCTCTTCTGGCGTCGATGACCGGAACGTAAGGACCATCGCTACCTCCGGACCGTGCCCTGGTCGTCGCGGTACTGGCCGGTGGCCCGCATGTGCTGGTATCGCTGCTTATTGCGCGCGTATTCTTCGATACGCTGCTCGGGCGTGCCAGAGCCATGCGAGGCCTTGGCCACCTCGACCTCTTCGGAACTCAAGCCCCATCGATTGCCTTGCGGCTGCGCAGCCTGCGCCGTCAGATACTGCTGGGCGCGAACATTGAGGGCGTTGCGCATCAGATCGAGTTGAAGAATGCGCTCTGCAGCGCCGTGGACGCCGGCCTCGTCATCGGTCAGCCGTGCCGCCTCCAAATCAGCCGCCGCGAGCGCCTGCTGGTTATCTATGTTCTGAGCCTGGGCTCGCATGATGTCGTCGTACTTGAACGCCATGATGATGATGACCTCTCCCTATGCCGCCTGGTGTTGATTGGATGCAATCCGGCGCGGGGCAAGCGCGCCCTGCTGTCTCAGGAAACTGTCGAGAGCCATGCGACACAGATCGGATTTCGAGAGCAATCCATTCGCCGCGAGGGCATCAATTGCCTCGACGTGTTCGGGCAGCGTCCAGAACTCGACGTAACACTCAAATTTGCGGGGCCTTGCCATTATGTTTTCCCTGCTTTCATCCCGCCGTTAAACCGGCAACATCCGACGTGCGCCCATCAACATGCCGACGACTTACCGCGTGGGAAGCGTGCCGCTATTGACGACGTAGAGGTCCTGATGTGCGTCGGCGAGCCGCCGGTTTGCAGCGTTCAAGGCATCGACTCCACCGCCTTTACGATAAGCCTGATCAGCTTTCTCGACTGCCGCCTGAGCCAGTTTGATTTCCTGCGCGGCGTCTTGAGTGCGACTATCGTAAGGCATTTTACTTCGCTCCAGATAAGAACTTCCTAGTTATTTGTAGGTATATCGAAGATAAGTGTTTCTTCAGTGCTTCTTGATCAGCGGTACAATCTAGTATATCCACCGGATAAGTCCGGTACAATACCTATCTAAATGTTTTGGATACTGATAGATGCAGCCGATATACTTAACGTTACTGTCTTCAGGCTCCACCCCATGGAAGGTCGCCGGTTGGCATTGCACCCCCCAGCAGATCGCTTTCGCGGCGCTATCGACGGGCGGATCGTCCTGGTCGATTGAGGTTTGTTACGAGGACCCGAGCGCGACCTACCCCTCGCCGATCAGCAGCGCGCCGACGCCTTTCCTGCTTCTCGCCGGATCAAGCAACCAATTCGTGACCGTGGGCTCCAGCATGGGGCCGATCGCGGGCTATCGGGCAACGCTGAATGTACCCAGCTCGGCGGGCGCGCGGGTGACCATCGTCGCCATGCAATCAGGGATCGGCTGACGTGGATCGCGCCGATGATGTCGCCAACGGGCGCGCCGACGACCGGCTAATTTGGCCCGGGGCGCATCGTCGGCGCGCCCGGGCCAAGACGGCCTTCTCGAATTCGGCGACCGACGCGGTAAACTCCTGCCCGGTGAGTCTGCGCCGGAAGATCGGCTTGGCCCATCTCGGGAGCCACAAAATGAACCAATCCCACTCCGAAAGCTCGGACAACAATTTCTCCAATGTCTTTTCGTCCAGATATTTGCCAAAGGCGGCCCGCACCCGTCGTTTCTCAAGACTCCGGAAAGTCATTGTTGGTCCCGCAAGTTTTCAAATTAACTATACGTGATATCAACCAAACGTCACAACCTTAAGTAAATTGATGACTGAGCTTCAAGACATTTGGGTTTCCCGCGATGGAAACATGTGTGCAGAAGGCGACGCGAAAACCATTGACGATTTGCTGGCACAATCCCTCCGCGTCCGCCGATCCGGCGATGGCTGGACCAGCCTGTATCGGCACCATGCCACCGGGGAGTTCTGGGAGCTGAGTTACCCGCAAGCAGAGATGCACGGCGGCGGTCCTCGACGCTTGGTCAAGGTCCCCATCTTAACGGCGGAGGATTGGTGCCCTGAACAACCAGACGCGAGTTCCAGAACATTGGGGTCATAGGTCGCTTGCCGGGCCCGACCTGACGATGTCCGTTTGTCGGGGGAGACCGGAAGTGGCGTTTCAGAGCGGTCAGGTCGCCTTTTGACCCGTTGCAGACATTCAGCGCCTCAGTCTATTCTCTGGAAATGACCTGCACCCGGTGCCAAGACCTATGTCAACGAGTGGCGATCCGAACTCCCGGCGAGCTTCAAAAGGTCATTCGTGTCGTAAAGGATAATCTCGACGACGGTACGATTGTCGAAACCGCAGGCGCGTCGACCCCGCTTTCGATGTTGACGCAAGGCTCGCCACGACCGGACTTCATCCAATCCCATTTCAATTGCAGCGGATGTGGCGAAGAATTTCGGCTCTCGTGCGAAACTTATCACGGCGGCGGCGGCAGTTGGTCGCAAACTGCTCACCTGAGCTGATTGTGCCTGACTTCGACAAATGGAAATATCGTGCCGACCGTGATGCGACCGTCCTTGCATACGGCCGAACCGAACGTGGCGGAGCGGATAGGTGCGATTGTGCGGGCTGCAGGAATTTTAGAGCTGCACGAGCACATTGCTTTCCGCCTGAGTTCATCGCTTTGCTTGGCCAACTAGGGATCGATCCTAACAAGGACGCAGAGGTGTATCACAACGCCCGGATCGCTCCGGGCCTCCATGATTATGGGGGATGGTATCATTTCATTGGTGCTCTCGACGGAGGGGGCGACAGTTCGCCCGTTAATTTCGGACCGAGTTTTCACGCGTGGATATGTCCAGCCACAGCTCCGAGGCTATCGAGCCTCGTCGGTGAGCAGGTCGTGCAACTCGAATTTCATGCGGAGGCGGTGCCGTGGCGGCTAGATGAGCCTGAGATGAATTAGCGGCCTACGCGTATCAAGTCTGCTTTTGGCACTCTTCGGACATGGCCACGCCGGTCGGGGCAGCCGGGAGGGCTTTGACCCAGAACGGACTCCGGCCTCTGCAGTGGCAATGGCGGACGCCTGCATTTTTGTTTATTGATGCAACATGAAATTCGACGAACTGAGATCGATTGGTCACAATATCGCGGACTCCCTCGCGAGCGTCGGATTGCTTGTAGGGGTCTATGAAATGGACGTCTTTGGTGAGGCGCACCGAAGCCCAACTGGTTGCATTGTGGTCGATTTTCTGTCGGGTGAAATTATCGAAGGTATCGGTTCGCCTTCTCTGGCGCGTGCTGTTTCACTTTATGGAAAGGCGTTGCCAGATTTATGCGAAAAACATCACGCATCAGTCGCCATATTCCGAGAGCTCATCGGGCGTTACTCAATTGACGCGCGCGGCCGGCTGTTCGTGGTTACGGTTGAAGACCATAAAGGTCACCGCGCTGTAGACGAGTACACAGGCAATCCAGGAAGACGCATCCGAGTTCTTGATCGCCTTGGCCGCGTCCGGCGCAAGCGAGATCGTGTTGTACCCCACCGAGGCGCGCCCTGATCGCTTCTGGCACTAGCCTGACCTTGGCGGTCCAACGATGTCCGTTGATCGGGGTAGACCGGAAATCACGTTGCGGGGCCGTCTGGACCGCTTTTGACCCGAAGCGGAAGCCGGCTATTCGATTCTTGAGCGGAGGAAGAGAGCGCCTGCAAATCCAACCAAGGTGCATATCCCAACCATATTTCCAACTGGCCCGACTTGTTCAGGTTAAAGGTTATCCGAGGGGGCATAGGTTCTCCGGGGGTTACCAGCTTGCAATAGTCTGAGCGATTCTTCGACAATCGGGTTTGGCCGGGTTCGCCGACGTAAAGCGATATTTTATTTGCCGTACCAGTGTCCCCAGCCCCGTTCGACTAACCATCGGTACCGCTTGTCACTGTTAATCCAAGCATTCGCCTCGGCCTCTGTCTTGAAAGCTTCTTCTATGTAAAATTGTTCACCTGCGGGCGTTTGCACCCGAACGGCCCACCGGCTTTCGCTAACTTGTAGTGGTTCGAAATATGCCATCGACACAGGTGAGGCCTCGGTTGGTTGCTGGATCCTTTACCATAGCCTTGTCAGCGTCCGCATTTCGGAAAAAAGAGACCGCCATTGCTGACGGCCTTCCTGCTCCGAAGAGCTTATCCATGCCATGCCATGCCCCAGACGGGGATCATGTAGCTTGATGCTTGCTTTCACCGGCAACCCGGACTCTGGCACCGGACACTGGCCTCACGGGGCGCTCGTCACTCGCTCTCGTTTCTCGTACTCCGGGCGTGGTGCAAGAAACCGGTTCGATCAACCTGAGCCAAAGGCTAAATCTCATCTCATGACCTTGTCGAGAGCCGCGCCGCATTTCGGTGTACACAGCCTCGGTCAAACATCACTACACCGGCATTGTCGGTGAACCTTTGTAAGGCTCACTGCTTGCTCCTGACGCTTTTCGATTAGAAGCCCGCTGATGCGCGTCTGCCTGATCAACCGACACCCGGGCACCGGAAATTCCGTTGAGGCCACTGGGCGGCCACCGCTGTTGATCTGGGCGCATATCTGGATGGGACCCCGGTGCAGGAAATCGCTCTCGATGTACATCGGCGGCGTATTAAGGACGCTTCGATCACGTCCGGGGAAGCCGGTCATAGATCATGCACAGAACGACCAGGATGAGGACCAAGAGCACGTTGGTGATTGTGAGCGAGGAAAGCCTCTCCATGAACGGGTCCCATCCTGAAATGTAAGGGAACCATAAAAGGGTCCCGTGAAAATTTCTGTATATGGAATCGGTTGGCGAGAGATCGGATTAGAATTATCTCGACGGCGGGCCGGGAACTCAGGCCCCCGGGGGGACAGTACGGCTCCCCTCCCCATCCCATGCCAGCGCAGGCCGATGGCGCTAAGCCCTTGCGCTGCGCTGTTGTGCGCGGGATCGTGCGGCGTGATGCAAATCATATCCAGATCGCGTGACGCGCGTATGGCTCTTATTGTCCCCGAAAGTGTCCCCATTATTCATTCGTGTAATATCCAAAGCCCATTCCAAGCCTCACATTCAACGGCTTATCAAACACTTAGAAGAACGCAGCAGGAGGGGCGCCACCGGTTTGAACATCCGGTCAGCTACTTGACGGGACGATGTCCCGAGGTCGGCTTATCAATTCTTGGTTTTTGATCGCCATCCGCTGCTTCCACGTCAACGGCTCCGATCCGCTCCTTGCCAGTCGCAGGAGCATGCTCGCCAGCTCGGCATAGCCAACCGCATGTAGCGTTGCCGCTGCTTCCCGCAGCCCGCTCTTGTGACGATAGCCCGCGAACCGAAGGACGGCCTCGGCCATGACGACCGGATCGATGTCGTATTTGCGAGCGGCATGGTCCACCAGCGCTAAGACCTCGGCTACCGTTTCGACCGCCGGTAGGTTGTCGCCCGTGATGATGCCGAGATCATCCTCGGCGGCCCGAAGCATCTCAATCGCCTCGCGGACGCTCTGGCGATACTCAGGAGTGACTTTTGGCATTGATCAGCCTCATGGGGGCTTTCGGGATTTCCATAGTGCCAGCAGCCGCGACAGCGGCGCGGAAGGAAAGCAGGAAGTCCTGGGCGCTGACATCGATCGTCCCGCTGACATCAAGCTTGGCCTCGCGCGGCAAAAGATCGGCGATCACCCTGACGTAAACATCAGGCCTCTGCTTGCGGACCGCCTCGATGGCAGCGCGGCCATTGACAGCAAAATCATCGGCCATCTCGCGCAGGAAGTCCTCAGAGAGGCGCGAACGCGCTCCTTTCGGTCGTCCCGCAGGATTCCCAGATTGCCCGGGCCTGAACGGTTTGCCGATAATGCGCTGTTGAGGCGCTGTAACTTCAACGTCGCTCATGTCGCCAACTTATCGCTGATCGGCCGTTTGGCAATGATGTTCGATTATGTTCGATGTTCGGTTCGTGTTCGGTTCGTGTTCGGTTATTCCGATGTTCGATGTTCGGTTCGGTTCGCCCCCTCTATAAGGGGCGAACCTCGAACACATCCGAATATCAGTAAGAAGAGGCAGTGATCATCCACAGACCACCGCGCTCTCGGATTAATTTCTTCGTCACAAGGGCATTGCGCGCTTCGGTGAGGTCCGCCCGCCGAAGGGTGCCGACTCCTGCTTCGCGGGCCGCGTTATTCCATTCGGTCACCGACAGGCCGCCTTTCGACTCGCGGAGGGCGGTCAGCAAGATTTCTTGAACGTGAGGAAGTCTCGGGTCCCGCCCTTTTCGCACCGGCACATCATCGACAAGATCAGCGGCGACGATGGCGGTCGAGATAGGTCCATCATCTCCGAAACCAAGAGTGACCTCCGCAAGGCTGAATTTTGTCAGGACACATTCTTCTTGATCGTTGCACTTGGTAATCTCTGCCGTCTTGATGATATCGCCGCTGATTTGGATCATCATGTCGACATCCCCGAGATAGGCATTGCTTCCACGGGCACCACGGGTTTCATTCTTGCCGGTGTGGCCAACCAGCGCAAGGTGGATGCCGAGCACTTCTTGCACCCTGCGCAGATTGGCAGCGACCCGGTTTTGGTCGCGCGCCTTGTCCTCATCGCCGCCCCCGGCGGCGATGCCTTTATTGAAAGTATCGATGATCACCAGTCCTGTCTTGCAGCAGAAACGAGAATCCGCCTCCCGAACAATATCGATGATTTTATCGACACAGGTCTGATTGAAGAGGTCGACAATTCCGCCATGGACCGCGATTGGCAGGTCAGCGAGCCCGTTCCTGACCCGATATGCGTGAAGCCGTCGCTTACACAGATCGGCACGCTCCAGCGCCAAGATAACAACGCCACAAGGTTTCTTTGACTTATGTCCCCTCCAGTCGATGCCGGCGGCACAATGGACGGCGATGTCCGTCAGCAGCGCTGATTTGCCGTGTCCTGGAGGTGCGATCCACCCTGACGTCTCACCTAATGCAATGACGCCTTTGATCACCCAATGCTTTTGCGCAAACTGCCCGCAATCATCAAAGTAAGTAAGTTGCGGCGAGGTGTTGCTCATTGGGTCGCTTGGCCTCGCCGCCCGGCCCCATGGCGCGATGCCGCTGTTCTCGGCTGTGACCATCATGATGATGTTCCCGGGGTCAGGCCAAGCCGTTCCGCCTTGCGAAATGCTGCGCCGACAAGTGCCGAAAACTTGCCGATTTGCTTGGCGGAAACGGTCAAGCGCTGGCCGTTTGGAACCATGCGTCCGGCTTCATTCATCTGAAGGCCGCGCAGGTCGAGGAAGTGATGACCGTGATATTCGCGGATCGTAGCCTGGATCGCGCGGGACCGATCGCGCGGGCCGCGCCAGATGCAGCCGCAATCAATACCGGTCGTGAATGAACTGGATGTCGCTGAGAGAACGGACGCGACTTGCGCGGGCGCGGTGCGGCTTGGTACAGTGCGTTTATTGACAGTGCCACTGTCCAAAACCGAAAAACCCCCGCGCGGTGTTGGCCGCGACGTGGGGTTTTTCATTGGGTGCCCTTTTTCCTATCGGTCTTATCCGCGTTTTCGAGCATCCTCTCCAACGCCATGATCGGCACCCTCAGCCTCCCGCCGATTCTGATCGTCGGAATTTCCCCGCGCTGGGCGGCGAGGTAGCTGCCATTCTGCGACAGACCGAAATAGAGTCGTCCGGCCGTTGGAACATCTAGTGTTTTACAAGATTCTGCATCCGACACCGTATCTCCGTTAGGTTAGAAAACCGTCAGCTCTGCTTAACAAGTTACTGGCAAAGCACGACTTTTCACGGTCGCTCCGCAATTATGGGGATGTTTTGGGGCTAGTCAAGACCCATTGTTTCCCCACCCCACCTTTGTTAAAGGTCATCGAGTTTTCCCGGAATCGGAGCGACAATGGCGCGTAAGCCTCGCAAACCTGCTGAATTGAAATTGCGCATTCCGCGAGGTCTGCACCAATTGATTGAAAACGCCGCGCATAAAAACGAACGGTCGTTAAATCAGGAGGCGATATTGCGACTGCAACAGTCTTTCTCCAACGAACTCATGACCAGTGTCATCGAATTGACGGCAACGAGAGTCGGAGAGGAAACGAACAAATCTGTCCTGGCTCACCTGGACGGCGTCATCGATGAGTTCAATCGCGTCTTTCAAATACTCGGCAGACCCGATCTCGCAATCCACACCAAACAACGTGAGGGCGATGATGGCAAATAAGCGCGGACATGGTGAAGGCAGCATTGAACAGCGCGACGGCGTTTTCCGCCTGCGTTATCGCCTCAATGGCAAGAAGCAATCCAAGACGATGAGGGTCGGCACAACGCTGAAAAAAGCCCGGGCAGAGTTGCGCGCTCTCGTTCGCGGCGTCGACACTGGCGAAGGTGTTGAACCGATTAAGCTCACAGTTGGACAATGGATCGATCAATGGCTGGAACTGGGCGCGCCGGGGCGGCGGCGGATGAAGGTCAGCCAAAGGACACTTGAGCGGTACTCGCAGTTGCTGCGGACTCACGTCAAGCCGGTCCTCGGCGACCGGCCGCTGCAACAGATCAAGGCATCTGAGATCGACAAGCTCTATTCCGACATGGCCAGCGCAGCAGAGATTGCACCGAGGACGCAGCATCACGTCCACGTCGTTTTCGGCGCGCTACTTGCGACGGCCGCACGGAAGGGCCTGATCGCCATCAATCCGATGGTCCGGGTAGAACAGATTCCGAACCCGGACAGCTCTGATGAGAATGGCATTGATGATGACGGCGACATCGGCGCGGGGTTGAGCGAAACCGATCTGGCAAAACTGGTTGACGGGTTCAGGTCGTCAAATCTCTATCTGGTTGTTGCACTCGCTGCCGCGACTGGCGCTCGCCGTAACGAATTGCTGGCTCTTCGCTGGTCTGACCTGGACGTCGAGAAAAAGGAACTGCGGATCGAATGGGCGCTGGAACAGACGAAAGAATTCAAGATTCGGCGCAAGCGGCCCAAGACAAAACGGGGGTGGCGGACGGTCGATCTGGATGATGCCACTATGGCCATGCTCCTCGGCGCCCGAGAAAGGCACCTGCGACTTCACGCGGGCATACCCGATGGAGTGGATGTTGATCTCGGATTGATCCGTCTGCCGTCTGGGGCACTGATGTTCCCAGCGGCGCCGGAGCGAGGCGAAGACTTTGACCTCACCGTGCCCCGCAATCCGCGCAATTTCAGCAAAGAATTTGCCCGACGCGCAGGCCTGCTCGGGTTCGGCAGCACCCGTTTCCATGATCTGCGCGGCATCCACACCACCGCCCTGCTCGATGCCGGCATTCCCGTCCATACCGTTGCGCAGCGCATCGGTGACGACCCGGCCATCCTGCTGCGGAACTACGCTAAGCGGAAGCGGACACAGGAAGCCGACAAAAAGCTGGCGCAGACGATCAGTTCGTTGACGGCGGGCTTCCTGCGAACGTGATGAGAACGAGTAGGCCGCGTTCTCGGACCCTTTGTCCCCAAGTTGGCCCCAGGACCCGATCCCGTTCCCATTGCGTTCGGGGAGGAGCCGGGCTAAGCGACTGATATTGCAAAGACGGAAGGGTGGCCGAGTGGTTTAAGGCACCGGTCTTGAAAACCGGCGTGCCTGCAAGGGTACCGTGGGTTCGAATCCCACCCCTTCCGCCACCTGCTAGTCTCCTAGTGTCTACACACGTCCATATCTGACACCTAAGACATTGTGACGTAACGCAAAATTCTAGTTTAGCGTCGTTTAATGTCTTCGCGTGTCAATCCGAATCTACGTCGCCGACGTGGAAAGGGACGTGGGTTTAGGCGGACACTTCGGGGGGATTAGTGGTGGGAAATTTGACGGCACTTGCGGTGAAAAATGCAAAGCCTGGCGACAAGCTCAGCGATGGTGGTGGCCTGCGATTGGACGTCGATAAGAACGGCAATCGCTCGTGGGTCTTTAGGTACACGTCGCCGACGACGGGCAAAGAGCGCTACGCCGGCTTCGGCTCCGCAGCCGAAGTGTCACTCGCTGACGCTCCGGGGATAGGGCTTTCGCCCCACTCACGGTCTTTCGAACCGAGGCATGTGCGTCACTTCAAATCGACTACTTGGACGGCTGGCCGTTTAGGGCTCCCCGCAGCGCCGTGAGCAGTCCCAGAATTTCCACGTGTACCTGCATGTGAATCTCCATCATGCCTGAGAGGTTGAACCAAACAAACGATGCGAAGAGCCCAACGGCAAATGTCCACGAGGCCGAGATGAAGGCTTTGACGTACATGACCCAGCAAGAACTGGTCGCGCAGATATAGGCGGTGGCCTTTGCGCCGACGTCGCCGTACGGGAGCGGAATTCCTCAGTGGTTGACGGATTACACTCCCGCTGCCCATCAGCCGCTTTCACCGAGATTCGTCAATTCCTTGGTGTCAGTTTCGAACACCACGGCAAGGGAGATCACCAGAACACTCTCCACGTCGACGCGACGCCAGACTTCTTTGCTTCACACAAAAAAAGCTGAAGTCCTTTCGATCAGCCAATAAGCGGCGATTGAGCCGATCACGTAGGTTGCAAACACGTCGAGCCCCTTTGCAATCCGCTGGACTCGGGTGGGCTCGAACCGAAAGGTCGCAGCGGAGTGAAACATCCAACCCGCAGTTAGCACTGCCCCTACAAAGGCGAGTTGTCCAATTTCCACGCCCAAATTGAAGAACAAGAGCGCGATCGGAATGGCGTGATGCGGCAATCCGACCTCTGCCAAAGCACCGGCAAAGCCGAAACCATGAAGCAGGCCGAAGCAAAAGGCCACGAGCCATGGCCACCGAGCGCAAAACGATGGAGTTCCGTGCCGGTCATTAATGATCTCGACAGCCACCAACACGATGCTCAGTGCAATCGCTGCCTCAATCGGCGGACCGGGTACGCTCACGAGACCCAGTGTTGCAGCCGCAAGCGTGAGACTGTGTGCCAAGGTAAACGCAGTTACCGTCACCATTATGCGGCGCCAATCACGAACAAGGATCAACAGCGCCAGTACGAATAGCAGGTGATCGAAGCCAAAAAGAATGTGTTCGACGCCTAGACGCAGATATGTCGCAGCCACCTCTCCCGATCCAGGTACGGCTTGGATCACGAAAGATGTCTTCGTTGGGGAAAGCCGTTCTGTTTGAATTGCGCCTTCAAGGCTTTCGATCCGGACAAGGATGTCCGTTGACGTGGCCGACAGGCCCTCAATAGATACCGCCTTGCCGCTTAGCCCTCCATCCCTCCGAATGCTGCGACGCTCAACATAGGCGCCGTCGATGAATAACGCATGCGGCGGCTCGACATCCTGAGTGCCGTCGGGAAGGCTGACGTAGACCGCGAGCCGTAGGTCTTCGCCACGCGCGGGAATCTTGAAAAGCAAATTGTAAGCGAAGGGACCGGTCTGGCGCATCTCGAGATAGCCCGGGCGAAGTTCATCCGAAACCGCGGGCTGCGCCAGCAGCAATGTAAGAAGAGCAAAGAATGAGCTCAAACGTGTCATCGGTTGATTTCTGCTGACGCCGCCCTGGCCGGAGGAGCCTCCACTACGATTTCGTAGCGTTCTCGAAGCGAGGCATAAAGCTTCTCTCCCGCTTCCAGACGGCGCGCGTTTGCCCACTCTCGTCGGACGGCAGGCCGGACATCGTCGAGCGATGGCAGTTTTCCGGAAATTCGTTCGCTGATGAAGACGAAATGTCGCCCGAAATCCGACGAAAGCGGACCCTGCCATTTGCCCTGTTTCACGGCGGATAGCTGTTTGGCGAAGCTTTCACCAAATAAACTCGTTACTTTGCTCGGTGAAATGTCCCGGAACTGTTCGCCGAGCAGGAAAGGATCGCCGAGCATGGTCGCGTCCACATCTTCATCGGCCCGAGCCAGAATGGTCGCAATCTGCCTGCTATCGCTCTCGATGCTGTTCGTGCGCCGCGAAGCGCTGAGGAATACCTGATGGAAGGTAACCTGTTCCTCGATTCTGAACCGCTCCGGATTGGACGCGAGATATCCCGCCAGTTGCGCGTCACTGGGTTCGGGTACGGATGTTTCGTCCGCGAGAAATTCCATCTTCTGACGCACGCGGCGTCGAACAATAACGTCGTCGCGGTCGAGACCGGCCGCCCTGCCCTCGCGGTAAAATACCTCGTCCCGGATATAGTCCTCGATCAGGCTCTGCAGTTCCTGCTCGTTCGGCGACCGCCGCCACGTTCGCACAAACGCGTTGCCGAGATTGGCGACTTGTGTGGCCGAAACCACGATCTTGTTGCTCGGTGCCGAGCCCCGTTTGCCGACAAGTCCGTAGAGCGCAAAAAGCGCGGCACCGAGCGCCAGAAACTGCAGGAGTGGCTCCCGTGCTAGCCGGACAATCAAGGCGTATACCAGATCGGCGAGGTATAGGCCCGCTCGGTGGTTGTCATCCTGACTTCAGCAGGCATCTTGATGGCGAAATATTTCGCATCATAAGCCGTCCATCGCGGCGTCGGAATCTCGATCACGCGCACATAGTAGAAGGCGCGCAACTTCGGATCGAACTCCGGATCCTTCCAGACCGTGATCATCTCTCCAGCGCCGATCGTGTTGGTCCAGGTCGCATTTGCAACATCGACGGTGCTTCCGACGGACGTCTTGCTGCGCCCGTCGGCATCGATCGTGCGACCGCCGGAAACCGCTACATCGTATACCCGTTCCTGGGTCTGGCCGTCTTTTCCGAGCCACCCCTTGATGATCTGGATACGGTCCAGATTGGCGCCAATCGGATCCTTTAAGGCGGCAACAAGAAACGACGGTGACTTTCCGTTCGGCGCGCTATTCAGGTCCCCACCCATCGGCACGCCCTTGGTGTAGCCGACCCGGGCCGGCATGCGGTTATTGGCGTCGGCGGCTTCGAAATCCCATCCACCGAAGAAGCGGACAACCATCCTCGGACCGGTGGTGGCATAGGTCTCACGCCGCTTCATGGCGTCGAAGATTGCCTCGCGCGTATTATCCGACGCCCACACGGCGGCGTAGCCGGCCGCTGTCGTTTCCCAACCCATGATGACGGCCTTGTCGGTCTTGACGAAGGGATGCGTCGCGCGACCGGCACTCGGTTCGGAAGAGGATGTCTTGCCGAAGAAATTGTCCTCTTCCACCGCGGCGAGCCCAGTATGCGTATCGGTGCTGCCGACTAGGCCGAACTTATAGGGATTGACGCCGAGTTCGGCTTCCATCTTGAGACCGTTCTTGAGCGCCGAGCGGACATATTCGAACTCGAGCATTTCCGGCTTTTTCACTTCGGTCAGGTCGAGGTTGCCCTTGTCCCAGCGCTCGTAATTTGCGAACTCATCGTTGGGCGACAAAAATGGATGGGTCTCCCCGTCGCCCTTCATTTGCGTCGCTTCGTAGAGCGGTTCCCAGCGGGTTCGGTTCTCGGCGTATTCGCGATCAATCCGCTTGCCATTGAACGATTCGATGATTGGAAACATCCGGCCGTTGCTGAGGTTGCCGTTGTGCGCCAGCGCGAGAATTTCGGCGCCGGTTTTTTCCTCTACCATTGCCATCCATTTCCAGAGATCGCGAGGATTTGGGCTGCCGAGCGGCGGCAATGTAGTGAACGGCTCGACTAGGCCCGCCTTTGCTCCATTGTCACGCCAAATGATATTGCGGTGAAGATTGTTGCCCCCCGCATTCGAGGTCCATTCATAGCCAATGAAGGCAGTGAAGCGTCCAGGTTCATTGGCTTCTTCCGCGGCCTTGATCGTTTCGCGCCAGGCACTGCGATAGGCCGACGTCCCGGGCGTCGGGAAGCCCTTCGGCATCTGCCCTTTGCCAAAGCTCGTGATGATATCGAGCGCGGCCTGCGCACCCTTTCCCGAAGCGATCTCGTCGTACCACTTACGACCTTGCGGAGTCGCCAGCAGGCCGGGGTCGCCGCCGATCAGTTGCGGAAAAAAGCCCATGCCATCCGAATGATCCGCTACTACCATGAAATCCAGCGGTCGCGAAAGTTTGGCGGGTTGCCCGCTGGAGGAGATGACTTCCTCGCCCTTAGCAAAGCGATAGGCGTCCTTCGGGCCGAGTCGCGCGCCAAACGCACCCGCATCCATCGAGTATGAGGTATGGGTGTGGGTGTCGCCGAAATACGGCCTTGTCGGGAAATTGCGCCCCGCATATGGCGAATAGGGCGGCTTGGCAGGAAACGCCTTATCGGCGGTTTCCTTGTCGAATGTGCCGATGTCTGTGGCCGCATCTTCCGCGGCGACAGGGGTGGCAAACATGCACGCGGCAAAAGCACTGGCCAGCGCGGCCGCGGAAATGCAAGGCAATCTGATCATTATCGGCCCCTGTGATTTTAGGTGAGGACTCTAAGTAAACTTTGGGCAGCGGATATGAGTCGCAGCTCTATTAGGCTTTCTCAAAACCGCTTCGAAGCCACAAAGAAAAATCTAATTCGACAGTCAGTCTAACCTTCCTAAATCTATTCCAGTGCGTCCGTATTCGTCTGTTAACGTACGCTCGGAAAGCCGATTCTTTTGATCGCATCATTTCGTCGCGATTCGACGTGTTGGCGCGCTGGCGCTGGTGCTGGCGGGCGCCGTTGGCGAGATGGAAAATGTCAGCCAGGTGTTCCATCCCGATGCCCGATTGGCGGCGTCGAATTCGCCGTAGCCCTTCAGGTTCAGATAACCCTGCATATCGCCGACCGGAAACAGGAATCCGATCTGCGGCCCGATTCCAAGCACACGCGACCGGAAACCACCCAGGATCGGGTGCGCGCCGAAGTCATCCGTGAGTTGCTGGTATCCATATCCAACCAGACCGACAAACACCTGCTTCGACAAAAACTGCGAAGCACCCCAATCGATGTGAAAATCGATGCCGTTCTGATAATTCGTATCCTGGTTCTTGAAATTGTAAGTAAATCCAGCGACTGCCGAAAATTCCTGTCCCGTTGCTGGATTGAAGTAGGTGTAACCGCCTCCGCCGTCGATGGCCCCGTGGCCGATGCCGAGATTGGCCAGCCGGGCGGATTCGTAGGCGCCAACGGGAATGTCGCCGGTCACGTAGGTCATGAAATTATGCACGCCGGCGTTCCATTTGAGCGTTGCCTGCGGATAAAGGTCGCCGAAGGAAGTGATTGAATCGGCGACGGAGCCCGTGCGGGTCGTGACCAGCGGGCCGATGGCCGACGTCAGCGTCCCGTCAATGCTTGCGCTCGCCCGCCCGAACAAGCTGGTTACCCCAATGGCCAATTGGCCACCCAGCACCGGAGTTGCAAACGTGTAAGTGGGATTTAGGAGCACAAGATCAGCTTGGGCATTTAGCCTGGCATTCAAACTGACGTTAGCTGATGCCGGGATCTTGCCAATCTCGATCTCTCTTGCCGCCGCAACGGCGCCAGAACCGCCGATGGTAGTGTGGTAGTAAACCTCCGCCATTGACCAGCCGGGCACCTGGGGGGTGGCCGAGAGGCTGCTAAAGCGCCCGGGAAGCCAATATGATACGCCTCCTTCGTCGGCACAGGCAGGCTCAGACAGCGTGCCTAACATAAGCATAACGACGCCAACTCCGGCGTACATGACCCGGCGAGCAGTGCCATGTTCGAATATCGTCTGCGTCATGTTCTTCCCCGGTGTGAATAGCGTCAGCCCAACGCTATCGAACGTCGCGGCACAAAACCAACCACCGCCGTTGATCACTTCTTCATCTGGATGCCCTGGTCGGACCTGTAGTCTTTGAAAACGACATCGATTGCCTCGATGACCTTTTTGCCCGGATTGGCCTTGCAATGAACGATGACCTCGTGTTGCAGCGATTTAGCACGGGCGACCTACATGACGTGTTTCTTGGCAAGACCATTGTACCAGCCGCTATACCAGGCGGCTAAATAGTCCGCGTCTTCCTGAAATGTGCTCGCCAATTGAGCGCAGGTCAGCTTTTGAACATCGAGATAACCGTCGCGGTCCGCGTATGTCTTGAGTTCGACTTGCGCAAAGGCCTGTCCTGCGACAACCATACCCGCGCAACACAAAACTAGTTTCTTTATGATCATTGAATTTTTGTCCCTGGATCCGGCCTTCAGCTCGCGCTCTCCACCAACAGGCTGAGGAGAGTTTCATTCGCTCGACGTCAGACCTAAGGCTGACGTCGACCCGCCCTGGATCGTTTCAGCGCACGCCAACTCGATTGACCGGGCCACCACGGTTCATCGGTCGTCCGGGGGTTACCACGCGCGCGACCGGTCGCGCCACCAGCCGGACGCCGGGTCTCACGATGCAACCGGCCGGATAGCTAATGTATTGGCAGTAGACCACGGCGCTGGCAGGTTCACTGCTTGCGACCACGAACCCGGCGATCAGCAGCGCTGACAACGAAAACCATAACTTCATTTTTGCCTCCTGTTGGGAAAAGTTCGAATGTTTCCCGTTGAGCCAAATGCCGGATATTATCTGCAGACCGTGACAATCCGTCCGTAGACATCAACGACCTGCGAACATGCAGGCGCGACCACCACAGGTGCTGCAACAACGACTGCACCTGCAGTCACGGCGCCGGCCGCCACGACCCGGCGGGTGGTCCGCCGCGCAACGCCGGCATAACTCATCGGCGTCAGAGGGCGGCCGATCCTGGCTTCGGCCGACGATATCAGCCATGACTGTCCGTCATGGGGCCGCTGACCTTCCCAAAAAAGGGCGCCGCCGCCTAAGATGGTCGCCAAGGCGAGACGGACCAAGCTCGTTGACATCCGGATCATTTCTTTTCTCCTGTCTTGGTCGAGCCCTGCGGGACTTCGTCGATATCGGCGAGATCGCCGAGCGCGATCTTCTTGAAGGACGGATCTGGCTTGAATGCGAACGCGTCGGCCGGCAGGTCGGTCTTCCACTCCTTGATGCGAAGAGTGTATTGCGGCGCGCCGGCGATGCTCTTGCTGGTGATCACGTATTTGCGCGGGATGGGCCTAGCGCCTGCTTCGATCCAGATTTGCCAATCAGTTTCGACGTTGCGGAACGCAAGGTGGTCGCATTCCACACCGTCAATGACGCCCTTACCGATGATATTGCCCTCAACCGCGTCCGCCATCATGACATCGAACGCGTTGGCAAGCAGCAGGTCAGCACCCGGCGCTATGACCCCGTGCCGTTCGCGCAGCACATCGATTAAATCCTCCGCACTGCCGGGTGCCTCGATTTGCGCGTAATCCTTGTCATCTTTGTTGTTTACAGTCAGCACCTTACCGTCGAACACGATCTCGACATCGCGGTAACCACCGGTCCGGACGACGCGAAGCTTGTCAGGACGGCTCAGCTGCACCTGCCCGGAGCTTGTGAACTGAATTTTCTGCAAATTGTTTGTAATCACCTCGATATCGGAGTCGAAGGCCACAGCGAGGTTCTTTTGGCCGGTGACATAATTGGTCATCGCCCTGAGCAACTTTTCGGCGTCGCCACTTTCCGCGGCAGCAGGCGAGCCGACAGACACTCCAATCGTCAGCACCGCTCCGAACAAAAACGGCCATTTGGCCATGCGGCCGATCAATTTGCTGCATGATTGATCCCGCAACAAGCTCATCGCATTCTCCTTTTGTTGGTTCGAACCCTAACTGCTATCAAGCAGCAAGACGCCCAGCCATTGGCCCTGAGTACAATGGTTGTGTCAGGCGGCGGCGTTCACGACAGATTCTTCACAGAGTGAGAGAATTTGGCCGGGCGGTTTTGCGTAGACTTCCCGCTTTGCAATAATTGCTGGAGTTGGATTGCTGGGACGAGTACAACCGGTTCCTACTGGATTCAGTATGGACCTGACATCGCTGGGCAATTTGCATCGAGTCGCGGTTGCCGATACTCGTCGATCGGTGCCCCATAATGCAGTCAATCGAGCGGTCGCATCTTCGCAAAATGGTTGGGCGATTCGCCCTAATTTTACTGTTCTACGCTGGAGGAAGTGATGTCGCTTTGGCTTCACCCAAGCGAGTATTGCTACTTCATTCCTTCGGTTTAGACGCCCCTCCATGGAGCGAGTATTCCAAGCACATACGGGCCGAACTTTTCAAGAAAATGCCGCACGAAATAGATCTTGTCGAAGCGACGCTGGAAAGCGCCCGACTTCCGGACACGGTCGACGATAGCCCCTTCGCCGACTATTTGGCCGCGCTCTTCAGTAAACACCCTCCCGATCTGGTGATCACGGTTGCCCCATTGGCCGCGCGCTTTGTGCAGCAACAACGACAGCGTTTATTCATCAATATCCCGTTGCTGGTCACGGCAACCGAACCGCGGCGTTATAGCCGCTCGCCCAACTCGAATGAGACTGCTGTTCTGACCGATATCAATCTACTTACGGCCATGCAGAATATCCTCGATGTGCTGCCGGCTACCGATCATATAGCCGTCATTCTCGGCGCTTCCCCCCTCGAAAGATTTTGGAAGGAGGAAGTCATAAAAGCGGTAAAGCCGCTTAGCGGCCGCGTGACTTTCAGCTTTTTCAACGACCTTTCGTTCGAAGAAATGTTGAAAACGGCATCCACACTACCTCCCAGATCGGCACTTTTTTTCGGTGCGCTCAGTGTCGACATCAACGGCGTACCTCTGATAGATGGCGGAATATTCTCTAGATTCCGAGAGGCCAGTAACGCCCCCATTTTTAGCTATGATGATAGCCATTTCGGCGAAGGTCTAGTAGGCGGCCCCATGCTATCTATTGATGACATCAGCCGTCGAACTGCCGATACCGCTACGCGCATTCTTTCCTCCGGAGAGGTTGCATCAAGCATCCCGACGACGATAATCGGATATGCGTCTCCCCGCTTCGACTGGCGTGAATTGCAGCGCTGGCGCGTCAAGGAAGCGAACCTAATCCCTGGCAGCCAGGTTATTTTTCGTGAACTCAGCTTCTGGAGTCAACACCGCTGGACCGTAATAGGGGTTGCTTCCGCCATCGTCTTTCAAGCCGTGATGATTTGCGCCCTGCTGTTCGAACGTATCCGCCGCCGCCTCGCCGAAGCCGCCTCTCGCAATCGGCTTCTCGAACTTGCAAAGATGAACCGTTCGCTGACGGTTAGCGCCATATCCAGTTCAATCGCACATGAATTGAACCAACCCCTCGGAGCCATTCTGAACAACACGGGTGCTGCCGAATTGCTGCTTTCGCGATCCCCACCCGATATCGACCAGATCAGACAGATATTGGCCGATATCCGGACCGACGACGAACGTGCCGGTGAGATCATCGGTCATTTGCGGGGGTTTCTGCTCGCAGACGAGGCCACCCCAAGCGATGTTAACATCAAACGTGCAATCGAAGACGTGATTCACATCATTGAGCCGGAAGCGGCAAAGCGAGGTATAGCGCTCGAGTCCGATCAAGCACTGCAGCCGTTTTCCGTCCGCGGCGATCGTGTGCATCTTCAACAAGTTCTGCTCAACCTGGCTCTTAACGGATTGGACGCCATGCAGGACACGGCGTCCAACAAAAGGCTGGCCTTTCAAACATCCCGGCTAGACGACGCCAGGGTCGAAATCGCGGTCTTGGACACAGGAACGGGCATCCCCGAGAGCAAGCTCAAGGAGATCTTCGATTCTTTCATTACTACCAAAAAGTTCGGCACCGGACTTGGTCTTTCGATTGCTCGGACCATCGTCGAAATGTACGGCGGACGCATTTGGGCAGAAAATCGCGAAAATGGCGGCGCAGCCTTTCGTTTCGTGCTGCCACAGGCAAAGTCGACCGCATGACCTCCCCATCACCGGTCATTCACATTATTGACGATGACGGGTCGTTTCGCACGTCGATGCGGCGGTTGCTGGCGGCGTTGGGTTATCAAACCGCCATCTACGAGTCTGGTAGTGCTTTCCTCGAAAACCTTCCAATCGATGACGCAGGTTGCATTCTGCTCGACTTACAAATGGCCGGTGTAGGCGGGTTCGAATTGCAGGAGCGCCTAGGACTATCCGATAACACCCTGCCCATAATCTTCCTGACGGCCCACGGGGATATCAAGGCGAGCGTTCAAGCCATGAGGTCCGGGGCCGAGGATTTTCTTGCCAAGCCCGTAACCAAGCAAGCCCTGATTGAATGCGTCGAACGCGCGTTGATCCGTAACCTCGAACGACGTCAGCACCGTGACCGCCTCCGAGCTATGCGTACCCTCGTGACAAGCCTTACCCCCCGTGAGGCAGAGGTTTTTGCAATGGTGGTGAGAGGCAGGCTCAACAAGCAGATTGCCCACGATCTTGGGACGACGATACGTACCGTCAAGGCACACCGCCAGGCGGGTATGGACAAGTTGGGCGTAAAATCCTTGGCCCAAGCCGTATCGATAGCAGAGCGCCTTGGTATGCTTACCGACTAAATTTACGCTGCCATCCACTCGCCTCCTCGTTCATTTAGTGCCTTATTGCCCTTAGGGACAATATCGCTGGAGTCGTTAACGGCTAACTCTATCGTCCGGAGCGATAGGGAACGATGGACCGCGCCGGGCTGGACGATGGAAAATGGAGAAACGGCAGACGGTCGTCATAATCATCGATGACAATTCCAGTTTTCTGAAAAGCGTGACGCGCTTGTTGACGGTTCACGGCTTCACTACCCGGACTTTCACTTCGGCCGAGGACTTCTTGGAAGACAGCGACTTGCGGGCGTCGGCGTGCTTGCTTCTTGATATCCATCTCGGGGGCATGTCGGGCATTGAGCTACAACGGCGGCTCGCCGCGGCAGGATCGAAGTGCCCGGTTATTTTCATGACGGCAATCGACGATGAAGCGACGCGCAAGGAGGCCGCGGAGGTGGGCTGCATCGCTTATTTACGAAAGCCGTTTGCGCCTCAGCTCTTACTGGACGCTATTGGAAAGATCGACGACTAGGTCGAAGGATCGAGACGGAATACAGATGCTTACGTTCCGTACTTCCATCACGTTTACGGTAATGGCATTTATTGTAGCGCTGACTCTGCTGCTGATCGCCGTTCAGCTGCGATCCCTGCGTTTTGCCACCCGTGAAGCTGCATCCGCGTACATGGACGCCACCAGCACCAAAGTGCTCGGACGTCTTCAGGGTGAGCTTGCCACGATTTCATCGCTGGTCCATGTGGTGGCTACCAGTTCAAGCGTCGCCGACTCGAACGAAAGAAGCGAGATCGGCCGCGCCATCCCGCTATTCAAGGCTGCGCTGCAAGAGTTACCGCAGATGGACAGCATTTATGCCGGTTTCGAGAACGGCGCTTGGCTGCAAGTCCGGCGCATCAGCGGCCTCACTGAGGAGCAACGCGAGCGCCTGCGTGCGCCTGCGAATGCCGATATCGCGATCAGTCTCATTCGCCCCACTGCGGGGGGCGACTTGCCTTTACGGCGGATCTTCCAGGATAGGCAAGGCAACGAGATCGGTGAAATAAATCTTTGGAATTACGGTTATGACGCTCGTAAACGCTCGTGGTACTGGGCGACGATGCAGGTGGACCGGCCGGATGTTTCCGAGCCCTATCTGTCCTTCAGCATAGGCGCCCCCGTGATCACCGTCAGCGCGCCGTTGCGCGGCAAGGTGCTGGGCGTGCTCGCTGCCGATCTCAAGCTCGATACGTTCAGTGAGTTTGTGCAGGCTCAGCGACCGGGACAGCATGGCGCGGTCATAATCTTCGACCAGGCGGGATCAATCATCGCCCATCCCGAATTTGCAAGCTTGGTGGCGAGCGCAATGACGCACCCCGCCCGCTCATCCTTGCCCAGCATCGACGAGATCAATTCGGGGATGGCAGCCTCGGTCCTGCAGAGATCATACAACCAGGACCATATCGAAGGAAGCATTCAGAATGAGACAGGACAAGGTTATCTCTTCAGGGTAACGAAGTTCGCACTCGGCGAGCGTTACAGTGGCAGCATAATGCTACTGGCAGCTCAGGATGATTTCGTCCAAAACGTCCGCAGGGTCCAGTATAATGGACTTGTTCTCGCAGTCCTGGTTGGCACGGCCTTCATTCCAATCGTCTGGATGTTCGGCAGCCGGATGTCCCGGTCCCTCCAACGAATCACCGCGCAAGCGCGGCAGTTGCAGACACTAGCTGAACCTAAACTCGTACCGGTCACGTCCTACATCAGGGAAATCCATGATCTGGGCGGTACGATGAATCTGGCTCAAAGGGCCATATGGTCGTTCGCTCACTTCGTTCCCAAGGAGATTGTCCGCGGGTTGATTGATAATTCGATCTCGACCAGGCTTGGTGGCGCTAAGCGAGACCTCACTCTTGTGTTCACCGATGTCCAAGGCTTCACCACGATTGCGGAATCGGCTGATCCCGACGTGCTGATGCGCCAAACGTCGCGGTACTTCGCAGTGCTTGCGGAAGCATTCCTCGCTGAGGGCGGGACCGTCGACAAGTTCATCGGCGACGCGGTGATGGTTTTTTGGAATGCCCCTCACCCGCAGCCGGACCACGTGACGCGCGCGTGCCGGGCTGTCCTTGCGGCCAAGGCTGCCAATGAGCGTCTTAACACCGAGTTCGAGGCCGACGGACTAAAGCCGTTCATCACAAGATTCGGCATTCATGTCGGTGAGGCGATCGTCGGAAATGTGGGGTCGACCGAGCGCATGAACTATACCGCTCTCGGCAATACCGTGAATCTTGCAGCGCGTCTTGAGGGCCTGAACAAGGAAAATGGGACAACGATCCTGGTCAGTGAGGATGTGTACCGGCGGGTTGAGGATCTCTTCAAATTCAGGGCTCTCAATGCCGTCGTTGCCAAAGGGATGACTAAAGAAACCAGAATATTTGAACTCATCGGAACGTCGACATGAAGCAGACGCTGCTCTCTCGCTGTATATTGTCGGCAGTCCTTACGCTCTGTTTTAGCGTCGTTTCTTCAACCATTCACGCCGCCGAGGACACAATCAAGGTCGGCATCCTTCACTCCCTGTCAGGCAGCATGGCGATCAGCGAGTCTGTCCTTAAAGATACAGTGCTCATGCTGATTGCGGACCAGAACAAGAAAGGAGGACTGCTAGGAAAGAGGCTCGAGCCGGTTATTGTCGACCCCGCGTCTAATTGGGACGCATTCGCAGAAAAAGCGAGATATTTGCTAACGCAGGAGAAAGTCGCGGTCGTGTTCGGGTGCGGAACCTCCGCCTGCCGAAAATCGGTTCTCCCGGTTTTTGAACAATCGAATGGGCTACTCTTTTATCCCCTTCAATACGAGGGCGAGGAAAGCTCACGCAACATCTTTTACCTGGGCGCCGATCCGAACCAGCAGGCCATTCCGGCCGTCCGGTATTTGATGAGCAAGGAAGGCGGAGCCGCTCGCCGATGGGTTCTGCTCGGGACCGACTATCCTTATCCGCGCAAGACGAACGAGATCCTGAGCGCCTATCTTGCCGCCGAGGGCGTCTCTTTGGAGGACATTACGACGATCTATGCGTCTCCGGAGCAATCAGACTTTCAGGTGATAGTCGAAAGGATGAAATCCTTTGCCGGCACGGGAAAAAAGACCGCGGTGATCTCAACCATCATCGGCGAATCGAACGCACATTTGTATGCCGAGTTGATCAGGCAGCAGATTGATCCCGGGAAAATGCCATTCATGGCGCTTGCCCTCAGCGAACGCGAGTTGCGCGGCGTCGACATCGGAAAGCTCATCGGGTACATGGCGGCCCGCAGCTATTTCCAATCCGTCAAGTCGGCAGAAAACGATGTATTCACCAAGATGTGGGCGGATTTCAACGAACAACGGGATCAGGCCACAAACGATCCTATGGAAGCGACCTTTGTCGGTTTTAGGATGTGGACGCAGGCCGTCAGCCAGGCGGGGGCGACCGACGTCAGTGCAGTTCGGCAAGCCATGTATGGCCAGCGCGTAAGGGCGCCGAGCGGTTTCGAAGTTGCGATGAACAACGATCATCATCTATCCAAGCCAGCCATGATCGGCGTTCTCGACACTTCCGGAACCTTCGACGTGGTCTGGCGGTCAATCAGCCCGATCAGGACTTCGGTATGGAGCCGATATCTTCCTGACAGCGCCCGACGCACCGCCGACTGGACATTTCCCTGGGTATGCGGCGGGTGTACCGAGCCGACGTTCAAGGATTGACGAAATGATCCCTAGAACCGATTGGTACGCTGCGTCTCGGAGAGGCGATTGCTTCAATTCCTGAAGGCATAAAGCGGCGTTCTGATTGTGAGCTGGTATGACGGCCTTGGTACCCAAACGATCTGTGCGGTTAGGCCAAACAGGCGATTGTCGTTATCATCGAGCCGATCCAGATCCAGCCGAACGATTGGTTGAGTGAAGGATGGGATTGGCGTCAGGTTTAGAAGCTGGGCCCCGCCGAAGGATTGTATGCCGACTCGGCCGGTAATCTTCCAATTGTTCTCCCATTGATAGTAGGCCCCGACATAACCGATCGAGGCAGGCTTAACCGTCGCCAGCGGCGAATCCACGGCAATTCGGGTATGTTGGATGCCGGCGAGAAATCCCCTCGTTTCATCGCTGTTCAACGCATAGCCGACCTCGACAATAGCGTTGAGGCTCGTCGTGGCAAGCGGAGAATCCGGCACCGACCTTGTCAGTGTCGATTGAAGCGTAATCGTCGGGATCGTTCCGCCATTCTGCTGGTGAACATCCACCTGAAATCCTGCGTTCCAGCTTGAGACGGCGAGCGTTGACCAGTCGGACGCGCCGCCTTGCGAAGCGCTCGCGCTGAATCCGCCATATACCGAGAGGCGATCGCCGATATCGACGGTCAGTGGAACGTCGATGGCGACGCCCTGGCTTGATGATGGGGATAACGTCCCGACCATTGATGATAACGAAGGACTACCGAACCCGACCGACAGCGCGTTGGCGGGTACGGCTGCGTAATTGGTGCGTAGGTCCAGATATATGTTTGGCAGCGTGGACTTCGTGCTCGTCGAGGCGTCATCGTCCTCAAGGTCTTTACTTTGAGCAAAATCAGAAGACCAAATTGAAGCGAGTGCAACCAGGATCGCGCTTAGACAGCACGCTCGCACCATGTCGGTTTGGCGTGACCACGTCTGAAACTGACATCTTTTATAAGTCGCTTTCAATCAATCGCGCCTCGGTTCGCTTCGGAAGTGAACTGAACTTACAAGAGATCAACCGCACACGACAGCGGCAAACAGCAAACGAGCGAACAAATAGCGCTCGGAAAAACGCGATCCTTGTGGACCTCTTTTGAGAGATTCAGCTCAGTTGCCGCGCAGAAGTAGAGCATTCCAGACCGCAAGAATTGCGTGGAATGCAACCGTGGGCCAAAGCAGGTCGCCACCTATCTTTAGGATCACGCCCACGTAAACGAGGAGAATTGATACCGCTAAGTTGTAAATCAGTATCCCGACGAGCAATCCGAATAGCGAAGGATTGAAGTCGTCTGTTCTCGCCAGCCAGCTCGCAACTCCGATAGCAAGCAGCGCCGCGCCCGCAATGCGGCCAACAACCATCGCATCAACGGTAGAACTCTCTACGCCAAGCAAGACAGAAAATAGAACGCTGGGCACAAAAATAAGACCGAGCCCTGTCGATGCTTCAGCGGATGAAGTTATGATCAAGAAGATTTCTCGTTTCGCGTACATCTAATATACTTATCCTTCCGACAAAATTCGCTTGGCATCCACACTCCGTTCGGAGCTAATTCCAATCTACTACGACCACATGGGCGCAGGCGTGAATGGATTAGCGGCGCATCAGCGCCTATGACCTGCTGACAGCTCGACAGTGCCCCTCCCGGACACAACGGATTTTCCGTCGCCGACGAGGACCTTGAGCGTGCCCCCGAAGTGAAGGACTTTCTGAAGGAATTGACCGACTCCCCTAATTTTGTGCCTGTGCCTAGTCTGCACCTACGAGAGTCAGTATCAGACGATAAATCTCCGATTTTCGTCGACCAAGGCGACCGCTTAATCCTCAACGAAATCCGGTTCTTCTTGTTCGCGGCCCTAGGCAGCTAATCTGTCCCGAGCCGGAACTTGCCCATCCGTGCACCCGGAATCAGCGACGGCGGAAACAGGAATGTGCAGCTCAGCGCCGAGCTTCAACTCGACCTTTAGAGGTTCGTAGGCATCTCGATCTCGACGGTGCGCGATGGCTCCGAAGGATCGACGGGCTCGCCGGCCGAGTAAGATGCATGATGGCTTTCGTTGTGCGGCCGTGTCGGCACCGATGTCGCCGCGAGCACCGTGTTCAGTCCGACTATCACCAATTTCTTCATTAGGTCGGCAAAATGGTGGCTGGTAACCCTTGCTGAATAAAGCACTGACCGGCGCCGTCGGACGTCTTGAATCCCGCACCTCGGCGTTCTGGTTGGCATCCGCCCGCACGGCCCAACCGCATCATGGTGATCTACTTATCGAGCGGGCGGCTTGAACAACACACTTGGGCTCCGATCGCGGCTCTCGCTTCGCCGGTCTATTTATCCGCTCGGCTGACGACGTCCATGAGTTCTGCGATTTTACGGCGCTGGTCGGCCCTGTCCCCGCTACGGATCGCGTGTTCCACGCAATGGGCCACGTGATCCCTGAGGATTTCTTCTTCCACCCGCCTGAGCGCAGACCGGACCGCCGAGATCTGCGTGACGATATCGATGCAGTACCGGTCCTCATCGACCATTTTCGCGAGCCCGCGAACCTGGCCTTCGATGCGGTTCAGACGTTTTTGGCAGGAAGCCTTGATGTCGTTCCTCATGATCCGTATATACCCCCCCAGGGTATCTTTTGCAAGATGGAGCCGTCGATGGTCGCCCAGAACAGCCCGAAGGTTGGGGAGATGAGTTGCGGCTGCGGCTCGCATCCGTCTGGCGCGGGCCACTCCGGTCACGCTGATCGCCATCACTCGGTCGAGACCGTTAAAGATCCCGTCTGCGGTATGAAGGTCGATCCCTCGACCGCTCGCCACAAGGCCGAGCACAACGGCAAGGCCTTTTACTTCTGCTCGGAACGCTGTCGCGCGAAATTCGCCGCCGATCCGGCAAAGTACATCCATGGAAAGGCGCAGCAGGCGCGGCCTGCCAATCTGCCGCAAGGCACGATCTACACCTGCCCCATGCACCCGCAGATCCGCCAGGTCGGACCGGGCCATTGTCCGATCTGTGGCATGGCGCTCGAACCGGAGGTCGCGACCGCGGAGACCGGACCTAATCCGGAACTGGTCGACATGACCCGCCGCTTCTGGGTGGGTCTTGTGCTTTCCATCCCGGTGGTGGTCCTTGAAATGGGTGGTCACCTGATTGGCGGTCATCGCTGGATCGATCAAACGCTCTCCAACTGGATCCAGCTGATCCTCACGACGCCGGTTGTACTCTGGGCGGGTTGGCCCTTCTTCGTTCGGGGGTGGCAATCCGTCGTAACCCGCAATCTGAACATGTTCACGCTGATCGCGATGGGCACTGGCGTCGCCTGGGTCTACAGCGTGGTTGCCACCGTTGCGCCCGGCGTTTTCCCTGCCACTTTCCGAACTCACGACGGCGCGGTTGCCGTTTACTTCGAGGCCGCCGCAGTGATCACCGTTCTGGTCCTCCTTGGTCAGGTGCTCGAGCTCCGGGCGCGTGAAGCGACCTCCGGCGCGATCAAGGCCCTCCTCGGCCTCGCGCCGAAGACCGCTCGCCGCATTTGTGCCGACGGCAACGATGAAGAGGTGGAGATTTCTGCCCTGCAGGTCGACGACCGGCTTCGCGTCCGTCCGGGCGAGAAGGTGCCGGTGGACGGCGAGATCGTCGAGGGGCGGTCCTCACTCGATGAGTCCTTGGTCACTGGCGAATCCATGCCCGTCAGCAAGGAGGTCGGCGGCAAGGTCATCGCAGGCACGCTGAATCGCTCGGGGGGCTTCATCATGCGCGCCGAGAAGGTCGGCAGTGATACGATGCTGTCGCAGATCGTTCAGATGGTTGCGCAAGCGCAGCGCTCCCGCGCGCCGATCCAGCGGCTGGCGGATCAGGTCGCAGGCTGGTTCGTGCCAAGCGTCATTATCGTTGCCGTGGCGGCATTCGTCGCCTGGGCCGCGTATGGACCCGAGCCACGGCTCGCCTTCGGCGTCGTCGCGGCGGTCAGCGTCCTCATCATCGCATGTCCCTGCGCGCTGGGACTAGCCACCCCGATGTCGATCATGGTTGGCGTGGGGCGCGGCGCCCAAGCCGGTGTGCTGATCAAGAACGCCGAAGCACTCGAGCGCTTGGAAGGCATCGACACCCTGGTGGTGGACAAGACGGGCACGTTGACGGAAGGCAAGCCGAGGGTCGTGGTCGTGATCCCGGCAGAGGGATATACCGAAGCTGAGGTATTGCGGCTCGCCGCCAGCGTTGAACGCGCCAGCGAGCATCCGCTTGCGGACGCGATCGTCAATGAGGCCAGGGAGAGAGGCATCCAGACCAGCGACGTGCAGGGCTTCGATTCCCCTGTCGGCAAGGGCGCGCTGGGCACCGTGGAAGGCAAGAGAGTCCTGCTCGGCAACGCCGCCTTTTTGCGCTCGCAGGGAGTTGAAACCTCAGCGATGGAAGCCGAGGCGGAGCGGCTGCGCGGCGAAGCCGCCACTGTCCTCAACATGGCCGTGGACGGCAAGCTCGCTGGCATCATGGCCATCGGCGATCCCGTGAAGCAGTCGACGCCCGAGGCGCTTCGGGAGCTCACGGCCGATGGCGTCAAGGTGATCATGCTCACCGGCGACAATCGGACCACGGCTCAAGCGGTGGCGCGCAGGCTCGGTATCGCCGAAGTGGAGGCGGAAGTGCTGCCGGATCAGAAGAGCGCGGTGGTCGCCAAGCTCCAGAAGAATGGCCGCAAGGTCGCGATGGCCGGCGACGGCGTGAACGATGCGCCGGCGCTGGCTGCCGCCGAGGTCGGCATCGCGATGGGCACCGGCACGGATGTCGCGATGGAGAGCGCCGGCATCACTTTGCTGAAGGGCGATCTCACCGGCATTGTGCGCGCCCGCCATCTGTCGCGCGCCACGATGAGTAACATCAGGCAGAACCTGTTCTTCGCTTTCGCCTACAACGCAGCGGGGATTCCGATCGCGGCCGGCGTGCTCTATCCGACTTTCGGCCTTCTACTGACGCCGATCGTGGCGGCGGCGGCGATGTCCTTGTCTTCGGTCAGCGTGGTCGGAAATGCGCTGCGGCTTAGGACCATACAGATCTGATCGGGACGGCGAAGAACCGTTCCTGCCAAATCCTTGTTGGCACCTACGGCAGAGCGATCATTTCACGTCGGCCTCGGGCTGATTTCTTCTGCGGTTGGTTGAAACCGATCGATCGCCTTTGACGTTAGTGAGGACACCGCCGAGTGATAACCGGCCGTAACGGGGAAGATGGACGCGGCGCTATTTTGCCGGTTTCTGCCCGCGACACCAACGCATCGGTACGCGCTTACATCTAACCCGTTCTCGGCGGTGCACTGCGAAACGGTTGAGGCGCCGATCCTGGCGAGCAGGCTGAGGATAACTGGCTGGCAGCTCTAGACGCCCAGCACAAAAAGGCGCGACAATTCCGATGCCTACCGGTCAGTCAAGAATCGGGGGCGCCGGAGTCGTTGGGTGAGTATCCAGATCGCAATCCTGAAAATCCTGTCGAGCCACCCGGATGGACGGGCCTCAATAACTTCCCTTAATCGCGACCTGGCTATTCTTACGCGCAGCGGTCGGGAATGGGCCGAGCGTCTGCGACGCTGGCGCGCCCTCGCCCCGGCCATCGATATATTCGGATCGCGGTATGTGCTGCGCGAGCCGCCAGGCTGGAGCATTACCCCGGCAGGTCGCGACTTCCTGGCAACGCTGGAGACTCTGAACGCGCAGGATGGGTCAGCGCAGGAAAAGCCGGGCGCGAATGATCCGCTGAGACAGGACCACCCGGTGCTCGTTTCATCTTCCCCAAATCGGGTCGATGCGGCAGCTGTCGCGCCGTTGCTGCCTGCAGGGCGCGTGGAAATTATCGGCCGCCGTGATCGACGCGGACGGCGTCGGGCAAGGCGAGCTAAAATGGGAAACCTGACGCCGGCTCAAGCCCGCTAGCCTATTCAATCAGTCCAGCCCGCGTTCGTGGCTGAGGCGCACCATTTCCTCGATAAAGATCGTCTTTTGCTTGTCATCCAGCACAGCAAACAACGGCTCCGCCGCATCGGCCACGTTGCGCTGGTCGACGGCGCGATCATTGAGGAACTGGGCCTCGTTTCGCATTTGCTCGATGATGTCATCGGGTGGGTCGCGCTTGGCGCGTGCAATACGCAAATTCAGCCGTTCCGCGCCGCTGTGCCCAAGGTGATGCATCGAGCTGCTGAATCCGGCCCACTGCTTTTCCTGTTCGGTCGTGAGGTTCAGCTCCTTTTTAATGCGATCAACATAGGCGTCGCTGTTGGCGACGATTTGTTCAGCGGTTAATTGCGGCTGCCCCGGCTGGGTGAGCACAGTGGGCGTTGCGGGCTTGCCATCGCCCCTGGCGTCGGTTTTGCTATCTATTTTGCTCTCCGTCTTGCTACCGGACTTGCTATCCTTGGCGGCGGTCTTGGCCGCCTTCTTCGATTTCGAGTCAGCCGGTTTGTCGGAGGGTCTGGACGCACTCTCCGCGGCGGCCGGTTGTCCCTGCTGTCCCTGATTGTTGTTGACGCCCAGCACACCCGTAAACACGCCGACCACCCCGCCGATCGCTCCGCCCAACACGCCGCCGACCGGCCCGGCGGCCTTGTTCCCCGCGGCCGCGCCCTGCTGCATGCCCTGAACCAGCCCCTGAGCGCAGGCGGTATTAGTCGATAGCCAACCAAGCAGAATCAAACCGCACACCGGCAGGATCGGCGAGCGGGCTGGTCGTGAACGCTGATTTGCCATCGGATTTCCATGGTGTTGTTCAACGATTCGAAACATACCGTCGCTTCCTTGATTGCGTCTATGGCTCGTTATGCCGCTAGCTGGATACCGCACGACTTATACGCGGACAAAACTCGGCCTCATTCGCATCCCAAGAATTGGGAACACGTTGCCCGAAAGGGATCTGCCCGGAGGTTGGAATTTTGAGTCAGAACGATCCCACCGATCATGCACTGGCAGCGATTGCCAGCATTCTCGACCAGCCGGTTAGCCACCAGGATCCTGAGCAGGTTCCGATAGTGGCACCAGCGGAACCGCAGCCGGCCAAGGCTGAGGGTTACAGCAAACCTGGTCCCGGCCCGATCGATGCCATTCGTTTCAAATGGACGGTGCGTCGCGGCGAGGATGGCGACTATTACGTGGACGAGACGATCGGCGAGAACGCTCGGCCTGCGGTCAGTGGGCCGATGACGGCGGACGCGGCCGTTGCACTGGTGGATGACCGAGCAAGTGAAGCCCAACACCGCTTTGATCTTCTAAGGCGAGAAATGACGACGTCGGCCGGTGCTTTCGTTTTGTCCGACTCCGACGGCCAAGGCGAGATGTAACCGGCGATCAGCCTCGACGTTCAGCCAGTCGGGCTTGCCGTAAAGTCCGCATCGTTGACGGGTTCCATCCAGTCGGCGGTGTTGCCATCAAGCGCCTCCTGCATGGCGATGTGGACCATCCCGGTAGTCGGGGATGCGCCGTGCCAGTGTTTCTCCCCAGGCGGTATCCAGACGGTGTCGCCGGCGCGGATCTCGCGTACGGGCTGGCCTTCGGTCTGCACCCTGCCGACGCCGGAAATGACGTAGAGTGTCTGCCCGAGTGGATGCGTGTGCCAGTTGGTGCGGGCGCCCGGTCCAAACGAAACGCGCGCCGATACCAGGCGTGCGGGCGCCTCCGCCGTCACGATCATGTCCTGCCATACCGTTCCGGTGAAGTACTCCTTCGGCGCAATTCGGGTCGGCCGCGATCCCGTCGCATAAATCTGCATCCTTCGCTCCTTGTTATCGAACTGCCCGCGAGAGCCGCCTATTTCTTTGAAGCGGTGTACCGCGCTCTGGTTTCGGCATTCATCGGATACAGACCTGGCAGGGTTGCGCCCTCTTTGATCTGATCGACGGTCCAGGCTTCCATTCGTTCCTGTTCGGGTCCCTCCGCAAGCACATGCGTGAGCTGATCCTTGGGGATCAGGACGGCGCCGTCCCGATCTGCGACGATGATGTCGTCAGGAAATATCGCCACGCCTCCGCATCCGATCGGCTGTCCCCATCCGACAAAGGTCAGGCCCGCGATCGAGGGGGGCGCGGCGAAGCCATCGCACCAGACCGGAAGGCCGGTTGCCAGTACGCCTTCGAGGTCACGCACCACGCCGTCGGTGATCAGCGCCGTGACGCCGCGTTTGACCATCCGGGCGCAGAGGATATCGCCAAAAATGCCGGCATCGGTGATACCCATGGCATCTACGACGGCGATATAGCCTGCCGACATGGCTTCAATCGCCGCTCGTGTCGAGATCGGCGCGGACCATGACTCCGGTGTTGCGAGATCCTCCCGCCCCGGCACGAAACGCAGGGTGAAGGCCGGGCCGACCAGACGTCCCTGCCCTTCGCGCAGCGGCCGGGCCCCGCGTATCCACAGGTTTCGTAAACCCCGCTTCAGCAGTACGGTGGTGATGGTCGCCGTGGAGACACGGGACAGAATGGCTATCGCATCAGAGGTCAGGGACATCGCGGCAACTCCGATGTGATCAAACTCGCGGTATCTTGCGGGGCTGCGGTTTGCCGTCAAGAGCGAACAACGCGGATGTAATCAAGAGGGCTCTTCGGATGGTGCAGGCCGGTCACAAGCGGTACAAACCATGGGCAAGGACGCGTAAGACCGATGGCCGATAGCTCTACACCACCCCGCCTGCTGCCGAGCGGCGACAGCGCTGTCACTGTCGAGTTTGGCCGGTCCATCGATGAGACCTCCAACCTGCGGGTATTGGCGCTCGACCAGCGCTGTCACAGGAACCGGTCGAAGGTATTGTGGAGACAGTACCGACCTATCGATCGCTGCTGGTCCATTACGACCCCTTGAAGATCAGGTTTGATGCGCTCGGCGAGAAGCTGATCGGGCTTGCCACGCTGCCATCGCCTCCCGCGCAGCAATCGCGGCGCTGGCGGATACCGGTCGTTTACGGCGGCGAGCATGGCATCGATTTGGAGGACGTCGCTCGTTCCCTGCAGACCACGCCCGATGAGATTGTTACCCGCCATCTGCGGGGGGACTATCGGGTGGCCATGCTCGGTTTCACGCCCGGCTGGTCGTATCTGAGTGGCCTTGATCCTCGCCTCGAGATGCCAAGGCGGCACGAGCCTCGCCTGTTGACGCCGGCCGGGACGATTTCGATTGGTGGTGTTCAGGCCGGCATCCAGTGCCTGCCGGGGCCGAGCGGCTGGCATCTACTGGGCCGCACCGCCGTGCGCACCTATCAGTTGAACCGCAATCCGGTTTTTCTGCTGGAACCCGGTGATCGCGTGAGCTTTGTAGCGGTGGATGCGCAGATCTTCGCCGAGCAGGAGCGCGCTGCGGAACAGGGCGAATGGATCGCGGATCTCGTGCCGTCATGACCCGGCTTGTCGTTACCACCGTTGGTCCGGCGAGTTCAGTTCAGGACGGCGGGCGCCCGGGTTCCCAGCGCTATGGTCTTGCCCCCGGTGGCGCCATGGACCCCCTCGGGCTTGCGGTGGCCAATATATTGCTCGGTAATGATCCGTTCGCCGCCGCCGTCGAGATCGGGCCGCTAGGCGCGGCATTCACCGCCTGCGACGGCGCGCTGCGCCTGGCGCTAGCGGGAGCTTCTCGCGTCGCTGACATCGCGGGGCGACCGGCCGCATTCGACAGTACGATGATCGTGAAGGAGGGAGAAACACTCACGCTGGGTAACACACGCGATGGCTGTTTCAGCTACCTCGCTCTCGAAGGTGGGATTCGGGGAACGCCGATGTTCGGGAGCCTGTCGGTCAATGCGCGAGCGGGCATGGGTAGCCCCTATCCTCGTCCTTTGCAGGCTGGCGACGAATTGCCTGCCCAAACGGCGGCAATTGGCTCGGAAAATCGAATAGAATTGCCTAGGCGTGCGGACGCCCCGATCCGGGTCATCATGGGCCCGCAGAATGACGAGTTTTCCGAGGACGCCATCGCACTGTTCCTCTCAACGCCCTGGGCGGTCTCGGCGGTCAGCGACCGCATGGGCTATCGGCTGGAAGGGCCGCCGTTGGCGCACCGGCATGGTCATAACATCGTATCCGACGGCACGGTCAATGGCAGCATCCAAGTCCCAGGCAATGGCCAGCCGATCGTCCTGATGCCTGATCGCGGCACCAGTGGCGGCTATCCGAAGATCGCCACCGTCATCTCCGCCGATCTTGGGCGGCTGGCCCAGACCACCCCCGGCCGAAGCGTCCGGTTTCAGGCGGCCAATCTGACCGAAGCGCATGCGGAGCTAAGGGCGTTTGCAGATCTCATTCGCACGCTTCCCGATCGTCTCAAGCCGGCCAATGGTTCCGGCGTCAATATCGAGGCTCTACAGGACGCCAATCTGGCAGGTATCGCCGTCAGTGCGATCGACCCTGGAACATGGCAGAA
>Ga0207654_10000107_pt1 | contig 55194 bp, 44 predicted proteins | sample KBSC64metaG_FD_184355 | JGI IMG/M metagenome (GOLD analysis project Ga0207654, IMG submission 184355) | Corn rhizosphere microbial communities from Kellogg Biological Station, Michigan, USA - KBS C6-4 metaG (SPAdes) (version 2) | ecosystem: Host-associated > Plants > Roots > Rhizosphere > Soil...
GAGCCCGATTTAGGAAAACCAGGAGGCGTTGCATGACTGCACCGGAATTGGTGCACATCGCTTGCAAAAATTGGACTGTAAGTAATTGAAAGATGGTCGGGGAGAGAGGATTCGAACCTCCGACCCCCTGGTCCCGAACCAGGTGCTCTACCAGGCTGAGCCACTCCCCGAACTCTTTATAGATGTGCGCAGCATCGGGCGCGGCCTGGTGCGTTTCTCCCGCTTGATGCGCTTGGTTAAGTGTAGCAGAATCCTCGGGTAGTGGTCCCGTGTGGAAGGGAATCACTGATCGCACAATCGGATAAGGAGTTGTTACGGCTGATCAGAAAATGCGAGACCCGCCGGAATGAAACCGGCGGGTCTCGATCTATATGAGGGAGTCGTTATTGCTTTTCCGATGTTGGAGCCGCGGGAGCGGCATTCGGGAAGATCCCCTCAAGCGGTGCACGCTTCTTTTCTTCACCTGCCGGGTCAGGAAGCGGTTTACGCGGCATCATTTGATCGCGCATCGCTGCATTGTAGACAAAGATCGCTTCAACCGTGGAAATCTGCTTGAGGTCGGCTGCCTGAAGCCGCTCGACGACATCTTCGTTGGAGTGATGGGTGCGGCTTTCGTAATCGAGATCGTCCTGGATGAACTGGAATCCGGGGATCCCAACGGCATCGAAGCTCAAGTGATCTGTCCCGCCGGTGTTGCGCATGGTCAGTGTGGTCACCCCGAGGTCCTTCAGCGGGGCGATCCATTGAGCGAAGATCGGAGCGACCGCGGCATTGCCTTGCGTGTAAATGCCGCGGATCTTGCCCGAGCCGTTGTCTACGTTGAAATAAGCGGAGACGAGTTTCTGCTCCGGCTTGACTTCAAGTGGCCCAGTTGCCCGGCGCATAAATTCAGGAAGAGCCATCTGGTCGGGAGCTGTTGAGAGAGCTGCCGAACCGAAGTGCTCCTTGCAGTATCCCTTGGAACCGAACAGGCCCTGCTCTTCCCCGGTCCACAGTGCGATTCGGATCGTCCGCCTCGGCTTCACGCCGAGTGCTTCGAGAATGCGAACAGCTTCCATCGCGACGACGGTGCCCGCGCCATTGTCGGTTGCGCCCGTTCCTGCTATCCAGCTATCGAGGTGACCGCCGAGCATGACTACCTGATCCTTCAGCTTTGGATCCGTGCCGGGAATCTCGGCGACCGTGTTGTAGGCGTGTTCATGATCGCCAGTAAATTTCGTATCAATATTGATCTCGACGGTGACGGGCACATGCGCCTGCACCAGTCGATACAGCCGCCCATAGCTCTCGATCGCAGCGACCGCCACTGGGACCTTGACTTGCTTGTCAGCGAGATAGGGCGTACGGCCAAGGGTCGCGCCATTGTCATCAAAGAAAGTTCCACCGGAACCGCCGCCATTCTTTCCATCTCTGCTGGGTTCAATGACAGCCGCTACTTTCTCGTCGGCGAAGAACTGCGCGATCTTATCGATCATGCGCATGCGTTCCATGTAGGTGCGAAGCCGGGCCTGCATATCCGGCGACCGTCCCCCCGCGCCTGCAGTCACGGGAAACTCTGCAATGTCCTGAAGGTCTTTCTCACTGTTGCGATCGAAAAGCGGTTTTTCCAGGGGTGGGACTTCGCGCATCGCGCCGTAGAGCACAATCTTTCCGGCAAGTTTTCCTTTGTATTTGTCGAAGTCCTTCTCTTCGTGAATATCGACCCAGACCACGTCGCCCGTCACCGGCCCCGATGTTGCCGGCGACCATGGCGTAGCCTGCAGAATCAGTATGGCCGTATCAGGCGAAACCATGCGCGCCCAGGTATTCACCTGCTGCCATCCCAGGCCGAACTCACCCCAGTCTTCGAGGTGGGCGTTTTCCAGACCAATCTTGGTGAGAGTATCCCGCGTCCACTCGTTGGCTTTCTTTGCGTTCGGCGAAGCTGTGAGCCGCGGGCCGATTCCGTCCATGAGCGCTGAGGCGAACTCCATCACATGCGAGTGGTTCAAGCCCTCCTCGCGAATGCGCTGGTACATCCCGATGTCGATGGATTCTGTTGCAGGCTGAACTTCAGCGTATGGATCAACTGCGGCAGGAGGCGGAGTTGCCTTGGTCTTCGGCTTATCGGCGGCATACAAAAACGCGGCAGCGGAAAACAGCACCGCCGGCAGGAGGCGAGCAGCTTTGGTTGGCATTTGATTTGGCTCCGGTGAGATGGGGTGAATGCCTGTGGCTGCATTCTATGACATTCAACCCCAATCGCCGAAGATCCCTCACCGCGAAAGATTCGCTAGTCACTCTTCCCGTGTTCGACTCCAGCAGGCAGATCGAGTGAAACCAGGGCGAAGCGGGTTTTGCCTTCTATCTGATCTTCAAAACCGAGGATGTGCTGATGCCGTTTGGAGCCTGCCTTCAACTGGAGCCCATGGTGACCATTGATGTCTTTGTCATTGATCTGCACATGCCCGTGACCACCATCGTCCGCGCAAGTCAGTCCCTCTGATGTTGCCGCGGGCGTTCCGACCGGAGCGTTTCCCTGGCAGGTGATCACGTCGCCATAACGGCCCAGCGCCTTCTTGTAGAAAGCGACAACCTTGTCCTGTGGGTCGACGGTCGAGTAGTTCACCGCACGAACGCGCAGGGTCCACTCGCCAAAGCCCATGTTCACGTCCGCTGACTTATCGTGCTCCTTGTCTTTCACAATCTCCGCGCCGGGATAGACGGGAAGCCCCAGATCGGTGGCTGTGATTTGATCTGTGTTCACGTGGACCCCGCCGAAGGGTGTGTCGACCTGGACGTTCTTCTCTTTTCCGTTGGAATCCTTGTCTACGTGAATGCGGCAGCCGGCGATCCCGGTCGCGAGTACCAATCCCGTTAACACGCATACTGATCTGTGCATCATCGGTTCGACTCCCCTTTTAAGCTCTTTACGCCCTTTTCTGCCAACCGGTTCCAATTGAGCGTCACCCCTGCATCTACATCTTTGTACTACTTTTACCCGGACACGGGGTTAGTATTCCCATAGTTCGGGTCTGGTGGTGGCGAAAGGTGCCACCGGTACACCTAAGACGTTGAGGCAGAGCGATGTACAGACTGCCAGGTTTTTCAAACGCGCCGATGATCGAGACGGCGCTGGCGAGAAAGGACCTCTTGATTATGTTTGCTCTCAGCTTTTCAAGACGCATGCGGGTTGCCGCACTCATGGCTGTGGCACTGGGTGCGTTTCCTTATAGTGCGATTGCCCAGGATTATCAGGACACGGATGATCCTCCGCCTCAGGCCGGGCGCATATCCTACATTTCCGGCAACGTTTCAATACAGCCAGCCAGCTCTGACCAGTGGGGGCAGGCTTATCCCAATTTGCCGATCGGTCCTGGCGATCGAATTTTCACCGATAATGACGGCCGCGCTGAAATCCAGATCGGACGCACCTATGTCCGAATCGCTCCCAACTCCGACGTCACCCTCGTTGACGACTCCCAGTTCAGTATCAACTTCGGTGTAGCGCAGGGATCGATTCGCCTGCACAGCTTCGGGCTTTGGCCGCGACAGCTTGTCGACATCAGCACTCCCAATGGCAACGCGGAATTCGGCGAGCAGGGCGATATGCGCGTTGACGTCGTGCCCCAGGATGGAGCAACTGTCTTCACCAATCTCGGTCAGTTCGCGGACATCACTGGCGCAGGTAATTATCGTCAGCAACTCGACTATGGCCAATCGCTCGAGGTTGCAGGCACAAATCCTGTATACCCTCAGTGGCTTCAGCCTGCCGGTCCCGATCAACTCGATACGTGGAGCCAGGAGCGCGATCAGCGCATGACACAGGTCGCGTCCTACCAGTATGTGAGCCCGGACGTTCCAGGGGCCGCCGATCTGGATTCGAGCGGTGACTGGCAAGGGGACACGGACTACGGCCCCATGTGGTTCCCGCGCGGAGTTTCGGCCGACTGGCAGCCTTATCGCAATGGACATTGGATTAATCGCGAGCCGTGGGGATGGGTGTGGGTTGAAGACGAGCCTTGGGGATATGCGCCGTTTCACTATGGCCGTTGGGTTGTGTATCGCGACCGTTGGGGCTGGGTCCCCGGGCCAGTGAATGTTCGACCGGTCTGGTCGCCCGCTCTGGTGGTATTTGCAGGCGGTGGCGCGGGCGTGAGTCTTTCTGCATGGTTCCCGCTGGGACCCGGAGAGGCCTACCGGCCCTGGTATCGGTGCAGCCCGCGCTATATAGATCAGGTCAATATCAGCAATATCCGCCCGGCTCGCCGAGTGCAAGTAGAGCGAAGCTATGTGAATGTGGTGAACGTCACCAATGTTACAAACATCACCTACATCAATCGGACGCACGTCACTGCCGTGCGCCGGGATGACTTTGCTTCAGGCCGCCGAATGCGCGACGTTGCAGTGCGCGTTGATCCGCGGGAGATGCAGCAGTTCAGGCCCGTGGCGCAACCCTCTGTGGCAGCCCCGCAGCGTCCCATCATCACCCGTCCGGTTGCGCGAGTTCCAGTAAGGGTTGAACGGCCGATGCTGATCAACCAACGTGGGCAGGAGATCGCTGCAAAACCGCGAGCGGTACCGCAAGCACCGCCAGTTCGACAGGCACCGCCTCAACGACCCTTGCCCGGACGTACAGTCATTGCAGCGCCTGCTCATCCAGCACCGAATGGGCGCGGCCAGCAAAACCAGTTCCCGGCTGCGCAGGGAAATCAACAGCAGCGGCCCGACAACCGGCAGAATCAGCCGCCTCTCGGCGTTCCCCGTGCTAACCCCGCGGGACCCGTGCCCGGATATCAGCGCGGAATCGAGCAACAGCGCCCCGGCGATCGCCCGAACCTGAACCAGCCGCCAGCGAATCAGAACGATCGTCAGCAGAATGATCGTCAGCAGCCTCCGCAACCAACGGGCCGTCCTATGCCGCCGAACTATCAGCAGCAGGAGAATCGCGGCAATCCTCCTCAGATGAACCAGCCTGATCATGGCAGGCCCAACGACCAGCAGCCCGGACGCCGAGGCAATCCTCAGCAGGACAGGCCTATTCCGCCCAGCTATCAGCAACCGCGGCCTAACCAGCCGGTTCCGCCTGCCTACCAGCAGCAACAGAGGCCGACGCCGCCGAACTATCAGCAACCCAACCCTCAGCAACCCGTGCGGCCGAATTTCCCGCAGCCCGACCGTCGGAACCAACCGAACGATCAGCAGCCACAGAGGCCCAACCAGCCTCAGAATCCACCGCCATCAAACCAAGGGCGCCCGGACTTCCGGCAGGAACAACCACGCCGCGATGGCCCTCCTCAGGACCGGCAGGCGCCACCGCAGCAAGACCGGCGTTTCAACCCGCCTCCGCAAGATCGACCGGCGCCTCAGCAGGAACGTCCCGCTCCACCACAGCAGGACCGGCGGTTCAACCCGCCTCCGCAAGATCGACCGGCACCTCAGCAGGAACGCCCCGCGCCGCCACAGCAAGATCGGCGTTTCAATCCGCCTCCGCAGCGCGAGAACCCTCAACCTCAGGAGCGCCCCACGCCTCCTCCGAACCGCTCGCTCCAGCAGCCTAGGGACAATCATGATCGGCCGCAGGCAAGACCGCCGCAAACCGATCGTCCGAACAATAACAATAAGGATCAAAAGAAAGACAAAGAAGACAAGAAGCACGACTAGCGTTAAGACGTGAAAAGGGCCGCTGCACACAGGTGCGGCGGCCCTTCTTTTGCTCAGGAAAATAGCCGAAGCTCAAACCCTCAGGCGTGACGGTCTGGCATGTGCCCGACGCTGCTCTCCGTAGGCTGGTGGCTGTCAGGGTTGCCGCGAGTTGCCCACAGAATACAAGCGAAGAAGGTGACGACGATAACCGGAACGACGATGAATGGGGAAGCGATGTCCATGTCCAATCCCTCAGACCCAGATTATCAGAGGCTATGCGGGTTGCCGGTCTTAGGTCACCCCTCCCTTGAAGTAAACGGGTTTATCATTGCTTCGCCTGTAAATTGTTTTGGAGGGCCTTCATGAGCGGAAACAATCCAGCATCACCCAGCAGCAAGGGTCGTCGCGATTTTCTCAAGATCGGCGGGGCAGCAACTGCTGCGCTTCTCACTCCATCCGCCTTTGCTGCGACGCCCAACGAGACGCTCCCCGGCCTTCCGCAGAATCCGCGTACCCACGGTGCAATGCCCACGCGCAATCTCGGGAAGACCGGCTATAAAGTCGGCATCTTCTCGCTTGGCGGACAAGCCGCGCTCGAGAAACCAAACAACTTCGACATCGCAGTTCCCATCATCGATCGCGCTCTTGATCTTGGCGTCAACTACATCGACACGTCATCGATCTACGGTGGCCCCGATCGCTGGAGCGAGCAGTATGTCGGCAAGGTGATGGCCAGGCGCCGAAATGAAGCCTTTCTCGCCACCAAAACGAAAGAGCGTACACGCGACGGGTCCATGCGCATGATCGAGAAGTCGCTCCAACTTCTCAATACCGACCACGTCGACCTCTGGCAGCTTCACGATGTTGGCACTCAATACGATGTCGATCAGATCTTCGCAAAGGGTGGAGCGATGGACGCTCTGCTCGAGATGCAACAGCAAAAGGTGGTGCGCCATCTCGGCATCACAGGCCACTACCGTCCGGAGGCACTGGTCGAGTGCATCCATCGTCACGACTTCGACTGCATTCTGATGGCGATGAACGCCGCCGATCCGCACCACTACAGCTTCAACGATGCGCTGTTGCCCCTCGCCGTTGAGAAACAGATGGGAATCATCGGGATGAAGATTCCGGGACGCGGACGCATTCTCTCCACCTGGAACCCTCCTCCGATCGAGCAGCAAAAGCACTCGTGGGAAGGCATGACCATCCAGACCGACAAGCCTGGCACTCTCACCATGCGCGAAGCAATGTATTACACGCTCTCACGGCCGGTAAGTACCGTTATCATCGGGTGCGATTCGATCGGCCAACTGGAAGAGAACGTACATCTCGCGCACAACTTCACGCCCATCACAGAAAAGCAGCAGACGGAACTCGTCGCCAAGGCCGAGCCATGCGCCAAGCCTTCGTTGTTCTTCCGCTTCTACGACCGGCCGTGAAACTCGGTCATTCACTATGGGCGGTGTAGCGGAGGGAGCAGAGCCTCAAGGGTGCTGAAGAACTTCGCCCCAGGCTCGGACCTTTGGATTTCGGACAGGGATGTATCAGGGCAGGACTTTACACCTTGCGGAAAACTCGTCAGGGGAAGGTTTTGTAACAAGGGCACGGCTTTAGCCGGGCCGTAAACGTCACAAAAGAAATTCGGGCTTTAGCTCCTGCGGCCGCCTGTTCAAAAATCTCGCCTGGACATCACAGCCGCGCCCCCGGGATTCTGCTACCATCCCGCGCATGAATCCGACAGCGCAGCTTTACGATTTTGCAACGCAGATCCTCGCGAGCAGAGATTTCTTCGAGCGCTCGACCAGTGTTCTGGAAGAGGCTGACTCGGAGTTCCGCCCGCGCGACGAGATGATGACCGTGGCGCAGCACGTCATGCATGTCGCTCAGACTCTCGACTGGTTCATCGATGGAGTAACTCGGCCAGGGGGATTCAACCTCAACTTTGAAGAACTGGCAAAGAAAATGAAGGAGACAAAATCGCTTGCGGTAGCCCGTGCAGATTTCGAGAGGGCCTCGCGCAGAGTGGCCGATTTCCTTCGCTCCAAATCGCCGGAAGAACTTGCCCTTCCGCTTCCGCAAGGTCCGATCATGGGAGGCCAGCCCCTCAGCGAGATCGTTTGGGCTATGGTGGAGCACACGGCGCATCATCGCGGAGCATTGACGGTTTACACACGCCTGCTTGGCAAAGTTCCGCCGATGCCCTACGGCGGCTAAAGCGCGCCGTTGAAAACTTCCTGTGTCGATGCCTGCGGTTACCGCGGCTGTCCAAGGGAGTACTCGCTCCGAGATCTTCGTTTGCGCTCGTGAAGAAGAAATGGCAGTTGAACAATGGCACTACGAAACGGCTACCGTTGACGGACGGCCTCAGGAATTGAACACGATCATCAATGTGATCTATTCCCTGAGCTACTGATCTGGATCATAGTGTCAAGTCTCGTCTCGTTGTTCTTCGCAAAACTTGCCTGATTTCACCACCGATTGCGTCTTCAGCTTTTGCATGTTGTTTCCATCAAATCGCTATCCTTGGAGTTGAAGGACTCTGAGACTCATCTGCTTCTCAATATGACCTGCTCGAAGCAACGAGCTTCGGCGGAGCAGGAAACTCGTCGTTTATGAGACATTTGCGGCTAAGTCCTTCCCTTAGAAACACCTGCGCTGATATGCAGACTGCAGACGCCTGAAACCAAGCCACTTGGCTGCAGGAGACGGGGGACCCCCTATCCACACAAAAGCGCGCTCCCGCAAGAGTGCCAGGAGCGCGTCTGGAGTGTTCGCGTTGGGGGAGCTTTATTCGACGGGCGGAACCGTGACTCTGACGATCTGGCCGAGTCCGATCGGTGGCGGTCCAAACCCCACGTTCGAAACGTAGAGAGCGCCGTCAGGTCCGAAGGTCATCCCAGTCGGAAGAAACAGACCTGTTGCGATCTCTTGAAAGTTTCCATCCACGACTCGAAGAACCTTGCCGGTCCCGGGAGTCGGAAAGAGGTTGTCGGTGGTGTTTTCGAGGATGTACATGTAGCCTTCGTGATCGAAAGCGACTCCTAAGACAGTCGTCAACCCCGTGACAACTACCTGCACCTGACCGCTCGGCGTGATCTTCAGGATCTTCGAGGATCCCTCCTGGATGGGGAACGGATTGAGATTCCCGACGTAGAAGTTGCCGTGGTAAGCGACTGCCGTAGGAACGATATGGCCCTGGGTTGCGGAGATGTCGGCGATACGCTTGATGGTGCCATCGGTTGAGATCTTGTCGATTTCGCCGTGATTTGGTTCAACCGCATACAGATCGCCACGCACCGCGACCATGCTGTACCAGGTGCCATCCGGCTCGAAGTCGTCCGGTTCGGGAACTGCCACAGGATGAGCCTTCTGGAACGCGCTGAGGTCGGCGATCATTGTCCACGTATTGTTCGAGTTGACTTTGAAAATGCCGTTGGTAGTCCCCTCCAATCCGTGGGAGCAGCCAGATCCGGCTGTGATGGCATACAGAGTTTTTCCGATGAATTTCACATCAGCTACGCCGCTGATCAAGTTTCCCTGATTCGGACTGGTCTGGCTGGACGGCAAGCCGTCAATGACCGTCGTTCTGTTTCCATGCCTGTCGATCTTGGAGATTCGAGACGTAAACCCGCCAGTGTAGGGTCCAACCGGATCGGGCACCTGGTCGCAGATGCCAACAGTTGAGGTTGAACCACCGGCTCCGCCTTCGGCGACGTAGAGGTAACCATCAGGGCCGAATGTAAGCCCGCGCGGGTTGTTCAACCCCGTTGAAAATACGCTGACGTTAGCGGATGGACCCTGCGCTATCGCCGCCAGGGCACATGCGAAAGCGAGTAATGCGTAGCCTGCAAATCTTTTCAATTGGGGAAACTGTTTCATCTCGACCTCTCTCTTCTGGATAGTTTTTGCCCCTAGAAGGACGGGATGGCTTTCTGGCCCGGATGTAAATGCTGGTGTCCCGGATGATTCGTCAGAATGTCCCTGAATTACGGGCAGATTGCCGAAGCTAACCGCACGTCACCAGAGATGGCAATGGAGAAGAGGTGAAGCGCAGATGAAGAGCAGGTAAAGTTGTAAGTCCTTCCAAATCCCTGTCTTCCGTGGTACACCGTTGACTAGCGACTTCCTTCATCAAGGTTGACAACTGAATCTGTGCCAGGGTCCGTGTTCCAATTCGGCGATTTCGAGCTCGATTGCGCGCGTTTTCAGCTCTTGCTCAAGAGCCGACCGGTGCGGATTGAGCGAAAACCAATGGAGCTGCTCATCCTGCTGGTTTCGCGCAAAGGTGAACTAGTCTCGCGCGGCGAGATCGCCGAGAAACTCTGGCGAAGCGATATCTATGTCGACACAGACCACGGAATCAACACTGCAATCCGCAAACTCCGGCACTTGCTGCGCGATGATGCCGAGGTACCGGTCGCAAGGGGAGATATGGAGAAAGAAAGCTGACGGCACTGAAGCCCTCCAGCTCACATTTCGCCCGCTAATGGCCTACGGGCCACAATGGTCCCCAGACGGGACGCAGATTCTGTTCTGGGGACAGGAAGCCGGGCAGCACCTGGCGCTTTACCTTGTGCCTTCCCAGGGCGGAGCGGCCAGGAAGATCCTGAACCGATCCGATACGAACTTTTTCGAACCAAGCTGGTCATCGGACGGTAAGTCAATCATTTTGAGTTCAAATCTTAACCCAGCGCCTCCTCATATTGAGGTGTTCGACCTAGCCACGCAGCAACGGTCAAAATTGCCGGGATCAGACGGATTCTTGGATGGAAAGTGGTCGCGCGACGGAAAGTTTATCTCTGCAATCTCACTCGACGGCAAGCTGATGTTGTTTGACGTAGAGAAGAGCACATGGAGCACGCTGCTCAACAATGTCTCGGCTCAGGCCTGGTCGACGAAAGGAAGCAGCCTCTACGTTATTAGTTCCGGATCAAAGCCCGTACTTCTGCGTCTATCGCTGGCCGACAAGCGCGTAAAGGAAATGGCCAGCCTGAGCGGAGCGCAAATCTCCGACACGGATGGTTCCCCTTTGTTTGTGACTCCGCAGGACGAGCCGCTGGTAAGGCAGCAGACGGCATTGGAGACAGAGATTTACGCGCTGTTCTGGGATGCTCAGTAGCACCGTGTGCACATCAGGAGATCTAATGACCGGCGTCGAAATAGAGGCGGTAATGTTCATCGCCGATTGAAGTGAACGGTCGCATTGTCAGCACGCCTGAACTTGTATTTGTGTGCCAGTCTGTAGAGCCGGATGACACCTGCGTAATAGATGCGAGTTCGACAGGCCGGACGTTCGCCGGTATCTGGCCGACAGCAAAGAGAGCCAATGGCCCGTGAACCGCGGCCATCAGGTTCGGGTGCTGCTGGTCTACGGCTTCAAGCCGCGTAGACATATCGAATTCAACTTCGATGCGATCGCCACGTTTCCATGTGCGATGAATGCGCGCGAACTGACCAGCGTGCGCGGTACCTTCCACTCTGTTTCCATTCACACCGATCCTGGTCTTTGGGCCTGCCCACTCGGGGATACGCACGAAAACGCTGAACGATTCGGATTTGTCTGGGCTGACTTCGATCTGTGTCGTGGGCCGAAGCGGGTACTCAGTCTGCTGTGTCAGGACGATACGATGGTTGCCGCGGTTCCATGTCACCTTTGAGGGAATGAACAGGTTTACATAGACACCTTGATCGTCGTGGAAATACGAACTGATTCCGTAATCGGCTGTGACTTGCGCAAAGGTACCCGTACAGCAGTGCCACTTGTAGGGGTGATAGACCTTTGATCCGTCATTGTTGTAGTCGGAGTAGTAGAAGCCGTGGCCATCATCCTTGATTGGCGTTGCACCAAGAATACAGTTATAGAAGACGCGTTCCATGCTGTCGCCATAGCGGCTGTCCTTCGTGGTTCGCAGCAGGTAGCGGGTGATCTTGAAGTGGGCATATGATCCGCAAGGTGTCTCAAAGCTCGAGTGTGTGTTGGTGAGGCTTGCTCCGAGATCCCCGCTGCCCGGCTTGCGAAATTCCTCGCCCGGTCCCCACCCACCTGTCGCAAAGCTCTGCGCTCGAACAAAATCAAAGCCATTGCGCGCCGCTCTCAAGTACTTATCGTCACCCAGAACGAAGTAGGCCTGCATGGCACTGCTCATCGCATTGACATGGCTGTAGGCATGCTTGCCTGGAAGCACATTCTCCCCGGCCGCAAGCGGGTTCCAGTACCAATTGTCCGCAAGGAAGTGCGCGCCAAGATCGCGGTATCGGCTGCCTGCGCCGCGTTGCCATGCAAGGAACTGATTCTCAGGGAGCGTATAAGGCTCATCCCAGCAGAACGACTCGTTGATATGAGGACGCTGATACTGCTCCGCCCGCGAAATGCCGCCGGGTGGAAGACGTTTTTCGACCGATGCAAGCGCAGCATCAAGAACCTTGAAAGCCTGCGGGTCATCCGCGAACTCGTGAGCATCGATCATTCCGATCGAGATTTTGTCGTACGTGTAAGCTGGGAATCGATTCTCGTCCCAGAAATGCGGAGAGATCGCCTTTCCAAGTCCCTGTACAAGCCGATTCACTTTCGCTTGTGTCGCGCCATCGCCGCTCGCCGCGTAATAGCGGGCAAGCGCAGACAAATACTGCCCAAAGCTATGGCCCGGCGCAAACCCGTTCGTTCCCGGTTTGTCTATGTCTTCGATTGGTGCCCAGCTGTACCAACCGCCCATGTCTTCGCCGGGAGCGGGAAGACCTGCTCGCTGCCGGAAGGGCTTGAGCAGTGAGTCTTCATCCAGTGCGCGATAGAACGCGTGATTGCGATCGAACTGTTCACGCGCGGGCCCATCGAGTAATTGAACGTCAGGATAGGGGAATTGGCTGAGCGCTGGAGTAATGCTCAGTGTCTCCGAAAGTGAGAGACGGGTAGTTGCGGCGGTAGCAAAGGCAGCAGTGCTTTTGAGGAATGACCGGCGCGAGGATTTCCGGTTCAGCATGGGAAGCTCTCCGGGAGGATTCTATCGCGTCGCGACATCGGAGGGTTGGAGACCGAAATGGCAGGATCGTCGGTATTCAACTCAACTGGCTGACTTTGACCGCCAGTTTCTCAAATTCCAGTGTTCCCAAACCGCGATTGGCAGCAAGCTGAAGGTAAGGTAGATGCTCGGGATCAAGGTTCCAGTACGCTTTCGCCACATAGGCATCGAGCGCGACTGGATCGGTGCTTGCAACTACGGTCTTCTTGATTGCGACATCTTCAAGGTTGCCGCCAGTCGGACCATTACGCAGGAGGATGCGATAGCAGTCCATGATGGTGAGTGTAGGAAGCATGAAGCCGGCGAGATCGACCAGGCTCTGGTGGATCTGCTGATGCAAACGGCTCCGCTGCCCGCCAAGGATTCCGTACCAGTTCTTCATGCCGAGCGTGACCCTGCAGAGCCCGTGGTGCTTCGCGATGGGCAGATTGAGGATCTTATCAGCTTCAAGGAAAGGCGTGAATACAGGCCAATTCTTCAGGATCACTCCATTAAGTTCAACCTCGCGAAACATGTCTGGATTGGGTAGGATCACCTCGGCGCCCGCTGATCTTGCAGCGGCTTCAATGCCGGATCGATGGAAACAGCGTCGCGCTTCGTTGCAGCTCACGTCCGTGACGACAACTCTCTTCGCGCCTGCATCACGACATTGCCGAACAACGTAAGCGACAAGCTCGGGATTGGTGTTAGCGGCCTGCTCCGGTGTGCGATCCCATGCGATGTTCGGCTTGATGACTACAACGTCCTGCGGGCGGACGAAGCGCTTGATACCACCTATATCTTCGATTGCTCTCTGCGCAAGCGCGCTTGGTTCACCAGGCTTGGTGTCAAGGCTGTCTGGCGGATATTGCGCAACCGCGAGGCTGGGCCACTCAGATGCTGCTGCAACGCGATGATCTTTGCGTAGCTGCTCCGCAGCGGCAGGAATAGGACGATTGCTTCGGCTGTTGAGCCAGAGCGCTGCGGCGGCCGTTGCTGCCGCAGTTCCCCCGACGCGCAATATCTGGAGCATCGCTTCTCGTCTCGTCAGCGATTCCCCATCCGCGGGGTCTGCCGCTCGCGTAATGATCGAGTTGTTCTCCTCCGACATGGACCTCTCCGCTAAACCTCGATCAGTTTGATACGCTGCAATTCGTTCGTGCCCAGCTCATGCGTGGAACCAGCGGCGGTAGCGATGTAGCGAGGTGCCCGACCGGCGGCCTCGAGGGTTTTGAGGCCCATCTCTGTGCGCTTCTTATCAAGAATGCCCCACGCGATCTGATCCACCGCGACCCGATCTTCGCCTACGATGAGCGCATTGGGACGCCACAGATGCTCGGGACGAAATCCGGGACCTCCTTCGTAGACAGAGGTCATGGCATCCCCGATCGTGAGCTTTATTTTCTGCCGGATGACGGGGAACGCATTCAGGTCCGCGATGGCGGGATTGCACCCTCCGCCGTGCAACTCCCACGGTTTCTCGACCACGCCATACATGTTTTTCATGGCGAAAGTGAGGCCTGACATGCTGTGGTCCTTGAGGATCGGAACGTTGATGACCATCGCGCACTCACGGGTGAGAATCTTGGAGAAGCGCACACGTGATGATCCCCAGGTTTCCAAAGCATCCTCGAAACCCGATACGTCCGATCCGTAACAACGCAGCTGCTTGGGGTCAGTATTGATTGTCAATCCACATGCCTGAAGGTCGCGCGCATTGCGGTCCCAGATGAGGATGTTTCCAGGCTTCACGCCCGCCTGCTGAAGGCGGTCCGCGATCGCGAAAACAAGTGCTGCATGCGTGGATATTCCTTTACCGCCCAGACCATTCGTTTTGAGGCCAATGACCTTATCTTTCGCCCCACCTTCAATGACGATTCGCTTCCAAGCATCTGCCGGCCGAGTGCGCCCTGTGTAAGCAGAGATGGCCCGATCAAGAAGAGCGCCGACACGCGTAGATTCGAGCTTGCTATCCGGGCCATGGAGAGCGGGATCGCGGGCAATCACAACTTTCGATTTGGCGTCGTCTCCATGCGCTGTAGACGCAGAGCCCAAGCGGTTCTGGGCGGCTATCAATGCCGCGCCCGCAGCAGCATCCTTCAGAAATTCGCGACGATTCTTCATCGTATTTTCCTCCCACTAGAGGTTTGCTTCAACTCCGTGCGCCAGAGCGGCCAAAGCTTCCGCAGCCTTGTCGCTGGATTGATAAGCAACGATGCGGACAAGGTAAACACCTTTACGGAAAGTCACGCTTTGCGCATACTGCAATGCTTCGTCGCCAACACTGATCGCCTTGGCATCCTTGGTTTTTCCGCGTTCGAGGATTGTCTGTGCGCCGTCTGGACCGCCCATCGTGTAAACGTCGACGACCGCCTCGAGCTGGCCTTTGTACTTGTAATCGGAGGTCGAGGTGGAAACCACGCCAGCCTGGATGTATTGCTCGGAGTCGCCGTCGATGTACTGCCAGAGGTCCTTGGGAGCAAACGTTCTGGTTTCGCTTGACTTTTCCCAGCCCGCAACTGCGGCAGATCCCGGGAATGGATCGGCGGTTTTCTTCTTGCACCCTGTCATGCCAGTTCCCAAAAGCAGCGGAATGGCTAGCACAGCTAGGATTAGGTACGCGTTCTTCATTGCTGGTGTGTCCCTCAATTTCTGTTCAGCAGGATCTGGCTGCCGGGTGATCGACTTTCGCCGATGCTGGTGACATAGACCGCGGACTTGTCCTGCAGCGGACAGGCGTATTCGCATGCGCCGCATCCGACGCATCGGCTCGGATCAACTCGCGGTTGTTTCAAGGTCTTTTTATTGCCTGAAGAATCGATGACCTGTGCTTCTTCGACATAGATGGCTTTCGGCGATACGGGACACCACTCTTCGCAAACGATGCAATCTGTTGCGAGCGCCCAGGGCAAGCAGCGGCCGCGATCGTAGAACGCAGTTCCGAGTCGAACCGGCTGGCTCTTCTGCGTAGCTCCGCCGGAAACCCAGCCTTTTTCTTTCGGCGTGATCTGCCAAATGGCTCCGGTCGGACAAACCTCGGAGCAGAGCACACAGCTTGGTTCGCAATAGCCGATGCGCGGCACCAGCATTGGCGTCCACAGACCTTCGAGACCGGCTTCGGTCAACGTGGGATGCAACGAGTTGTTGGGGCAGACCTTCATGCATTCACCGCAGCGTATGCAGCGGGAGAGGAAGTCTGGTTCATCGACCGAACCGGGAGGGCGAAGGAGACTTTCGTGACGGCTCTTTCCAAGGCCAGTGTTCGCGCGCAGGATTGGGACGGCAGCAATGCCAGCGGCTATTCCTGTTACTGTTCTGCGGCGGCCAAGATCGGCGGAAGCGATTTCGTTTTCCTTGCGGAAGAAGCGGAACTCGAGTGTGCCATGTGGGCAACTGCCGACGCAGTTCATACACATCAGGCATTCGGACTTGCGCCAGGGAACTCCTCCGATTGGATCGTCGCCGCCTTGGCAATTCAGCAGGCAACGGTTGCACTTATCGCAACTGGAAGCGTCTTTGTGCAGGCCGAAGATGGACCAGCGGGAAGCCAGTCCAAGCAGAGCTCCGAGAGGACAGATGGAACGGCACCAGAAGCGCGTAACGCGCATGCTGGCCCAGAGGATCACGAGGAACAGCAGGCCGAGCACGATCGCCTGATTGAAGTGGGCCTGACGAAGATCGAGCACGGTCATCTGCAGCGCAGCGTTCAGATAACCTGCGGAAATCTTAATTGCCTGGATATGGCTGTGTTCCAGGGGGACCAGAAGGGCGCGAGCTCCTAGATTGACTGCGGGCAGCAGAGCAAGACCGATCGAGCGAACAAGGAGACTGAAGGGATCGAGAGTGCCGATCACCATCGATCCGAAGACAGCGGCGACCAAACCTGCGAGGAGAACTACATATTTGATCGTTTGCCAGCGTTTGTAGCGATTGGATTCGATGCGCTGCTTGCCGCGTTTGGCTTCAGACTTGAGACTGCCGACGAAGTGCTGCAGCGTGCCCATCGGACAGATCCAGCCGCAGAAGAAGCGGCCAAGCAAAAGCGTGGGAATCAGGATGACAAGGCTGACGATCAGCCCGCGGTAGAGTGCGTGTGTCGCGAGAGCATTGGTGATGGCGACGAGCGGGTCGAGGAGGAAGAACATCCGGACTGGACCGCGCATGTGGATGTCGGCGGAGCCAGTGCTCGCCGGACGCATGGACGTGAGAATCAGAAGGACAAGGAACAGCAGCAGAAAGAAGATCTGCGACACTCTGCGAATTCGCGGCAGTCTGGAGCTTGCCACAGATTGTCCCTCGGCGTCCGACTACAGCAATGATTGGGGTCCGAGGTTTAAGCAGACAGTGACAGTGATCACTTTGAGCGAGTGCAAGGGCCTTCAAACACTCGCGCTCTCGCTGAAGAAAGAGGTCGGGGAGAAGGGCAGTCAATTACTCCAAGTGATTGATGAGCGACGCAATGCACGCCGCGCCAAAGCCGTTGTCGATGTTCACGACGCAGACATTGGGAGAGCAGGTGTTCAGCATTCCCAGCAGAGCTGCGACTCCGCCAAACGACGCTCCATATCCGACGCTGGTTGGAACGGCGAGCACGGGCGCTTGAACGAGTCCGGCGACAACAGTGGGAAGAGCGCCTTCCATACCGGCGCAGACGATCAGCACGCGCGCGGACTGAAGTGACTGTTTTTGCGCAAGAAGACGATGAATTCCGGCGACTCCGACGTCGGCAATGAGCTCGGTGGTGTTGCCCATCAGGCGAGTGGTGATCGCTGCTTCTTCGGCGACGGGCAGATCGCTGGTTCCGGCGCAGACGACGCAAACAGTCCCTTTGCCTGCGGGAGCCTTGGTCTGCTCGAGGGTAATGGCGCGTGCGCATTCATGGTACGTTGCGCGAGGCTCGGCGCTGCTCACGGCCTCAAAACACTCGTGGGAGGCGCGCGTTGCCAGCACGTTTCCTCCTGCTTTGGCCATATGCACGAAGATGCGGGCGACCTGATCGGGGGTTTTGCCAGCGGCAAAGATCACTTCGGGCATTCCGGTGCGCAGAGAGCGGTGATGGTCGAGCTTGGCAAAGCCGAGATCTTCGAAGGGGAGATCTTTGAGGCGCTCAAGGGCATCGGGAACAGACGTGCGGTTCGATTGGACATCATTGAGCAGCGTTTCAATCTGCGAACGGTTCATCAGCGCTCCTCCTGGCGAGCGGCAAACATGCGTCGGGCTTGTTCAGATACGAGCTTCAAGGGCACGGAATGCTCTTTGGCAAGGCGACGACAATCTTCGTATTCAGGCGCGGCATTGGCAATCTCGCCGGAAGGCCAGCGCGCGATCTTGATACGGACTGGTCCCCATTCGGTCTGCACTTCCTTGAAATCGCGGGGAAGGGAGACCTTGTTTTCGACGCGCCAATGCAGGCCGATGGTGGTTGTTTCACGGAAGAGCAGGTCGCGCAGCGTGACGATGCGATCGGGATGACAGAGAACCGAAAGCTGAACGCCTGTACGACCTTTCTTCATCTGCACTGGGATGCGGTAGACATCCCATGCGCCTGCTTCGAGCAGGAGTTCGCTGACGTAGGCGATGAGCTGCGGGCTCGAGTCGTCGATTACGGTTTCCAGTATGGCGACAGGCTCGGGCGTGCTCGGCTGCGCTGTTTCTTCGCCGACCAGAAGGCGTAAGAGGTTCGGTTGTCCGGGAGTCTCGCGTCCTCCTGCGCCATAACCAGCAGAGGACACGCGGAGAGCAGGGAGCGCTGTGTACTCGACGTCGAGCATGCGCAGGATTGCGGCTCCTGTTGGAGTAACGCGCTCGAGCGGTGGACCGGAAGCGTAGATCGGAGCATCGCCGATCAGAGCGAGCGTGGCAGGAGCGGGAACGGGAAGTGTTCCGTGGGCGCAGTTCACAGTGCCGCTGCCGACGTTGAGTGATGAGGCGAGCCATCGGTCCACTTTGAGGTGTTCGCAGCCAACCGCAGCACAGACGATATCGACGATGGTATCGACAGCCCCGACTTCGTGGAAGTGAACCTGCTCGATTGGCATTGAGTGGATGCGAGCTTCGGCTTCGCCAAGCAGCTGGAAGGCGCGTGATGCGCGAGCTTTTACCGTCTCGGAGAGCGGTGCTGACTTAATGATCCCAAGGATCGTGGAGAGAGATCTGTGCTCTGCATGCGAGTGTTGGTGCGAGTGATCATGCGTGTGTACAGTTCCGTCTGCATGACTGTGTTCGTGCGCGTGCTCATGCTGGTGATCGTGACTGTGAGAGTGCTCGTGTGTGTGTGGATGCTCGTGCTGGTGATCCTGTACGGGATGAGGGTGTTCGTGCTGATGGCTCTCGTCCGTCAGGGCGTCGACCTTGGTTCCGGTCAGGCCGCCGCGCGTGACTTTCCTGTGTTCGAGGCGAGCGCCAACGTTGAGCGTCGCAGCAGTGTTCTCAAGCAGAGAGAAGGGAACACCAGCATCGACGAGGGCGCCGAGAAACATGTCGCCGCTGATGCCGGAGAAGCATTCGAGATAAGCAATTCGCATCGAGAAGATTGTAACTACGCGCCGCGGCGCAAGAGGACTTCAGCTGGAAGAACAGCGTTGAGAGAGCCGGAGCGAAAACCAGTGCAATCGAGCGTGACGTATTTGAATCCAGCCTTGCGCAGTTCAGCGGCGATGGTGTCCATCATCTCCATGGTCATGGCGCGAGGCATTTCGGAACGAGAGATTTCGACCCGTGCGATTTCGCCGTGGTGACGAACCCGGAATTCGCGGAAGCCGAGCTGACGAAGGCTCTCTTCGCCTTGCTCGATCTGCTCGAGAACTTCGCGCGTCACGGTTCGTCCATACTCTACGCGCGAAGAAAGACAGGGAGCAGCGGGGCGATCCCAGAGCGTGTAACCAGCTTCTTTGGCGAGTGAGCGAATTTCCTGCTTCGTGAGGTTCACATCGGCGAGTGGTGCAAGAACTTCATGATCTTCGGCAGCTCGTTGTCCGGGACGATAATCACGACGATCGTCGGCGTTCATGCCGTAAGCGATCTGGGCGAAGCCGAGTTCCGCGCCGAGCTTCTTCATGCAGTCGAAGAGTTCGGTCTTGCAGTGAAAGCAGCGGCTGGCATCGTTGCGCTGGTACTCGGGATTTTGGAGTTCTTCGGTCTGAATAACGCGAAGCGGAATGCCGTGTGTCTCGGCGAAGGCTTGGGCCTGCTCCATGTCGCGGCGGGCAAGGCTTGGCGAGTCGGCTAGGACGGCAAGCATGCGATCACCGAGGACGCGATGCGCGACGGCGGCAAGAAAGGCCGAATCGACTCCACCGGAGTAGGCGACCATCAGCGAGCCGAGTGAGCGCAGGCGATCTTCAAGTGCGTTCAGCTTTGCGGTTGCAGCAGATGAATCGAGCGTGATGCCAGGCGCAGTCGACACAGAGCGATTATATCCGCGGGTTAGGATGCACCGATTGCGCTGGGAGCAGTTTGGAAGACGGCCAAGAGATCGTTGCCTTTCTTTGAAGCGAGAGATTTTTGCCCGCGCACCTAGATCTATTGAGTGTCAGGAGTGCTCGGGCCGTAATTAGGGAGGCACCCTCCCCCCCCAGTGAATAGAATGAGCAGCTTACAGCCACTCTAGCCTTGCAAGCCGCTGATTCCATTGAAGATGAGTTCTAAAATGGTCCAAATAAAAGCACTTACAGACGACTCACGGCGTAGGTAGCCGCCGGTGCTTTTTGAGTCGTGAGAGATCGCTGCTTCAAGTATGACGAAATTGTCGAATTAATCTGCAAAGACTGAAGCCCATGTTTTCTCCCACCGAAGGCTTGTGGTCCGGCTGATGCCTTGCCTGGTTATGCAAACAGTCACGATTCACAATTTGGAAGGTGAAGCACGTGCCGCTACTCCAAAACAGTCGCGATTGAACTCGTCGCAATTTGGTGAATGAAGCCGTGCCCTGGTTACGGAGCTGTGGCGGTCAACTATCTTCGGAAGACTGATCGGGAGTCAGGATCAATGAAAGGGAGACAAACTGGGCTGAAGAGGAAAAAGCCGGGCTGGTCGAATATTGCCGGCTGACGTAGACAGAAGAAACGAGACATGCCGCATCTCACCTCTGCGTATCGGGAGTATAGATGTTTCGGCATTTTCTTTTTGTTCTTTGCTTATGCGTATGTGCAGTCCAGGTTGTAGTGATCGCGGGATGCGGAGGTTCAAGTTCAAAGGCAGCCACGGGCGGGAGTGGGTCTGGGGGCGGCAAAAGCCCGAGTCCCAATGCCGCATCGGTGTGTGGCGGTACGGGATCTGGATATAACAATCAGAACGGCTCGGTGACGGGCGTCTGGATCCAGAGCCCCGCACCCGGTCAGAACGAAAGCAGCGTTCAAGTGAATGCAACCGGGTACGCTACGGCGCCGATTACCCAATGGACGGTCTGCCTCGACGGTCAACCCGCGTATCAGGCAAACAGCGACGCAACTTCGATCTCTCAACCGATCAGTCTGACGAATGGCCAGCATCTTCTCTGGGCAACTGTCACGGATTCCAAGGGCGACTCCAACAGATCAGAAGTGAGATTGCTCCAGGTTGGACCTCCGCCGGCGAGCAGTACGGTGCTGCCCACTCCGCCTGCGGACGCCCAGGTGCTCAACCAGATGCAGAACGACAGCACGTGGGGCATCTGCAGCCTTTGCGCGGCCGGAACGAATACAAGCAGCAACTATTGGATGAAGCCCATGCAGAGCCAGCCGTCCATGAGCGGCAGCAGCCTGGAAATGTACGCCGGCGGGCAGTCCTGGACCAACGTGCTGTTTATGGACACCAAGCTGGGCACGAACAACAGCACGCATTTCTTATGGGACTTCTACGTCTATCACGACCCTGCTGACGAAGGCCACTTCTGGTCGTCGGAGTTCGATTTCTGGCAGGTTCTCGGCGGCAAGGAATTCATGATCGGCAGCCAATGCGATTTTGGAGACGGCTATTGGGCCACGTGGGATACAGAAGGCGACCGCTGGGTTCTGAATGGAATACCTTGCACGCATTGGACGCCGGGCTGGCACCACGTGCAGTGGTACCTAGAGCGCATCAGTGCAACACAGTATCGCTATGACACGCTGGTCTTCGACGGAAAAGCGTACGGATTGAACCAGACGTGGAACTTCGGCAGCAGTACCTGGCAGGACATGATCGGCGTTCAATACCAACTGGATCAGGACACCAGCGGCACTCCCCTTCACGAGTGGGTGGATAACGTGACGCTGACGATGTGGTGAGATGAGCGGCGGGTGTCAATTGGATGAATTCGTTCCGCGCAATTGGAGAAGCCGTCTGCCAACAAGGAAGAACCAGACGGGATAGAGCGGCCCGGCGATCGCCATGAAGACAAAACCGGCGCCAGGCAGAAGAAGCCCGAATACGATGTGGGCTAGATCGAGACCATGTGTGGCGATGCCGATATATCCAGTTGGTTTCCCGAAAATCCTGCTGCGCAGCATCACAACAGAAATCAGCACCGCGCCGCATTGCAGGAGAACTGCTCCGACGATCGCGCCTGTTGAGTGCCAGATGTCCGTGGCCAGGATCGTTTCTCCAGCGGCGAGTAGCTGAGTTTTTGCAACATCTGTAGTTGCGGAGGCATACTTTTCGCTCAGCGGGATCATGGAAAGAGCCGTCGGCGTGGCAAGCACCAAAGTGACTCCAACGAATGCGAGGCAGGTGGACAGAACTGCCAGCGCCCGATCCGTGTGCAAAAGAGAAGCAAACAATCCGAGAAACAGCAGGTAATAAACGGGCAAAATGAGGATGGTCGGGAGATCGAGTCGCAACAGTCCTATGATTCTGTGGTGCTGAAGGAGGCTGAACGCCTCGGCGGCGGTCCCGGGCTGCCCGCCTAAGAGCAGAAGCTGAACGATGGTGGCCAGGGAGTAGACGATCAGGATCAGTGCTGCAACTCCGCCAATACGGTACAAGCCGTCCAATCCCGAGGTTCGGGCGTCAGCAAGGGTCGAAGTTTGACCGCTACTCACCTTCAGAGTCCTCCTGCATTAATGCGGGGACCAACTCTAGTCAGCGGGAAGCTAGCACCGGTGGAGGCTACGAACCGTGATTGCGATCACCGGCCAAATTTCCAACACGGTCGGACACCGAAGGAGCGCGGCACTAATTCGGCGACGGCCGCTGGATGCTATCGATCACGACCACTTCCACAGGGCCTTTCACCGGGACCAGTTTCAGCCCAAGCTGCTCCTCTAACGCGGTGAAAAGGGATGGATCGCCCGTCTGTGATTCGTGGGGGATCAGTGTAGTCGCATTGCTCCAACCGGGGAAGATTCGGGCAGCTGGGTATCGGATTCTCCATGTCTCCGTAAGCAGGAGACATGGGGCACCCGGTGTGAGGACTAGGCGGACTTTTCTGGGAGTAGCCAGTCGGGATCGCCGGCGGAGATGAAGCCGATGGGGACTTCGGGGACGAGAGGTTTCAACCAGGCGGGCGCGGTTTCCTCGCCGGCTTCTTCGAATCGCTCGTGGGTGATGGCGATTAGGCCCTTGGGGTGCGGCAGGCCTAGACTGATGCCGTCGCGCAGGTACGGGAAAGCATCGCAATCTTGAGGCTCGCTCATGAGGACCACATCGCAGGTTTGCAGCGGCTTCAGGATCTCGATGAGTTTGTGCGCGCCGATTCCGATTCGCTTGACGGGCAGACTGGGGTTTCCGACGACGCGCACATCGTGCGACTCAAGCGAGCGCGCGACATGACGTGCGACTTCCCGGAGTGGAGTTTCGGGGATGACATACGCCATGGGGACCATCTGTCCCTGGACTGGAACTGTGTAGTTCTGCCAGCCGAGCTTTGCGGTGAGTCCTGCCAGGATGGGATCGGGCTTGATCATGTGCTGGTGATCGTGGAATCGCCAGACGACAAGACCGTTGTCTTCGCAGTATCGACGCTTTGCCACCATTACGGGATCCGACTCAAGCGAGCCGGGAACCTGGAACGGCTTGTCATGCTTGATGGTTCCGAGATCGTCAATGTGGTCCCAAAACATTCGCTCGTGCGAGATGACGAAGTTCTTTTTTGCCTGCACAGCTTTTTTGAGGACCTCGAAGGTGGCTTGAAAAGTGAACGCGATGCCTGTGACCGGGGTTGCGGGATCTCCATATTTGAATCCATCGACCGGCTTCCAGGGGAAGTTCACAGACATCCCATCAGCGGCTATTTTGTCGAGGATGCGCCGCACTACTTGCTCCGCAGTAATTCGTCCCGGAGCTGAGTCGTATGCAGGGGCGAGTCCGCTGCTGAGCAGCACGGAGGCGCTGAGGCCTTGACCGAATTCCCTTCGAGAAATCTTCATTTGCGATGTTCTCCTGATGTGGAGCGGGTGAATCAAGGGATCCAGCACAGTTCAGCGGGACGCGGTTGGAGATCGACGGGCATGCCCGGGAGTACGGTCTTCAGCCATTTGGTGATTTCGACAGCGCCGGGATAGTCGGAGGTTTCATAGCCGACCTGCACGAGGCTGAGTTTGCGACCGGCTGTGATGGCGTCTCGGATATAGGTGGTGCAGTGGTCGACCTCTGGTGTGTTGCCGGTGAGGATGCAATCGACGGCGGGGTCCTGAAGAGCTTGGCTCAGAACGAGGGTTGGGTATGAGAAGCCGTGGATGACGGCGACGCGCGTGACGGACTGATTGGGATCGCCCACCATGCGCAGCATCTTTGCCTGCAAGCGGGCCGAGGCAGAGTCAGCAAGCTCCGAAAGCGTGGTTCTGGGGATGTTGCAGTAGACGGCGGTCTGCTGATCGGCGGGGTCTGCCGGTTCGGGGTGCCAGCCGAGTTCGGTGGCTAAGGCACTTGAAAACCACTTGGGGCGGGCAGTGTCCCAGAGAGACGCGAGGCGAATGATGAGCAGGTGGTGGTCTTCGATCAGCTGCCGCTTGGCTCTGACGACAGGATCATCGACGAGTGCCTCCGCGAGACCAACGGCAAGGTACTCGCCGAAGAGATAGAAGGGATGCTCCCTGCACAGGATGCAATTCCTGCCGGTCGCGACAGCGAGGCGGATTGCGTCAACCGAGGGCTCGTTGGCTACGAGGATGCCGGAGACGGTGTCATCGTCAGCGCCGGTGATGATGCCTTCGTACATGGCGTCTTTGCGTCGCTCACCGAGAGCGGAGTGGATCCGGTTGACCAGTTCCCAGCAGGTCATTGTCGGCAACATTCATGCAGAATCACACTCGCAAGTGCGGATGTCAAAGCTGTTGAGTTCCCCGCGAACGGGTCAATGGCGAACGGTGCATGGATCAGCAGCCGTTGGGTTGATGGCTGTTGGGTTAGCGATCCTGTATACTCCGTTCGATTCCATTTGAGGGAGGGTTCCATGCGGTTGAAGGCAATGATGAAGGCAGCGTTCGGAGTGGCGATGGGAATGGCGATGATGGCTGCGCCGTTGAGCGCGGTGGCTCAAGGAGGCGACACCATCCTGAAGCCATCGGACACGCAGAAGCTGCTTCCGGCGAGCGTGTATTACAAGGCCCAGTCGGCTCCGACACAGTTGCGCAATTCAGGCGGAGTGAAGTTCTCGGACGGGTTCTACGTGCTGGCGACGCTGGTGGACACGAGCGGCTACTCGAGTGATGTGGCGGCGAAGTACCAGGCGTACTTCATCGCTGAGGTTCCGCTGAAGTTCGGGAGCGAGACGCTGCCGGCGGGGATTTACGGCGTGGGATTCATTCCGGGAGACAAGTTTGTGGTGACGGATGTGGGCGCGCACGATGTATTCACGGTCGGATCGCAGACGGATGAGTCCATCAAGAGGCCAACGCCGTTGCAACTGATGGCAGATCCGAGCGGCGGGTTCCGGCTGTATGAGGGACGGAAGTTTGTGAAGTTTTCGAGGTAGAGCCCGGAGTGAATCGGGCGTAACAAGTCTCACCGACCAGACCTGGGCCGTGAAGGCGCTTAACGCTTTCGCGGCCCGAGCCGTAGATGCCCAGGACCGGCTGCGGTTGTACACTTCTCCTTCGCGCGGAAGGCAGGCGCGAGGGGAACGATATGCGTAGATTTGGGCTGATAGTTTTTGTCTTCTTTGCAAGTTTCTTTGCGACCTTCACAACGACAACCCAGGCTCAGACCAAGCGTCCGATGACGTTTGAAGACATGATGCATATGAAGCGTCTGGGCGGGACGGCTGTGTCCGCGGATGGGAAGTGGCTGGGGTATTCGGTCACGAGCGTTGATCTAGAGAAGAACACGAAGACGCCGGAATTGTGGGTGCAGGCGATTGCGGGCGGTGAGCCCGTGAAAGTGGCCGTAGCGCAGCCGGGAGATGGTGGCATCGAGTTCGCGCCGGACGGGAAGCGTGTCCTGTTTGTGAGCGGGCGCGAGGGTGGCGGACAGGTCTGGCTTGCGGATTTCGATGGTGCCAGCGGCGCGACCAGCAATGCGAAGAGGCTGACTACGATTTCGACGGAGGCGGATAACGCGAAGTGGTCGCCGGATGGGAAGTTCGTGGTGTTCACTTCGGCGGTGTATCCCGATTGCGCGGCGATTACGTTTGCGGATCAGAAGACTGGCGATCAGTGCAATGCGGATCGCGACAAGGCGAAGGCGGACAGTAAGGTCAAGGCGCAGATCTTTACGCACTTGATGTACCGGCATTGGAACCACTTCACGGGAGACAAGCGTTCGCATTTGTTCCTAGTGGAGGTGGAGAGCGGGAAGGTACGTGATCTGACGCCGAATGATACGCACGACGTGCCAACCGATTACCCGACGGATCCGCTGGGGTGCGGCTGCGCGATCTCGCCGGACTCGAAAGAGATCGCGTTCGTGAAAAAGGATGTTCCGGAGGAGGCGGTCAGCACGAATTCGGACATCTTCACGCTCGACCTCACCAACCTGGATGCGAAGCCAGTAAAGGTGAGCACGGCTCTAGGTGGAGATGTGAGTCCCGCGTACTCTCCCGATGGAAAGTGGCTGGCTTGGCGCTCGCAGGCCCGGGCCGGGTATGAGAGCGATAGATTCCGGCTGGCGTTGTATGACCGTGGCGCGAAGACCATCAAGTATTTGCTCGATGATTCTAAATTTGCGAACTGGGTCGACGAGTTCGATTGGGTTGACGATTCCCAGCACATTCTCTTTGTGTCCGGAGACAAAGGAGAAGCCCCACTCTATGAGGTGAACGTGACGGGTGATGATCTTCACAGAATGGGCAAAGCGAAAGGTGAATGGAGTACCGCGCGTCTGATCCTTATGGACGGGATGCCCTTCGTATTGGGAACGATGGTGCGTGTTGATCGACCGTCGGAGGTAGTGTTGGGCGATTTGCTCGAAATGGACGATACGACGGTGAAGATGCAGGTCAAAGCCAACTCCAGTGGGCCACTGAGAAATACCACAAGTCCGACTTATGAGCCCAAGCTCATCACCCACCTCAATGACGCGTTGCTTGCTCAACTTGATCTGCCGAAGATGGAGGATTTCTGGTTTACAGCTCCGGATGGGACGAAGGAGCAGGGGTTCATCATTCGGCCGCCGGGGTTCGATTATTCGAAGAAGTATCCGGTGAAGTTTCTGATTCATGGCGGGCCGCAGGGGGCTTGGGGAGACGCGTGGTCGTACCGGTGGAATGCGGAGCTGTTTGCGGCGAATGGATATGTCGTGGTGATGATCAATCCGGGCGGTTCGACCGGGTATGGGCAGGCGTTTGTGGATCGCGTGAATGGTGACTGGGGAGGGAAGCCGTTCAGCGATCTGATGTCGGGACTGGACTACGCGGAACAGCACTATCCCTTCATCGACAAGAACCGAGAGTGTGCGCTGGGCGCGAGCTATGGCGGGTACATGGCGAACTGGGTGCTCGGGCATACGAACCGGTTCAAGTGCATCGTGTCGCACGACGGGATGTTCGATCCGGAGTCGGCGTATGGGACGACGGAGGAGTTGTGGTTCAACGAGTGGGAGTTCAAGGGCAAGCCATGGGACTACTACGGCAAGCCTGACGCGGAGAATCCTTACCGGAAGTGGGCGCCGATGATGTTCGCGAAGCACTTCAAGACGCCGACACTGGTGGTGCATGGGCAGCTTGATTTCCGGCTCGATGTGAGGGAGGGGTACCAGCTGTTCACCACGCTGCAGCGGCTCGGTGTGCCGAGCAAGATGCTCTACTTCCCGGATGAAGGCCACTGGGTGTTGAAGCCGCAGAACTCGCAGTTCTGGTGGAAGACGGTGAATGACTGGGTGGATCAGTGGGCGGGGGACAAGGGGACGAGGTGACTTAAGGGACTGGGGAGTGCCAGTGACCACTGTTGCAGGGACCAGGCACCCTGAAGCCCGGGACGCACGGACGTGGCGATTCGTTGTGCTTGATTCCAACTTCACTGATTGGCCACTGCCAACGCCGAGGCAGGCAGGTCAAGCTGGGATTCCCTTGTGGATGTCAGTCATGTTTTCAATGGCTTACGGTGGCACGTGAACGGGCGGGACTGCATCTCAACTGCGAGTGTTGAGCATTGCCCAGAGCTTTCGCTTCAAGGGTGACTGTGGTTTCCGGGACCGGACGCGGAGAGGGCCCGCTTAGAGATCGGTGTAAAGACCGCGATATCAATTAATCGTTCTACTTGTGGGTAAACGGGAAAGTAAACGGTGGCATCTAAAACCCTTGATTCGACCTGACGTAAACGTCGTCTTTTGTTACAGCGATGTAACTTACGCCAGAGCGCGACCAAAGCAGAACGGGAGACGTTGGGCTGATGGATGCACGTTTGTCTACAGGGATTGCGGGGCTGGATGACATCCTGCACGGGGGACTGGCCAAGGGGTTTCTGTATCTGATTGAGGGTAGTCCGGGCGCGGGCAAGACTACGCTAGCGTTGCAGTTTCTCATCGCAGGTGCGAAGAAGGGCGAAAAGGGTCTGTACATCTCGCTTGCCGAGAGCGAGGCGGAGTTACGGCACGTGGCGGCCTCGCATGGGATGAACCTCGACAATGTGGAGATCTGCAAGATTTCGCCGCCTGAGATTGCGGGCGAGAGTGGGAAGCAATACACGGTATTTCAACCGGCAGAGGTGGAACTGTCGGATGTACTGGAAACGATTCTCGCCAAGGTTCAGGAACTCAAACCGTCGCGGATCATTATCGATTCAATGTCGGAACTTCGAATGCTGGCGCGGGATTCTTTGCGGTACCGACGGCAAGTGCTGAGCCTGAAGCAGTTCTTTGAGGGGCGGGACTGCACGACGCTGCTTCTCGATGAGCGTTTTGGCAACAAGAACGAGAACCAGGTGCAAACGATCGCGCACGGGGTGCTGTGCATGGAAGTGCTCCAGCGCAGCTATGGCATCACGAGGCGACGGCTGGAGGTGCTGAAGATCCGAGCTTCGAGCTTCCGAGAGGGCTATCACGACTACGTCATTGTGAAGGGCGGGGTGGTCGTTTTCCCGCGGCTCGTCTCAGGTGAACATCGAGCCGTTTCGGTAATGGCGGAGAACCTGCCCAGCGGAGTGAAGGAACTGGATGATCTGTTTAACGGTGGGGTGCAGAGAGGGACAAGCACACTCATTGTCGGGCCCGCAGGCTGCGGCAAGTCGACCATGTGCACTCAGTTTGTTATGCAGGCAGCAAAGCGTGGCGAACGGAGCGCAATTTTTACGTTCGATGAAACGCGTCAGTCGTTCAGAGTACGTAGTCGCGGCCTGGGCATGGACCTGGACCAATATCTCGAGAACGATTTGATTCATTTGGAGCAGGTGGATCCCGCTGAGCTGTCGCCTGGTGAGTTCATCTACCGAATCCGTCGCGGTGTGGAAGACAAACGCTGGCGGATCGTGGTGATCGACAGTTTGAACGGGCTGATGAACTCCATGAGCGAGGAACATGGGCTTTCCGTACAGCTACATGAACTACTTGCGTATCTAAACCAGGTAGGTGTCGCGTCGTTTCTGGTGATGGCGCAGTACGGACTCCTGGGAGGGGCGATGACTTCGCCGGCGGATGTGAGCTACCTCGCAGACAACGTGCTGCTGCTTCGGTATTTCGAGGCTCTTGGCGAGGTGCGGCAGGCGATATCGGCAGTCAAAAGACGTTCGGGGCCGCATGAGCGCTGGATCCGCGAGATGAAGATGAGCAGCGGGAAGTTGGTCATCGGAGATCCGCTGAAGAACTTCGTCGGAGTTCTGACCGGCACGCCGGAGTACAGGGGAGGACAAGAGCTGTTGTGAGCGAACTCGCTGCTAACGTTCCCCGGTTCCTTGTAATTGCTCCTCTGGGCCGCGATGGTGACTTGATTTGCGGGTTTCTGACGGGGTCAGGATACCGCGGAGAACGCGCCAGCCATGTGCATGGGGCCAAAGCGCTCGACTCCGCGACATTACTGGGACTCATCATGACAGATGAGGCGTTGCAACGCGGTGGACTGGATGCGCTGAAACATATTGTTCATTCCCAGCCGGTGTGGTCGGATTTGCCGGTGATTCTGCTCACGAGCAGTGCGACGGAGCCGGGATCGGCAGCGCTGGTAACCCAGGCCCGGATCGAAGTGCGCAGTCTGATTCTGCTGGATCGTCCGGTGCGGAAAGAGATGCTGCTGAGCGCGATCCGGGTGGCGTCAAATTCGCGGGAGAAGCAGCTGCAGATTCGCGATGCGGCCGCAAAGCAATTCCAGAGTGACGAAGCGCTTCGGAAGTCGGAGCACCTGGCGGTGGCTGGACGGTTGGTAGCGACACTTGCGCACGAAGTGAACAATCCATTGGAGGCGCTCGGAAATCTGCTGTTTCTAGTGGAGAACAGCTCGACGATTGATGAGGCGCATTCGTTCGGACAGCTTGCGGTAAAGGAATTCCAGCGGATCAGCGAGATTGTAGATCATACTCTGCGATTTCACCGCGCGCCGGCCAAGCCTGCGTTCACCGATGTGGCGGAGCTGGCGATGTCTGCCGTCGCGCTGTTCCGTGGGAAGCTGCGGGAACGGCAGATCCGTGAGCGGGTGACGGCGGAGCGGGCGTTTGGGTATTGCAGCGAAGGAGAGATTCGGCAGGCGCTGGTGAATCTAATTGGGAATGCTGTGGACGCGATGCGCGAGGGCGGGAACCTGCGGGTTCACGTGATGCCGGTTTCGATCCGCGGCAAGGAATATGCGCGCGTAACAATCGCGGATACAGGAGCGGGAATCCGCAAAGAGATTCGGCCGCATCTCTTTCGGCAATTCTTTACGACGAAAGGCAGCAGCGGAACGGGACTGGGGCTCTGGCTAACACGCGATATTGTAGAGCGGAACGGTGGCAAGCTGCGATTCCGTTCCCGTACCGAATCGCCAAGCGGGACCGTGTTCCTGGTCTATCTTCCGGCGGCTCCCCCCACAGAGCAGTCGCAACCTGTCCAGGAACGTGGAACAGGGGCAGGGCTTCAAAGGGTCGCCGCGGCGCAGTAGATGTGAACCACGGGTGCGATCAGCAATCAGCAAAAACAGTCCTAAACGAAGCGAAACTGCCTCTCTTTGACGATGGGGAGTAAAGGCATCCCGTTTTTCCCGCGTACCCGGAAGGCGGCGCCATGCGGGAAGCTCGAGAGAGATGGGGACAGCAAGAGCTGTTTATTCAGATCGCTCGCTGTCCAGTGTTTGCATGCCGTGCGTGTCGTAGCGGGTACCAGATACGGCTTCGGGCGGCAGGGCGGCCTCGATTTCGGCGAGGTCATCGGGAGTTAGCTGCACGTTGAGGGCAGCCGTGCTCTCGGAGAGCTGCTGGCGCGTGCGGGCGCCGATCAATGGAATGACATTTGGATTCTTTGCGAGCACCCAGGCGACGGCGAGTTGCGACTGGGAGATGTCCTTTTTGTGGGCGATCTGCTTGAGGCGATCAACGAGTTGCCGATTGCGCGCGAGGTTCTCGCCTGAGAAACGGGGAAACCGGTTGCGTATGTCGGCAGGTCCTGAAATGGAGGATCCAGATAGAAGTCCACGGGAGAGGACGCCGTAGGCAGTGATGGCGATGCCGAGTTCATCGAGGAGGGGAAAGATGGAGGACTCGGGGGAGCGGCTGATGAGCGAGTATTCGATCTGAAGGTCACCGATGGGGTGCACGGCCACGGCGCGACGGATGGTTTCGGGGCCGACTTCGCTGAGCCCGATGTAGCGGACGTAGCCGGCTTTGATCATGTCGGCGATGGCGCCGATGGTGTCTTCGATGGGGACGTTCGGATCGAGGCGTGCTGGACGGTAGATGTCGATATGGTCGACGCCGAGGCGTTTGAGAGAGTAGGCAAGCGCAGTCTTGACCGCGTTAGGACGGGCATCGTAGCCCAGCCATGATCCGTCGGGGCCGCGCTGCGCACCGAACTTGACGGAGATGAGGACCTGCTCCCGGAAGAAGCGCAAGGCCTGGCCGACGAGCATTTCGTTATGGCCCATGCCATAGAAGTCGCCGGTGTCGATGAGGTTGACGCCGGCATCGATGGCAGCGTGGATGGTGGCGAGGGATTCGGGTTCTTCGACAGGCCCATAGGTTCCGCTCATGCCCATGCATCCGAGGGCGATGGGAAAGACGCTGGGGCCGAGGCTGCCGAGTTTCCGCGGCTGAGTTGCGGCTGCTGTGGACATGACTGGCTCCTCGCAAATCGACCTTGCTTCAGGCGATGAGATGCGCCGAAGCGCAATTCGGTCGCGATGATGCGGCAGGTAGATCACGGTTGCACGTGACGGCGCGCACCGTCGTGTATGCGCGGTGCTCTATGCTTCGTTTATTCCCATGGTGGAGCTCTGATGAAAGCGATCGTGCGTCATAAGTACGGGGCATCGGATGTTCTGGAACTGGCGAATCTGGCCAAACCAGCTCCCGCCGAAGACGAAGTGCTGATCCGGGTGCGTGCTGCCGGTTTGAACCCATATGACTGGCACATGATGCGGGGCACTCCCTGGCCTCTACGAATGATGACCGGGTTGGCGAAGCCGAAGCAGATTCGCCTGGGAGTGGATGTCGCAGGGACGGTCGTTGGTTTTGGCAAGGGAGTGACAGAGTTCCGGCTGGGCGACGAAGTTTTTGGGTCAGCAGATGGAGCACTCGGGGAGTACGTGTGCGGGAAAGCTTCGGGGCTGGTGGGACGCCCTGCCAATGTGAGCAGCGAGGAAGCCTGTGTTTTGCCGATCGCCGGCCTGACTGCATTGCAGGCGCTGCGGGACAAAGGACATGTTCAGCCGGGTCACAGCGTTTTGATCAATGGGGCAGCGGGAGGAGTGGGTACGTTTGCCGTGCAACTCGCCAAGTGGCAGGGTGCGCGCGTGACGGGCGTCTGCAGTTCGAGGAACCTGGAAATGGTCCGGAGCATTGGAGCGGAGCGGACCATTGACTACACCGATGAAGACTTCGCGACAGGGAATGACCACTATGACGTGATTTTCGATCTGGTGGGGAACCGACCGCTGAGTGATTTCAGGAAAGTGCTGAAACCTAATGGTGTTTATATCGGGTGCGGCGGTGGTGGACCGGATACTCCGGCTGGTGAGTTGATTGGCGGGATGCTGAAGCAGATGATCGCAGGTTGGTTTACGCGACAGAAGTTCGTAGGAGTGCTGGCGAAGCGCAGCAAGGCGGATCTGGAGATTCTCAGGGAACTACTTGCGAATGGTTTGATCCGGCCAGTTATTGACCGGACGTACTCGCTATCGGAGGTGCCCGAAGCGATCAGGTACCTAGAGCAACGACATGCGCGGGGAAAGGTCCTCGTTCAGATTTGACCGTCCGGACGGCAGACCGCTCAGGGATGCGGGGCGGGTGGCGCGGAGGCCTGCGGCGGATGGACCACGCGGGTCACGGTCAATGCAAGGATCAGCTCTGAGCCGGAGGCAAGCTGAATCCGATTGCCGTCTGTGCTGATTTTGTCGCTGCATTCAGGTCCGGCGGTTGGCGCGAGTTTGAGGTCCTTGATGCCGACGACAATGCCTGGATGGATTGTGTGAGGCGGACCTCCAGGATTGAGTTCCTCGTCGAACTCGTCTGTGCCATAGACGGCTTGTGCCATCTGGCGAGCTCCTCCGCGAACCTCACTGGGCAGGTCTTCATGCATGTGATGCGACCCGGTGGGAGGTCCCACGATGGCGATGACTCTCAGCTTTATCGGCTGCTGATCACGGTGGTTGCAGTCGGCGCGATCAAAGGCAAGCGAGACTTCAGAAGGACTGACAGCAATCACGTGCGCGTAGACGACGGAATCCGCGTCGAGAATGCAGCCACTGTAGTAGAAGGGACGGGCGACCTTGAACCAGATGCTGCTTCCGGCTTTGAGATGAGCGGAATCGAAATTTGTGATCTTTGCCTCGATTGCGGCACGGCTCGGAATGGCGAGATTTGCCGCCATGGGAGCGCATGTGGCCTTGGGTGCGACGGCCTGCTGGTCAGTGGGCGGAGCAGGAGCCTGGGCCAGAACAGTCAACGGACATAGGGCAGCGGAGACCAGCAAGGAAAAACGGGAACGTTGAATCAGCGGCATTGAGCGATCGCTCCCAGCGATGGGTTAACAGCAGGTGTACAACTCTACGACGTGGCAGCGTGCGTCTCTGTTAACAGAATTGTGACTAGTGGGATTGCGTCGGAGCGAGGAGGAACTCGGACCCGGCCCCGAGCTGGATTTTGCCAGCTGTGCTTGTCAACTTATCACTGCATTCGGGGCCGGCGGTGGGCTCCAGTTTCAGGTTTGGAAAGCCGATAACGATGCCCGGGTGAACGGTGTGCGGTGTACCACCGGGGTTCAAATCCATATCGACCGCACTGGTGCCTGCTGCTACGCTCTCAATTTGACGTCCGCCGCCGGAGACCTGACTGGGCATGTCGTCGTGCATGTTGCGCTTGTGATCGGTGGGACCGACGACGGCGATGGCGCGGAGCTTGAACGGCTGTTTGTCGTGGCCGGAGCAATCAGCTCGATCAAAAGCGAGGGAAAGCTCGGAGGAGGGGGCTCCTTTGCCGCCAGTAGCAGAGATGACACGAGCGTAGACCACGGAGTCGGTTTCCAAGGTGCAGCCCTGATAGATGATGCCACGGGCTACCTTGAGCCAGATGTCCTTTCCGGGTTTCAGCTTTGATGAGTCGATGCTCATGACTTTTGCTTCGATTGTGGAGTTGGTTGGGATGCTGGAGTCGGCGAGTGCGACGCATGATGAGGACGGCTGGGCGGGTTCCTGGGCGAATGAGGTAACCACCGTTGCCGCCAGGATAAGGCCGAGGGGAATCAGGGAAGCTCGTAAAGCCAGCATTTTGACCTCCGGGGGATGATCGGTCAGATAAACAAGACGGAGTATACATGCGACGTGATGAGAGACAGTTCACCACGGGTGGGTTTGTGATGAACGGATTTGCACAGAGTCTTTCGAAAAGAGAAGCCGCTTCCGGAGGCTGCTGAAGGTGGTTGCTGAGCGTCTTGAGACGCTGCGGCAGGATCTCGAGGCGGTGCCGGGCATTTTGACTTCCAAAGTCGGCGGAGTTTCTGTCATACTTGATTGTGCCCACCAGGTACGGCCAAACCCAACAATCAAATAGTGAGGTTGCAGCGATGTCGGCAAAGTACGTCTTTGTGACGGGCGGAGTTGTGTCCAGTTTAGGCAAGGGTCTTGCAGCAGCTTCGATCGGGTGCTTGCTCGAGAGCCGCGGTTTACGCGTAAATCTCATGAAATTTGACCCTTATCTGAATGTCGATCCGGGAACCATGTCGCCTTTTCAGCACGGCGAGGTGTTCGTGACCGACGATGGGGCGGAGACTGACCTGGACCTGGGGCACTACGAGCGGTTTACGCATGCGCCGCTCTCGCGGGACAACAACCTGACGACGGGACGGATCTACGAGCAGATCATCCTGAAGGAGCGGCGGGGCGACTACCTGGGGAAAACGGTGCAGGTGATTCCGCACGTGACAAACGAGATCAAGAACGCGATGCGGAAAGTGTCGGCGAACGGCGCGGACGTAACGATCGTGGAGATCGGCGGGACGGTGGGCGACATCGAGTCGTTGCCGTTTCTGGAGGCGATCCGGCAGATGCGGCAGGAACTTGGGCGCGAGAATACGGTCTTTGTCCACCTGACGCTGGTGCCGTGGATTGCGGCGGCGCAGGAGTTGAAGACGAAGCCGACACAGCACTCAGTTAAGGAACTGTTGAGTATTGGAATCCAGGCGGATGTGCTGCTGTGCCGGAGCGACCGCAATCTCAGCAAGGACATGCGGCAGAAGATCGCGGCGTTCTGCAACGTGGAGGAGCGGGCGGTGATCGGGGCAACGACGGTGCCTTCGATCTACGAGGTGCCGCTGAACTTCGCGCAGGAGGGACTGGACGGGCTGATCCTGAAGTATCTCCACAAGGATGCGCCGGAAGCAGATCTGAGCAAGTGGAAGGAATTGATCCATCGCGTGCATCACCCGAAGGATGACGTGCATATCGCCATCGTCGGCAAGTACGTGGAGTATGAGGACAGCTACAAGTCGCTTAAGGAAGCGCTTACGCATGGGGCGATTGCGGAGAACCTGAAGCTGAATGTGACATGGATCGAGGCGGAGGGGCTGGAGTCGAAGACGCCGGAGGACAAGAGCTACGAGTCGCAACTGGAGGGGTTCGATGGAATCCTGGTACCGGGCGGGTTCGGGAAGCGCGGGATTGAGGGAATGCTGAATGCGATCCGGTACGCGCGGGAAAACAAGATTCCTTACTTTGGTATTTGTCTGGGTATGCAGACGGCGTGCATTGAATATGCTCGGAATGTTTGCGGGCTGAAGGATGCGAACTCGAGCGAGTTCGATCCGGCGACGCAGCATCGAGTGATCTATAAGCTCCGCGAATTGCTGGGCGTGGAAGAGATGGGCGGGACGATGCGGCTGGGCGCGTGGACCTGCGTGATACAGCCGGATACGCTGGCGCACCGCGTGTATGGCGCGACGGAGATCAGCGAACGGCATCGGCACCGGTATGAATTCAATCGCGAGTATGAGGCGCTGTTGACGGGCGGCGGATTGCAGATCAGCGGGTCAACGCCGGACTCGACGTATGTGGAGATGGTGGAGATACCGGGACATCCGTATTTCATTGGCTGCCAGTTCCATCCGGAGTTCAAGTCGAAGCCGCTGGAGCCGCATCCGCTGTTTCAGGAGTTCGTGAAGGCGAGCTATGGGAACCGGGCAAAGCGCGGGGCGGAGAAAACGGATTCGGTGACGGTGATTCAGTAGCTGCGGCAGCTTTTCCAAGTTCCGACTCGATTCCGCGGAGCATGATTTCGTGCACGGGCAGGCCTTTCTCGTTGGCCTTCAGCATCAACAGGCGATACATATCGTCCGAGAGTTCAAGGCTTAGCCGCATAAAGTCAGGATCGCCAGCGATCACAGAACACTCAGGGGAGAAGTGTGGCCTTTATCACAAGGGTGTGTGATATGGGCGGATCGTACTTGACAGGTGTTTTTGCGCGGACCTAGATTTGCTGGCGTTTTCGTCATCGCAAAGGAGGGTCGGCATGACTACTCAATTTGAATTGCAGCCGAAGGAGACGGAGCTTCAGAAGCTTGCGGATCAGTGCTGGGAGGAGGCTCCGAACCGTGAGCGCCGCCTGGAGGAAGAGGCGTACGAGGCTGGGGAGGCGATCCGGAAGGGCGAGTACTCTTTGGGCAACCTGGAAGCGATCGTGCGTTGGAAGTCGGAGCGGCTTGTTGTGTATGTGATCGCGAATAGCACGACAAGTATCCGGCGGGCGCTGGAGGTTGCGGCAACTCAGGAGAGCACGACCGCAGAGGCGATGAGCGCGCTGTTGGCGTTGAAGGGAGTGGATCTTCCGCTGGCGACGGCGATCCTGGCAGTGATCCATCCGGACAAGTACATCGAGCTGGATATGGGCGATCTGGAAGCATTGGGGCAGATGCGGCAGGATGTGCGGTTCTACGAGGAGTACCTGACATTTTGCCGGAGGCTGGTGGAGCGGGGGATTGTGATGCCGCAGAGCGCGCTGCCGGGACCGACGCCGCTGCATGCGCTGGATCGGGCTCTAGTGCAGTGGTCGCGGAACCGGTCGTTATAAGTCGAGCTTCGTGGTTTCCCAGATCTCAAAATCGAGACCTGGGGCACCCAGTTGTGGTTGACGGCAGATAGAATCGGGGTCGTGAGACCTTCTTTTGAGATTGGACCGGTAAGGGTGGGTGAGGGCCGGCTGTTTTTGATTGCCGGCCCTTGTGTCATTGAGTCGGAAGCGCACGTGCGCAAGATGGCGGAGGCCATTCAGCGGATTACGAGCGACTTGGGCGTTCCCTACATCTTCAAAGCGAGCTACGACAAGGCGAACCGGACAAGCGTGAAAAGCTTTCGCGGTCCGGGTCTGGTCGAAGGCACGAAGATCCTGGGGCGGCTGGCGAAGGATACGGGATTGCCGGTGCTGACAGACGTGCATGAGCCGGGGCACTGCGAGGTCGCGGCGGAGCATGTGGATGTTTTACAGATCCCGGCGTTTCTTTGCAGGCAGACGGATTTGCTGGTGGCTGCGGGGAAGACCGGACGCGCGGTGAACATCAAGAAAGGACAGTTCGTTGCGCCGTGGGATATGAAGCATCCGGTAGAGAAGGTGCGCTCGACGGGTAATGAGCGGGTGTTTCTGACGGAGCGCGGGGCGAGCTTTGGGTACAACACGCTGGTGGTGGATTATCGTTCGCTGCCTGTGATGCGGGAGATGGCGCCTGTGGTTTTCGACGGGACGCACTCGGTGCAGCAGCCGTCGGCGGCAAATGGGGTGAGCGGGGGGCAGCCGGAGTTCATTCCGCTGCTGGCGCGGGCGGCGGTGGCGGCGGGTGTGGATGGTCTGTTTCTTGAAGTTCACGACGATCCGGCGCATGCGATGTCCGACGGGGCGAATGCGCTGAGGCTGGATTTGCTGAAGGGGTTGCTCGAACAGCTCTTAGCGATTCAGGACGCGGTGAACAGTGGACAGTGGACAGGGATTAGGGATTAGGGAGTTTCACCCTGGGCTATTCTCGATGCTCTCTCACGGAGCACGCATATGGAGTTCCTAGTTTCCCACCCATCGCACGATGAGACTGTGCGATGGATGGGGCACCCGACAGCGGCCTGAAGGCCGCTGCTCCCTCCTTTCATGCGGCGGATGTTCGGTGGTGGGGTGAGATGTGGGCGGCGGCAGTTTTCGCTCGATGCTGGCGGTGTTTGCGGCGGTAGTTTTGCTGGAAGGCGGCGCGGCGGGCGGCGACTACATCGTCTTCGTAGACGCGATGGATGAGGTTGCGCAGGCCAGCTTCGAGTTCGGCGACGCTCATCTTGGTGGGTTGGAAGTTCACGTCGAATAAGGTACAGAGATCCCAGGCTTCGTCGCGGAGAATGCGGCCTTCCTGCTTGAGGCGTGTGTATAGCGGCGTGGCGGGAAACGCTGTCTGCACGGTGATCTGGATGTCGTAGAGGCCGGACTGCTGGACGAAGTTCCATATCTCCTCGAACGATTCGGTGCCCGTCTTATCGAGACCGAGGACGAAGCAGCCGTTGACGCGGACACCGCGATCCTGGATCTTTCGAATCGCTTCGAGGTAGTGATCGACGTTGCGGGCCTTCCAGTTGGAGCGCTGTTCGACGCCGTTCACGGCGGAGAAGGTGGTGCTTTCGAATCCAATCAGAACTTCGGCGCAGCCTGCATCGTGCAGGAGATCGAGGAGCTCATCGTCATCGGCCACGGAGAGGTCGGATTCGGTGAACCAGTGGATCTCTTCTTTGGTGATGGCGCGGAGGAGTTGTTTGGAGTGGACCTTGTTGACGAAAGAGTTGTCGTCGGCGAACTCGATGAAGGGACGTTTCCAGAGGCGCTTGATGGCGTGGATCTCATCGATGACGCGGGCGATTGGCTTGGTTTTATAGGTGGGAGAAATGCGCATGGACGCGGCGCAAAACTCGCAGCGGAAGGGGCAGCCGCGCTGCGTCTGGACGGTGAGGCGGTTGTAGCGCTCGATATCGAGAAGATCGAAGCGAGGCATGGGGGAATTGGCGAAGGTGTAGTTGTGTCCGCGGACGTCGTAGATGGGCTTGAGTGTGTTGGCCTGGAGGTCGGCGACGACGGCTGGCCAGAGAGGTTCTCCTTCTCCGATGACGACGGCGTCGGCGTGGCGCAGAGCTTCGAGGGGAACGGCGCTGACGTGGAGTCCGCCGAGAATGACGCGGGTTCCGAGTGCACGATAGCGATCCGCAAGCGCGTAGGCTTCGAATATCTGGGCGGAGAAGCTGGAGATGGCGACAGCATCGAACTCTTCGGGAACTCCATCCACTTGCGCAAGATCTGCAACCTCAAGGTAGCGGATGTCGACATCGGGCGGAGTGAGTCCAGCAAGAGTGAGGAGTCCAAGGCTGGGGAGCGAAGCGATGACCTGGCTGCGCTCGACAAAGCCGGGAAGAGTGAGGCCGAGGGCGAGGAGTTCGGCGTTGCGGACGCGGACTCCGCTCATTGCGATCAGACCGAGTTTCATCGAGGCCAACCTCCGATCAGGATTGCGAGAAGTCCTGTCATCACGGACAGAACGGGGATGGGAAAAAGATGGCGCAGAGGCTTACGCCACGCGGACAGGAAGCAGCAAAGGGGCATTGTGGCTGCGCCGCAGATGAGCGCGCCTGAAGCGATTGCGAGCGCGTTGTTGCTCAGTGGGAGTTGACCAATGGTTGCGGCGAAGATCAGGTTCAGGAAGCCGAGGCCGAAGAAGGCGATGTGGCCGAGGCGCGCGAGCCGACGACGGTAGGATGCGTAACCTCCCATCCAATCTTCGCGGTGGAAGAAGAGGCCGAGAATTGCGCCGGAAACGACTCCAGCAAGTATTCCAAGCCATCCAGCGATCAGGTTTAGGGTTGCGGGATGTGAAGACATGATGCGAGGTTAGTCAGAAACGATGAGGCGTAATTGGCCTCTCGTACAGTTTCGGAGGTGTCACAAGGAATGGCAGGTCAGAGCTGGCTTTTTACGAGAAGCGGGCGAGCTCATCTCTTGCGGCGTCGGCGAGGAAGGGGAAGACGCAGATGCGGGGACCGGAAGGAAGTTTGCCGGATGAGGCGGTGCAGGCGTCGCAGATGATTGCGGCGGTCTGATCGAGGCCGCGAACCCAACGAGGACGCGTGACGTTGCGGAGAACGAGGCGTTCGTTCTCGACTCCGGCTGCTTCGAGGACGGTGCGCGCGATCTCGATGAAGTCGGGCCAGCGCGAGGCGACTCCGATGAGACCTCCGTGAAGGGAGGAGAGCCAGGAATCGAGCCAGGCGCGCGCGGAACGGATCTGCAGAGTGATGAGTTCGACTCCGGCTGGAAGCAATGTGCGAACGGTGTTGGCCTGACTGGGGCGGCAAAGCGGGACTGCGGCAAGTGTGAGATCGGGTTGAGCACAGTCTTCGAAGGATGCGGCGGAGACTGGGAATGCGGAGAGGTGACGGATTTCAGTGAGAAGAATCTCGCGGACTTCGGGATCGGGTTCGATGAGAAGGAAATGATCGGGAGGCGGAGAAGCGAGCCATTGCGCGACGCGACGGCGAACATCAGCAGCAGGCATGTTGAGTTCGCGGACAGCGCGAAAAAATCCGGCGATGTGCTGGTCAAGAATCTGCTCAGGTGTTGAAGGCTGCGTGGCGTTGTTTTTGATGTAGACGCCACTGCCGTGTCGGAATTCGGTCCAGCCTTCACGGGCGAGCTGTCGATATCCTGCGCTGATGGTGTTGGGATGGATGCTGAAGCGGCGGGCGAGTTCGCGCGTGCTGGGAAGGCGATCGCCGGGACGAAGATCTCCCGCAAGAATCGCAAGGACAACCTGCGTGACCAACTGGCGATAGATGGGCACTTCGCTCGCAGAGGAGAACCAGAATCGCACGGAAGCCTCGGGGCCATTTTCGCAGCATCGATCGCGGAGGAGGCGAGAAGGTTGGGAGCGAGAAGCTCCGATGGAACTATCGAGGCGATGCGGGATCCGAGTTATTGCTGAATTTGTCTCCGGTTTGCAATTGTGAGCGGTATCACCAATTCAGGGATTTCTGTACCCCCTCCCCCCTCCTCCTTTTGTTTAGAATCAGCCGTTTAGAGACAGAGTGGGCGCCTAAGCTGATGAAAATAATAGATATAGCCCTCAAATTGGAGCAGACAATCGAGTTAGGGGCGCCGCAACGCGCACGCCTGCTTTGGCTGGACAGCCTACCTGAACCTATTGTGCTCCGGAGAGGGGTAATTATCTGCAAACTCTCTTGGGTCTTTCTGAGGACCGCGATCAGGTTCCGGCAGCCAGATCGAGGAGATAGTGAGAGCAGAGAACGAGGACGGCTATGGTGTCCACTCCGGTGGCGACCGCTCCGAGCACCTCGAAGGTTTTGCCGCCGTAGAGGAAGAATTTACTCATGTCGCGGATGGTGTTGGGATCGCGCGAGACGGCGTGAGCCCAGCGGCGATTCCACACGATCATGAATCTGCCAATGGCGAAGATGCTGAGGAATATGAGTATGTTGAGCAGATGGCCGAGGATTCGCATGTAAGCTTCCTCCGTAGTCCAAATCGCGACTGTAAGGGCGGTTGCGGGTGTCGCCTTTGAATTCCGATCCGTACGGTCGAATTAGGTGCACGCCGGGGGCCACTCGAAGGGTTGTTTTTCGGCGCTTGCAGAGTCCTCTTCTCGGAAATCTGGCTATGAGGTGGAGACTTCGAGTTTGAGGGATTGGAAGGTGGAGTCGAAGGCGGGGCCGCCGGTGGGGGCGGAACACATTACGCCGACCTGGACGGTTTTCTCAGTGGGGAAGTGGCCCATGCGGACCGACATGTATTTTTCGTTGTCGAGGGAGAGGAAGGTTTCGATGGAGTCGTTTTTGCGGACGAGGCGCCACCAGATGGGTGCGGATTGGGAGAGGTCGGGGAGCGTCGATCCATCTGAGTAGGTTCGAGTGAAGACGACGGAAGCAAAGCGCTTGCCGTCGATGAATTCGGTGCCACAGCGCATCCAGTTGTCGGCATCGATACGGACCATGAGTCCGTTCTGGTCGTACTGGGTAGCGAAGTTTCCGTTGCAGAGCGCGGTGAACTTGAAGTCGCCGGATGCGGGTAGGTGGAAGAAGTGTCCGCTGTCGGCGGCATAGCCGTCGTAGGTCTTCTGCCAGAAGTCGGTTTTGGGCTTGCTGCGGACGGTGAGTTGGTCGCCGCTGATTTTGCTGGAGGCGGGCGGGTTGAACCAGGTCATGCGAGAGAAGAGGTTGTCGTCGGCGGGTGGGGCGGGAGTTTCGGGGGCGCTCGCAGGGATGGCGTGGAGGAGAGTGCTGCTCTGCGCGGCGCAGAGTGCACCGGCGGTGAGTGCGGTTCGGTGCAGGAGTTGGCGACGGGTGATTTGCATGGAGGCCCTCGGGGATATCGACATCGGATTCGTATCTGAATGTATCAGGCAGCCAACAATGGCTGAATGGACACACTCAGTCGAACGGCCCCTGAGTTACATCTCCAAAGATTGCACGGGCCGGGAAAGGCGAGCGCGTCCCGGCCCTTGCAACAGGTGATTTATCGTCACTTCATCGCAATATCGACTGTCTTGCTCGCTGAATTTTTTGCACCCACTTCTTCGAACTTCGGCTGCACGGCGAGATCGCTCTGCATGTTGATGTATGGGAACCTGATCTGCATGAGACGATACCCGTGAGTCGTGTCACGGAAGAGCAGTTTACCCGTTGCAACCTGCTGATATGCATTTGTGGTGCGCGCCATCAGGCCCACAACCTTTCCAGTGGCACAATCCACCAGATGCAGATAGGTGTGAGACTGCAACTGAACGGTGTAGCAGCCTGCGGGCAGCGCCTGGTGGTTAGCCACGAAGTCAAATGGAATGTTGACTCGAGCGTTCTGGGCTGAGGCTGAAGGGAAGAACAGCGCCGAGAGCGCGGCTAGTGTGGCAGTAAGAATGGCAGAGTGGCTTTTCATCGGAGTACCTCTGAGTTGAATTTCGCTTGCCGGCGAGGGCTTCCGGCCGGCGATGTGGGCAATGTGCCGCAAAGCTTCAAATTGCTCAATGCTCCGCCCATCAATTTGGAATCAACTCTGCATCATCGCGGAATCATCTTCTAGTTCTTTGCCCGAAGCTTTACATACAGGAAGGTTTAGGTTTGGTAGAGCAGGTGGCAATTTCTCTATTCCCTGTCCAGCGTCAAAGCATAGATCTCGCTGCTGCCGGTTTCGCGGAGGAGGAGCGGTGCATCGAGAGGATCGAGCGATAGTGAAAAGCCGCACCAGCCCGTCAATTTCCAATCATTGAGGCTGAGGACCCTTTCGGGAGCGCCGTCTGGGACTGGAATGCGGAAGATCCAGCGATCCCCGCTGACAGAGTCGAGATCCAGTCCATAGATGTACCGGCTGTCGCGTGACCAAGCCGGGAAATTGATGTCTCCCACGAGCGGCATGAGTGTCCATTGCTGCGTCTTCACATTGAAGAGTCGGGGTGGGGGCACCACTGCTAAAGCGACAATGTACCGCCCATCCGGCGACCATCGAGGCGACGCGAAGCCTTCTGAGTGCGGGATGTCCTGGATGGCGTTCGTCGCCAGTTCCATGATGGACAGTCGGCGCCTTTTTGGGTTGGTTCTATCGGTCTCGAAGACGATCCTGCGTCCATCGGGAGACCAGCGTGGATCGCTTGCGTTGGGAATCAACAAACGTGAATTTTGCCCATCAGACGAGACGATGTGGGCTTGATACGAATTCCTCGATATTCCTCCAAACAGAATTTCGGCACCGGACGGGGACCATACAGGGTTGATTGCATATTCAGGCGGCTGAGAGATCTGCATTGGATGAGAGCCATCAGCATCCGCTTTCCAAGCGATTCCATCGGGGAATGTGACATACGCGATGAATTTTCCATCTGCGGAGAAGGACAGGAATTCCGCAGAGATGCCATTGAGGTAGGGCTGAACCTGACGGCTCTTCGGATCAACGCGAACGAGTTCACCAAGGCGAGCCCTTCCTTCGGCAAAGATCGTTTTGCCATCTCGTCCTGCGATCGGGGTATCCCATCCGATTGGGCCTGTACTCAGTTGAACCGGCTCACGCACAGTGTCCTTGAACAATCCGTGCCGCTCATTGAGCATCCAGATCTGTGCTCCAAAGGGCCGTCCACCACCTCTGAAGCTTCCTTCGCCGGCCAAAAAGAAGAAACGGTCACCCTGAAAGCTCCAGCGTCCGCAGCATCGATCGAAAGCTGACTTCCATTTACTGAGAAAGGGACGGAGGTTCGAGCCATCTGAATGCATCTCCCAGTACTGCTGATTGATCGTGAAACGTATGATGCTGCCATCCGGGTGCCATGCGAGATTCTTCGCGATTCCATTGGTGTCCGTCAGTTTTCGGCGTTCCGACCCATCGGTGCGAACCGTCCATATTTCATTCTGGTAGGTGGAATACACAATGGACTGGCCGTCGGGGGAGAAGGCGCCATGGACCGCGGCTCCCAAGTGCCTTTTGGAATCGCCAACGGTGCTGACGACCCACATCTCCCAAGGCAGGAGGCCCAACTCGCGCTGAGCAATCAGCAGGTGAGAGCCATCACGCGAGACATCCCAAGCCTGAGCCAGTCCTAAGGACGCTGCGGATGAAAAACGGGCTGGTTCTCCGCCGCCGATTGCAAGCTGGTGGATGGAAAACTGCGATCCGTCGGTGAAGTAGAGCCTGCTTCCGTCGGTGCCGGCCAGGAGCTTGTCGTGACCATCCTGTGTGAGTCTCTTGTAGCTGACTCGCGGCGTATGGATGGGACGAGGGAAATACAATATTGCCGCGCTCGATGCCAGGAATGATGCGAATGCCAGTAAGATCAGCCAGCGGATGCGTGGGGGAACGCGCAAAGAGTCGCGCGACATTGTTGCTGGCGCGGTCGCATCGCCGTTTGAGGCAGGCGCCGATTGGGTGAGGGAGGCTATGAAGCGGTAGCCTTTCCGGGGCATTGTCTCGATATAGAGTGGCTTGTCGGCGGTGTCGCCTAAAGCCTCTCGCAGCTTCATTACCGCGGCGTTGAGGCTGTGATCGAAATCAACGAATGTGTGTGCGGGCCAGAGGGCTTTGCGAAGGTCCTCGCGCGTGACGATCTCCCCCGCATTTTCCAAGAGCAACTGAAGGATCCGAAATGATTGTTCGCGCAGCTTGATGCAAACGCCACCACGCCGCAACTCCCCTCGATGTGCATCAACCTCAAACAGATCGAAGCGCCATTTCTCTGTCGTGTGTGCTGATATCGCCATCAACCCACCTCCTTCAAGTCTCAACCTGAGGTTCCACTCGGTTCTACTTCCGCTCTAAGGTCAGCGCATAAATCTCATCTGTGCCCATTTCGCGCAGCAGGATCGGCGCGTCGGATGGGTCGAGGCCCATCCAGAACGTAGCTATACCGGTGTGGCGGAAGCCGGTAAGGTCGATTACACGCTCCTCCTTCCCTCCGGAGATCGGGATGCGATAAACGCCACCTGGTTCACCGAGAGCCAGGAAGTAAATGGATCTGCTGTCTCGAGAAAACGATGGAAAGCCATAGTGGAGCCCGCCGGAAAGCTTCGACCATTTCCGAGTTCGGGTATCGAAGAGTTGCAAGGAATCGCGCCCCAGAGCGCATATGAAGCGCCCGTCAGGAGACCATCGCGGTGACGAGAGGCTGTTCGATCCAGCAAGGGTCTGAACCTGTTGGGACTGGAGGTCCAGTATTCGGATATCGGAAGACTCGTTTCTAGCTGCGTTCGGTCCTCCGAAGGCCATTTGAGTGAAGACAATCTTCTTGCTATCAGCAGACCAGTTCGGATCCATGATGCTTTGCGTGGATCCGGGCATGACTCTCTGAGGCTCGCCACCGGCTGGAGAAACGGTATACGCGACCGCGTGATTCTGGCTGTCGAGTTCGATGAACAGAATTTTCGAGCCGTCAGGAGACCAGCGGAGTTCGAAGGGATAGTGTGGCGGGTCGCTGAGCCGAACGGGATTGCTTCCGTCAAGATTGGCACGCCACAAAATACCCTCGGGAAACGAAGTGTAGGCGACGGATGTTCCGTCCGGGGAAAAGGTGAGCCAGTCAGCAGAGATACCGCCGAGGAAGGGTTGGAACCGGCCGGAACGGGCATCATGGCGAACCAGTTCGCCTCGCTGGATGTTCCCGCGGGCGAAGATTCTTTGCCCATCCTTGCTGAAAACCGGGTGATCCCAATTCATGGGGCCGAATGTCAGCTGGATCGGATCTGAATGGGACCTGCCTGGACGTCGTGGATGCTCATCGATGCCCCAGAGCTGACAATCGCTCGCCGCCGGCGAGGGTGCACACGAAACGAAGATGAACAAGTTCCCATCTGGTGTCCAGCGTCCCCATTCCTGCGACCACAGTTTCCGCCAATCAGGAACCAGTAGATGGAGTCCTGCCCCTTCGGGAGATACTTCCCAGATTTTCTTACCCCTGTGGAAACGGATGCGGTGGCCGTCCGGGGACCAGACGACCGGTCGCGTGTTCAGGTTTGCGAGCGATCCGGCCGCAGGAACAACTGTGCGCGGGTTGGTCCCGTCGCTTCGGATCAGGATGATCTCACCATAGGCATTCGCATAGGCAATTCGAGTTCCGTCCGGTGACCACGAAGCACTGGCCACAGTGGAGTCGGTAAGGTGACGGAGAGTGCGACCGATCAGGTGATAAGACCACAGACCCACCTTCCCATGGAGATCCGACGAAACCAGCAACATGGTGCCGTCAGGCGAAACATCGTGCAGGTAGGGATCAGCCAAGTCGATTGGTACCCACGAGACATCACCGCCAGAAACTGAGACTTCTCCATACGCATTGCCTTCTTTGAGCCATTGGTTGAAGTAGACGCGCACACCGTCAGTCCCGATAGGCCACTTTATTTGTCCTTCATGCGTAAGCTGCACGAAATCCGGAATAAGCGGAGGCGGTAGCTGGCGATTCAGAAACCAGATCGTCACACCGGCGCACGCGAACAGGACGCCAACGATGAACCATCGCTCGAAATGGCGATTCCACCAGCTGCGAGTTTCGAGCGTAATTTCATTCGCACTTTGTTGCACGCTGCTGATCTCACTGAGAGATTGATTGCTGTTGAAACCGTCGGTGTCGGCCGGGCATTGCTGCTTTGTCGTCACACTCGCGATGAATCGGTAGCCCCGCCGCGGAATGGTCTCGATGTACAGAGGCTTGTCGGCGGTGTCGCCTAATGCCTCTCGCAGCTTCATTACCGCGGCATTGAGGCTGTGATCGAAATCGACGAATGTGTCTGCGGCCCAGAGTGCCTTGCGAAGGCCTTCGCGTGTGACCAAATCGCCTGGATGCTGGAGCAATATCTCGAGCACGCCAATCGGCTGGCCCTGTACTTTCAGGCGGATACCGTTTCGGTACAGCTCGCGCGTATCGAGATCCAGTTCGAAGTCGTTGAAGCGGACGCGATGTCTGGAGGAAAGGGCCGCTTCCATGGGCTTGTCCTCCCGCGCACGGGGATTGCGGGCACATCATCCTTGTGGGGACGGAGGCTCTTCGTGGTCGGGCACGAGTGTAGCACCGTCTTCTCTGGACGGCTGTGATGAGTCCTCCGCGTCGCGCGCTGGCGCATTGAATCTGCGGAGGGCGGCGGCTCAAGTCTGTGCTAAACTCTGTGGCCGTAGTCAATTGACGTAATTGGCTTCGAGGTGGGTTGGTGGCAACACCAGCGCACACCACGCAAACCTTGCGCTTCGGGGAGTTTGAAATTGACGCGCGGACGGGAGAGCTGTGCCGCGCCGGCATTCCTATCAAACTGCGTGAGCAGTGCTTCCGGATCCTGCTTGTTCTTCTCGAGCACAGCGGGCAAGTTGTAGCTCGCGATGATCTGCGGAAGGCACTCTGGCCCGCAGACACATTCGTCGATTTCGATCACAGCTTGAATGCAGCGGTGATGAAGTTGCGTGAAGCGCTGGGCGATACGGCCGACAAGCCGCTCTACATCGAAACCATTCCGAAGCGGGGATACAGATTCATTGTACCTGTGGTGTCTGCGCTTGAACCGCAGGTCGAGGCCGGGGTAGGGGTAGCTGAAGGAACCGAGAATCAAATCGGCCAAAGGCATGCTGCACCCCCGTCCGCAGGCGAACAGCAGGCCAAACGGCGAAAGTCTCTGCTGGGGAAGCTCACTATGGCCGCAGCCGTTTCTGTTTGTGTGCTGGTCGTGCTCGCAGGGGGATACCGCTATCTCCGCCGTCCGCTGCTTCCGCCTCGCATCACCGATTACGTGCAGATCACGAACGATGGAATCAACAAAGATATCGCCGGAACGGATGGCAGCAGGCTGTTCGTGAGCTTCTCCCAATCTTTAGCGATTGGGCGGATGGCTGTCAGCGGCGGTCCTGTCTCTCTGGTCCCAATTGATCTTCCCAACCGGGAAGGGGCAGTCGTCCTGAATCTCGTCGACGTTTCGCCCGACGGATCGCAGTTGCTGGTGCGTGGCGTGTGGGACGAGTTGGAAAGGATGAGCCAAATCTGGGTTGTGGGCAGCGAGGGTTACCAGGCTCGATTGGTTTCGAGTGCTGCAGATGCGGCCTGGTCGCCGGATGGAAAGTCAATTGTGCTGATGTCGCGCGAGGGGGACATATACATCTCTTCCGCGGTGAGTCAGGAGACAAAGAGAATTTTTAAGTCGTCAGGACGGTTTGGAATACATCCGGGTCACATTCGCTGGTCTCCAGACGGAAAGACGATCCGGTTCACGAGCGGGTACACGACGGTCGACACAATCTGGGAGATCGCCGCGGATGGATCGAATCTTCACAGACTGCTGCCGGAGTGGAACGCATCCATGCCGTACTGCTGTGGCCGGTGGACGCCTGACGGTGCGTTTTACGTGTTTCTGGCCGGAAAGACCCTATCTGAGACTTATTGGTACATGAGTCGCACTGCACAGATATGGATTCTGGACGAGCGAAGCGAGGGGCTTCGACGGCCGCTCGCGCATCCCATCCAACTCACTCCCGGCCCGATGCGCTGGGGCGAGCCCGTGCCGTCCAGAGACGGGCAGAAGATCTATGCACGTGGCGCGACCATGCGCGGGGAACTGATCCGCTTCAATGGATCTTCGAAGCTGTGGCAGGTCCATTTGGGGGGAATCTCGGCAGAAGGAATTGAATTCTCACCGGATGGCAAATATGTCGCCTACGTTTCCTACCCTGAGCGAATCCTATGGCGTGCCAATCGCGACGGAAGCGGCAGAATTCAACTCACGGACCGGCCACTCACACCAATGCTTCCGCACTGGTCACCAGATGGCTCGCAGATCCTGTTTACCGATTCTGCTCACGTTGGCTCCGCCGCTCTCTATCTTGTGCCATCGCACGGTGGAGCTCCCAGACGATTGATGGAATCTGATGAGGGCTCGCATGAGGACGGAACGTGGTCTCCTGACGGAAAGGAAATAGCTTTTTGCTCCAATCCCTGGCGGCTGGGACACACAGAGAAGAAGGTGGAGATCAAGATTCTCAATCTCGTCTCAAATGTAGTCACCTCCATTCCATCCGATCGGCAGTTGTACTCTCCGAGATGGTCGCCGGACGGGCGCTACATACTAGCGAAGCCGATCGACAAGCAGAACCTTAAATTGTTCGAGCTGGCAAAGCAGAGATGGAAAACTCTCTCCAGAGGAGGGAACTCGGAATGGCCTGTGTGGTCGCACGACAGCCGTTATGTGTACTTCCATCGAATGGGGGCTGGCGATCCGGAGGGAATTTATCGCATCGCAGTCGCGACCGGTCAACGGGAGCTTGTTGCGGAATCAGTAGGGGTGCGCGAGACCGGGATCTTTGGACAGTGGTTTGGATTAGATCAAGATGACGCACCACTACTCCTGCGCGATGCAGGGAGTAATGAGCTCTATGCGCTCACGCTGGAGCGGAGGTGATGCGTATCAGGCGAGCCTTACCTGTTTGCGACGAACTTATATTTTCCAAAGAGAGGATCCCTGGTCATCGAAATTCGATGACGAGCTGCATTCGCAAGCTTATCGAGCATCTGGTTCGGCAATGCTGCTCTGGTTGGGTTGCGGGGAAAGTGCTGTAGGATCAGGGTGGAGCGGTGTGGATGAGTGTGAAGGGGCTTTATCCCGGGACGTTTGATCCGCCGACGAACGGGCACATCGACCTGATCCAGCGCGGGGCGAAGCTGTTTGAACACCTGACGGTTGCGGTGCTAAAGAATCCGATCAAGAATCCGCTGTTCACGGTGGACGAGCGGGTGGAGATGCTGACCGAGACAACGGCCGCAATCGGGAACGTGAGCGTGGCGACGTTTGACGGGCTGATGGTGGATTTTGCACGGCAGCTTGGAGCGATGGCGGTGCTGCGGGGCATTCGCGCGATTTCGGATTATGAGCATGAATTCCAAATGGCGCTGATGAATCGACGACTGGCGCCGGAGATTGAGACGGTGTTTCTGCAGCCGGCGGGGCGGTACTCGTTTGTGAGTTCGCGAATGGTGAAGGAAGTGTTCAGCTTTGGCGGGGACATCGCGGGGCTGGTCCCGCCGAATGTGCTGAAGAGGCTCAGGGAGGCCGCTGGCGGCGGCCTTTCGGGGAACATGGGGACGAGGTAACGGGAGGCAGGGACGGGAGAACAAGGGAACTAGGGGACGAGGGTACAAAGGGGTCTAGGGAACAAGCGAACGAGCGGACATGGTAACGAGGGAACCGGGGGACTAAGAAGCAGGGGCGAGCCTGGGACGGCGCGGGGGAGGTTCGGGTTGTCGGACTTTGTAGCACTCAAGCCGGAGTCGATCAATCGGGAGATCAGAAACACACTGTTCGGCGATGTGCCGCTGAAGGACGTGGTGCGGGCGCATCCGAAGATGACGCTCGCTGAGCCCTGGGCGGCGTTTCAGCGGGCGCGCGACTTGCGCGATGCGGGCGACCTGGAAGGCGCGAAGCGGGAACTGCGTCCTGTGGTGCAGATGCCCGATCTGGAGACGCGCATCTTTTTGCAGGCGTGGCATAATCTGCGCGAACTGGGCGAGAAGCCTCCCGCGGATCGCGCGAAGGAAGTGCTGGGAATCGTGGTTGAGGTGGGCATGCCCAAGGGGTTGGACATTGTGGCTGCCTATCGCGATCACCGTGCGCGGTACTTCAACTACGGAGGAGCCGGAGTTCTTTGGGAGAGGCGTGACGAGACGCTGGACGGGCTGATCGATGAGCTGCTGCAAGCAGGAAGCGTGGTGGCAAATGTCATTCCGCCTTGGACGCAGGCTCGTCCTCCGGAGCCGAAGAAGGGAAATGTGCGCATCAACCTGCTGACGCCGAGTGGGATTCATTTGGGGCAGGGTCCGACGGAGGCGCTGAACCAGGATGCGATGGGCGGGCCCATCCTGTCGGCGTCGTATGGGCTGATGAAGCGGCTGGTGGAGCTGAAGAGAGAGACGACTGAGACGAAGGACTAGAGTTCAGTGGACAGTGGGCTGGGGGCAGGGGACGGTGCGACAGTGAATCGCCGATGCATGGGGCTCTGGCGACCGGACAGGCGAATAGAGTCGAGGACCGGTCAGGAGGATCGCGCTGGTTCGAGATCTTTTGTGGACGGTACCTCGAGGGTTGAGGCTACGGTTGCCAGGCGGCGGTAGGAGTCGAGGCGGGCGTTGTGGTCCCAGGTGTCGGTGACGGCTATGATCTCGTCTGCGTTGGTGCGGGCGAGGAGATCTTCGAGGCCGGCTTTGACGGTCGATTCCGAACCGATGATGGCTTCGCGGAGGCGGCTCTCGACGGCGGCGCGTTCGAAGTCGTTCCAGAGTGTTTCCATTGAGTCGACGGGCGGAAGAAGCTCGACGGGCTGATTGCGGATGAGGCGCAGGAAGCGCTGCTGCGGTGTGGTGAAGAGGCGGCGAGCATCTTGGTCTGTTTCGGCCGCGATGACAGGGACGGCGACAATCAACCAGGGTTGCTGGAGTTTTTCGCTCGGACGAAAGAGCGAGCGGTAGAGATGCGCGGAGTGAGCGAGCATCTCGGGGGCGAAGTGCGCCGCAAACGCGAAGGGCAGACCGAGCTGGGCGGCGAGGCGCGCGCTGAAGTCGCTGGAGCCGAGCAGCGTGATGGGGACATTGCTGTTCTGGCCGGGGAGAGCTTTGACGGCCTGGTTTGGGATTCCGGGGCCGAGATAGGTGCGGAGTTCGGCAAGTAGTTCGGGGAAGTCGTCGCCGGTCTGGCGGAGGTCGCGGCGGAGAGCGCGCATGGTGTGGAAGTCACCGCCGGGTGCGCGGCCGAGTCCCAGATCGATGCGGCCCGGATAGAGAGCTTCGAGCGTGCCGAACTGTTCGGCGACAACGAGTGGCGCGTGATTGGGAAGCATGATGCCGCCGCTGCCGACGCGGATGGTGCTAGTTGCGGAGGCGATGTGTCCGATGAGGACGGACGTTGCGGAGCAGGCGAGACCGTCGATGGAGTGGTGTTCGGCCAGCCAGAAGCGTCGGTAGCCCCACTGCTCGGCATGGCGGGCGAGGTCGGCGGAGCGGGCTATGGCCGGGGCTGGGGTTTCGCCGGGGTGCATGCCGACGAGATCGAGGACGGAAACAGGGACAGGCATCAAGTTATTGGATGAGTGAGGGGCGAGGGCGATTCAGACGGGCGGCAAGATCGCTCGCTCGATGATTTCTCAGAGAGACTGACACCAGCTGCTTGCCGAAGGCCGTTTCCGTGGCTCATCACAGACGGGGTCTGCGGGGTCGAATACACTTGTGCCCATTCAGGCGAGGTGGATGAGGTTTCGAACGCCTGCATGTTTCTCGTCTGATGTGGATTGGCTGCCGCAGAGCAGTAGACCTTGAACCTGTTGTCGCGCCTGGCGCGGTGCTGCAGGAATGCGCGACGGTCCAGCCGAACCGGTGCGAGTACCGTGCAAATGGCTGGCGCGGAGAGCTGAGGAAGAGTCCAACGCGAACCCGATTGTGGGAACACCGCGAGCACGAAGACGTTCCCGATCCTATGACGAATCCTTTCACCGGGCCGACGAGATTTGCTCGTCCGAGCGCAGTGCATTGATGAGAACTTCGGCTACCAAGGGCTGAGGAGAACGAGGCGGGTCCAATGAGACTACGGTTTTTGTTGCTGCCATTTTTGTTTGTGAGTTCGGTTCTGGCGCAGTCAGTCGATCTTCAACTGGAATTGATGAATCAGGTCGGCACCGATGTGAGCCGCAAGGGTGATTTGGTATCGGGACGGGTGATAAGCCCAGCGCAGTTTCAGGGGGATGTCGTAGAGGGAAAGATTGCGGAGTTGAGATCGGGTTCCAGGCAGGGTGGCGCTTCGGTGCTTACTTTCAATTTCTCCACTTTGCGCCATGGCGGCCAGGTTGTGCGAATCAAATCGCGAGTGAAGTCGGTGGCGAATTCCCGTGGTCAGGCAGACGTTGACGAACAAGGGAGGGTGGTACGGCAGGGAAGCAACCGTGCAGGGAGCAGCGTAAAGGGCGCAAATATCGGATCCCGCCTCGGAGGTCTTCTTGGAGGAGGCAGGGGAGCTGCAGTTGGTTCGCTTGCGGATGTAACGGCGGTCGCACTGACGGATGTTACATCGGATGCACCCAATATCGATTTCAATGCGGGAAGTCGTCTCGTGCTGGAGACAAGTGCGGATGGTGGAGGATCGCTGGCGTCGCTCGCGCCAAATCAGCCGATGCAAAACAGTCCAGCGCCTGTACACGCCCCAGTTTCGCCAGTCGCCGAGCAGGGCGGACAGGCCCAGGCGGGAGTCGATGGGCAACCCCAGTTCGCGACATTGAAGGCAACTTTCATCCCAGGTGAGAAGACGCTTTTCTATGACGATTTCACGGACATGGGACCAGATGATGCGCCAGCACACTTCAAGGTGCGGGGAGCGGGGACGGAGTTACGCGCTTACGGAAAGGTGCACCAGCTCACGATTCTGCAACGAACAGAACTGGCGCCGAACCTTACGTCCCTTCCACAAAATTTCACCTATGAGGCGGAGATTGCCTGTGAACCCGAAGGCGGTCGGGTCATGTCGACGCTGGTGTTGTTTTCAAAGACCAAGGAGGTCTTCAGGCTCGATCTGCACATTACAGCGGCTTATTGGGAGTTTGCCGCTTCGTTGAGGGATCCATATTCCAACCTCGGGTCGAAGAGGCTGGAGACTGACGGGAGAAAACCCGCCCGACTGGCGATGTGGGTTCAGAATGGGCGACTGCGTGTTTTCTACGACGGCGAAAAGCAGCTTGATTTCAACCAGGTGGAGATGGCTGCGATCGACAGAGCGGAACTGCAACATGCTTTCTATGGCGGGAAATTCATTGGCTACAGGATGGTGCGTTTCGCTGAGTCAACTCCCGATTTCGGCAAGGTGATTAGTTCTACTGGACGGTATGTCACGCACGGGATTCTGTTCGATACCGACAGCGATCATTTGAAGCCAGAGTCGGCGCCGGTGCTTCAGTCGATTGCGCGCGGACTAGAAAACAATCCAAATCTGAAACTGCTGATCGAGGGTCATACGGATTCTGTGGGGAGCGCTACTCACAACATGGATCTATCGAGACGGCGGGCGGACGCGGTGAAGACAGTGTTGGTAAGCCAATTCAATGTCGAGACGGAGCGTCTTTCCACGGCGGGGATT
>Ga0207654_10000112_pt1 | contig 53345 bp, 51 predicted proteins | sample KBSC64metaG_FD_184355 | JGI IMG/M metagenome (GOLD analysis project Ga0207654, IMG submission 184355) | Corn rhizosphere microbial communities from Kellogg Biological Station, Michigan, USA - KBS C6-4 metaG (SPAdes) (version 2) | ecosystem: Host-associated > Plants > Roots > Rhizosphere > Soil...
GGTTGTGGGAAAGCAGGGAAACAGCATCACCGTTTTCCTGCTTTTCCACCAACCTGCCTTGACAAAGCCAGACAGTCGCTGAGTGCACGGGGCCCCACGCGCTTTCTTCAGCGTGGGGATGGTAAAGCGAAGGATCTGCTTTTCAGGTAAGCGGTGACCGGCGATAGTCTGTGGTCTCGCTTCCTCGATCTGTGAAAGCTAGGAGCTAGCAGCTACTAGCCAGCCTCTCCCACCCCCACATCGCCGAAGTCGCCGCCCCCGACAGCTTGAATCCCAACTGATTTGCCAGCATACAAACCTGCCCGCGATGGTGCGCCTCATGCGTAATCATGTACGCCACCATCATCGGTCCCGCAGGCCACGTGCGCGCCCAACCATCCCGCAAAAACTTCCGCTCCTTTTCTGGAGATAAACCCGGCTCCGACGTCGCACTCAGCAAATGCTCGATCATCTCCAGGCAACGCGCACCGCTCAAACGCAGCGCCTTGCGAGCCTGCGCCTGCGTGCAGTTGCGATTCAATTCAGCAGGCAAGAGAAGATGCGGCGCCGAAAGCCGGATCCACTTCCGCCGCACATGATGCATGTGTACAAAGATTGCCGCAATGGTCCTTGTCCGCGAACTCGATCGGGCACGGGTGCCCAGAGCCTGCGGGTGGCGGGTGCCCCAGGTCCCTCGCACTTGGAGACCCGGGAGAGATGCCGGTTTGCCAAGCCAAGCTCTTGGATCGACTTTCTCGATCAACATTTGATTGATCTCCTCATTCACCGCGAAACTCCGCACCACCTCGCTCAGCGCATCACCCTTTGCGGAAACCTTTGTCCGAGCCATCCCTCACCTCAAACTCACCAGAAGAATAATCCCGCAGGTTTGCAGATCATTTCCCCAAATTCGTCATACTTGAGTCATCAAGCCTCCAGCCTCTGAGTTCTCACTCTGGCCACTAGGCTAAATACCGTTACTTGCAGTAATTTGGAATTTAAGTCTTTTGAAAAGAGGAATTTGCAGGGCTCCTTTGCTCTAACCATTGAAAACACGACACTCGGCGGGAGGGGGAAGGGTACACCAGATCTGATTACAACCGGCTTTTGGCTCGGAGCCTCGAAGCGCTTGCCGATTCTTGCGGGATGCTACTCCGGAGCGAAACGTTCTCTTTACCGCTTTCACTATCCCTCTGCCTGCCCAAAACATCACCTTCCCCAGGCAGAGAGGACCAACCATGAAAACCATCAAGCTGACTGAGGACCTCACCGTCCGCACCTTCCCCAAAGCCCCTGAAGGTTTCGATCCCATCAAGGCCGATGAAAAGACACTCGCTCGCTACGGCTTCCCCAGCCGCCCATCCGATCCCAGACTGGCTGAACGCTGGGAGAGCGTAATGCGCCGCGGCGTTCGTTTCATCGAGCCGCAGTTCCGCGCCATGCCTTACAAGCGTCGCCGCCTGCCCCAGTCCACCAGAGGCGCGCATGGCGTTGAGAACACCAGCATCTGGTCTGGCGCGGTCGTGCACGCTCCCGCGGGAGACACCTTCCGCTGGGTTGAAGGCACCTTCACCGTGCCGAACGCATTCCCGCCTGGGGGCGCGCAAGACTTTGTATGGTATTCGGCATCCACGTGGGTCGGCATCGATGGAATCGACGGCTCCGGAGACGTGCTTCAGGCTGGCTGCGACTCTGACGTCATGCGCTCGATCTTCGGCGTATCGCGCCAGCTCAATCCGTGGTGGGAATGGTTCCCCGCAGGATCGTTCTGGATCAGCAATTTCGCCATCGCGCCGGGCGACACCGTCAACGTTCTCATTTGTGTCACTGCCGGTTCGCAGACCGAAGCCACCATCTTCCTCTACAACCTCACCAGCAACATCGCCGCTCACTTCATGGCTACGGCGCCACAGGGAACTTCGCTCCTCGGAAACTCGGCCGAGTGGATTGTCGAGCGCCTCGAGATCGACACCAACACACCCGAACTCGCGCAGTACGGCGAAGTCTACTTCTCTGAGGCCAACGCCGGAACAGCCCAAGGCAAGCTCCTTCAAGGAGGCACCGGCAACACCATCAACATGGTCGATGGCGGAAAGGTCATCTCCCAGGGAATCATTCAGAACGCAACCGTCGTTGAAGTCAAGTACACCGGCCCCCTCTCTTAAGCTTCATCTGCCTTGGGAAGCGAGCCCTGCCAAAACAACTGCTGTCCCACCCTTGAATCGTCTTCATCGTTTCAAGGGTGGGAAACAAGCCGCTTAGCCGTAACACCTTTCGCGGTTTACAGCAGTGCCACTATCTCAGCCTCTTCACGGTTACTTCCAGCGGCGTGCAAAGGGTCTCCGGCTCGCCCCATGACATCGCAAACCTTACCAATCTCATCGTTCTCGAATTGCAATAGATAGATATCGTGTAAGCGATACCTGACGGAGTGTCCTCGGTCTCCCCCTTTGAACCGGGACACTCCTGGACCCCTCCGATTGATCTTGACGATGAATCATTGATTGATCGCTCGCCCTTCGCGAATTCCGTTCCGATTCCAATTCTTTCCCCTTGACTTCTCTCTGGCTTCGTCTTAAATTAAACCAGTCGGTTATTTAACCGATAGGTTATAAGCCAATGCCGGATCACCTCAGCAACACCTTCGCCGCCCTTGCCGATCCAACGCGCCGAGCCATCCTCGCGCGCCTGGCTCTCGGAGAAACTTCCGTCTCTGAGCTCGCCGAGCCCTTCGAGATGTCCATGCCCGCTGTCTCCAAGCACCTCAAGGTGCTTGAACGCGCCGGCCTCATTGCGCGCAGCCGCGAAGCGCAGTGGCGTCCCTGCCGACTCAACGCCGGCCCGCTCAAAGATGCCGCAAGTTGGATTGAAGAGTATCGCCGCTTCTGGATGCCCTACATCGACGCTCTTGAGCGCCACCTCGACCGCATGAAGCTTGCAGGCTCAGCGAAGAAAAAGTCCAGGACCAAACCCCGTGCAACTGAACGCAAAACTCGCAACTCCAGACCACGCAGAGGAACAAACCGATGAAAATCAAGCTCTCCAGTATCTATGTCGACGACCAGGAGAAGGCTCTTGGTTTCTACACCAGCGTCCTTGGCTTCATTAAGAAGTCAGACTTCAGCAACGGCCCTTATCGCTGGCTCACCGTAGCTTCCGCGGAGGATTCGGAGGGAACTGAACTCCAGCTCGCTCTCAACAGCAACCCGGCAGCAAAGACTTATCAGCAGGCGATCTTCCAGCAAAATCAACCTGCGGCCAACTTCTTTACCGATGACATCGACGCGGACTACGAACGCATCAAGGCCGCTGGCGCAGTCTTCACGATGCCTCCTACCGATGTGACCGCGTCGAAGATCGCGATGGTCGACGATACCTGCGGCAATCTAATCCAGATCACGCAGCTCAAGAAGTGGTGAACCCAATCAAGGAGCAGATCATGGTAGTACATTACGTTCCAGGACCAGCAGCGGGCGCGCGAGTGCAGAAGGACGGAGAGAACTGGACTCTCATTCTCGTCAGAGAACTCAATCATCCGCGCGAGAGAGTCTGGGGAGCGCTCACGGATCCGCAGCACCTTCGCGAATGGGCTCCGTTTGAGGTTGACGGCAATCTGGATAGAGTCGGGTCAACCGTGAATCTCTCTGTCGTGAATGCTCCGAAACCGGTCGTATCGGAAACCACCGTGACGAGAGCCGATCGGCCGAGCCTGCTGGAATACAACTGGGGTGACAAGAATCTTCGCTGGGAGTTGGAGTCGCTTGGCGATGGCACTCGCCTTACTCTTTGGCACAATATCGACCGCGGGTTCATCGCGTGGGGTGCTGCTGGTTGGCACATCTGCTTCGACGTGCTTGATCGATTTCTCGCTGGAACTCCGATTGGCCGCATCGCCGGCCCGGATGCAATGAAGTTCGGTTGGCAGCGGCTCGTGGATGAGTACGCAAGTCAGTTTGGCGTAACTGCTCCGAAGTTCCCGAACCACTGAAAGTCTGTTTCCCGACATTCCCAAGGAGGTCAACTCGATGGAATCGACACTGCAGAATCCGGTGCTTGTCGCCAGCAACACAAACAGCAAAACCAGAACAGCACTCTACTGGATCATGTCAGCACTCGTAGCCTTCTTCATCGGCAGCGGCGGCATTGCGCAGATGATGCAATACTTCGCGAGTCCTCGCAGCGTCGTTCCGGTCCTTGGCTACCCGATGTACTTCTTTCTTATCCTCGGCTTCTGGAAGTTCTTTGGAGCGCTTGCGATTCTCCTGCCCGGCTTCCCGAGGTTGAAGGAGTGGGCCTACGCTGGCATCTTTTTCGATCTGACAGGCGCGGCCGCATCGTGCGCAATGAGCGGGGGCTACGGCGCATATGGCTTCCATATCATTGCTCCGCTCCTCCTTACCATCTTCATGCTGGCCTCGTGGGCGCTCCGTCCGCCGAGCCGGGCTCTCGGCATTCTCCTTCCGCAGAAAAGCTCTACTATCGCCTAAATCGGAGATCTGATGAAGAACTCAGCTCAATCACGACGCCCCGCGGCCATTGAAGCGAAAAGCAATTCGTCCGGCGACTGGCGCGCCGGGATGCTTACCCGGATCCGTGCGCTCATACTTGAAGCGGATCCGGAGATCGTCGAAGAAAACAAGTGGGCGAAGGCGACCAATCCCGCGGGTGTGCCCGTCTTCTCTCACGGCGGCATCGTGTGTACCTTGGAGAGCTACAAGAGCGTGGTGAAGCTGACCTTCGCCAGAGGGGCTTCCTTGAAGGACACCGCAGGCCTTTTCAACTCCAGTCTCGAAGGAAAAACTCGCCGCGCTATCGATATCCACGAAGGCGACAAGATCAATGAGGAGTCGCTCAGAGATCTGGTTCGCGCGGCGGTAGCAATCAACCTCAAGAGCGACGTCAAACCAAAGAGGCCAAAATAAATCGCACTCTTCGTAGAAAAATTGCAGATCATTTCGTTCGTTTTGCCATACTTGAATCAGAGAGCTGTCTCCCAGCCGAGGAGCCGATTTCTCTGACGAGTCCGGGCGCACACATTGTCGCGCGCTAAGTCCTTCTCTATCTAGATTCTGTGTGACATCTACCTTAAATTGAGTCGCTTAGCCAGGTTGATAATTCATAACTGGCTGCAAATAAAGAGCTTGTTCGCAGAGTATGGGGGGTACCCCCTCGTTCAATTCGCATTGACAGGCCAAATCCCCATTCAGAGTAGGGCAGAGGAGGCGAGTCTCCGCTCTCTCCTTCTCTAAGCAATCTTCCGGCTCTAAGCAATCTTCCGGAACGTCAGGTTATACCGGTATGGTCCCGTGATGGGGTGGTGCCCTGGCTTGACGGGCAGCACTCCATGGAACCGCATCCTCGATGGTCCGCCCCATACGATCACATCGCCGTGCTCGAGCAAAATACGCCGAGTTGGATCCGTTCGCTGAAAGCCGCCGAGCAGAAAAATGCACTCGAGCCCCAGGGAAACCGACACAATCGGCTGGAACAAATCGAACTCCGAGCGGTCCTGGTGAATTCCTAGCTTCGTCCCCGCCTGATATCGATTGATGTGGCAGGCATCCGGCCTGAACTGGGGGAATCCGGCCCGGACTGCGCAACGGATTGCGAAGTCCGCCAGCACCCGCGGAATGGGCGGCCAAATCCGCTTATCCGCAGGTGCTTGTGGCGCTGGGGGAGAAATCGTCTGCGGGTTAGGGAACTCCTCGCCGCGCGTGTAGATCTGTTGTCGCGCATTCCATCTACGCCGGAACGCTTCTGGAGTGCCGCAGTCCGAGACCATAACCTGCATGGGTAAGCCGCTCGGGGTTGTCGCGTGGCGCAATGGCGCCGCCGCCAGTATTCGCTCCACCGCCGCAAAGAACTCGACATCCTGCTCCAGTGCTAGTCCGCGCATCAGGACCGCGCCAGGGTAGATCTCCTCATGCGTCGGCTCCGCCGCAAGCTGGGAAAAGAGATTCATCGCACCCATGGGCACATACTACCGCAAAAGCGAATAAAAAGCGAAAATACTTTCCCAACAATTCTAATCGGCTTTTGAAGGTCCCTTCAGCAACTCACGAACCTCCTCGTCTGATGTCGGCAGAAATTCTCCATAGAACATGCTGACCGCATACAAAGGCTCGGGAATCAGCGCGCAAACTACCTCATCTGCCAGCGTTCGCAACTCCTCACACGTGCTCTTTGCGCCAACCGGAACCGCCACGATGACGCGCCGCACTCGGTCTTTCACAGCCCGGATCGCAACCTTCATGCTCGCTCCAGTGGCGAGCCCATCATCCACGAGGATGACTGCTCTTCCCTCAATCTCGAGTGCGGCTTTGCCTTGCCTGTAGAGAGCTTCACGCCTGAATACCTCATGCCGCTCCCGCTGGATCACCTGATCCAGCTGAGCGCCCTGAATCTGGCACGAATGAAGCACATCTTCGTTCAAGACGATTGCTTCTCCGCTCGCAATCGCACCCATCGCGAGCTCCTCCTGCCACGGAACTCCCAGTTTCCTCACCACCACTATGTCCAGCGGCAAACCACATGCCTTCGCAACCTCGAAAGCAACAGGAACGCCTCCACGAACGAGCCCGAGCACAACTGCATCGGAGATGTCCGCAAGTTTAGCCACAAGCTCTCCAAGAACCCGACCTGCGTGATAACGGTCCCGATACTGTTCAAACCGTTGTTCTCTCACGCGCAGGATTGTAAGCCTGTTTAGCCGACCTGCACGAACTCTCGTCTACAATGTGCTGCAAGCTCCACCGAGGTCATCTGAATGCGGCCATCTTTCTCCCTGGGCATTGAAGAGGAATACCAGACAATCGATCCAGTTACCCGCGACCTGCGCTCGCACATCCAGACCGAGATGTTGGCACAGGGAAAGATGCGCCTGCAGGAGCGGGTGAAGGCTGAGATGCACACGTCGGTCGTTGAGGTGGGAACCCGCATCTGCCGCAATATCGAGGAAGCCCGCGAAGACGTCTATGAACTCCGCCGCGAGATGATCAAGCTGGCCCGAGAACACAATCTCGAACTCGTCGCCGGAGCGACCCATCCCTTTGCTGACTGGCGCACGCAGGAGATTTATCCCGATCCGCGCTATCACCAGGTTGTCAAAGACCTCCAACTTGTGGCGCGGGCCAACCTCATTTTTGGCTTGCACGTCCATGTCGGCATTGAAGACCGCGAGGAAGCCATTCGCGTGATGAACGCGATGCGCTACTTCCTGCCGCACATCATGGCTCTGGCCACTAACTCGCCGTTCTGGCTCGGTCTCAACACCGGCTACAAAGGCTACCGCGCAAAGGTATTCGAGAACTTCCCGCGTACCGGAATACCTGACGCATTCTCCAGCTACTCCGAATTCGAGAACTATGTCAGTCTTCTCGTTCGCACCAACTGCATCGACAATGCCAAGAAGATCTGGTGGGACATCCGGCCGCACCCTTTCTTCAATACTGTCGAGGTCAGGGCCTGCGATATCCCGCTTCGTGCCGAAGAGACGATCGCGATCGCCGCTCTCATTCAAGCTACGGCTGCATATCTCTGCAAGCTGCACGAGGCAAACCAGGATTTCCGCCATTATGCGCGCCCGCTGCTGATGGAAAACAAATTCAGAGCCGTCCGGTACGGACTCGACGGGTCCCTCATTGACTTTGGCAAACAGCAAGAGGTAGCCGAGCGTGACCTGATCGAGGAGTACCTCACAATGATCGATCCGGTGGTGGATGAACTCGGCAGCAGGGAAGCAATCGAGGGGATTCGCAAGATTATGAAGACCGGAACAGGAGCAGATCGGCAGCTCAAGGTATTTGAGGAGTCGAATGGCGATCTTAAAGCCGTGGTCGACTACATGGCCGAAGAAACCCGCGCCGGGCTGTGAACCTGCGGCGGGCTTCAGGTGCTAACCTGAACCTTCGTCATCCATGTTCGTAACCTCACAGCACGCGCACTTCATCGGCATCGGCGGCATCGGCATGAGCGGCATCGCCGAAATCCTCCTCAACATGGGTTTCAAAGTCTCCGGCTCTGACCTGCGTCGCGGCCCTGCCACGGACCGTCTGGCCCAACTCGGCGCAACTATATACGAGGGCCACAAAGGCGAAAACGTTGCCGGCTCTACAGTAGTCGTCACGAGCTCTGCCGTCTCTCCTATGAATCCTGAGGTTGTCGAGGCCCGCGCTCAGAAGATTCCCGTGATTCAGCGGGCTGAGATGCTTGCAGAACTGATGCGATTGAAGTACGGCATTGCCATCGCAGGGATGCATGGGAAGACGACCACAACATCAATGGTGGCCACAGTGCTCGCAGCGGGCGGACTCGATCCGACCGTTGTTGTTGGCGGCCGCGTAGATGCGCTTGGATCAAACGCCAAACTCGGCACAACGCAATACCTCGTCGCCGAGGCTGACGAAAGCGACCGATCGTTTTTAAAACTGCCTCCGATTCTCGCCGTTGTTACAAACCTCGACCGCGAGCACATGGACTGCTACCGCGACATGAGCGATATCGAGAATGCGTATCTTGCCTTTATGGACAAGGTGCCTTTCTACGGCGCGGTGACTGCATGTGCGGACAATCCCGCCCTCGCTGCAATTCTTCCCCTCGCGCATCGGCGCGTTTTTCGCTATGGAACCGATCCTGAAGCCGAGTATCGTCTCGAATTCCTCGACCCCAAAAAGGTCACATCGGCCTCAGGCTGCTTCTCCTGCTTTCATGTGCATGCTCCCGGGACAGTCCTTGGCCCCTTCGAACTTCACGTTCCCGGTCATCACAACGCGTTGAATGCAACCGCGGCTGTGGCAATTGGTCACCAACTCGAAATTCGTCCTGAGCAGATCGCAGCCGGTCTAGCCAGCTTCAGAGGGGTGGATCGGCGCTTTCAGATCCGAGGAAAGGCTCGCGGCATTACTGTTGTGGACGACTACGGCCATCACCCGACCGAGATCCGCGCCACGCTTGCCGCCGCGCGGGAGTACTGCCAGAACCGCATACACGTTATCTTTCAGCCGCATCGATACACGCGCACCCGCGACTTGCTCGACGAGTTCGGTGGCGCCTTCGCCGACGCGAACAGAGTTTTCGTATTGCCCATCTACGCGGCCAGCGAAGAGCCGCTGCCAGGCATCACAGCCGAATTGCTGACGTCGAAGATCACTGAGCCTCAGGCCGAATTCGTTCCCGACTTTCCGTCGGCTGTTGGAACGGTGATCGCGGCTGCCCGCGAGGGAGACATCATCATGACTCTCGGCGCAGGCAGCGTAAGCCAGCTTGGACCTCAAATCCTGGCCGCGCTGGAATCAAAGACCTAGGAGCCCTTGGGCTTCGGTTGGTCTGCCCGCAGGCGAACTCAAACGGTTTACCAGTACCTCATCCCCTGCTATCATTCCGCCGACTGATCATCATGGAAATCCGGAGCACGAAATGAAAGCAAGATCGCGCAGGAATTTTCTAAAGGCCACCTCGGCTTCCGCAGCAGCACTCGCTCTCTCACGCAGCACTCGGATGGCGCAAGCGTTCCAGGGTCACGGCGAGGTAAAGGTATGGGGCAGTTTTCGCGATAAGAGGCATGCTCCGATGGCGCCGCTCATCTGGAAGAAGCCCGAGCAGGTCGCACCCGATGCGATCCAACTGGACATAGCCGCGCAGAGACAGGAGATCCTCGGCTTCGGCGCCGCCATTACGGAGGCTTCTGCGTACGTGCTCAGCCGGCTCAGCGATGCGGAGCGTGCTCCGGTGATGCACGACCTCTTCGCTCCGGATGGAATGAACCTCAACGTATGCCGCACTTGCATCGGAGCCAGCGACTACGCAACCAAGCTCTACAGTTATGACGAGAGCGCTGAGCCTGATCCCGAACTGAAGAAGTTCTCGCTCGAGCACGACAAGCAGTACTACCTGCCCATGCTGCGCGAGGCGCGGAAAACAAATCCCGAACTCTTCCTCTTCTCATCTCCGTGGAGCCCGCCCGGCTGGATGAAGCCCAACAACTCCATGCTCGGCGGCGCAATGCGCGTCCAGAGTTTCGATCCGTACGCGCATTACTTCGTCAAGTTTCTTGAGGGTTATAAGGCGGACGGCGTCGAGATCAACGCCGTCACAGTGCAGAACGAAACCGATGCAGAGCAAGGCGGCCGCATGCCCGCATGTCTCTGGGCGCAGGAGCAGGAGATGGAATTCGCAGCGAAATTCCTTTCTCCCGCGATCCAGAAGGCCGGCCTGAAGACGAAGATCTGGATTCTCGATCACAACTACAGCCTGTGGGGCCGCGCCATTGACGAGCTAAGTGATCCCGATGTTTACAACGCAGTCGATGGTGTCGCCTGGCATGGCTATGTAGGCGGAGCGTCGGCTATGACCCGTGTGCACGATGCCTTCCCAAGCAAGAACGCTTACTGGACCGAAGGCGGACCAGATATAACGCAGGCCAACTACCAGACAGATTTCACGAACTGGGCAAATCAGTTCAACGGAATCCTTAATAACTGGGCGCGCTCAATCACTGCGTGGAATGTTGCTCTGGACGAAAAAGGCAAGCCGAATATCGGACCGTTCCCGTGTGGTGGCGTGATCACCATTGATAACAGCTCACACAAAATTACACGCAGCGGCCAATACTGGGCGTTTGCTCACTACTCGCAGCACGTCAAGCGTGGCGCGCGCGTATTTGCTACTAATGCCCTGGGAGAGACCGGGTCCGCATCGGCTATCTCGCATGCCGGCTTCCGCAATCCGGACGGCAGCTACGTTGTCACCATAGCGAATAAAGGAGTGGAGCGGCAGGCTCAACTGCTCATGGCCGATCAGGCTCTCACCGTCGATCTTCCAGCAGATTCAGTGCAGACATTGCACTGGGCCTAGCGAGGGCAGCGCATGAGCTTCGCATAGCGATCTTCCGACGCTTAGTAGATCTCGTTGGCAGTCTGTGTCGACCGGATCCTGCCGGCCTCCACGGTCAGCTTGTAGCTGATCGCGTCGCCAGCCCAGGACTTCGTGTAGAAAGCGGAGCCCGGAGCGACTTTCTGAACGACAAAGGGGCCATAAGTAAGAGGCTTACCTTTTTGGGGAGTTCCGGACGCGTGGTCAGCCTCAATGAAATAGGCATTCCCGTATCCAACTACCTTGGCTCGGCCTTCCGGCTCCAGCAGCAACGCGGCACGCTCCTCCACTCCAATCCCTCGCACGTGGTGCGAGTTGATCGGAAGAGACTTCGTGTCCGGTTCATTGAGACGTGCCAGGAGCACCAGCAGTCGGCCCATCCGATCCCGTCGCTTGAAATGTGTATCCGTGATGATTCCTTTGAGGGTGGGAATATCCAGGAATCCGCGAGCCAGGCTGATTCGCGGACCGAAGGGGTCTGCCAGCGCGGTTTTGCTGTCGAGATTGGGATCGTCTGGCTTGTCGCCTTGCGCTGAGTAGGCATACTCGCCCATCACCGCCAAGCCGGCGCTGGTTCCGCCGATGGGTACGCCTCGTCTGATTGCTTCGTTAAGCGCGGTTTGAACCGGCGTGTTCATCCAAAACTCGATGTAGTTGGCCTGGTCGCCGCCGGCGATGAAAATTGCGGCCGCATGACCGATCGTCTCGGCGACAAATGGATCTTCAGCCGCTTCACGGCTGGGAATCACCAGCGTGGCAACTGAATTCAGATGACAAATGGCGCGAAGGTACCCGTTGTACTCGTCGTCACCCCGGGCGCGCAGGACTAGCATGTCACCGCCATCAGCCCGATCGCAGAGAAACTGAAAGGCCTCGTCCAGATCGGTACCGCCGCCCATGAGAGCAAACCCGGCACGAGACTTGACGGTGATGTTGGCAGACTCGCCCGTCCTGCTGTAGGCGTATCGATTTCGCTGAGCCGAAACAAGATGAGCACTCACCAATACCAGAGTGGAAAAAAGTAAGAGGCCCGAGCGGGTCATCTGCCTATTCTAAGCCGCTTAGACAAGGCCGTAACGGGACGGATTCCCTTTGGCCCCGGTGCGGAAAAAAGCTGGTCTTTCGCGGACTATAGTTGACGTTGGCGACTCTCACGATCTTCGACTTACGGCGTGGCACAACGCGAAAATAAAACCCGGCCCATGGTGTGGGAGGAAGAAGTGCACGCGGAACCGCGCTTCCGGCGAGCCCAGGCGAGCGTTCCGATCGCCAACCGAGGGCTGCCCGGTATGCCCATCGGAATGGAAGACGATGATGACGATCCTGGTCCGGTCCGGTCCCGTCCCCGCCGCTTCGGCGAGGAGGTGAAACGGCCCTGGTGGCGTCCCGCGACGAGATTTGGCCGCATCGTTCTTGCCTCCGCGTTTATAGCTGTCTTCACGGCCGTGTCCGTCTGCGCCTACGCAATCATTAATTTCCTCGAGCACGACGCACGCTTCCGCATCGCGGGCACGACGAACATTCAGGCAACGGGTCTTGCGCAAGTGAGCCGGGCAGACATGTTGCCTGTCTTCGGTGAGGACATCGGCCGCAATATCTTCTTCGTTCCGCTCAAGGAGCGCCGCAAGCAGCTCGAGCAGATTCCCTGGATCGAGCATGCGACCGTGATGCGGCTTCTGCCCGACCAGATCCGCATCTCTGTAACAGAGCGCAAGCCCATCGCCTTTGTTCGCCAGGGCACGCAGGTTGAACTCATCGATGCGAACGGTGTTCTCCTGGCCGAGCCGCCGGCTCTGATGTCGCGGCACCACTACTCATTCCCAGTCGTCACCGGAATCGACAGCCGCGACCCTATCACCGGACGACGAGCGCGCATGGAGGTTTACCAGCGTCTGGTCAGCGAACTGGATTCGAATGGCCAGCATCTCTCAGACCAACTCTCGGAGATTGATCTCCACGACCCGGAAGATGCGCGCGTCCTCATGCCCGAACAGGGAACTGATATCCTCGCTCACTTTGGCGAAGATCACTTCCTGGATCGCTTCCAGCGTTATAAATCGCATATCGGGGAATGGCGCCAACAATACCCAAAACTCGCGGAAGTGGATCTACGCTACGATCAGCAGGTAGTTCTGCAAATGACTGACGGCGCGCACTCAACGCCTACACAGATGTCGAAGCTGGAGGAGCCGTCTGCCGCCAGCGAGTCGCCCAAGCCAAGTCCCGCAAAAGCCGAGCTGCGAGCGGAACCGGTTCGTTCGCTGCAGTCAAAGCCCATTGATCCCAGGCATGTTCAGCCTAAGAAGCCTGTGGTCAAGGCGCATGCTTCTGCGAAGACCTCGGTCAAGCCAGGGAAATCCAAGGTTGCAAAAGGGAAAACCACCTCGAAGAAGCAGGCGAAACACCCTGCGAAGAAGTCCACCGCGAAGCCGCGCCGCAACGCAACGACAGGTTGACGAAATCGATGAACGAGACACAGGAAAACCTGATCGTAGTGCTCGATGTCGGCAGTGCTTGGACGCGCGTCCTCGCGGCTGATGTCAACGAGGGCGCATTGCGCTATCGCGGCCACGGCGTTGTTGAATCCGCAGGCATGCGCAAGGGGCTCATCTCGGATCTCGGCCCCGCGGCGAAAGCTGTCAAAGCTGCAAACGAGCAGGCAGAATGGGCGGCGCGCGCCAACATCGATCAAATTGTCGTCGGTATCGGCGGTCCGCACATTCGCGGCCTTAATACGAATGGCGGGCTTGATCTGGGCAGCCGTATGCGCGAGATCACGCGTGAAGATGTTCGTGCTGCTGTAGAGCGCGCGCGTGCGGTCGAGCGTCCGCCGGATCGGGAGATTCTTCATCTTCTGCCGCGCCAGTTCATTCTCGACGACCAGCCGGGCATCTTCGATCCGGTGGGAATGGTCGGAGCTCGCCTGGAAGTCGATTTGCACATCGCTACCTGCTCGGGGAGCGCTTTGCAGAGCATTGTCACCTGCGCAAATCGAGCGGGTCTCGAAGTTTCCGAAGCTGTACTTGAATCCATTGCCGCCGCGGAGTCAACGCTTTCTGCCGATGAGCGCGAGCTTGGCGTCTGCCTTCTGGACATTGGAGCGCATTCGAGCGATCTCGTCGTCTTCTTTGAAGGAGGCGTCGTGCACACCGCTTCTGTGCCGGTTGGAGGCAATCACTTCACTAACGATCTTGCAGTCGGCCTGCAGATGTCCACCGCCCAGGCAGAAGAACTGAAGCGCCAATATGGTCACGCTGTCGTCACGGCTGTTCCTCTCGAAGCAGAAATCGAGATGAACAACCCAGAGCCGCAACGTCTCGCATTACGCACGCTCGCGGAAATCCTGGAACCGCGCGCCCGCGAACTTTTGTATTTTGTAAAAGAGAGTCTTCGGAACGGCGGCGTGCTTGAAGCGCTTGGTGCAGGCTCTGTCCTCACCGGGGGCGGGGCCATGCTGCCGGGGCTGCTCGACGTCACTGAAAGCCAGCTTCGGGTTCCCGCACGTACCGGAAATCCCGTGCGGCTTTCGAACATGCCCGGCGAACTAGTTACTCCCAGCTTTTCCACTGCCATCGGAATGCTACTGTATGCACATCGCACACGCGTGAGCCGTGCGGCAGAAAACAACAGCCTGCGTGCAAAACTGCGCGCCATCTTCGCAGCAAGTTTTTAGGGGCAGAGGACCATGTCATTCATCGATGGGGAGGCACCAACACCTATGGATCAAGAGAAGATCGAATCCGCAGAAATGCGCATCCAGTTTCACGAAGAAGATCCTCGTGGAGCAAAGATCAAGGTCATCGGTGTGGGTGGCGGCGGCGGCAACGCCGTGAATCGAATGATTCAGGCGGGACTCGAAGGGGTTGAGTTTATCGCCGCAAATACGGATGTGCAGGCTCTAAAGCTCTCGCTAGCTCCCGTGAAGCTGCAACTTGGCGTGCGTCTCACCGCTGGTCTCGGGGCAGGCGCAAATCCTGATGTCGGTCGCCGTGCCGCACTTGAGGACTCCGAGAAGATTATCGAAGCCCTCGAAGGCGCCGACATGGTCTTTGTTACGGCGGGACTTGGCGGAGGCACGGGAACAGGCGCTGCCCCTGTCATAGCGTCTCTCGCCAGCGAAATGGGCATCCTGACGGTTGCCGTCATCACGCGTCCCTTTGCCTTCGAAGGAAAACGCCGGCTGCAACAGGCCGAGCGCGGACTCCGTGAACTTCTCGACTCCGTGGACACGATGATCGTGATTCCCAACGAGAAGCTCCTGGCCGTAGCGAAGGACGCAGGGTTCTTCGAAAGCTTTCGCATCGCAGACGACGTATTACGGCAGGGCGTTCAGGGAATCTCTGACATCATAACCATTCCCGGCATTATTAACCGCGATTTCGCCGACGTTAAGACCACCATGGCAGGCATGGGGCATGCGGTTATGGGAACGGCGCTTCGGAGTGGAGCAAACAGAGCCATTGAAGCTGCTCAAGCCGCGATGGCATCGCCTCTGCTGGATGCGGGTGCAATTGATGGAGCCCGCGGCATCCTGATCAATATCACCGGATCGAGCAATCTGAAGCTCTCGGAAGTGAATGAAGCATCGACCCTGATCCAGAGCTCCGCGCATGAAGATGCCAACATTATTTTCGGCGCGGTTCTCGATGAGCGCATGGGCGACGAAGTGAAGATTACGGTGATCGCGACCGGGTTCCGCGACCAGATGCCGGAGCGGCGCGCCCGCATGCTCGATGTTGAAGAAATGCCGGTCCTCTCAGTGCCCGTGATGCCATCGGAAAGCTGGATGCGCGAGAAGACGCCTGTTGTGCCTGCGGCACCTCCGGCTCCGCGCTTCATGAGCGAGGATGAGGATGACTCGGCAATTGACGATGCAGAGGCAGAGCTTGTAGGAGCGGCGACTCGATCGAGCCGTGAGGAAAGTTCAGAAGAAGCCGCGTTTATGCCGCTACCAAGGGATTATGCCCAAGACTTTGGTAATAGCCTTCGAACGGCCGAAATGCCAGAGGAGCATGTACCTCAGAAGCACGTAAGTCCTTTGACTACATCTTCGATCGATGAAGAGCGTGATCTGGATGTTCCGACCTTCATGCGCCGCATGAAGTTCTAGCCGGATACCTCACAAACAGGGGCTTGCCTTCAAAAGCGGGAGCTGTATATTCATACAAGCTCCCAGTTTAAAGAGTTCATACGACAAAGATGTTCGATTCCCCTGATCGATGTGGGCAGTCAACATTCAGTTCAAATGGGTGACTTTGCTCACAGTCTGCGTCCGACGCGTGTGGGATAAGTATGTTGAACAATCTGCAAGAAATGCGTTGCCACCGTGCAGACGCATCACGCGCATTCCATCGTTGAAGGGATTTGTAGGGGATGAGACTGTCCTGCGTCTTTGCCTTGGGTTTAGCATCAACCACGCTGAGTCTTGGAATTGACTCGGCCGTTGCTCTTGATGTGCAGCGGAATCTGCATCACGCGCGCTCCTCGAGCCACCGTTTGCACGCGACCACGCGCACTGCCACCTCGGCGCACAGAATTCGCGGCGCTGCGACTCCTAAGTTCCATCACGCAACTTTGAACCGGCGCAGACATCGCTCTTACGAGCGTTTCACAGCCAGTTCTTTCGCCAAGGGCGACATCTTCGGGGCGGACATCACCGCGGGTGAAGATCCCGTTGTCCGACAGGCCGCGATCGATGCGCTCGGGGATATGAACGGAACCGCAGTCGTGATCGACCCGTCGAACGGGCGGATCCTCGCGATGGTGAACCAGTCGCTTGCGCTTTCGCCTGGTGCTGAGCCGTGCTCGACGATCAAGCTCTCGGTGGCTCTGGCAGCCTTGCATGAGGGGCTTGTAACGCGGGATACACCAGTGCAGCTTGCTGGATTCCGCATGAACATGACGGACGCGATCGCGAAGAGCAACAACCTATATTTCGAAGAGCTCGGTCGGGAGCTCGGTTTCGAACGCGTTCACCACTATGCGACGCAGTTCGGTCTCGGCGAGCTTGCGGGCTGGCACATCCAGGGTGAGCAACTCGGCGTTTACCCGAGTCAACCGCTTCCTCAATCAGAGGGGGGGGTCGGACGGATGTGCAGCTTTGGTCAGGGCGTATCGATGACTCCGCTTCAACTCGGCGCATTCGTTTCTGCTATTGCGAACGGCGGAACTCTCTACTACCTGCAGCATCCGACTTCGCCAGACGAAGTCCTTGCTTTTCAGCCCAAGGTAAAGCGCACGCTCGACATCGCCAGGTTTGTTCCGGACCTGCAAGACGGAATGGCGGGAGCTGTACAGTACGGAACTGCGCGGCGCCTGAGAGCGAATTTCCACGAATTGCCAGTATTTGGAAAAACCGGCACCTGTTCCGACAAGGGAACTCGTTTTGGCTGGTTTGTTTCCTACTCGGAAACGCCGATGGGCAACCTGGTTACCGTTTTCTTCCTCGAAGGAGGTCGTCCGACGTTCGGGCCGCGCGCTGCGGAACTAACGGGCGCGTTCTACCGCAACCTCTGGGATCGGAATTACTTCGCGGAAAAGGGTGTTGAGGCCAAGGCAGCGCTCCAGACGGTAAACACGACCTTAGCGCGATAATTACCGTGTTTGCTCAAGCACAGAAGCTGCCTTTGGGCGGCTTTTCTGTTTGTCCCGAAACGGCTGCAACGAATCGAGAGCTGCATCATCGGATAAACTGATGGCTCCAGAATGTCTTCCCTGGAGTACTGGCGACAAATATCCCCTGAAACACCGGAATCAGCAATGGCGTTACCCGAACATATTCTCTTGACCTACGGATACCTGTTGCTCTTTGGATGGGTACTGGTGGAGCAGTTTGGCATTCCGCTGCCCGCGACACCTGTGCTGCTTACGGCAGGAGGATTGTCTGCGGATCATCAGCTCAGTTTCATGGCAGCGCTTGCAGCAGGCTTGGCTGCATGCCTGGTTGCGGATACATCATGGTTCCTGATCGGGCGACGGTACGGACATCACGTTCTGCGGATACTCTGCAAACTTTCGATGGAGCCGACGATCTGCGTTAGGCGAACGCAGGATTCGTTTAGCCGCAGCCGCAGCCTGATGCTGGTGTTTGCGAAATTTGTGCCCGGTTTGGCGACACTGGCAGCACCAGTCGCCGGCGAGAATGGCATGAGCTTGCCGACATTTCTGCTCTTCGACGGGATTGGAGCTGTGCTTTGGCTTACGGCGCTGCTGGGTGCAGGCAGGCTGTTTGGAGATGCTCTGAAGAAGGATCCGAGCCTGCTGGATTGGGCAGGCCGTTTTTCAGGCGCGCTGCTGTTATTGGCCGTCGGCGGATGGTTTGTGTGGCGAGTGTATCGGCGGCGAATGGTGCTGAGAAAGCTGGTGCAGTTGCGGCTTGAGCCGGAAGAGCTGAAAGCTCAGCTCGATGCGGGCGAACAGGTCTTCATCGTCGACCTTCGCCATCCGCTGGAACTGCTCGCTGAGCCGTTCACGCTGCCGAGCGCGCTGCACTTTTCGCCCGATGCGCTGGCAGCGCGGCAAAGCGAGATTCCAAGAGATCGTGACGTCGTATTGTTTTGCACCTGTCCGAGCGAGGCGACAGCTGCAAAAACGGCGATGGCACTGCACAAATTTGGTATCGAGCGAGTTCGCCCGTTGCGAGGTGGATACGACGAATGGAAACGCCTGGGATTCCCTCTCGATGAGGTTCCTCCAGTTCAAACGGTTGTGCCATTGGAGCGGGTTGGAACATAGCCGCAAGTTGATGTTCGCTGAAAAGCTCGAGGTCAGTTTCCCTGGCTTCGAGATTTTACTTTGCGGCTATTTACTTGATTATTTCTTTGTATCGCGCGCGGCTGTTATGAACTCGTGGGACTGCTCGATGTGTGCGGATTGGGTCGTCAGTACCTGGCGAACCGGAAGCGGCATGTAGGAATCGATGGCTTGATTGTAGGCTTCGAGCGTTTGGACTTCAGCTTCATCGGCAGTCGAGAGAAGGCTTGAGTCGCCGCCACCTAGAGTGGCTTTGATATCGCCCCAAGCGCGAAGAACGGTTCCGGCCGCTGTACCGCTCTCTTTTATGTCATGGACGCCGTCCTGGTGAAGTATTGATTCGAGTACGCCACGAAACTGCGCCCGCGTGAGCGATTCAGCAAGGAAATACTCCTTGAGGGCTTCGTCTTTGAGTTGTTCGCCTATCTTCTTGAAGCCTTCCTGTCCATCAATCAGCGATTGAATGACAGAGCGCAATGCTGACTCAACTTCCTTCAGATCCTTCGAGGGGGAAGACATAGGGGATCTCCGAGTTGGAATAGAAAAGGGCAGAGTCTGGCGGCTGACATGCGATTCTCCTTCGCCGCCAGTTGGGTAGGGGAAATCGCGAAAACCCCACCGGCCCTGCCCCTGAGTTGGATCAGACCCGCACCCGCAGAGGCTGGGTAGATCCAGTAACTAAGATGCGAGATTTCGAGATTGCGACGCGTGGATTATCGGTCGTACATGCAATCGATTGCCTGCATATAGATTCTCCGTCAGGGGTCTGTTCCCTATCACACGTGAACGCCACGGAATCATTTAGTCTCAAGTGTTCCGGTTCCGATGACAACAGCCGAGGCTCAAGCCAGATATCCACTTACCCAGGGGGTGAATCCCTGGCTGGTCACCTGCTCGGTCATGTTGCCTACGTTCATGGAGGTGCTCGACACCGCGATCGCCTCGGTGGCACTTCCGTACATTGCCGGCAGCCTCTCGGCGACAAACTCTGAAGCGACCTGGGTACTGACGAGCTACCTGGTTGCGAATGCTGTCATTCTGCCGGCGTCAAACTGGTTTGCCCGCCGCTTCGGACGCAAGCGATTTCTCCTCATCTGCATCGTCATCTTCACGATCGCATCTTTTTTCTGCGGGGCAGCACCATCGCTCGCGGTCATCCTGCTCGCCCGTATCCTCCAGGGTGCGGGCGGAGGCGCATTACAACCATTGGCACAATCGATCCTGCTGGAGAGTTTTCCACCCGCGGAGCGCTCCAAATCGATGGCTGCCTATGGACTGGGTATTGTCGTCGCGCCTGTCCTCGGCCCGACGCTTGGCGGCTGGCTCACTGACACATGGAGCTGGCGATACGCCTTTTACATCAACATCCCCGTCGGCATTCTCGCGGTCATCATGGTGTCGCGTTTCGTGCATGATCCGCCTTACATCAAGCATGCCAAGGTCGGCCCTTTCGACAACATCGGTTTCGGCCTTCTTTGCGTCTGGACAGGATGCCTGCAGGTGGTGCTGGACAAGGGCCAGGAAGACGACTGGTTTGGGTCGTTGTGGGTGCGCTGGGCGGTTGCAGCGCTTGTGATCTCGCTTATCGCCTGGATATGGCGTTCGTGGACGAATCCTAAAGGCCTGGTCGATCTGCACATTCTCAAGAATCGCAACTTCAGAACTGGCTGCTTTCTGATTGCGCTTCTCGGGATGTGTATCTACATCACGATTACGATCCTGCCCCTCTACTATCAGGAGATTCTTGGCTACACGGCATTCAACGCCGGCCTGGTTGTGGGACCACGCGGTGTGGGCTCGTTTATCGGCTCGCCAATTATCGGTATTTTGGGTTCGCGCATGGATAATCGCAAACTGCTCTCTGCCGGTTTCGTTGGATTCGGGGTCTGCGCGCTCTTTTTCGGGAAGGTGAACCTTGAGATAGGCCCCTACACCTTACTTATACCGATCACTCTTACCGGGTTCGCGCTGGCATTCGTGTTCGTACCGCTGGCAACGATGACGACTTCGACCATTCCCCGCGAAGAGATGGGGAACGCGACCGGCCTCTTTAACATGCTGCGAAATATCGGCGGTTCCATTGGGATCGCGATGGCCACCACCGCCATCATCCGGCGCGCGGCGCTTCATCAGACAGAGATCGGCTCCAACATCTCGTCATCGAGTTCTGTTCTTCAACAGCGCTCGGGCCAGATCGCGGCATATCTTGGTCATCACATCGGCCCCGCATCGTCTCGTCCCGGCGCTTTCGGCCTGATCTATGGACGTCTTCTGCAACAATCCGCGCTCCTCGCATATGTCGACGTCTTCCGGTGGACAGCGCTTCTGGCCTTCTTCTGCGCCGCCGCAGTTTGGCTGTTCCGCAAACCACCTAAGTTTGCTGCACCGCCGCCCGGGGCGCACTGATCTCCGCCATGGAGAAGCCTTGAACTTCAGAGGGTACCCCCCACCCCCTATTTTCTGTAAAGAAACTCCGCAGAATCAGCGTTTTGCGTTCTTCTAGCGAATGCAATGTTCCTGTTATCCGTCGGTTATGGTTAGAATCTAGAATTCAGAGCCCCTAACGACAAGAGACTTAACAAATTCGGGTCCTATGGTCGCCCCAGGCTCGCCTGGCGCAAGTCGAACGATCCTGGCTGGTGCAATCTGTACTTCGGGTATGACAAGATCTTCGAATTAACCTGCAAAAGATTCGCAGATATTCAAAATAATCCTGCATGAGAGCAGAACCGTTGATTAGACGGTTCGTGTCGCGAGCAGCGCAAGGCCTTCTCCCTCATCCCGCGAAGAGCCGCGGGATGAATGAGAGCAAGCTTCGATGAGCTTGAACCGACTTACTGCTGCTGGATCGAGCGAAGGTAGGCGACCAGCTGCCAGCGCTGGGCTTCGGGGAGTCTGGACCAGGAAGGCATGCCGTGACCGAGGTCTCCCTGGCGAAGGAACCATTCGATATCACCGTCGGTAGCGGATTTAATTCGGCTCGTGCGAAGACCCGGTTTTTTATGTCCGTCGCCCATCGCATCGTCTTTGTGACATTGCGCGCAGTTTTCTTTGTAGATCAAAGCGCCGGCTGCGATGGAGTCGGGACGAGATCCGAGGGGGTTCATTCGAGCGTGGTCCTTTGCCGGTACATGATCCCAGCGAGATGAGGCTGCGGCGCAGAAGAGGAGTGCACCGATGAGGGTGCCCGTAATGCCCAGGGCGCGACGGTTTTGGATGATCATCGAGTGCCTCCGTTGCGGCGGAACCATGTCCCGATCTGGGGCAGCTCGCTGGCCCAGCCAATGCGGTAAACACGATCGAGGCTGTTGCTGTTGAGGCCGAAGCCGGTCGAGAAGCTGAGGCGGCCTTTGGGGAGCTGCCAGCCGACGATGGGGGCGACGTAATGGGAGGTGTCGCCGAGGGTGAGCGAAGCGACGTCACCGAGGCCGCCATACATCTCGGCTCCCGCGGTGAATTTTTCGAGACAGAAGACACAGGGCTTGCCGCTTCCGAGGGTACGCAAGGGGCGGGCAGCGCCGAGAGCGTAGCCGAATTCCCATGGTTCGTGTCCGAGATTCTTCTCGGCGATGAAGTTTTCGGAGATGTTCCAGGCTTTGAGGTTCGAAGAGAGAATCAGCTTGAGCTCGGCCTCATGTTCGTGTTCGTGGCGAGTGTCGGCGTTGAGTTCGGCGAGATCGCCCTGTCCGTCGTGGCCGACCACTTCGAGCATATTTTTATCGGCACCGGTGATGTTCTCGAACTCAACATAAAGGACGGGGTTGATCCAGTGTTCGCGCATGAGGGGGCGGAAGCGGTTTTCGAGGCGGAAGCCAGTGAAGAGCGTGGATTCCTGCCCTGTGGACTGGCCGTCCAGGTAAATTTCGGAGGTCCACCAGCCGGTTACGCCGTATTCGAGTTCGCTGGCGAGAGCGCCGTAGCGGTTGCTTCCGGACGGCTGGCCTAGGGCGGTTTTGGATTCGATTTCGAGGTTGCCGGGCTCCTCGAGGTCATGGGAGTAGGTGACGAAGTAGGGTTTCTCCTGCGCATGCAGGAGGGGGGCCGGGAGGGCTGGAACCAGGGCGAGGACGAGAAAAGCGGGCAGATGCCGGCAGGAATTGAGGGCGGAAGAAAGGGAGGATCGGACCACGTGCAACCTCACGTATTTTAACTACGACCAATTCAGTCGCATATTGAATATAAATTCAGACTAATTTGGTCCGCAATGGGGAACAAGGTCGTTTGTCACACATGACGGTACGTTCATAAAGGGCCGTATGCGAATCGCGAGGTGGTGCAGATCGGGAGAGGGATTCACACAAATAATGTCAACAAAAGTTGACACTAATTCACTCATAGTGCATCTTATCAAGTGACTATTGAAAATCTTTGTACCCTGAGGCAGGAAACAACTTATGGCAAAAATCATTGGAATTGACCTGGGCACGACGAACTCTTGCGTGGCCGTACTTGAGGGGGGTGAGCCCAAAGTCATCCCGAATGAAGAAGGTGCCCGGACTACTCCCTCGGTCGTCGGCTTCTCGAAGAGCGGGGAGAGGCTGGTTGGGCAAGTGGCCAAGCGCCAAGCCATTACGAATCCGGAAAACACTATTTATTCGATTAAGCGCTTCATGGGACGACGCTACAACGAAGTCAGTGACGAAATGAAGATGGTCCCTTACAAGGTGGTCCAGCAGGGCGACCATCTCGCGGTCTTGGCGCAGGGGAAGGAATACACCCCGCCTGAAGTTTCGGCGATGATTCTGCAGAAGCTGAAGAAGAGCGCGGAGGCCTACCTGGGCGAGACCGTCTCGGCTGCCGTGATTACTGTTCCGGCCTACTTCAACGACGCGCAGCGGCAGGCGACCAAGGATGCCGGCAAGATCGCGGGCCTGGACGTGAAGCGCATCGTCAACGAACCGACGGCGGCCGCGCTGGCCTACGGACTGGACAAGAAGAAGGACGAGACGATTGCGGTCTATGACTTCGGCGGCGGCACCTTTGATATCTCCATTCTGGAAGTGGGTGAAGGCGTCATCGAGGTGAAGTCGACCAATGGAGATACGCACCTGGGCGGCGACAACCTTGACCAGCGGATTGTGGATTGGCTCATCGCCGAGTTCAAGCAGGAAGAAGGACTCGATCTGAGCTCGAAGGGCAACGAAATGGCCTTGCAGCGTCTGAAGGATGCGGCAGAGAAGGCCAAGATCGAGCTCTCGACGACAGTTGAGACCGAGATCAATCTTCCATTTATCACGGCCGATGCAACGGGGCCGAAGCACCTGGTTCGCAAGCTGACGCGCGCCAAGCTGGAGCAGATGGTTTCTGACCTGCTGGACCGGTCTCTGGAGCCTTGCAAGAAGGCGATGGCGGATGCGGGCGTGACGGCGAAGGACATCGACGAAGTTGTTCTCGTTGGCGGCCAGACCCGTATGCCGAAGATCCAGGAGATCGTCAAGCAGTTGTTCGGCAAGGAGCCGCATCGCGGCGTGAACCCGGACGAAGTGGTCGCAGTGGGCGCGGCGGTTCAGGCGGGCGTACTGGCGGGCGAAGTGAAGGATCTGCTGTTGCTCGACGTGACTCCGCTGACGCTGGCGATTGAAACGCTGGGCGGTGTGGCGACTCCGATGATTCCGAGGAACACAACGATTCCGACGAAGAAGACGGAGACCTTCTCAACGGCTGCCGACAGCCAGACGGAAGTGGAAGTGCATGTGCTACAGGGTGAGCGCCCGATGGCCGCACAGAACCGCACTCTGGGCAAGTTCAAGCTAGGCGGTATTCCGCCGGCGCCGCGTGGGATTCCGCAGATCGAGGTCACGTTTGACATCGATGCCAACGGAATTCTGAACGTGACGGCGAAGGACAATGCTACTGGCAAGGACACGCGCATCACGATCACGTCGAGCTCGGGCCTCTCGAAAGAAGAGGTAGAGCGGATGGCAAAGGATGCCGAGTCGCACGCGGCCGAGGACAAGGAGAAGCGCGAGGAGATTGAGGCGCGTAACTCACTGGACGGGCTGGTCTACAACATCGACAAGATGTTGAAGGAGAGCGGAGACAAGGTACAGGCCAGCGATAAGACCGAGGTTGAATCGGCCCTGGCGGATGCACGGAAGGCTCTCGATGGCAGCAATGCGGCGGATATGCGCGCGGCACATGAGACGCTCACGAAGGCAAGCCATAAGCTCGCGGAGGCGATGTACAAGGCCAATGCGGCGGCCGGTACGGCGGGTCAGGGTGCACCTTCGGCGCAGGCGGATGGAACTCCGAACGGCGAGCAGAAGAAAGACGAAGGCGTGATTGACGCGGAATACGTTGACGTCGATGACAAAAAGTAAACAGCAAGCGGAGTTAGCCTCGCTTCGCGAGTGTTAGCGGTGTTAGAAAGCGGGGTGGGCGTTTTGCCCACCCCGAGTTGTATGAGAGCGAGGAGTTCAGCGTTTTTGGGTTAGTTTGAGAAAAGAAGATTATGGCCACTACTGCAAACAAGGATTACTACGGGGTTCTCGGCGTCAAGAAAACTGCGACGCAGGAAGAGATTCGCAAGGCGTTCAGGAAGGCTGCGCGTAAATATCATCCTGATGTAAATCCCGGCGATAAGAAGGCTGAGGAGAAGTTCAAGGAGATCTCCGAGGCCAACGATGTGCTGAGTGACGAGAAGAAGCGCAAGGTCTATGACCAGCTTGGCTTCTACTCTGACCAGATCGACCCGGCGCAGGCGGAAGCATACGCGCGCCAGCAGCAGGGTGGCAGGGTTCCGGTAGATTTTGGCGGGTTTGATTTTTCCGGATTTCAGGGTGGAGGGGGTCAGGCGGGAACGAGTTCCTCCGGGTGGGGAAGTTTCAAAGACATCTTTTCGGGGATTTTCTCGGGCCAGCAGCAACAGCAGCGGCCACATGGACCCCAGCCGGGAACGGACCTTGAGTATCAAGCCACGATTGATTTCTGGTCGTCGATTCGAGGGGGCAACGCGCGCATTCAGATACATCGGCAAGAGGTTTGCCCAGCTTGCCACGGTCAAGCTCATACCGGCGGACCAATGACCTGTCCCGAATGCAATGGGACGGGGCAGGTAACGCAGATGGGCGGCCGAATGAAGTTCAATATCCCGTGTCCGCGCTGCGAAGGATCGGGCCGCGTAACGAGCGATTGTGCGACATGCCATGGGCAAGGCACAGTGAGCAGAACAGAGACGGTGGAGTTCCGAATCAAGGCGGGTACGCGCGACGGACAGCGGATCAAGCTGGCAGGTAAGGGCAACGCAGGAGTGGGAGGCGGGCCGCCCGGCGATCTATATGTGATCGTACGAACCGGAACTCATCCGGTGTTTACCCGTGTGGGAGACGACATCCAGGTGACGGTGCCAGTCACGGTGCCGGAGGCTTCGCTGGGTGCGAAGGTCGATGTGCCGACCATCGACGGGCGGGCACAGTTGAAGATTCCGCCTGGTACGCAGAATGGTCAGAAGCTGCGGTTGAGAGAACGCGGGGTGGAAAGCGCATCGCATCCAGGACAACGGGGCGACCAGATTGTGACAGTTCAGGTTGTGATTCCGACGCTGAACGATGAGCGAAGCCGGGAGATCATGCGAGAGCTGGGGAAATTGAATGCGCAGGATCCGCGGTCCGGGCTGTTTGAGCAGGCAGGGGGCAGGGAGTAGCAAGCAAAGGGACGAGGGAACAAGGTTGGAGCGCAGGCTATGACGGCGAAACGCAAATCGAAGGGTGCTTACATGATTTCGGCAGTCGCCGAGATGTATGAGATCCATCCGCAGACCCTGCGGCTTTATGAGCGCGAGGGTTTGCTGAAGCCGTCGCGGACGGAAGGCAATACTCGCCTGTATACCGATGAGGACCTTGAGCGGCTGGAGTTCATTCTGAACCTGGCGCGGGATCTCGGCGTGAACATCGCAGGAATCGCGATCATCCTGCAAATGCGCGAACGCATGGAAGAGATGAATCGGCAGATGCAGAGCTTCGTGGAATATGTACGCAGCGAGATGCTGACACGGTTTCAACAGGTCGCGCCGGGCACGACGGGAGCGATTGTTCCGTTGCGGAAGCCTGCCGTGGTTCCAAGGCAAACCGCCAACAAGCGAGGATTCTAGAAGTCGGAGCTTCCCCATTCACCTGACGATTGTCCTGGTCCTTCTGATCGTATTTATTGCCACGGTGATTCGCTCCGCATTTGGCTTTGGTGAAGCGCTGGTCGCCGTCCCTCTGCTTGCGTTGTTGATCCCGATGCAGGTCGCGGCTCCACTTGCCGTGCTCGTATCCATCACGATTGCGGCGGTAGTGGTTGTGCAGGACTGGCGACATATTCACCTGCGAAGCGCTGGGTGGCTGGTGCTGTCGACTGTGTTTGGTATTCCGTTTGGTTTATTTCTGCTGGTGCGCACACCGGAACACCTGATGAAGGCACTACTCGGTGGGCTGATTCTGACCTTCGCGCTGTTCTCGCTGAGCGGAGGAATGCGGTTCAGGTTGCAACATGAAAGCCGACGGTGGATGCTGGGTTGCGGATTTATCGCCGGAGTTCTGGGAGGAGCGTATGGAATGAACGGGCCTCCGCTGGTGATTTATGGCGCCCTGCGCAACTGGACTGCGCAGCATTTCCGCGCGACGCTTCAGGCGTATTTTCTTCCGGCGAGCCTGTTGGGGATGGTGGGGTACTTGAGTGCGGGGATGTGGACGCCTGTAGTGACGCGTGATTTTCTGCTGTGTCTGCCGGTGATGTTGCCGGCTGTTGTTCTGGGACGCTATATCAACCATCGCATCTCGGCGGCATCGTTCGCGAGGTACATCTACCTGGGGCTGGCGGGGATCGGGGTGGTCCTCCTTCTGCAGTCTTTGGTGCGGCTCGGGTGAGTGCATGGGAAGCAGGGAAAATCCGATGAGAGACGGGCTTCGATACAATACCGATAGTCTTCAGTAAAGGGAAACACGCCAGTGGAGTACATCAGATATGCCTTGCTTGGGATTGCTCTGCTGGGTACGCTCACCTCGACCATCTTCCTTGCGCTGGCTGTGGTTGCAGCGATTCGGTTCAAGCGACGACCGCCGCTAAAGGGTGATTCTGGATTTCTTCCGCCCGTCACCCTCTTGAAACCCTTACATGGGGCAGAGTCGGGACTGCGCGAGTACCTCCAGAGTTTCTTCGCGCTGGAATATCCGGAATTCGAGATTTTGTTCTGCGCACGCAAGGAATCGGATGCGGGGATCAAGATAGCGCGCGAAGTTGCGGCCGAGCATCCGAATGTCCCCGTGCGGTTTCTGTTTTCCGGCGATCCTCCGTGGCCAAATGCGCGATGCTACTCGCTCTCGGTCATGGCTCCTCAGGCCAAGCATGATTTGTTTGTGGTTACCGACAGCGATGTGCGCGTGCGGCCGGAGTTTTTGCGCGAAGTAGTTGCACCGTATGCGGACGGCATGACTGGCGCTTCGACGTGCATGTACCGCGGCGATGCAACGGGCCTTGGCTTCTGGGGGTTGATGGAAGGCATGGGCATGAGCGTGGAGATGACGGCGGGCGTTATCACCGCAGACATGCTCGAAGGAATGAAGTTCACGCTCGGGCCTTGTATGAGTGTGCGGAGAGAGGCCCTCGAGAGCATCGGCGGATTTGAGCAACTTGGCTACTACTATGCCGACGACTTCATGCTGGGGAACATGGTTGCGGAGAAGGGCTGGAGAGTATGGCTGTCTTCGCACACGATCGATCACTGCATCGTGAATGACGGCTTCTGGCGGAACTTCTCGCACCAGTGGAGTTGGATGAAGTCAACCCGATTCAGCAGGCCGGCGGGGCATCTGGGAACGGGACTCACCTTCGCAGTGCCGTTCGGAATTATCGGTTTGATCGCGGGGCTGTGGATGGCGCATCCTTCGCTGGGGTGGGCGCTGTTTGCCTGGGCATGGATTTCGCGATCGCTGTTGAGTGTTGTTGCGGGCGGGTGGGTTGTGAAGGATCCTGCGGCGATTCGGCTGTGCTGGCTATATCCGGTACGCGATCTGATGGGCGGGATTCTCTGGGCTCTGAGCTATACGAGCCGCGAAGTGGGCTGGCGGGATGACCGGTTTGTGCTGGAGAAGCAGGGCCGGATGCGCAGAATCTCTGGTGGCGAAGCGGAGAGCGGACGCGCTGTCTGAGAGCAGTGTTTTTTTGAGAAACCAGCGAGGGTCAATTCTGGTTAGAGCGGGCGATCGGTCCAGAGTTGCTTGTCCGCGATGGACTGGACGGGGAAGAGACGTCCGGCCAGGAGCTTTTCGGCTTTGTCCTGATACTCGTCCTGAGCAAAAAGCCATTTGCGCTCGCCTGTCCCCCACGTCTTTGAAAGCTGGTCTTCGCTGAGAAAGATGTTGGGCGCGTCGGGATAACAAGAGCCCCAAACCAGCGATGATCCGATGCCTTGCGGCGAGCAGCGAGGCATGACAACGAGTGCGGGCTTCTGAATGAGCTTGTGCGTATAGAAGATGACAGAGGACGCATCGGATTGGTCGTGGTACACGATCAAGGAATCGGACGGAGAGCCTTTGGCGAGGATGGCGTCAGCCAACTGTTTTGAGCCGAGCATGGGATCGAAGCGCGCGAAGGCGATGTGCGCAGCGACGAGGAAAGCGGATAGGGTGAGCGCGATGCTCACAGTGGCGGCGACATGTTTGCCACGAGCGCGCAGAATCCAGCCTAGTGCCGGGCCGATGAGAAGCGCTATTGCGGCGATCATCGCGGGCAGGCGCAGTGCTGCGAAAGACGGCCCGGTGAGATCGAAGAAGTGGGACATCGAAAGTGTGTAGCCGCCAACGTCTCGATGAGCAAGAAGAGTGCCGATATCAGAGACGTAGGGAAGATTTCGCGATTCCCACAAGCAATACCCGAGGAGGCCTGCGATGACAACGCCGACCGCGGTGAAGAATGCCTGGGCGCCACTCACCCATTTGCGGGAGAGGAGAGGTTCCTGTCCCTCCGGTCCGCGGCGCTCTTCAATGCCGGCGAGCGTGGCTGCGAGCAGCATCAGCAGAGGTGTCCACGCGGGAAAGGTGTAGTACTCCTGATTGGTGGAGATGGAGAAGAAGAGAAGGGTGAACCCGGCGAAGAGGGAAAGCAGCCAGGTGGAGCGGACGCGGAATTTGAGACGCTCCACGTAGCTGGCGACGTCCTCGCGAACCGCGTTTTCGAGATAGAAGTCGACCGTCTGACCCGAGTCGCGGCGGAGATGCTGAAGCCAGGTGTGGCGTGTTCTCCATGCAGTAACGAGAAGCGCGGGCGCGAAGAGGCTCCAGGGGAAGAGCCAGACGAGATGCGCCAGCCAGTACACGAGGAACGGCATTTTGTTGTAGTCGTTGGGAAAGCGGCCGCCAATGAAGCGCATCAGATGTTCGTTGATGAAGTAGAAATACCAGAAGCCGTGAACGTTGCCGATGGTGGGGTGGTTGCCCAGGGGATGGCCCTGATCGGGATTGCGTAGGCCACAGAGGATGTGCCAGGGAGCAGCGATGGCGAGGTAAAGCAGTATGCCTGAGAAGAGCTTGAGTGCGCGCCAGCGACGCCAATGACCGGTGAGCAGGAGATAGGGTCCGACAGCGGCTACGAAGAAAACGGGAGCAATGAGGCCCTTGGTGAGCGTGGCGAGAGCGAGAGCGGCCCACATCAGGTAGATGCGTCCGGGCTGACGGGTCTCGATGGAGGTCAAGAAAGACCACAACGCGAAGAGCAGAAGAAAGCTGAGCAGTGCTTCAGGGATTGCGAAGCGCGTAAAGAGAAAGGGGCCGACGGAAGTGAGGACTGCGAGTCCTGCATAGAGTCCGGCACGGGGACCCCATCCGCGTGAAACCCAAAGCCACGCAAGCCAACCGAGTCCAAGCAGGGCGAGCGTATTGGGCAGGTGGGTAGCGAAAGCATTCTGTCCGAAGACCTTGTAGAGCCCGGCTGCCAGCCAATAGGGAAGTGGGGGCTTCTCAAGATAGCGAATGCCGTTCACCTTCATGGTGACCCAGTCGCCTGATTCAGCCATATGCTGAGCGACCTGAGCATGGGAGGCATCCACGTCATCGAGCAGGGGCGGAGTGAAAAGAGAGGCAAACTGAACGGACAAAAATACGGCAACCAGTAGAGTCCATGCCGCCAACGATGAAGGGGCGCGCCGGGACTTTTCCGAAACAATAGATGGGGGCAAAGTCAATGTAAACCTCTGAAAATCAAGGATAACAGCGACAACTCTCGACAATCTCAGCCGACGAAATGGGGCTCGAACGAGGCAAGCAGGGAGCTATGGGCCATAGAATGAGGCGCAGGTTATGAAACAGAACGGGCGATCGGAGCGGCGCGAATCGGAGAAGCTAGCCGACCGTCTTTCGAATTGGCGGGAACTGATCAAGCGATGTGAGCGCAAGCCAACGCGAAAGAGGGTTCATGCTCTTCGCGTAGTTACGCTGCGCGTGCAAGCCGAGGTGGAAGACGAGTCGTACGGCTTGCTGCGAGCGAGTCACGAGGCTCAGACGATGTTGCGGTTCGGCAAGCTCGCGAAGAAACTGCGGGATGCCCTCGGTGCGGTGCGTGAACTGGATGTATGGACAGTGAAACTGAGCGGGCTGCGCGAGTCGTTGAACGAAACTTCAACCTATATCCCTCGATCGAGCCGTGAAACAAGTCGTCAGCTGGAGCGGCTCGAACGCAGGCTGTTAAAGAGGAGGGAACGAGCGGGGGAGAAGCTCGTGAAACACATTGAGAAGTGGCGAGAGGACTTGCTGCTGGCTGCAACGCATGTGGAAAAGTCGATGGAGGAGCACGGAGAAGCCTTGGAGGGAGACCGGGCGCCGAATCTGCTGAAGGAGTTTGCCGGCATCGTTGCGAATTTTCCGGAGATCGGTGAGGAGAACCTGCATGAATTCCGAAAGAGGATCAAAAGAATCCGGTATGTGGCGGAGATTCATGGGGCCGATCCCGTGTGCGGCCGTATTGCGGAAGCGTTGAAGCGCGCGCAAGGAGCCATCGGCGAGTGGCACGATTGGGAAATTCTGGCGCGCACGGCTCGACATGGAAAACATGCGAAGGACGTTGAGGCAGTTGAATTGCTGAGCGGCCTCACGGCGGACTCATATGCAGCGGCGATTGCAACATGCGATCGCGTGATACGACAGATGGCGGACCTGAATCGCGAACTGGGACTCGGGTTAGGGGCCGCGCGGAAAATGCCAGTGCGCGATGAGACCTCTGTCGATGCGGCCGTGATGAAGCTCGCTTGAGAATTTGCAGCTGGATGAACGCCCGTCCCTTCCAGGTCCCTTCGGGTTGTTCGTGTATCTTGACGGCAGAACCTGTATCCAGATCTCGTGAGGTGAGCCTCTTTCCCGATGCCTACGTTTGCTGCGATTGATATCGGTTCCAACTCATGCCGTCTCAAGATTGCCAAGGTCGTTTCGCATAAGTTGCGCACATTGCATGAAGACCGCGAGGTGACGCGGCTGGGTGCAAGCGTGTTTGCAACCGGACTGGTGTCGCCGGAGGCGATGGCTGCGACGATTCGAGCGCTGAAGCGATTTCAGCGGGCGGTTCAGCAACATGGGGCGGATCAGGTTCGCGTCGTGGCGACGTCAGCGATGCGCGATGCCAGGAACGCTGCGGCATTTCAAGCCTGGGTTAAGGCCGAAACCGGCTGGAACATGGAGACGATTTCGGGGCTTGAAGAGGGCCGGCTGATTCACCACGGATTGATGAGCGAGCCGGGCTCAGGCGGAAAAGTGCTGCTGATTGACCTGGGCGGCGGCAGCTGCGAGATCACACTTTCAGAGCACAAGAGAATCAAAGAGACGATCAGCTTACCTCTTGGTGCGGTTCGGCTGACTGAGGAGTTCTTGCGGTTGGACCCTGCTCCGCCGGAAGATCTGGCGCGCATGCGCAGGCTGATTGCGCGGGAGTTGCGACGAGCGCACCGGAAGATCAAGCCGGGCAAGATGCAGGCAGTGATTGCGACATCGGGAACGGCTGCGGCGCTGTCGGAGGCGTGCGCAGCGGTTCTGGCCAAGTCGGGAAAAGAAACAAAGCGGGTGCGAAAGTCTGCGGGCAATCGACAGGCTGGATTTGCGGAGACGGGAATCGTCCGGAAACTTGCGGCGAAGCTGTCGAGGATAAGCCTGCCTGAGCGCGAAGCGGTGCCGGGGGTCGGGCCGCGTCGCGCAGAAATTATCACCGCCGGCGCACAGGTGTTCGCGGAATTGCTGGAAAGCTACAACCTGCCTGGTTTTCACTACTCGCCCCTGGGATTGCGGGACGGGATTCTGGCGCAAATGCTGGCGGCACAGGACGAGCGCGCGGCCGTGCATCGGCAGTTCGAGATCGAGCGGTGGGAGTCAGTGATCGCGACTGCACAACGATATGGTGTGGACCTACGGCAAGCAGAGCCCGTGCGCAGTCACGTTGTGCAGCTCTTCCGCGATCTCAGTTCGCTTCACCGATTGCCGGAGGAGTATGAAGCGTATCTCGCCGCGGCCGCGGTGTTGCGGGATACGGGTAAATTCATCAATCACCAGGGGCACCATCGCCATACTCAATACATTGTGTCGATGTCGGAAATGTACGGCTATACCCAGGTGCAGAGAACGATTGTGTCGGCAATCGCGCGGTATCTGGGGAAGAGCCGTCCGGAGCCGAATGATCGCGCGTTGCGTAACATTCCTGCCGAGGATCACAGGCACGTGGAGCGCGCGGTGGTGCTACTGAGACTAGCGGTTGCCTTGAACCAGGACAGGGCGAGCGACGTGCTCAAGGTTGCGGCCAAGGTTTATCCCAAGCGTGTGTATCTGGAGGTCGAGCCGGGAAGGACAGGCGCGGAACTGGAGTTGTGGTCACTGAGGAAGGAAGCGGACTACTTCCGCGAGGTTTTCGATCGCGAGCTCTTTGCGACGCTCGCGTAGATCCAGCGAGCCATTCGAGGATCGACGAGCCACTGCAGCAAGGGTGGATGCTTGTCCATATCGATGCGGGCGACGGAAGCCTTGCGCATGCGGACGCCTGCTCCGCCGTTCCCGGTGATCAGCCTCCCGAGGAACTGAAACAGGTTGGGATTGTGTCCCACGAACATGACATCTTGCCGGTCGGCATACTTGTTAATGAGCTTCTGGAAATCGGCGTAGCTTGCGCCAAGATCGAGTGCGGGGCTGATTTCTACCTTGCTTTCATAGCCGAGTTCATTGCCAACGAACTGGGCGGTCTGAAGGGCGCGCTTCAGCGGACTGGCAACGATGATGTCGGGTTGAACCTTCAGGGCTCCCAGGAGGCGCCCCATGAGCATGCACTGTTCTTTGCCTTCGGCGATGAGTCCGCGTTTGGCATCGAGCTTTGCGCTTTCCCGGGGAACACCGGCGTTTGCATGACGCATGAGATAGAGATTCATGGTGGGGGATGGCCGAAAACTCGGGCAGTACCAACCTGCTGGGCAGCCAGCGGCCCGGTCTGGGGTTACCTCTTCCTTTTGGGTGATTTTAACATAGCTTTAACAATTTTAAATGAAGAGCTTGCTCGCATCTCTTTTAATAGCAATGGTTTAGATTGCTATTCTGTTACTCGAGTTTTCTGAACGGGTCTCGGCGGGCAGGTTGGAACCCAAAAGCCATAGCTCGCTGACCAGCAAACCCCCGAGGTATTGGTGGCGGTCGACGAGATTCCAGCCGGAGTCTGCCAAAGCTTGATGATGGTTTGGAAGTTCGTGAGTGTGGAGGTTTGTGAGCAGGCCGAAAGCCATGTACAGAGCTGAAATAAGAGCGCGAGCGATTATGCGGCGGAAGGAGTTCTGGGGGAGTGCGAATTCCGAGACGAGCCAGAGGGTGTCGGGTCGGCTGTGATCGCGAAGCTTGGATGCGAGGTCTCGCACTTCGGCGGTGCTAAGGCAGTCCAGAAAGAAATGAGTGGCGATGAGATCGTAGCGGGACTGCGGGGGCTTGAACTTGCGGACGTCTGCTTTGTGGATGAGGACCTGATGAGTATTTGCACGAGCAGCAAGCTGGCGCAGCATAGCCTGGCTCGCGTCGACGGCGTCAATACGGATGGTGGGATTGGATTCGATTAGCCGTGCGATGAAACGGCCGTCGCCGTCTCCGAGGATGAGCCCACGGCTGCGGGACCCGAGGTTGGGCAGGAATGAGCAGCGACAGCGTTGCAGGAATGGTCCGAAGGTCAGCCACTCCATCCAGCGGTAGATGGGGGCGAGGCGATCGAAATCGGGTGCGGCGGGGTAATCCTTCTGTTCGCCCGGGAGCGATATGGTCACGAGCGCGTTACTCCGGGGATGAGCAAAACGGCGGGAACGAGGAGAACGAGATCGGCGAGAGCGCGAAGGGTAAGGGGGTGAACGTGGCTTCGTCGCTGGTGCAACACAAGAATGAGGAGCGCACTGATTGCCGCACAAGTGAGCAGCAGGGATGAAACTGCAAAACTCGACGCGAAAGTGATGGCCAGTCCGAACCCGGCAAGAGAGAGCAGGAGCGCGAAGTCAGGAACACTTGTAACGGCAGCTTCATTCTCCCAGGATGCAATCGCTGCGCAATTGAGCCATGCGAGCATACACAGAAAGACAACGCTGAGAATGACCGGCAATGCTCGAGCGTCAAAGCGAAGAATCTGCATGGTTGGAGCGGAGCAGCCGGCGGCGAACAGGATTCCCACGAGGAATTCTTTCGAGATGATGCGGGCGATCCAGCGTGGAATGGGTGCCGAAGCGTGTACCCCTGAGAAATAGGCGATCGCGGCGGAAGCGATCAGGGAATTGCGTTCGCGCGCGGCAAGCGACATCAGACCGAAGATCATCCCGATGGAGGACGCTGCAGTCAGCAATGCAATGGGTACAAGGATGGGCCGATGTCGCCAATGAAAGTAATGTCGTTCGCGCAGGACACCAAGGTTGTTTGCTTTGATTGCACGGCGAGCGTCGAGGAGGCGGTCGCCTACATAAACCGTCCATGTGCCGCAGCCTAGAAGCAATGGGAACCAGGGCTTCAGCTGAGTGGCGGCAGAGTGGGCGATGGCAAGAGACCAAACGATTGCCACCGTGGGCGCATCGAGGCTGGCGAGATGCCAGGAAGCAAGCGCGCGAGCGACAATCCTCCGAAGCCTGGAAGCGAGCGATCCATTTGCCGGGCGCTGGATTTGTGAGCTGAGGAGGAAGGAAGCCACACTTCAGATTCTAGAGTGTTCGATGGAGGGAGGGGTTGGATGGAGCGTTGCCAATACCCGGAGGTGAAAGCTCGTGTTCTATTCACTCACGGCAAGGACAAACATCGAGTGAGGTGAGCCGGGAGCGCAGTACGGCAGACTTGATTCCGGCAGCCCCCTAGTCTCCAGGAAGGCCGTCGTCCTCATAGAACCCGCGATTCTCGAGCATGGCGATCTTCTTCCGCAGGGCATGCTTGAACTCAAGCACTCCTGGATGCTCCAGATCGAGACCTTCCGTCTCATCGACGCACTCGATATTGGCCCGCAGAGTTTGAGCCAGATAGATTGTGGTGAATACCTGCATAGCGTACTTACAATGGTCCCACAATTCTGCTCGAACGCACCGCCACAGTTGGTGACATTCGTCACCGGCGTTCTGAACCTTGCGATGATCCGCGCGCCGAACGAAGGCAGGAAGGTTTGGAGTTGCGATTGTAGAACCCGGCTGCTTAAGAACTTATGCGCGTTAGGGGGTTGCCTTCAGATGTTTCAAACCTCGCCCCGAGCCTGCGAGGCTTCCGCGGAGAGATTGGTGATGGCGCCGTTAATGCATCTCTTAAGATCCGTCACGGTTTTGCCATCTTTCCCTGGATAAATTGTGTGCTCTAAGAGATACAAGGTACTTTTTAGGATTTCTATAACATTCAATGGAATCTCGTATGGCATAGCCTTTCACCATGAAACTAAATTCGGGACCCAATTCTAATAAGGATAGATGCAGCAGGAACAGGGAGTGGTTTGCTACTCGAGGCGATTGAGATGCGGAGAATCTTTACACACAAGGGTTCAGTCCGCGAATTCGTTTTTTCAGTATGTTCGTGGCAACCCGGTGACAGTTCAGGCATAACGTTCGGATATTGGTAAGATCGCACTCACCGCCACCCTCAATTACCGGAATGATGTGGTCTGCATCCCATAAGGATTTGCGGGAACGTGTGCTGAGGCCCCAGTGCCGCAGCAAGAGTGCGCGGCGAACTCCGCGAGAATAGCGAAGCTTTCTGGCCTCCGCAAGGGTATCGATGCTGCATACGGAGCAGACCCCGCGATCTCGCTCGAGAACCTTTTCCCGAAGATAAGCGGGTTGGGTTCGCAACTTCCATTCGTGCACGCAGAACTCGGAGCAGAATGTGAACCGGCGCCGCGGGACTTCGAGCGAGCACCAGCGGCAAAGTCCGCGGCCATTGGGCCCGCGTGAAACAGACTTGCGATCGACCCAACCGCCCTTCATGGCCCGTGAAGTGCTCATAAACTGGTTGTAAATCCGCAAGCTCGTTGCTTTACCCGCTGAATGTGGATGCAGAACAAAGATTGACACGTTCTACATGATCTGAAGAAAGTGGCAGCGCGCCCATTGCAGCTCGCATCAGAGTAGCTTGTGGGCCCCGCGCAGTCGATCATAGCGGCAGAAGACTTACTCATACGGGCCACCGCGCCCGCAGATTCGGACTCGCCGATGCCGAGGGCCATGATTGTGGTGGCACACGCCGATGACGAGACGATCGCGTTGGGCGCGCGGATAAAGCGATTCCATGGAGCACATCTTATTCACGTCACCGACAGCGCTCCGCGCAACGAGCTGGACAGTCGTGCGCACGGCTTTCAGTGTATTGATGACTATCGGCTAGCAAGACAGAGAGAACTTTCAGCAGTTTTCACTCAGACGGGCCTTTCCTGTGTGACTTCGACATGTCTGGGGATCTCCGACCAGGAAGCGGGCAATTACCTGATCGAAATTTCCCGGGAGCTTGCGCGGTACATCGCGGATCACGACCCGGAGGTGATTTTCACTCATCCGTATGAGGGCGGACACCCAGATCATGACGCGTGCGCCTTTGCGGTGCACCATGCGGTGGATCTGAACCGGGCTCTCGGGGGCGTGAGACCCCTCATCATCGAAGCGCCTTTCTACCATGCAGGGGCAGCCGGCTTTGAGGCGGGGAGTTTTCTCATTTCGGACAGCTACACCCCAGAGTTGGTCTATCAACTTTCGGAAGCTGAGAGGATGCAGAAGGACAGTCTTCTCGCGTGCTTTACGACTCAAACAGAGACGCTGCGAGGATTTCATCAGCCGGTTGAACGATTTCGGATCGCGCCTGTCTACGATTTCACACGCCCCCCGCATGATGGACAGCTGTTCTACGAGCATTTTCCGTGGGGTATGACTTCGAGCCGATTTTGTGTGCTTGCACAAGAGGCTGAAGCGGAATTGCAGGACCTGGTGAGGCGAGCATGACTACGGTGCTGAGCATTGCTTATCCATTTGCACCGGTTGGGCCGAATCTTGTTGGGGGCGCAGAACAGATTCTGTGGGATCTGGATCAGGCTATTGTTGCCGCGGGCCATGCTTCTGTTGTGGTCGCGTGCGAAGGTTCCGAGCCTGCGGGACGTCTCATTCCCGTGCCGCTGCCGAATCTTAAGTCGCTGGATGAAGCAGACCGTGACCTCTGCCGGTCACATCTCTATGAAGCGATCAGTCGTGCGCTGTCATCGGAGCGAGTCGACCTGGTGCACGTTCACAGCCTGGACTTGTACGGATACGAGTTTCCTCCAGGCCTTCCGATATTGATTACCCTCCACCTTCCAATCGAGTGGAACGAAGCAGACGCGTTACGCAGGTATAGAGGACGAGCGCAATTCTGCTACGTCTCAGAGACTCAAAAGCGCGCCGGAGTCGCGATCTTCGGCGATGCTCCTGTGATTGAGAACGGTGTGGAGGTTCAGCCGCTTGATGGTACGAGCAAGAAGTCCGATTTCGCGCTGGTGATGGGACGCATTTGCCCGGAGAAAAACGCGCACAGTGCTCTGGAGGCAGGAACGAAGGCGCAGGTACGGGTGGTGATTGGCGGGCGGGTGTATCCCTATCGCGCGCATCAGCAATACTTCGAAGAGAAGATCGAGCCCCATCTGGCCAAGGGCAGCTCTTCTGCCGGCCATGAATTTGCAGGGCCACTAACACGGGAAAAGAGACAGGAGATGCTGGGCAAGGCGAAGTGTCTTCTACATCCGACTCTCGCGCCAGAGACGAGTTCGCTGGTCGCGATGGAAGCGCTTGCCGCGGGAACCCCTGTGATTGCGTATCGTTCCGGGGCGCTGCCCGAAATCATTGAGCACGGCGTCACCGGGTTCCTGGTGGACGGCGTTGACGAGATGGCGGAGGCGATGGGGTGGCTGGTTGCGATTTCGCCTCAGAGATGCCAAGAGGCGGCAGCGCGGCGTTTTAGGAAGGAAAAGATGATCGAGCGGTACTTCGGCTTGTACCGGAGGATGCTCCAGGGAGGACCATTGCGCGGTGGAACCATTGGCTGAGTATCGTCTTCTCAAAACCACCAAGGAACTAAGCAGTTTTGTCACCGGCTGGAGGCGGCTGTGGGCGCGGGATCCGAGGTCTTTGCCGTTTCAGAGTCCCGCGTGGTTACTGCCCTGGTGGCGCCAGTTTGGGAGTGGAGAGCTGTGCGCGATTGTGATCAATCGCAGAGGGGAGGACATTGGTCTTCTGCCTTTCTATGTTTATCGAGATTCAGCGAACGATAAGCGGCAAGTTCTTCCGCTCGGTGTAGGACCAACGGACTACCTGGACGGGATTTTTGCGTCCGAATGTTCGCTCGATGAGATTCGGGGTGCTGTCGAAGTTCTCCGGAAAACGGTGAAGCACGACGAGCTTTGCATAACGCAACTGCCAGCGCACTCTCGGCTACTGATGGCAATGCAGCAGGGAAGCGGAATCGGAGGACCGGGAGCCGGAGACAGACAATACAGATTAGCTTCGAAGAGCGGAGCGGGCGACTCGAGCGAAAAGATTTACGTTACGCAGTCGGATGGCTGTTCGCGGATGGCGGCCGTCCCATGGGCGAACCTGCCGCAAAAGATTCGTCGAAACGCGACGTACTACCGCAATCGTGCGCAGCGGGGTGGAAAGCTGGAACTGATTCAGGCCGACGGATCGAACTGGGCTGTAGTGTTCGAGAGATTGCACCATCTGCACACGTTGCGTTGGCGTCAGCGTGGAGAGGACGGCGTGCTTACGGACGAGCGCGTTCTCGAGTGGCATCGAGAGGCGATCCCAATGCTGCTGGAGGCGCGTTTGCTGCGCTTGATGGCGTTGAAATTGAATAACGAGATTATCGCAGTGCTGTACTCCCTGATCGACCCTGTACGGGATGAGCGAGCGCAGTATTTCTATATCACCGCGTATTCACCGAAGCATGCAGAGCTAAGACCTGGCACCCTGCTGATTGCCTACGCGGTGGAACACGCAGCGAACGAGGGAGTGTCGATCATTGACATGTTGCGTGGCGAGGAAGACTACAAGCAGATTTGGCACATGGACAAAACACCGACCTGGTGCTTGACGCAATTGGCACCGCGCGATGCGGAGGAGAAACGGGAAGCGGCTGCATAGAAGAAAACGACTCAGTCGTTCACCGAGGGATCGTCGATTGCGCCGTTTCTGAGCGCCCATTCGCGGAAGCCGCTTGGGGAGTTCCTGATTCCCGCGATATTGGCGGACCTGATGTCGGTGATGTGCTGCCACATGACGCCTTCCAGACTTGCATTGCGAAGGTCGGCGGAAGAGAGATCCGCGGAATCCAGTTTTGCACCCGTGAGGTCGGCTCCGACAAGATCGGCGTTGGACAGGTTGGCATTGCTCAAATTGGCATTTTGGAGAGTGCTGCCTCTGAGGTTCGTGGAGCGCAGGGTGGCGAAGGTGAGATCGGCTGAGCGTAGAGAGCTTCCGCGAAGGTCGGTCGAACTCAGGTCCGCGCGCAGGAGACTTGCGTTTTCAAGATGGACGCCCTGGAGGAATGCCGTAGAGACATCCACGCCCACGAGGGGAACTTTATCTGCGTTGAGTTCCTGCAGGGCTTCAATGCGGCCACCGCTGCCGCCTTTGCCCTGGGCAGTGTTGATGACTTGCCAGGCCTGATAGTGTCGCTGTTTGATGCGGTCGCCTGATTCGCTGAAGTAGAAGATGATGCCGACAAGGATGGAGAGGCTGCCGAGATATTCCAAGACTTCCAGAAAGCTCCAGCGGCTGAGCGCGTACGCGAGCCATTCGAAAGTCCACTCGATGCGCCGAAGTGGAAGCAGCCATGAGTGGCTCACTTCGTTTTTGGTCACTTGCCAAGCCAGGGGACGGCGGCTGAGTCTGCGTGCAATCATTCGACCCTCCATCGACAGCGCGAGAGCCCCTGAAGGGAACGTCGCGCTGTGAATGGGAGTCTTCTACAGGGACAGAAGTTACGTCAACCGACCGTCACTTCCGGCCTCTACCAGCCTGGGGCTCGTCGTCGCCTCGAACGACATTGGTGTCGCGCGCAGTGGATGAATCGTCTTCGTTCTTGTCCGATGGCGTCTTCTCCGGCGCATGCTGCTTGTTCGGATCGGGGTCTGGCGGGATCTTCATCTCATAGTGCAAAGGGTCTGGCGGCTGCTCTGGCATGGTAGTTCTCCTGTATGCGGTTGGATGCGAACGGCAGATATTTACTTTGCGGCAGGCTTTGCCTTTTCAAGATCCCTGGCTCCGGTCAGATGTTTTTCAAGAACGGGAAGAGCTGTTTGCGCGTAGGTTTTAAGAGCATCATTCTGGCCGTCGGAGGCTTCCTTCTTGTACATCTCGATCGCTTTCGTGTGCCCGGCGACCATCTCCTGGGCGTACTTGCGGTCGAAGGCGGCGTCCTTCAGTTTCTGGAATGGAGCTAGCATCTTGTTGTGATCAGTGTCGATCGCGTTGGGTACGGTGAGGTTCGCCTGTTTGGCTGCGGCGGAGAGCTGGCCATAGTCAGTGGTGTGCTCGGTGACGAGGGTTGAAGCGTAATCCTTTACCTGTTGGGAGGATGCAGCGTTGGCAGCCAACTGGCCGAGGTTGGCTTCCATCATGTCAGTTTGTGCTGCGAAGTCTACGAACTGCTGGTCGGTCATCGCTTTTCCGGAGGCAGCCTTCTTTTGTGCGAGTGCTGGGATGGAGGCGAGGACGATGCAGCAGACTGCGGCGAGAGTACGCTTCATGATTTTCTCCTGATTGAGTTTTGGGCAGGATCTCGAGGCGACGGAAAAGCCGGACTGCACCAAGTCGTTCGCTCGAATACGTGCAGCGGTGCGGAAGGCCGAACTGCGCCTGAGACATCCCATGACGGCGAGTTGGATGCAACTTAGGAGGGAAGGGTGTGTTGCCGCGGCTCGTTAGTCGGCGGCGTGCGCAGGTACGGCGGTCTTGGGCTTCTTTCGCGCCCGAGCGCGCGGCGTCGCGGAGATAAGTTCCCTGGTTTTTGGGATGGCATTCAGGTCAGTTTTGCCTTCCGCCAACCTGATGAGAAAGTCCTGAGCGCTGAAGGGAGGGCTGTCTTTCGAGCCAGAAGCGCGACGGTAGGTACCGTCGGGTTGCTGGAGGCGCGACTTCACGGTGTCGGCGAGGTACGCGGGAAGGATCTCGTCATGGATGCGCGACTTTACTGCTGGATCTCTGACAGGGAAGACGACTTCGCACCGCTCAAAGAGATTACGCGGCATCCAGTCGGCTGACCCGAGGTAGATCTCGTCTTCGCCCCCGTTTGCGAAATGGAAGATGCGGGAGTGTTCGAGGAAGCGGCCTACGATGGAACGCACTCGAATCCGGCTGGAGAGACCGGGGATACCGGGGCGGAGAATTGAGAGTCCGCGGACGATCAGGTCGATTTGAACGCCGGCATTGGAGGCATCGTACAGGGCCTCGATGACGCTCGGTTCGAGCAGGGCGTTCATCTTGGCGATGATGTGCGCTGGGCGCCCGGCGCGGGCGTGTTCCATCTCGCGGCGGATAAGGCGCAGAAAGCTCTCAGCCATGGTGAGAGGCGCGACGAGGAGGGGACTGTAATCATCGATCTCGGCGTGGGCAGTGAGGTAATTGAAGACCATATGGACGCGCTCGGTGATTTGCGGGTCACAGGTAAGCAGGCTCAGGTCTGTGTAAAAGCGCGCAGTGATGGGGTTGTAGTTGCCGGTGCCGAGGTGACAGTAGCGACGGGTGACGCCGTCTTCGTCGCGGCGGACGAGCAGAGCCAGCTTGCAATGTGTCTTTAGACCCACAACGCCGTGAAAGACCTGGACGCCCGCGTCTTCCATACTCCGTGCCCAGCGGATATTCGAGGCTTCGTCGAAGCGGGCCATGAGTTCGACTACGAGTGTGGCTTCCTTTGTTGCCGCGGCTTCGATGAGGGCCGAAAAGACGGGTGAATCCTGGCTTGTGCGATAGAGGGTCTGTTTCATGCTGACGACCGCGGGATCTTCCGCACCTTGCTGAATGAAGTCGACAACGGCTTCGTAGGAGTCGTAGGGGTGATGAAGGAGGATGTCGTGCAGGCGAAGTTCGTCGAAGATGTTGGTCGATTTGCGGCTTAGATGAAGAGGCTTTGGCGTGAAAGGTGGGTACTTGAGATCGGGCCGGTTGATGTCGCTGTAAAAGAACATCACGCGCGAGAGATTGACTGGGCCTTCGCCGCGGAAGACCTGATCTTCATCCAGTTCGAAATTAACGCGGAGGCGTTCGACGATTTCGGGATCGGCTCCGGCTTCGATTTCGAGGCGGACGGAGTCGCCCTTGCGGCGATTCGTCAATTCCACGCGAACTGTTTCGAGCAGAGAGCGGGCTTCTTCTTCTTCGATGTAGAGGTTCGAGTTCCGCGTGACGCGGAAGGCGACGCGGGACTGAACTTCATAGCCGCGATACATGCCGGCGAGATTCTGGGCGATAAGGTCCTGGAGCAGCAGGTAGTCGAACTTACCATCGTCCGCCGGCAGTCGAACAAATCGAGGAAGAGCGCGCGGCACGGTGACAACCCCGAGGACCAGAGGACCTGAACTCTTGCGCTTTCGGCGGAGGAGCAGAGCGAGACACAGGGCTTTGTTGAGAACACGCGGAAAAGGGTGCGCTGGATCGATGGCGATGGGAGTGAGGAGCGGATCGACATCGCGCTGGAAGTATCCCTGCGCGTAGGCGCGCTGGTCGGCATCGAGTTCAGCCCACTCAAGGAGGCGGATACCTTGCTTGCGGAGTTCGGGAAGGAGGAGGTCGTTCCAGCAGCGGTATTGGGCCTCGACGAATTTGTGGATCTCCGCAGTGAGAGCGGAGAGGGATTCATCAGGACGAAGCCCGTCGTAGCCGGGCTCGCGGTAGCCGTCTTCAATACGCTGCATGAGGCTTGCCTGGCGAATCTCGACGTATTCGTCAAGGTTGGAGCCTGTGATGGCGAGGAACTTAACGCGTTCGAGCAGGGGATTCGTGGGGTCTTCGGCCTCTTCGAGGACGCGGCGATTGAACTGCATCCAGGAGTGATCGCGCCCGGTAAAGAGCTTTTGTTTCTGCTTCGTTCGAGCCATCGGTGTCGATACAGCCGTGTTGGAAAGTCTACAGCGTTCTCCCGGCAGGGAGGAATCCGAAGGTGTGATTGTAACTGCTTGTCATGCTTACAGAGGAGGCCGGAAATCAGGTTAATGGAATGCGAAAAATGGCTGTGAATTGACCATGGTTCAGATTGACCTGAGACGGGGGGTGGGTTGAGGATAAAGACTCGGCACGGTCTGCGTTTTGCTCCAGCGAGGTGCTCGTTCTATGTCTCATGATTCAGAAAAGGAAGTCCTGATTCCCGTGCAACCCGTACCGGAAGGCGCCGAGGCGTTCTCGCGGACGATCCACGGGCTTTTGGATGGCCAGCCCAAGGATGAGGCGGCGGTTTCCACCGCGCTTAGCGGTATGGACGCGTTGCTCGATGTAATCGCAGCCGGACTCTACAGCATGGCGTCGATGCTGGTCGGCGAGGGCGAGGACAGCATCCACCTGGTGGAGCTGGCGGTTGATCGGACCGATATCTCCGCCTGCAGCAGTGCGGAAGAAGCGCGGAAGCACAGCCGCCGAGAGCTTTGCAGTGCAGCGATCGAGCTGATCTCGGAGCGCAACCCCGGAAGCCTGGCCGCACCGGAGGGGCTGGAGCATGCCGCGACGTGCATCGAGGATGACGACCTGGAATCCGCGGGAATCTCGAGAGCGGAACTGGAAAGCATGCTGGCCGGACCAAACCGCGAAAGCGTGAAGAAGTGGATCGAAGGACTGGCGACGGAAACCAGGGTCATCTTTGTGCTGCGCGCCGTGGCGGGATTCTCCGCTGCGGAGACGGCCGAGATGCTTGCCAGCCATGCGGGAGAGGCCGCGAAGGCGTGGAGCGGGGATGCGGTGCGCGAGATCTTTCGCCAGGGTCTGTGTTCGCTCGCATCACAATTGATTCACGCGGTCAAGTGAGGCACGAATCAGAGAATAAGGCAGTCTCTGGAACGCTCTGTTTTATCAGGTGATTGGAATCACACAGATAGTGGGGAGCGGCAGGCAGCGCCTGGCTTTCCTCCGGTCGGTCATTTTTTGTTCGATACACTTGAGATAAAGAACCTGCGGCCCCGCGTCGGGCATCTAGTGGATTGCAAAACAAATCTCCGGCGGATCTTAGAAAGCCAGGATTTTAAGGATCGATGTCCTCAGACTGTAGGAAGTACCCCAAACAACTTTTTCCGTGCGCAGCGCTGGCGCTGATGGCTGGAGCCATCGCGTCGGGAACCCTGATTGCACAGCAGTTACCAACTTCAGTCCCGGGGCAGTCGGCAGGCCCGACAGCGGGTAGCTTTCAGGGCAGTGTGATGACGGGACAGGCTACCGGCCAGACGCTCGATCTTTCGCTCGATGATGCGATCCAGCGCGGCGTGAAGAATAACCTCGGTGCGATTTTGAGCGGGACCCAGTCGGCTTCAGCGAAGGCGCAGAGACTGAGTCAGCTTCAGCCCTTGTTGCCTGATGTGGAGTTTAACGCCCGCGAAGCAGTGATGCAGGTAGATCTCGCGGCGCAGGGCTTGAGGATACCCGGCTTTCCAACGATTATCGGGCCTTTCGGATATACGGATCTGCGTGCATCGCTCAGCTGGTCGCTCCTGGATCTGAAGGCACTCAGATCGTACATGGCGGCGAAGCATCAGTTCCGTGCGGCCCAGTTGTCCGAGCAGGACGCGCGGGACATGGTGGTTCTGACGGTGGGGAACGCCTACATGCTGGTTCTCGCCGACCAGGGCCGCGTTGAAAGCTTCCAGGCCCAGGTCGCAACGGCGAAGGTTTCGCTCGACCAAGCCAATGCGAATCATGACGCGGGAACCGCGCCAAAACTGGACGTGCTGCGAGCCCAGGTGGACTATCAATCGCTGCAGCAGCAGCTGATCGTGGCTCAGAACAGTCTGGAGAAAGACAAGCTGGCGCTGGCACGGGTGATCGGACTGCCGCTGGATCAGAAATTTCAGTTGTCGGACAAGGCTCCGTACTACGTGTTCGATCATCTGGATGTTGACGCCACCATCAAGCAGGCACATGCGAACCGCAAGGATTTGGCCGCAATGGTGGAACAGACGAAGGCGGCCGAAGAGCAGAGAAGAGGCGCAACGGCCGATCGCTATCCGACGCTGAAGGTCGATGCGGACTATGGAGACATCGGGGTCAACGTTCGACATTCGCACGGGACCGGCGATGCACAAGGCACGCTGAGCGTGCCGGTATTCAAGGAATTTGGACTGCGCGGAGAAGGCGAGGTTGCGCAGGCGCAACTGGATACGCAGAAGGCGCAGTTGAGCGATATGAACGCCCAGGTGGATGCGGACATCCGCGATGCACTGCTGGATATCGACGCCGCGCAGAAGCAGGTGGAAGTTGCTCGGTCAAGTGTCGAGTTGGCGAAAGAGGCGTTGAGCGAAGCACAGCAGCGTTATGTGAATGGCGTGAGCGACAACCTCGCCGTCAGCCAGGCCGAGCAATCGGTGGCCCAAGCAAACGATCAATATGTATCCAGCCTTTATCGCGATAACGTGGCCAAGCTAAGTCTGGCACGCGCGCTTGGTGCGGGGCAGGATTACAAGAAATATCTTGGAGGGAAGTAAACGTGGCGGAAACATCCACAACGACAGTGCAAGCGCCGCGCGATGAGAGCACAGAGGTGGCGCAGCCTCCTTCTCGCCGCAAAGGGATCATCATCGGAGTGGTGGTGATACTGGTCCTGGTCGCGCTCGGTTTCTGGTGGCATTCCACCTATTACGAGGACACGGACGACGCGCAGATCAACGGGCATTTGATCCAGATCAGCTCGCGCATCAACGGACAGGTGATCAAGGTCAATGTTGAAGAGAACCAGCAGGTGAAGAAGGGCGATCTCATCGCTGAGTTAGATCCGCGCGACTACGAAGTCGCAGTGGAGAATGCCAAGGCAGCCCTGGCGAGCGCACAGGCTGCGGCGGCTGCGGCAAAGGTGAACGTCCCGATTACCAGCATCAATACCGGGAGCAATCTGGCTTCGGCGGGTTCGGATGTAACGGCCGCATCGGCGGGCATCTCGCAGGCGCAGTCGCAGCTGGCTGCGGCGCACGCGAAGGTGGTGCAGGCGGAGGCCAACAATGCCAAGGCGCAATCAGACCTGCAGCGTTACAAGCCGCTGGTTGAGAAGGACGTGATCAGCAAGCAACAGTACGATGCAGCAGTGGCGTCAGCGGACGCCGCCAAGGCGGCTGTCGATGATGCTCACGCAAATGAACGGGCAGCATCGGACGCGATCCGCGTTGCAACAGAGAAGGTGTCGCAGGCGCAGGCGCAATTCAAGTACGCGCAGACCGGCCCGCAGCAGGTAGCGGCTCAGAACGCGCGATACAAGCAGGCAGAAGCAGAAGTGCAGAAGGCGCAGGCGCAGCTCGACCAGGCAAATCTCAATCTCAGTTATACGAAGATCATTGCCCCGGTGGCCGGGATCATCACGCGGAAGAGCGTTGAGATCAACCAGAATGTCGCAGCCGGACAAAATATGCTGACCCTTGTTTCACTTGAGGATCTTTGGGTGACGGCGAACTTCAAGGAGACGCAGTTAAAACACATGGGTCCGAACCAGGCGGTCAAGATCCATGTGGATGCGACGGGGAAGGACTACGACGGGCACGTCACACAAATTGGGGGGGCAACCGGATCTGTGCTGTCGCTCTTCCCGCCTGAGAATGCAACGGGCAACTATGTAAAGGTGGTCCAGCGTGTTCCGGTCAGAATTGACTTCGACAATCTGAATCAAGAGGATCAGAATCACGCACTGCGGCCGGGCTTGTCGGTTGAGCCAAAGGTGAGCGTGAAGTAAACACGCCCGAGCCAAACATCGCCAGCTCTTCGAGAACGTCGGAGGGCTGGTTTTGTTTTGGACGCGAAGCGTTAGAGTGAATGGGACGATGAAAGACGCAATCCAGGTATCGAAAGAGAACTATCTCAAGGCCATTCTTGAGGGTGAGGCAGAGGGGCATCAGGTGATTCCGGCGATGCTCGCGCACTGGCTGGAGGTCTCGGCTCCGGCAGTGACCATGGCATTGAAGCGGCTCAGGCGCGACGGGTATGTCGAGATGAGTGACGATGGGATCGTCCGGCTGACGCAGACGGGCCGTGAGACCGCGTACCGGACGGCGCTGCGCCACCATCTGATCGAGCGAATGCTCAAGGAAGTCTTCGGGATGGAGTGGTATGAGATTCACGATGAGGCCGAGCGTCTGGAACATGCGGTGTCGCCGGCGTTTGAGGCGAAGTTGAAAGAAAGGTTGGGCGAAGGCGGAGCCTGCCCGCATGGAAACGCGGTCCTCCCGGAGCGCCCAGCCGAACGAAAGAAACGCGGTGAGGTGCCGCTTTCGGAGGCCAAAGCGGGGGAGCGTTACCGGGTGACCAGCCTTCAGGAGCGAGACTCCCAACTGCTGCTTTTCCTGCATCGTATGGGCGTCGGACCGGACCAGACCTTGAAAGTGCTGAGCCAGAACTACGATCAGACCGTATCCATCGAATTGCCGGGAGGGAACTCGATCCTGGGCAGACCCGCTGCGGAAGCGGTATGGTTGCGGCCGGACGCAACTTAGGTAATGTGCAATAAATTTACATATTAACCTAGGTTAATATATGCAATACTACGACTGAAAGCAGTCGGCTGTCCCCTTGCCGCGCATGGCTACCGAAATCACAAAACCGGGCAGGCTCAACGAGCCGTCGTTACCTGAAGTCCATGCGAGCGTGCGGATTTCGCAATCGAGCATGTACTGGAAGCGGCTGCTGGGATTTATTGGACCCGGGTTCCTGGTTTCCGTGGGGTATATGGATCCCGGAAACTGGGCGACCGATATCGCAGGGGGCTCGCGCTTTGGGTACACGCTGCTGTTTGTCGTCGGGTTGTCTAACCTGATGGCTATCCTGCTGCAAAGCCTGGCTCTCAAACTTGGGGTGGCAACGGAACGTGATCTCGCCCAGATGTGCCACGAAAGCTTTGGCAAGCGGGCGAGCTTCTTCCTGTGGCTTGGCGCAGAGATTGCGATAGCCGCGTGCGACCTGGCGGAGGTGATTGGGTCGGCGATCGCGCTGCAACTCCTGTTTCACATTCCGCTCTTTTATGGCGTGCTGATTACGGGAGTTGATGTTCTGGTCATCCTGCTGCTGCAGCGATGGGGATTCAGGTACGTGGAAGCGCTGGTAATTGTGCTGATCGGGACGATTCTGGCGATGTTCAGCGTGCAGGTATTTCTTTCGCGGCCCGAGCATTTCGCGGCGCTCAAGGGCCTGCTGATTCCCTCTCCCCAGATCGTCACAAATCCGGCGATGTTATACATCGCGATCGGCATCCTCGGCGCGACGGTGATGCCGCACAATCTTTATCTGCATTCCTCGATTGTGCAGAGCCGGAAATACAAGCGCACGCCAGATGGGAAGCGCGAGGCAATTCAAATGGCCAACGTTGATTCGGCCATTGCACTGACGCTGGCACTCTTTGTGAATGCCGGAATCCTGATTGTGGCGGCGGCGGTCTTTCACAGGTCCGGTCACTTTGAGGTGGCTGCGATCGAGGATGCCTATAAGCTTCTGAGCCCGCTGGTTGGCGCGGGGTTCGCGAGCACGCTTTTTGCAGTTGCGCTTCTTGCTTCAGGTCAAAACTCTTCGATCACTGGCACGCTGGCCGGGCAGATCGTGATGGAGGGGTTTGTTCACCTGAAGGTACCCCAATGGCTACGGCGCATGATCACGCGCGGACTGGCTATTGTGCCTACCATTATCGTGGTGTGGTTCAACGGCGAACGCGGGACGGAGAAGCTACTGATCCTGAGCCAGGTGATTCTTTCACTTCAGTTAAGTTTTGCGGTAATTCCGCTGGTGATGTTCACCAGTGATCGCGCGAAGATGGGCGAGTTTGTGAACGCGCGGTGGCTGAAGACGCTTGCATGGAGTGCGGCGGTTTTGATTGCCGGTGCAAATGCGTGGTTTCTTGTTTTGATGATGCAGGGGAGAACATAAATCTGTCGCAGCTGAAGCACTGAGAAGGCGGATAGCGTACTCTGTGCCGGACAAATCGAGGGCAACCATGCGCAAGACACTGGAAGTTCTGGGAATACTAGTTCTCGGTTATTTGTGCTGGATCACCTACTGGGCTTTGAATGGTCCTGATCGGCTGCCGGACCGCATGCCGACGCACTTCGACATTTCAGGACAACCGAATGCGTGGGGTTCACCTGGAACTCTTTGGATACTTCCGGTCGTCGGGGCAGGTCTCTACCTGCTGATGACGGTGCTGGCGAGCATTCAGTTTCGAAGTTTCAATCTTCCAGTCCGGGTGACGCAGACGAATCTGCCTTTCATCCAGGGGAAGACGAGTGAGATGGTGGCCTGGATCAAGACGGAGATGCTTTGCCTTTTCGTCTACATCCAGAGCGCAATCATTCAAGGGGCGCGGTCCGGTCAGTTTCGATTGTCGCCGGCGATCGTTCCAGTTTTCATGGGAGTTATCTTCGCGACAGCCGGGGTATATCTTGTAGCGATTGTTCGGGGCGCACGGTTGCGCGCGGACGCGGGCGAAGCAGATTGTTTTGTACCGAAGCGATGAGGGCGCGAGAGTGCAGTTTGTTCTGACGCAGCCTGCGCTTCGCCGATCCTAGAAGAGCCAGACGCTCGCAACGAGCGTGACCATCGCAACCACAGTGACGACCTGGTAGACCAGGTCCTCCTTGCGAAACGGTCTTGTAGAGACTGCAGAGGAGGAGGAAGCCATCGCCTGATGCCTTTCTAAAACTCGCGGCAGATTCGCCGCAGGGCCCATGAGCACGTTAGGTCTATTTAGATTCACTTTGATCGGTTTGTGAATCAACCAAAAGTGCTAAGGGTCAAGTTACGGGAGTACTACGTAAGGCACAGGACGGTTGTTCCGCCAGAGCGGAATTGGTTTTTCCGAGAACGCGAGGCGTTCGCTGCGGGTCAAGCTTCCGCAGTTGTGGGGTCGATGATGGAAGTGACCCTCGCGACGGAGTTTGCTGGGAACCCGCCTTGTTTCGCATGCTCTCGAATAATCTCTTCATTGGGAGCGTTGTAGATGCAATAGATCTTGTCGCCAGTGACGTAGCTGTGGACCCACTGAATTTCAGGCCCGAGTTTACGGAGTACTCCACAAGACGTCTGAGAGATGGATTGGAGTTCGGCTGGCGAGAGTTTTCCGGCACCAGGAACTTCGCGTTCGATCACATATTTGGGCATGGCTCCTCCGAAAGGATGTCTGAATGTGACCGGACGAACGACGGTATGCGAAGCGTCCGGTCGCGCAAGTGTATCCGGTTCGGTGGTCGCTGGGGAATCCTTTGTTTTCAAACAACATGTCTCGATCAGGTGTAAAATCCGCTCGTGAGTACTGGACCGCAATTCGTTTCTCCCGCTGAGCCGCGCGAGCGGAATTGGATTCCGCTGATGGTTGCAGCGGGCGTGATTATCGTTGCCGCTGTCGTTGTTGTTTTGGTGTTGCAGCGGGGCAAGGGCGCGTCGACTGTGACCCCGATTTCAGCGCAGCCGGATCCGTATTCAGCGAGCTTGCCCATTAGCGACGTGAAGATGAGCGAGAGTGCCAATCTCGCCGGCGGAAAAGTCACCTATATCGACGGCCATATTACGAATAATGGGAATAAGACCGTGACCGGAATTTCGATGCAGATTCTGTTTCGGAATGCTGCGAACGAAGTGGCTCAGAACGAGACGCAGGCGGTGAAGTGGATCAGGACCCGCGACCCGTATGTAGATCTGGAGCCGGCTTCAGCGGCGCCGCTCAAGCCGGGAGAAGGCAGGGATTTCCGGCTCATTCTGGATGCGGTGACCGAAGGCTGGAACGGCGTTTACCCGGAGCTGCGCATGATTCGAGTAGAAGCTAAGTAGCGTGGCTGTTCGATTTACCGGGTAAGAGTTACCGCTCGAGGTAAAAATTACTTTCAACCTCCGACCTGAGTAGAAGATTGTGAACCCGTAGATCAGGGACGGGCTCCACGTAACTAGCTCATAAACAGCAATTTGATTGTTTCTCCACAGCGCCAATAGCCTTTGGCATGCTCCATGCACTAAGGGTTAGCGAGCGGCACAGCCCGCTTGCCCGCAAACGAACGCGGCATCCGCAATATCAGGGGTTAGACAAAAATGAAGAACGACCTTAAAGCACGAATTATGGTTCCAAGCCAGGTAGCCGTTCTTGCACTGGCTTCGGCTATCGCGATGCCCGCGATGGCTCAGCAGACGCAGCAGCCTGATGCGAATACCCAGAATGCTCCGGCGGCCGCGCAGCAGACACCTACCTCCACTCCTCCCGCGACCGCAACGCAGCCGATCCAGGAGCAGAAAGAGGGATTCTGGGGCCGCGTTAATCCGATGGCGCGCAAGAAGTGGGTGAAGAAGAGGCTCGATCCTATCAATGATCGCCTGACCGAACTCGATCAGGTGAACTCAAAGAACGCATCGGACATCAAGGACGTGGACGCTCGCGCAACGGCCGGCATCAAGAAGGCGCAGGACTCTGCCGACGCAGCGAATCAAGCAGCAACCCAAGCCGGTGATCAGGCGAAGAAGGCCAACGATACCGCGGTTGCCGCATCCGGTCACGTTGACACTCTGAACACCACGGTGAGCGGTCTTGATACGTACAAGCCGATCAGCGACGTTCAGGTTCCGTTCAAAGGCGGCAGCCCTGTGCTGTCGAAGGATGCAAAGGCAAAGCTCGATGACATGGCGAAGAGCCTCGAAGGTCATCAGGGCTTCATCATCGAAATTGAAGCGCGTTCGCCTGCAGCAGGGGCAGCAGGTATCGCCAGTTCGCAACGTGAGGCAGAGGCTGTGAAGCGCTACCTCGTAACCGAGCATGACATTCCCGTCTACCGTATGCACGCAGTCGCACTGGGCAATGCCCACATTGAGGACTCCACTCAGATGGCGAGCAATGCTTCCGCAGATCAGACCGCAGCGAAGCCGGCTTCACACCGTCGTGAGCGAGTTCCCAGCGAAGTGCATATCAAGTTGATGGAAAACAGTTTGGCGGCCCAGGGCACCACATCCCCCCATGGTATGGCGTCCTCGACCGGCACGGAGCAGCACCAGTAAAGGTGTTGCGTAGCCACCCCCCTGAGGCTCCCTTCCGCGCCGACGGCTACCCCGCCGTAGGCCGCCAATAGAGCTCTCGCAACACGAGAGAACCAAGGCAACTTGGCCCCCG
>Ga0207654_10000113_pt1 | contig 52286 bp, 77 predicted proteins | sample KBSC64metaG_FD_184355 | JGI IMG/M metagenome (GOLD analysis project Ga0207654, IMG submission 184355) | Corn rhizosphere microbial communities from Kellogg Biological Station, Michigan, USA - KBS C6-4 metaG (SPAdes) (version 2) | ecosystem: Host-associated > Plants > Roots > Rhizosphere > Soil...
CCGTGTTCTTCTTCACTAACCGAGAGTCCCGCCGAAGCCGCGGCCCGATACCCGTCCTCTCGCGCCAGCCACGCCGGGGCAACGAAGCCAATCGGTGTCAAGCCAACGCGCGTGAGCAACGTCACTCCCCGATCGATCCGCGCTTGTGCGTCCGCGAGTCCGAGTGTGAGAAATTCCCCTTCGCGCGCCGTGCGTCCGGCTGCGCGCAAGGAATCGCGCCACCCGCGCTGGCTTCCGGCTTCATCGTGCCGCTCGCCATGCAGGAAAATCTCCGCCCCTTCCGCTTCGCAGTCGCGAATCCACCGCACGAACTTCTCACTCTTCTCGAGTGGCCAGCGTCCATGCCAGTTCGGAACGACGAAGAGCGCCGGCGTCACGCCTTGCGCCGCGCAGAGGCGCCAGAGATGCCGGCATTCGGTATCGAGCGCCGGTGTCACATCATGGATCGCGATGACGAGCTTCATAGGATGTTATGCCGATTTGACGACGTCGGCGTACACGTCAAAAATGCGGTCGAAGACGACATCCCATGCATGCTCGCGTTCCGCATACGCTCTCCCTCGTGCTCCAAGCGTGGCGAGATCGCGTTGCAGGAGTTGCACCGCAACTTCGGCGAGCGATCGGGCGTCGCCGCTGAGAAATGTGGCCCCCGCGCCGGAACGCTCCACTTGCTCGGCGACGCCACCGCGCGACGCGGTCACGAGTGGCGTGCCGCACGCCAACGCTTCCAACGCCGACAATCCGAACGTTTCCACCGAACTTGGCGCAACATATAAATCGGCGGCCGCGAACAAGTCGGCGAGCGTGGATCGATCATGTTGATACGGAAGAAAGACGATCCGCTTTCCCAAGGCTTGGTGCTGCAACGCCGCGCGGAGCGGACCATCGCCCGCGAGGACGAGTGTCGCGTCGGTCCGGCGTCCAATCTCTGCCCATGCTTCGACGACGACGTCCAATTCTTTGTCCGCGGCGAATCGTCCGACGAATAACGCGACCGATGCGTCGGGAAGTCCGAGACGCCGGCGAACGTCGTTTCGCTTGGCGCGGCGATCCGGATGAAAGTGCGCGAGATCGACGCCGAGTGGGACGCGCACTGTTCGATCGACGCCCACCGTCGCGAGCTCTCGCGCCGAGAAGTCCGAAGCGACGATCGTGGTATGAAAGATTTTATCCAGCTGCCGAACGTACCACCACGCCGCGGCCGCTGCCGTCCGCCGCGCCGCAGTGGAGCGATCGGGCCACGGGGCGAGCATGCGTGGAAAGTTGCTGTGATAGAAATTGACGAGTGGTACGCCGATGTGGCGCGCGGCGGAGCGCGCGAGCCATGGAACCAGGAACGGACTCCCGACCTCGATCAGGTCGGGACGCTCGTGTCGCACGATGCGTGGAAACGAGCGCGTTGCGAGCAGAAACCGATAGGGCTGCTGTGTCGGAATGCGCGGGCCGGTGAGCCGGTACGTCCGCGTTCCGTCAGCGTCGACCACGCCATCCTCTGCTCCCGGAATGACGAGGACGTGCCGAAAGTGTGTTCGGCGCGCGACATACGCCTGCTTGTGCAGGAGATATGTCCGGACGCCACCACTCGTCTCGCCGAACCATTTGGTGACGTCCATCACCGACAGCGAGGCGTGTGGACGAAGTGGTGGTGGGAGAGGGCGGCGTGCCAGTGAAACGGGGATGGTCGGCTGCAACGCGCTTGTCACGCGAGGTTCACTGGGTTGTCACTCGAGTGGCGCCGCTAAGCCGCAAAGACCGCCGCTCCGGTGACGATCGCGATCAATTGTCCGATCACCACGTCGCCTGGATAGTGAACGCCTAAACATACCCGCGACACGCCAACGATCGCCGCGACGCCAAGGAGCAGCACCGCAAGTGAAGGAAACGCCATCGCGTATGCGAGCGCGACCGACATCGCCGCCGCGGCGTGTCCGGATGGAAACGAGAATTTGTCCGGCTCGTCGATCCACGTGTGCGACATGACGCCAAGCGACGGGCGTGGGCGTCCGACGGATCGTTTCACGAGTTGGACGACGAGGTGTGACATCACCAAAATCCACAGCGCGTGGATGGCCGCAGTCCGGTACGTTCCGCCGAGGGCGATAGGGATGGTGCTCAGCGTGATGGTTGCCGTTGCGCCACCAAGGTGCGTCATCCCCCGCCAAAAATGGCGGAGTCGCGGAGTCGCCTGGTCGGTGACGACCCACCGCGTGAAGAGGGCGCGGTCGCGGGCGTCGAGGTAGAGGAAGAGGGACGCGCTAGGCACACCGGAACAGTAGAGAACATCCGTCGCGGGCCGATCTCGCTCTGGCAACGGGCGTGTAACGGGTGTTCGAAAAGTCAGTGATCGGGGTGTTTTGAGGGAATATTTGTGATCTCTCGGGGGAGAGGGAGGTGTTCGGCGCCCAGTTCCGCTGCGGTGGACAAGTGATTATCTTGGTAGGCTCGGGGAGAGAAGATGCTCCTTGTTTGCCCTGGTGGTGAAATTGGTAGACACGCCATCTTGAGGGGGTGGTGCCGAAAGGCATCGCGGTTCGAGTCCGCGCCAGGGCACTGATGTGATGGTTGGAAGGAATGGCGAGAGAGAAATCCGGCTCTCGCTTTTTTGTGCCACAGTAGCTCAGGGGTAGAGCACTCGATTCGTAATCGAGCGGTCGTGGGTTCAATTCCCACCTGTGGCTCTCAAGGACGATTGTCATAAGTCGTTGTGGCTACAGTGTTTGCGGCGTCCGGTGATTCGGACGCCGTTGGTGTTTCTGGACCCGATTGCGGTTCTGTGACTGTTGTCGAGAATTGATTGCCCGCTGCTTCGCCGCCCATGATCGAATGGGCGGCGATGGTCTGCATCCGCGCGTCGCGCTCCTTCACGTACTTCTTCGCTTGGCGTAAGTCAGTATCGCCAATCCAGAACATCGCGTCCGCGACGTTGCCGGACGCCTCCAGGGCGTTCCCCGCGGCCATGCGTCGGAGTCCGTGCGCCGCGCGCCGTGGTTGCGGGGTGATCCCCGCGGCACGCTCGGCGAGTTTGAGCATGCGCCAGTACGCTTGAATGCCGTACGTCGGATCGCCCTTCGCGAGCTTCGACGCCGTCGGCGTGTAGAACACCCAGCCGGAGTGCGCGGGATCCCGGCGGGACCACCCGAGCGCGACGTAGAGTGCCTCCGTCGCCATGCGCGTGAGTGGTTGCGTGCGGTCGTGCCCCATCTTGTCCCATGTCGGCGCCCAACGAATGGTCCCTGCGTCGAAGTCGACGTCGTCCCAGCGAAGGTGCAGCACCGCATTGATCCGCGCGCCCTGCGTGCCGCACAACACGGTCGCGACGTATGCCCGCCACTCGCGCCCGTTCTTCGGATCGAGCTGTGCGACGAGCTTCGGGAAGTCGTCCGGCTGATACTCCGCCGGTGCCGTCGTGCGATCTTCTTTCGCCACCCGGAAGCGATACAACGCGACACGATTGCGCGCGAGGAGTTCGCGGCGCTGGGCCCAAGCATAGACCTGCTTGACGACCTTGATATGCTCGCCCGTTTGCGCGACCGATCGACCGAGCTTGGTGCGCATCGCGCGATACTGGTCAATCATCTCGAGCGTGGTGTGTTCCGCGAGGAAATGCCGACCGACGAAGCGCTCCCAATCGGCCCAGCGATCCGTGTAGTTCCGGATGGTCTTGGGGCGCAGATGCGGGAACTCCGCCATGCTGTACGCCTCCCACATCTCGCGGAGGGTCGTCGCACGGGCCGTCGCGACAGGCTGGGGCTGATCACGCGACGTGGCAAACGCTTTCGCCCACGCCTTGGCGCCCGCTTTGGCATCCGCGGTGTTCGGCCAAGACTTCGTCATGAGCCGACCACGCTCGCGCCACTGCGCGCGCACCAAAAGTCCGCCGCGTTCGATGAACACGCGCACCGTCGCCCCTTTGGCGCCGTAGGTCGCGAGCGTTTTCCGGCTCGACGTCATCCGATCCGCCGCGCGGCTTCGCCCGCCAAGCGACCCGCCTCGGCTTCCGCCGACACATGGACGCGTTGCGGCACGATGAGCTGTCGGTATTCGCGGTGGCGGCCATTCATCCGCGCGTGGCCTTGACTGCACCATTCCGCGAAGTGACTGCGGAGCCAGGTGCGCGATTTCCCCGAGCGCATTTGCGCGGCGCCTTCGCTCAGCCAGAGGATGTAATCTTCAGCGGAAGCGCGCACACGGCCCACGACGCGCTCAATCAGGTCCGCGTCGTGCGTGTGCTTGTTATGGCGCAGCACCGCCGCCTGGCCGAGCTCGTCCGCCAGCACGTCCTCCAGCGTTTCCATCACCCCCGCGCTCCCGCACCGCGACGCCCACGGCATCGCGGTGCATGTTCTGCACCCTGACCGTCGCGCGCGTCCGTCGGATGCGACAGTTGGAGCCCACGCGCATCGACCGTCAGTCGCGTGCCGCGCGTGGCGTGAACGTGGTAGATCCCAGCCCCACATGACGCGCACACCTCGTTGGGCGTGCCGGCCGGGATGGTAATGATCGCGACGCTGTGCATGTTAGCCGTGCCGGAGCGCATCGTGTTGCACGTTCGATCGGGTGTCACCCAGCGCAAGTTCGTCATCGCTCGCGCGATCACTGCTCACATCGGCGGCCGTATCGTCGCCGAGCACTGTATCGTCGTCCGGATCGGACATCTGCATGTCCATGTGCCCGAGGGACGTTGGGTCATCGTCGCCATAGGATGCCGACGCGATCACCGACGGTTTCGGCGCCTTCGCGGCTTCCTGCTCCGCTTCTGCGATGTATTGGGTGTGCAACTCCGTTATATGCTCTAACGGCGGGAATGCGAGGCGCAGCGCATCGTATTTCGCCCGCTTTTTCGCCAGCTCCCGCGGATGGGTCTTCGCTACGGGGTTACGATCCCCACTTCCGACGAACCCCCAGCCGACGAATGGGCGGGTAGCCCCCTTCTTGTAGACGCGACAGATCCAGAGCATGTCTCCCGTCTCGCACCCGTACCGCTCGCGATCCATGGACGATGCGGGGGCGATGTCGATGCCATTGAGAAGCCCTGTTTCGTGCGCCAGGCGGATACGACCGTCGATCGTGATGTATGGCTTGCCCTGGTAGAGAATGAGTTCGCCGAGTTCTGCGCGGACGCCGATGTGATTTCCGAGCGTCGCCAGAAAGACGGCGCGCTGTTCCAGGTTCAACTTGTCCACCGCCTTTGAGTCCCACATCGACGCGAACTTGGTGACGTTCGACGCCTTTGTGAGATCCGCAAAGCCGTCGCGCGTGGCGACCGCGGTCCCGACAGATCCATCTGGTTGTTGACTCGTGCCCATCTTATGCTCCTACGGCGTTGGCCGTCGTCTTCGTTTCGGTCGATGTGGACGTCGCGCCGAGCAATTCATGCAAGCGCGGCATCCTCGCGTCTTCAAACTCATGGCACGCATCGAGTGCCGCGGCCACAAGAATTTTCGTGTCGTGCAGGAGACGTTGCAGCACGACCGGATCCTTCCGGACTGCCAGCGCATCGAGCGTGACGTCAGCCCGTTGCGCCTTTTGTTTCAAGTAGCGCATTGCGGCGGGGACCGCATCGCTATCAATCGGCCTGACCTGACGCGTGCGCACCGCATCGCGGCGCGCGGCGTTCACGCCACCCCCGACGACGGCGCGGATGACGCGACCTCGTCGATCACGGAGTCTTCGTCCGCGGTCCACGCACCAGACGCGAGATCGAGCACGCCAAGCAACGGGCAATGCACTGGCAGCCAGCCGCGACCGAATCGCATGACGCGTGGCGCGATGGCCGTGCGCGACAGACGACGGGTGTAGAGTGCCGACGTCCGGACATTCTCGTACAACGCCAGTCGGCCCGTGTTGCCATAGTACCGCTGTAACAGTGTGATGGTGGCGGGCGTCGGCTCCCACGTCTCGGGGACATGGTCGACGCCTTCGATGAGCGTGACAGCAAAGAGTCGGGGCTTGGGCCCGCGAGGGTGACGCGATTTCACGATTGGACTTCCTCAACGCCGCGGGTTATACTCCGACCATCGGGTGCGGCACTGTCCCGGTGATTGGTACGACTCACCTCCACGAGCCCGCGTGCATCTGCCAGGATTGCGCGGGCTTCGTGTTTAGATGAACCAGGGGGCCTGCGCATCGCCCCCGTCGCCATCGGCCGCGGGCACCGCAGGGTGCGCTGGTGACTTGGCCACCTCCTGCTGCACATCACAGTCTTCCCACTGCTCGTCGCAGATGCGTCCGAACCACCGCGCGAAGCCGAGAATCGCGATGACGGCGAGTGCGATGCCCACTGAGATCAAGAGGGCCGCGAGAATGTTCGGGTTCCAGCTTGCCGGGGTCATGCGGCCTCCTGCTGATTGCGCCGCAACAGTTCGATCGCCGCTTGCTCCTGCATCTGTGTCAACACCGGAATCAGCGCGGACGTCGTGTCGACAATGTCGGCCAACACAGGGCCGCTCTGGTCACCGCCTTGATACGCGAGCTGCAGCGTGTTGAGATGTCCTTCCAGCGGGGTCTCGAGACGGTTCAGTTCGCGCATGTCTGCGGCGGGCGCTGGGTCGAGTCCTGCAATTAAGAGCGCCGCAACCCGACGCACGCGACCATTTGACCGCAGCAACGTGACGACCGAATCGGCGCACCGATTGATGCCGTCCCGAGCGTTCTTGCGAAGCTTGGCGACGGTCCGATCGACCGTCCCCGGCGCTTCGCGCTCCCCACGCGCGGTCAATTCGCGCCGAAGATCGCCCGCTAGCGCGTCGTCGCATCGCTGGGCTTGGCGGGGCGCTGCGGGCTGAGACGAGATTGCGCGCATGTTACGCGACCTCTTGCAGCGACGGACGTTCCACCGAGGCCGGGGGCGGGAACGCCTCGTCGACCGGGACGCCGATTTTCCGAGCGATGCGGACCCGAATACGCCGGACTTTCTTTGGGTCGTCGTGGAACGTCTTGTCGTTCATGACCCTGGAGACCAAGGATTCCGCCACGCCTTCTTCGTGGGCGATCTCCTTCTGGGCGCCGTAGGGTAGTCTCTCCTTACGTTCGAAACGTGACAGTGGCATATTCACCCTAGAAGAATTCTTTAAGTCTTACTGCGCTAACGATACGTTAGAAATCCTAACGTGTCAAGGGGCAGATTTAACTATTCGTCATTTTCACGTTCCACAATGGCAGGTCAGCCATTCCATACGCGCTTTCTTGTCGCGTGGCAGGCGTTCGAGCGCCTAGCGGGGCACCGCGTAGATTCCCAGGAGTTTGCGAGCGCCCTCGGTGTCAGCCGTCCCAGCGTTAGCGTGTGGCAGAAGGCGAGCGAGCCACCCCCGCATGATCGGATACTGGTCATTGCCCGTGCGTGCGGCGTCGATCCTGGCTGGCTCGCCTACGGGGACGACTCTCAGGCGCCGATGGCGAAGGTGTGGGATGCGCCCAATGCGATGGAACAGCAGGCGTCAACGGGGGAAGTGCGCCCAACCCCCAAGGTGAGCGAAGAGGAATTCAACGAGGCGCGACGCAACCTGCTCACCTCAATTGGGAAGGCCGGCCGCGCGGCCGACGAGGCGGATGCCGCCGCAGCCGCCGAGCGCGCGAAGCGGAAGCGCGCTTAGGGATCCCAGTACTCCAACATGGCGGCAAGGTCACGCCGCCACCCGTCATTGGCAAGCGCGCGCGCGAGCGCCATCTGGAACACCAAAATCCCATGGCGATTTACCATGAGGAAACGCACCGCGTTGCCGGGGGCGGGTCGTTCGTGGACGCCGCGCGGCAGATCGATCGGATCGCCACACTCATGGCGTGATGGGACGCTATCCACAGGAAGCGTCGCGCGGGGATGTGCGCCGCCAGGAATGAGTCGAAGGACGGGGGCTGGGGTTGACGCCTCAGTGTGCCCGCCGCGCTGATCCACCAAATTCAGTCGCGGGGGATGCTCCGCTGGCGCTGACGTGGCTGTGTTGCGTGAGACCATGACGAGAGGAGCTCGTGAAAGGTAGGCGCTAGAGGGTGACGCGACAGGGTTTCAGCCAGCCAGCAAACAGACGTTATGACGTAAACATCCAGTGCGCAAGGGAGTCACCTGTATCGAAGTTCGATACAGCACTAGTGCGGAGGCAGACTATGGCACCTCGAACGGAGTGCCGTTGTGTCCTCAGTCCACACCCCTGCGTATCAATATTTCCTCTCCCGACTCGTGCGCGCCCGCCAGAAAGCGGGACTGACGATGCGCGAGGCTGCGGCGCTCTACGGGCGCAGCCATTCGTTTATCCAACAGTCGGAGTCGGGCCAGCGCCGGGTCGATGTCATTGAGCTCCAGCGATTTGCGAAAATCTACCGGCGCTCCTTTCAATATTTCCTTCCCCCTTCTGACGCCGCAGCAGGGGCCCAGTTTAGTCCGTTACAACGGCGTCGAACGTCAAAATGAGACAGTTGCCACGAATTTGAGACAGTGCTAGGCGGTGCCGGAAAATGCGGCCTAGCGATCGACTTCTGTTGCTGCCAGGTTACACGGATCAGATCAACCCTGCATCCCGTGAAAGATGGCGCTCGAATCGTGTCGAGAGTGCGGACGTGACGTAAGTACCGAGGCAATGACATGTCCGCATTGCGGGATCGCAACCCCAACCGCCGTCGTGCCTGCATCAACGACCTGGCAGGGCTTTGTCGTCCTCGTGGTTGTCTGTGTTATGGGCATGATGGCCGTGCGAAGTTGCCCAAGGGACGCCGCCCCAAACGAATCTGCCGCAGTAGCAACGCGCTCGACGCACGACGCCCGGGTCAGCGCTGTCCGATGGGCGGCGCAGGACGCTGTCAAGCGCCTACTCCGCGACCCCGAGAGTGCCACGTTCGAGGAGCTCGCTGTCGTGTCACACGGGGATACGATGCTAGCGTGCGGCTATGTAAATGCCAAAAACGGCTTCGGTGGATACGTGGGCCGCCAAGCGTTTGTGGGAAGTACGGGCACCGCCATACTGAGCAGCCAAATGGCCCATGGCGAGTTTCGAAAGTTGTGGCAACGCGCATGCGTCGGAGGTCGGAGTGAATAGTCAGCGAGCCATGACGCGAATGATTTGGGGTGCGTTGGCGATATTTACACTGGTCGACGCGATGGGATTATGGGAAACGCGACTCCGCATTGAGCAGTCGGGTTTGCTCACCTATATCGGGAGCTTCTCGGTGCTGGCGGCAATTGTCTTGTTTTACCAGACGACGCAGCGGAGCGTACGAATCATGCGGTGCGCGCATTCGGTATTGCAACTCGAGGTGCTTGCGTGTCTCATCCTGATTGCGACATATGTCGCGGCGGCGGCGAGGTATCCGCTGCGTGATTCTTGGTTTCTCCAAGCTGACAGTGCCGTCGGATTTGATCTGGCGGTATGGACTACATGGGTCAACGCCCACCTGGCAGTGCACGTGATTTTATGGGCGATCTACAATGCGCTGTTTCCCGTGACGCTCATGGCATGTATGTACTTGGCGCTGTCCGAATCTGCTGACGAGTTTATCGCGACGGTGTTTGTCACGTCCATCATCCTCGTGGCGATTGCGCTCATGGTGCCCGCCGTTGGAAGGCGGAATGGTGCACCGCATGTCGGCCAATTTCTCGCTCTGCGCGAGGGGACGCTCCGAACCGTGCTGCTGAGCGATTCCCGGGGCCTCATCATGTTCCCGAGTTTTCATGCCGCTCTGGCCATCCTCGTCCCGATCAGTATCCGGAAGGGTCGCCGTTGGCTGTTTTTGGCCGGCGCCACATTCGCCGCGCTCACCATGGTGAGCGCCCTCAGCGAAGGGGGGCATTATCTGGTTGACGTCGCCGCAGGGGCGGCAGTGGCGTGTGCCAGCGCCACTGCCATCTCTTGGGCGGTGGCGCCTACTGCACGCCGAAGGGATTCAGGGAGCGCGTACCGTCGACCACGTCCCACTGGCCAATCCACAGTGCCTGAGTACGCGCAACCGTTTGATTGATATTCATGCCGAGCAAGATGCGATTGACGGGTGGCACGGTGCCGACCGTCATCGCGCCGGTGATGTCACCTGCAGCGTCGGTGTTGAACCATCGGGAGCGACCCGTGTCGAAGATGAAAGCGGTGGCAGAGTCGACGTCGACGTTCCTGGGGTCGACGAAGCCCCGACACTCCACGCCACAATATCCCAAAAATATTCTGACTGGTCCTGGGACGGCGAGTTAAACGTTGTGGGAAACTGAAATCGCTGAAATGCTTCTGGGCCGATCGGAGCGTGCGTGTTCTCGATCACCTTGACGCCGTTGATCCAGAGACGAACGATCCCGTCCGTGGCCGTCGCCGACGAAGCGGCTTGCAGCTCGATCGTTTGGCTGATCACTTCGCCCATGTGCGCTTGCGGATCGAAGGCGACCCCAGACAACGGATTGTAGACGAGGTTGAGCGCGTCAGAGGTAATTTTTGGATGCGCTGGCGCTGGGCCGGCCCAGAGGTATTCGAGTCGGCCTTGGCTTCCCATTCCCGGTACGTCTCGGAGCGCCATGAACTCTTTGCGCGCCCCATTCCCCGCCGTGCCACACTTCGGGTTGGTGATTTGAAATGAATTCACGGCGCCAACACCGCCGCCCGTTGCCGATCGACCGAGTCGTTGCTTCCACGAGACGATCAGATGTTTCGGATACGGTTGTGCAAAATAGGTAATTAGCGTGGCCGCCTGATCGGCACAGGTCCCATTCCATGCCTTCCAGTCGATGCGTAAGGCGCGCGTCCCGGCCCCGTCGACGTTTGACGTAAATGCGTACAGGCCGGAAATTTCATACATCGCTTTCGTGCCCATCGGTACGGCACCAAGGCGCGCAGCCGGCCATGCACTTCCAAGCTGCGTCGCCTGCTGCATCGCCTGGCGCGTGTCGAGGAGCAGCGCGTCTCCCGTGACGGGAACTGGGTTGCCAGCGGTCGGGGCTGGTGCCGGAGTCGGTATAGGTGTGGGCGTTGGCGTTGGTGTTGGTGTTGGCAACGGTGCCAACGCCTTCCGAATCGCTGCGGTCGCGGAATCGATGACGCCAAGCTCCTGGCGGATCGTCGCCGTATCGGCATTTTGTGCCATAGCCCTGGAAGGATCCGCCATGATCGCGAGCAACGAGCACAGCAGTAGAAGAGTGACAGGTTTTTGCATGAGTAGTATGGAGGAGGTATTGAGAGGATGGGTTTCTGTGGTTCGTTACTTACCGAAGATCCGTCGGAGCCAAGCTGGCGGATGCCCGAAGGCTGCTGCCACAGAGCCGATCGCGGTCATGGCCGCAGGGACAGCGACTTGGAGCACGGGCGCCGCATTTTGCACGGCGCTGACGAGCGGGACGGCTTTGGGGTACAGGGCCGCAACAACGCCGAGGATGGCCAGTACCGCGCCCGCTGTTGAGGTTTTGCCACCGTTCGCGCTGGTGCCGTCTGGGTTGATATTCGGTGCCGTCATTGTGAAATCTCCTCAAGCAAAGTGGATGGCGACGCACCGAGCATCGGCGGCCGCGGGTAATGCACGAAGGTGATCTTCCCCTTCGTGACACTGAGATCATGTTCTGCAACGCGGTCACCATTCGAGGAACGTCCATCGGCCGAGGTGTTCCCGGCGATGCCAGTAATGAGCATGGGGCCTTTGATGGCGGTGACAAATCCCGTGTGATGTGCGTCGGCGGGTGAGTTCAGCAAGAGAAAGACGTCACCAACCTGCGGCGCCTCCGTCAGCCACCCATTGGCGCGCGCGACTTCGAGCATCACATCGCAGCTCGCCGTTTTCGGCAACATCACATTCGACGCGCCTCCCGATGCCACGCCCAAAACGTAGGAGACATAACTGGCGCACCATGAATCGCCGGGATGTGTGCCGGTATATTGCTGAAACAGCTGCACCCACAATCCTTTATTGGCCCCGCCGACTTCGCGCACAAAGAGAAATCGGCGCGCGATCCAGAAGACCATCTCCTCGAACGTGGAGAACGGTGCAATGCTGATCGGTGTCATTCGGGCTCCTCGGATTCATGGGCCAAGATGTCCCGCACTTGCTCGTTCACGCGATCTTGCCCACGACGGACGCCGGTGCGACGGTCTTCACGGCCTCGTTGCCGAAGCCGCTCCCGGACGACCGACTGTGCGATGTCATCCAAGTCGAGAATCACGGACACTTGGGCAAGCGCAGTTTCGTGCTTGCGCAATCGTTCGTCGTGCTCCCGGAGGCAATCGCGAATTTCGAGCGCCACATCCTTCGCGTCGTTCTGCGCCTGCAGCACGTCATTGCGCACATCGTTGACGGTTTGGGTCAGCGTTTTTACCGATGCGTTGAGGGTCGAGAAGAACACGACGCCCTTGCCGCAGAACACGACAAAAGCGCCGAGGGCGATCAGGCTCGCGACGATGAGCCCAGCCACCGCGATAGGGTCGAGGTGCACCATTAGGCGGTCCTCCAGCAATATTCGATGTCGGCCGCCGAATCGTTCGTGCTATCGACGGAATTGAGTAAGAGCGCGAGACTGTCGGGTTTCACACCATTGAGATAGAACAGACTGAACGTGGTGATAGGGTACCAAAGGACGCCATCGTCAGAGAACGATACCGTTGTCGTCGTGGAGCCATCGAACGCGAGTCGCAGCCATCCATCGCGCAATCCGTAATACGTGAGAAAGCTCGTGGTCATCGTAATGGCGGTGCTGCTTGATGCACTCTGAAACGCAGCGACTCCCTGCGTGCCGCTTGCCCCATTTCGTGCGATGACAACGCCAACCATATAATCGCTGGATGTATTGCTCGCATTCGGCGCCGATCCCCCCGCCTGACGAAACGCCAGCGCCGCATACACCCCCCCGGAGCCTGCGAAAAAACTGTTCAGCTTGATGCGCGCGTCGTACGTAAACGCGCCCGAGCTCGGAATCGCCCGCGTAATGCCCCGCCACTTGTCCGCATGATCGGACGCCGGACGATAGAGGCGTACGACGTCACCGCCGACGCTGACAGCCGCCCCGCCCGCGCCAAGGTTGAGCGTTGACCACGCCGCGCCGAGTGACGCGCCCGTGAAATCATCCGAGTCACTGGCGAAGCTGCCGCTATAGGCGGGCGGGGTACCAATGCCGAACCCGCCACCCGAGCCCGCGCCACCGGTCGGCGGATCGACCCAGTCCGTGTTGTAGTCCGTCCCGTCGATTTTGGCGAGCAGCTGGCCCGTCGTGCCCCCAGCCGGCACGCCGCCGCTCCCACCCGACGGTGACGCCCACGCGCCGTCGTCGCGCAAAAACTGCGTCCCGTCCGGCGTGCCCGTGATGGCGAGCTGTGCAATCGGGAGCGGAATGTCGAGGGAGACGTCGCCCGCGATCTGCACGTTGGCGTCGATCAGTTTCGATTTGGCGACACTCATAGCAATCCCCACGGGTCTGCGATCCCGTTGGCGTCGACGATGTGCAGTCGTGCAATGTTGATATAGTCCGTCGCCGTGAGATCCTGACTGCCGCCCGAGGAGCGTTGCCACCGCGGCGCCAGGACGTAGTTCTCAAACCCGGTCGCGCCATACGCGAGCGAGAGGGACGCCGTCGCGTCCTGTCCCGGCGTCCCGTCGAGCCACGTGCGCACCCGGATCTGCGTCGATGTTTCGAGCTCTAAGAGCGAGACGACGTCGTGGAAACCGCCGATCAATCCCGCGAGGGTCGTATCCGCCGACGCGCTCGCGGTGGGCGAGAACGCCGTCGACGCAATCCCTGGTGTATACAGGCGCGCGTCGCTGGTGCCATTGAACACGATGCCACCAACTGCGGAATTGGTGAGTCCGAAGGAGAGTCGTGAAAACAGCAAGTATCCATCCGTGACGGTCATCCCATTCCAGAACAGCGCGCTCAGCTTACAGCGCCACTTGACCCACACCCGGGGTGTGATAAACGCCGTCTTGAGGACGATGAACGTGAGGTTGTCCGTCCCGGTGATCTTGAGCGTGTCGTTGCCGCCATCCTGCACGGTGGTGTCGATCGTCAGGCTACTATAGCCGGACGACAGCGAGCCATCGGCCTCGCTCAGCGTGCCACCGCTCACGGCCGCCTGGAACGACGACGTCGTGAAGGTGCTCATGTCGATCAGCAATTCGTTGGGCGGATCGACACCGACCGCCAATGAGATGGGGGGTTTGATGTAACTCGCGGGATACGACGCCGTCCACGCGCCGCCATCGGCGGCTGCCAATGGAATGTCATCGGCGCCGTCGTAGTAGAGGCGCGCCAACCCGTCGTCCACGCCGGCGACCGCATGCCCCGTCGCGTAGCCGGCCATGCGATCATAGTGGTACCAGGGTTCTACCGCGAGGACGTCCCCAGCTTGTGCATCAAACGACGCACCCATCACCGTTTTGCGGCTGACGCGCGACTGGAGGTACGTGAGATTGATCCCATCGCCCGACGTATCGTGGGTGTCGTAAATCGTGGCGACGTTGGTCCAGGTTCCTGCGACGTTCCGAAGGAGATAGATCACCACTTTGGGAATGGCATAATCATGCGACGCGAATTTCTGCGCCACGGTGACCAGCTCCCAGAGCCCGGCCGCGACCGATTGGCCGGCCGTGAATGGCTCAGAGAGGTACGCTCCCGGAAAAAGGTCTCGCGGATGGTTGGTGTCGGTGGCCCCAAACTCCACGTGTCGTCCGGTGATGTCACTGCCCTTGCTCGAGCGCAAGGCGCGCACGACGCCGGCGCTCGAGGTATTGTTGGACCCCGTCATATAGCTGTGCGCTGGGAACGCCGCGGCAAACGGAAACTCGCTGGCGTCGGGACTGCTGGACGGAAGGAGTTCGCGGAGATAGAGAATGCCGGCGCGCGCCACAGTCGCGGGGTCGGCGATGACGAACTGCACCGACACGTTGCCGAGCACGGGACTCGTCGCGCCATCCCCGTTGTCGGTCACGACGCGGAACACGAGATCGCCGGTGACCGCAGCCAACAGGGTCACGTATGCCCCCGCCTGCGTTCCCAGCGCATCAATCGGCACGGTGCAATCGGTCCCGCTGACGGGAAGCCAGGTGCTCGATCCGGCATCGAAGTATTCGAGTGCCAGCACCGCGCCCGTCGCACCCACGGTCATCACCTGTGCGACCAGACGCACGGTTGCGTAGGGCGTCGCGTCAAGCCGAAAGCGGGTCCCGTCGTCGAGTTCCACCCGCGACGCCGACATCGCTGCCAGGACCATACGATCCGCGTAGGCGGCATGAATGGGCACGACCGTTGTTCCCGGTGCCACGGTCCCGTACGTGCCATCCGGAGGGGGCTTGACGCCAGAGGAGACATCGGTGGGGGGAATATCAACCGGATGCGACACCTCTTGATTGTTGAGCGACGCCTTGAACACGTAGCGCAGCGCGGGCAAGCCGGCAGCCCCATCGGGGCGTGCCACGGTATAGGGGTAGGCGGTGATGCCGGGCGTGACGGCGGGATCCGCGAACGTCAGACCGCCGTCGATCGAGAGCGTAAGCGCTCCCGTGTGGCGCACATCGATCGAGACATCACTCGCTGTGACGACGGCGTTGACGATGAGCGACGGACCGGAGCTTGCGGGATCTGTGACGGGCGAGTTGCTGAGGGCGATCCACCCGAGATAGCGCCCCGCCGGCTTGCCCCGCACCGCGACGGTCGTGCGCTGTTGTGTCGCACTCAAGGTGTGGCGATACGAGACCACCGCCCAATCCTGGTCGACACTGTAGTGAATGCCATTCGCGAGGAAGCGAAACAGGTCGCCGAGTTCCACGGTCCAATCGATGTGCATCTCAATGACCTGGTCGGCTTTGGGATCCTTGAGATCGTCGCGCATCCCATCGGCAAAGATCTGTGCCTCAGCCGCGCTGTCGATCGGCGAATCGGAGGCCAGGTCGACCTCCATCCATTGCCGCTCAAAGCGCGCAATCGAATCGTCATCTTTGGACTCGACAAACGTGCGCACGCCGGTCGCGGCGTCGGTGTACCACACCCAAATGACGTTGCGCACATCCGTGCGTGCGATGCTCAACTTCTGGACACTGAGGTAGCGCGACGCGGCGATCGAGCGATCGGGGATTGTCTTTGTCCGATCGGGGTCGCGTAACTGATACTGCCAGGCGCTCCCGGATTCATTCCACCAAAAGCGCGTGCTCCACCCGATCAATCCGGCGAGCGTCTGGTTGGCTTCGAGGACGGGGACGCGGGATTGCTTGTACGGTTTGATCGCGAATCCTGGCGACGATGGCGTCACGAGGGTCACGCCGCCCGCCCAGGTGTCGTTGATCAACTGGATGACATCTTCCAATTCGACACTACCATCGACGGCCCCATACGCCGTTTCGGTTTCCACAAACCGATCCTGGAGGGCGCCCGCCGCGTCCCGCGCGGTGAGCACGAGCGTCGACGTCGCCGCGTCGAGATCATCGATCATGCCCTCGAACACGTTCTTCCAATCGGAGGTACCCGGCGTGGCGCCCACGGCCATCGTTGCAACGAAGATTTGCACCGCGCGGCCAATGTCGACCGCGGGACTGTAGGCGAGAACCGCATTCCGGTTCATGTCCGAATCTTCGCGAAACGGCGACAATGACAGCGTATACGTCGCATCGTCCACATCCCGCCGGAGGTGGATTGTGGCTTGCGCGGCGGGTTGATCGATGTCCGCGGTGATGTCGATCGACTCGATGAAATTGTGCCCGAATTGATCGGCATAGTCGCGGTACGTGCCATCGCCATCCGTGATCAGGACGCGTTGCCAGACCTGATACTGTGTGCTTGCGAGCACGGCCAGCTCACCCACGGTGGCCGTACGCATTAGGCCTCCTCGAGCGTGAACGTGAGGCGCGCCGTATAGATGGCGGTCGGTCCCGGCGTTTCACTGATGTTGCGTACCCAGACCGTCGCGCTGCTCCCGCCAATCCCCGTGCCAGACGCCGTGACGGTGGGCGCCGCCGTGATGGCAGTCACGAGCGTGTCGATGGCCGTGCTATCCATCAGCGACGTTGTGACCTGCCAGGTGCGTTTCCGACCCGTGATCGTTTCGGTGAATGTGCCGTCCACCGCGCGCGCGCTGTCGCCAATGGTCACATAGTCTTTTTTGAGACCATCATCGGGTACGAGGACGGTGATGCCGGCCAGGACGAGGAGCGACACGCTACTGGCTCCTCGTAGCGAGCGAGAACCGGGTCACGCCCCCGCGCAGGCCGAGGCGTTGCAGTTTGACGACCAGCTGATCCAACAGTGCATCGGCGTTGTCCCCAGCCACGGTGATCGTGACGGGGCCCGTGATCGTGACGGGCGGCTGCGTCGCCGCTGTGGTGGTCGACCCCGGTGTCGTTGCGGTGGACGGCGCCGACGACGTCAGCGCTCGCACGGGTGTCGGCACGGGCACCGTCGGCACTGGGGGGCCGATCGTATCGACCCCGAGCGTGATGGGAGGCACCCCGCTGGGCGCTTGTCCGAGGGACGCCGTATACACGGCGCGTGCGAGTTTGAATCCGGTGGGGACATGCGTGAGCGCCGTAGTGACCGCGTCGGTGGCTGCACCCATGGCATTCAGTGCGTCAATAACACTCGACGTCGCCGACACAAAGTCATTGATGTTCTGGAATCCGCCGAAATCCGAGACCGGAATGGTCCCGGCCACTGCTTTCGCGACATCGCTCTGCAGTTGCGCCCGCAACGCGGCTTGTCCCGCGGCACTCGTGGTATCGTATGACCCTGGCAGGAGCTTCGGTGCGAGGGTTTGGAAGGCGGCCACCGCACGATTGAGTTCATCTTGCGGCGAGGTTTTGCCCGCGAGCTTGTCCTGGAGCTCCAACAACGATTGGGTCGAGCTCAGATTCGTCCCGAAGGTAAACGCCGCCTTCGCGGCCGTATCGAGTGCCTTCGCGAGCTGCTGCAACGCGCCGGACACAATGTGTCCCTGACTGTCGAGCACATCGAGGCCGTAACTCTTGGCGATCGCTTCGAGTTGATCGAAGGTGAGTCCGAACTTGCTGAGGACGGGCGTGAGCGCATTGATCTGCGCCTGGAGGTCGCTGAACGGCCCGGTCTGGTGCAACACAATCTCCGCCTGCGCTTTCGCGTTGGCGGGCGTGAAGAGGTCGCGCAGTGCCGCGGCGGCCGAGGCCGTATTGCTTCCGCTCACCGTGAAGTTCTGCAGCCCCGCGGTGAGCTTTCGCATCTGCTCCGTGTTCGCCTTCAAGGTTTCGCGCATCACGTTCACGCCGCTGCCAAACACCGACGAGAGGATGGTCAGTCCGCCCGTGATGGCCCCGACCACCCCGACCAGAGCGCCAATATTCGCGACGGAGGCGACGGCGGCACCACCGGACACGGTTTGATCGATCGAGTCGGCAACCTGCGATGTCGTATTGGTGACGCTCGTCGTACTCCCGAGTCCCGCCAAATCAGCGAGTCGCGGGAGCAGTCGTTTTTCGATCGCCCGCTTGGCCAAATCCTCAAGGAGATTCCCCCAGAGCGATTGAATTTCACCGACGAGGGACCGGAAGGCGTCGCGGGGTTTGGTGAAGAGATCCCGCGCGAAGGTGGCGATCCCTTCCTCAATGTTCCCGATGAGATTCTTCCACGGCGCGAGGTTCTTTCCGACCGCGAGCGACTCGCGCTGCGCGTCCGCGACTTTGTGCGCTGCCTCGACGGCCACCGCAGCCGCCTGTTGGTCTAACGTCATAGTCGCGGTGCGCACCGCATTATTCTCGTCGAATTGGATCCGCGCGTAGTCGACCGCGTCGCCGATCAGACGTTGCGACTTGGCCTCGAGCTGCGCCTGCTCAACCGACTGGCGGCTTTGTTCGGTCACTTGGGCCAACGACTGCGCGAGCTTCAAATGTTCCCGCGTATAGAATTCCGCGTAGATCTGGCCAGTCTTTTCTTCCTTGGCCAGATCTGCAAGGCCAATAGTCGCGGTGGCAACCTGTTGATTGTATTCCGCCAGTGCGGCAGCGTGCTCGGCGGCAATTGGACTTACGGCCGTCGCATTGGTTTGCGCCTGCAAGCCGAGGACAGTGACGAGACTCTTTTGCGCGTCGATGTCTACCTGTTTTTGTTGCGCGAGTTTCGCTGCTGCGATCTGTTGCTCGGTAATGGCATCGGTGAGTCCGTTCAACTGCGCGAGTTCGGCGCCTTGGTGTTCTTTGGCATCCTTCGACTTCTGGATCATCGCGTCGTACCGAATGCCAAGGATCTGCAACGCGAGATCGTTGGCACCGTACGCCTTGTTGAGTGCGGTGAGCTTGTCGAGTTCGTTCTGGCGCTCACTCACGAGCGCGCGAAACGCTTGCGCGTGCGCGGAGTCTACCGCATCATCGGGACCGGGTTTGCCCAGCTTTTTCGCGTTGAGCGCGTTCTGGTAATCTCTGAGGGAGCGCGTCAGTTCGTCGTAACGCTTGGCGTCATCCGGCGTGCTAATACCCAGGGCCGCACGTCGCTGCAAGGCGACCAACTCGTCGTTGGTGGCGTGAATTTTCCGCCGCAACATGTCCGAGCTCATGTTCTTGAGCGACTCGTAATATTCGTTGGTTTGTTGCGTGGCGATGGCCGCGTTGGCCGCCGCCGATCCCACGACGACGGCGAGCGTTCCGAGTGCCGCGATCGTCGTCAGGACAACGGGATTGGCGAGCGCTGTCACGAGCGACAGCAACGACGATCCTTTAATCGATAGCGTGAGGGCCCCGACGGCCGCGGCGACCCCGACGAGGGCGCCGGACACGAGCGGGGCCTTCTCCCCCAAGAACTTGAGCGTGTTCGCGTACGCAAAGACCGCCTGCGTGTATTGCGGCAAGAAGGCCTCGGCCACCTTGACCCGCATGTCTTCCAGGTACCGCTCGGTCGACTTGATTTGCTTGCCGGCCGTCCCCATCGCCGCCTCGTACGTGCCGGCGATTGCCGCTCCCGACGCCAGGACCACATTCGCCCGCGCTTGCGCTTTCTGTGTCTCGGTCAACGACTCCGCGCTCAGGCCCAGCTGTCGCGCGAGCTTGCGGTAGCTCGCTTCGAAGTCCACGTTGATGCCGATCGTGCGGAGCACTTCAGTCCGGCCGCTCTCGATCCCGTGGATCAGGGTATCGAAGGCTTCCGAGGAGTTGAGATTGCCGATGACTGCGGCGTCTTGCGCAACACGAGCCAGTTTGGTCGCCTGACTCAAGTCCAAATGGGCCTGCGCCATGCGAATAATATTTTCGCGCGCCTCGATCGCGCTGATGCCGGTCTTCATCAACGCGCCTTGCAGGGCAGACAGCTGGGCGCCGGTTTGTCCGGCGGTTCGCCCGACGACATCCAAGACCACGCCCAACGTTTCGTAGCGCGCACCAAGGTCGACGGTCTCTCTGGCCCATTTGGCGGCTTCGTAGAGACCGAAGAGCTCGGCGAGGCGCTTGACCGTTTCGCCGAGCTCGTCGCCCTTTTTGCCCGTCTTCTCCATTTCCTGGCCGAGGAGCCGAACCTGCGAGACGGCGCCGGTGGCATCGACCGTGATGCCGAGAGTGACCACGTCCATTAGCCACGCTCCGGATTCGGCAGCGGCCATGCCGCGCCCGCATCGACCACCGTCGTCCCGTGGCCAGCCGTGGCACTCTCATCGTCACGCAAGGCCGCGCGCCACGCGGCGTCGAGCGCGAGGAGCGCGCGGACCTCATGCGGCGCGGGATCACAGTGCGTCAAACTCGCCCACGCGGCGATGTCCTGATGCGTGAGTGGTGCTGGCCCGCTCATCCCTTCGCCGCGTGCGGCCGCGAGCTCGCCGAACCAGTGGTGGAGATACCGGAGCGGTTCGGGATACGGAGGGGCGTGTAATCGTGCGAGCGCCTCCGCGCTTCCGCGCTTGGCGGCGAGTTCCCAATGCGCACGCTGCGCCGCCCCGTCTGGTCCGAGACGGGCACCGCGTGCGTCACAGGTCACGACGTCCATCAGCTCGCCGAGCGCGTGGAGAAAAAACGTTCGTGATTGCTCATCGCGCGCTCCACCTGCGTGCGAATATGCTGCGCCTTGGGCGACGACAGCACGGCGCTGACATTGGTTGTGGTGCACGGGAGTGGTTTGCCCGAGGCGAAAAACCCATCCCACGCGAGTACGCAGCCCGCCACCCGCTCGAGCGCGTCCTCCTCGGCGAATTCGAGGAAATCGCCGCCATGTCCGATCCGCTTCCCCACGCGCCGCGATTGCGTTTTGACAATGTCGCGGTACGTGTTGGAGTACGTTCCGGCCACAGTCACCGTGACCGGCTTGCGGTCATCGCCCTCGCCGTAATACATCAAATCGTCACGTGCGTCGCGGAGGTGGATGACCTGTCCCTCCTCTTCGATAGATGCGATGTCCGGCGCGGTGTTGATGTCAAATCCCTGCATGTGCGTGCTCCTCAGTAATGTTCTGCACCCCCAGCCACTGGCACGCCCGGGACAAGACCGGCAGTGGACTTACGGGGATGCAGAACGTCATGGCGTACGTGGTGTTCGGTCCTGCAGCTCGACGGCGGCGTGCACGGCGACGAGCCTTCTGTGGTGCGAGACTACGCGTCGTTCTCGTCGAGATGCTCCGGGATCGGCAGCGCTTCTGCGGCATCCAGCCTATCAGCGACATCCACGCGAGGTGTGATCGATGGACTGACCGCATCCAGCGTCCACCAGCCGCTCCCGTCGGACTGATCGCTCTGGTGCGGCGCATCCTCGACCACGACGCGACTATCGCCGACGGTGTACACGAGATCGAGGCGCTTCAGCCCCAGTGGTCCCGCGCCGACAATGTCGAGCACGGTCGCGGTGTGCGACATTCCCCACGCATCGCAATACCGCACCTGTTGACCGATGCGCATGGCTATGCTCCCGAGCTGCAAATGTTGGCAATCGTACCGTCGTAGCCGGTGGCGGCCGCCTTCGGGCCCACCATGAGCTGCAACGTTTCGATCTTGGCGCCGTCGCCCCCACCGACCGGCGCGGAGAGCGCGCTGATCTTGACGCGCGGAATAAAGAAGGACACGCACGCCGGCGGGGATCCCGTCGGCTCTTGGAGCAGGATCGAGATTTCGAATTCGGTCTCGGCGTCATACAGCGTGAGGTTCGCGAAGTCGGACCGAAGCCCCGTCACCGATCCCGACACCTTCAAGTCGTTGTCGAAAATGTCCGCCGTGACGAGGGACCCGATCGTCGGTTCGCCTTTCGCCGTAATCTCGAAGGTGAGATCAAACCCCGTGAACGTCGCGACCGCCGCGCCGTTCTTGCGGATCGAGCTGTCGTCGGCGATCAGCCCGAGGCTCGTCGTCAGCGTTGGTGACGTGAACCATGGCGATGATCCGCTCGCCAAGACCGTGCGGTCCATCCCCAAGAACGCCCATGTCGCCGTTGCCATGGCACCAGGTTTGAACGAGAGCGCCAGGCTGATCGCGCGGCACCCGAGAAAGAGTTCTGAGAGATCTGTGTCGACGTCGTACTGTTCGATCGTATGCGCATAGCGCGTCGGTGTCGCCCCGTTGATCACCTTTTTGAGGCGTGTCAGCGTGCCGGTCGCGTCGGGGCTGGCGTCTGCCGTGAGCGATCCATCCGGCAGGAGTAGCGTCAGTGACGTCGCGGCGATCACACGCAGATTCTTGCCGTTGTTTGCTGCGGTCGAGTGGTTCGACAACGTCAAGATGTCGCCCACGCGGATGCCCTGCGCGCCAACCCAGTCCCCGCCATTCGCGATGATCTGATTGGTGCCCGTGGTGATCGACGTCATTGAGGCAAACGAAATGTTCGTGAGCGTCGCCCAGGTCGATCGCATAATAGCTTCCACGATCATGTCGAACGCCCCGCCGACGCTGATCTCCGTCGCGTAGTTACCTTCGACGGATTTGTACCCGAGGCGACCCATGGTCATGAGCCCGTCGGTGCGCTTCTCCGTGGATTGCACTTGCGCGCGCTTGAGCTCGAGGCCAGGCGAGCTGATGATGCGCATTTGTGTGGCGCCCGTCGTGGTGGCGGCGGTTCCGGCCGTCGTTTCGCGCTTCAACGCGACGAGGACGCGGGAGGAAGTTTGATACGTCATACTGAAGTCCTCTTAGAGAGCGTTGGGAGTGCGGTAACGAAGGGGGATGGTGATCGGGATCACCGCGAATCCCGCGTCCAGATTGAGCAGTTGCCCGAGGAACGGTGCGACATCGCCACGGACGCGAAGACTGTCTGCGCCAACGGTGATCGTCGTTTCTGGGGCAAACAGGGCGAGCACGGCGTCGGCGTACTGACTCACGGCCGCGCGTCCCGTATTGCTGGGCACGAAGATGCGCGGCAGGTATATCGGCAGCGCTTCAATCTCCCCGAAGGGACCGATCGTAATTTTCTGCGCCGCGCCCGGCAGGTACTCTTCCGTCACGTAGGGCGATCCCGTCGTCGGCGTGAAGTCGACATTCTCCCACGCGCGCTGCGTGGGCAGGGTGACACTGAGTGATCGACCACCGGCGGCGCTCTGGGCTGTGACGGCGCCACTCACGGTCATGATGGTGGCAGTCACCGCCGTAATCGTCCGCGGCGTGGTGTCGGTAAAGCCTGCGGGGACCACTTCAGCTCCCACAACAAAGCCATCGGTGACGAACGACCCAACCGTGCGCGTGTACCCTGTCGCCGTGGCGGCCAGCGACGCGCTGCCCGTCGAGCAGACCGAGAGGGTGAGCAGGTGAGCGCGTAAGGCCAGCACCGCCGCGGTGTGGTTGAACATCAGGCGTCACCTCCCGTCACATCGCGCGTGGCTTGGGCAATGAGGCGCGGCATCCCCGCAATTGTTTGCTTGACGCTATGGCGCCCACCCACCGGGGAACGCTGTACGTACGGTCCACCGTCCTCGCGGATCCCCTCTTCGTTGGGGATCGCATACGCGGACTTGGTCGCGATGAGCGCCTGCGTGCGGCTCTCGAACGTGGTTTGCCACGACGCTTTGAGTGCGCCGGTGTCAACAGGTTGACCTGGCGCGCCCGTCACCGGCGACCCGTTGACAATCGAGTCCGCAGCGGCCGCGACGGTGGCGACGAAGATGTCGTGGGTGCGCGTCTCCGCTTTGACGGCCACGCGCCGGAGCTCCGACGAGAAACTCATCAGGCGCTCACGATGATCCGCGCGACGATCACGAGCCCGTCGGGTGCGACCGGGTCGATGTCCTTCGCGGTATAGGTGACGCCGTTCCACACCACGGTGTCCCCCGGCAACACGAATTCCGTCGTGAAGGCGCGCAAGCCGTAGGCGACCGGCGTAAACAAAAGCGTCGGCATGGTCGCGAGGATCAACCCGAGTGCCGCATAGCGCTGCGGATTGCCGCGCACCTGAATCGCAGACCCGTCGATGGTGGACGTCACCGGCGAGGTCCACGTATCCGTCGTCGGATCGTACGTCCCGGGCGACGTCCGCGTAAACGTGGTGGCCATCAGACCCCCGCATCGCGCAGATCCTGAGATGCACTGGCGTGCTCCGTCTGAAATCCAGTCGCAAGGGCTAAGTCACGAAGCGCGGTCGCATGCTCAGGCGCATACTTCCCGGCGTGCGTGATGGGAGCCGTGGAGACGACCCGATCTGCCCAACTTCCGTCGGCCCAGACATCGTCCGCCCAACTGCCAGCCGCCCACACAGATCCGATCGCAGCCATCAGGGCCCCCACGGCGTCGATGCGCCGTCACCATTCACCGTCACGTCATTGACTTGCTTGATATTTGCGGCGATCGGACTTGCCGCTGCCGCTACGGCGACGGCGACGGCGGTTTCGCTCGCGGTGGGTAACCCGTCGAGTTGGGTGTCAAGATTGGCGCTCGCCAATCCAATCGCGGCGCGCACGTCCGCGGCATTCAAATCGTTGAGTCCGGACAACGCGGTCGCGAGATCGGCGTTTGTCGGGATCGCATCGAGTTGTGTATCGAGGTTCGCGCTCGCGAGCCCGATCGCGGTGCGCGTGCCAGCAGCACTGAGCGGCGCCGTGTATCCCGACGTCGCGAGCCGCGACGAGACGGTGGCGTCGATGCGACCGAGCTCCGTCGTCAGCTCGGTGCGCACACCCGAGGCGATGGCGCTAATGGTCAGCCCCGAGAGCGATGGGTTGACCGCCGCGATCTTGTCGGTAATCGCCGTGAGTACCTTCTCGCTATCCGTGTCGTCGACGATTTGCGCTTCGACCTCATTCGCGATCGCAGTGCGCTCACCCGACGTCAAGGCGTACCCGGTTTTGTCGTTGTTCGTTGTCACGGTGACGCCGGCGGTGACACTCGCGACGCTGCCGGCCACATTCCCGGCAAGATTGCCCCCGACGTTGCCGGCGACCGATCCCGCGGTCGTGGCCGTATCGACCAACACTAGGTGATCCATCGTGGAGGTCGGCGTGCCGATGTTGAAGAATTTCTTGAATGCCGCCGCAATCTGGCCGGCTGTTTCGGTCAGGGCAGTTCCAAGGATCTGCGCGAGATTCGCCTTGATGACGCCGCTCGTCACGTCAAGCTGGCCTGTTCCGGACCCCGCCGAGATCAACACGCTGGCCCCAACGTCGCGTGCCGTCTGTGCTGTTCCCGATCCACTGGGCCCCATCTTCACGGCGTTCGCGTCGACAAGTCCCGCCGCATCAACAACCATGCTCCGCCCGCTCGTTGCGGGGTACGCGAGATCATCGATCTGTCGCGCGGTCGTCGGGATGTTCAGGATCACGTCCATCCACTCCGCACCAGCCGCGTCCGAGCAGACGACGGTGATATTGCTGCCCGTCATCTCCGCGGCGGTTAACGAGATCTGCACCATCTTGCTTGAGGCCGGAGTGACCGTGGGTAAGTTGGTCAGATTTGCCAATGATCCACCGTCGATCGAGACCTTGAAGTCTCCGGATGCGATCGTTGGATTGCTCTTGAACGTCGTCGAATCCGCTTGCGAGCGGAGTCCAATGTACGTGATGAACGCGACGCCATTTTTTGCCGGAACGTAGGTCGCCATGGGTTACGCCGCCATGAGCAGAAGGCCGCTGGCGGGGTCGCGCTGCCACAGGAGATCGCCTTGGTCGATCGGTGCGCCATCGCTTTGCGTCGCGCCCGTCACGGTGCCAGACACGCCGCTCCCCGCGTAATCTTGTTGGGCGCCGGTGCCTTCGTTCCCGAGGCGATAGAATCGCGACGCGGTATTCGCTCCCACCGTGACGCGCGGACGTTTTTGCCAACTCTGGCAGTCGGCGAGCGAGAGGACGGCGCCAAAGAGCGCACAGGTATGAATGCGGCCATTGAATGACGCGCCAATCGCTGACCCGGAGGTTCGCGCGCCCCAGAAGTTCGGGTTGCTACCGTCTTGTGTGGTGACCGCGCCGCTCCCGTTCGTCGTCGTGCCGTAGGTCGTTTCCGCGAGCGCAGACGCCAGCGTTCCCGCGTAGATGTGCGTGACAGGATTGGCCGAGCTGTCGAATGTTGCGGCCAAGCACGTCCAGGTATTGGTGCCGATCGGGGTCGAGCTCGTGATATAACTGGACGCGGTCGTCACCCGCTGGACCCGTAATTCAATGTTGCCCGTGGTGCCACTGAGGCGGAATTGCACCACCGACAGTCCTCCCGCGACGTTGTCGCGACTGCCGAACACCGTGGCGACGTTGACGAGCGAGGTCGCATAGATCCACGCGAGCAGGGTGAACGGCGTCGAAATGATCGTCGTGGCGCCAATCGCGACGCGATCCGTCGAAGTACCACCGAAGGTGAGCGACCCGTTCGCCATTAGCCGCGCATGACCGGAACGGTGTTGCCGGCGCCCATCAGGAGCGGGCGAATTAACGCCCACACGCGCGGGTAGCGTTGCAGGCCTTGCGCGCGCAACGATGGATCGACGTACTCGGTTTCGAGAACGTCGACTTTCTTGCGCTTGATCCCGATACTCGTATCGAGCGACGCGATGTCCGTGGTCCCGGCGTTCAGAAACTGGAACGCCAATTCCATCGTCGCGTCCTTCACGCGCTGCGGGACGGTAGTGGTTTGATAGTAGAACGTGTTCGGGGAGTCAGGATTGATGACATCCCACCGAGGCCACGCGAGCGCCTGCGTCTCCGTGGCGCGGCATCCCTGCCAATTCCGATTGGAGAGCTCGCGTGTGGCCTCGATCATCGCGGCTTTCTCGGTCTCGGTGCAGGTCGTGCCTGACACAGTGGTCCATGCCGACGCATTGAGTCGCGTCGCCATATAGGCAATTTGCTCCGCCTCGGTGACGAAGCTGTTCGCGGTGGAGGCGCCAGCCGTAGCCACGATCGTGATCGACATGCGTGCGCCTCCGAAGGAAAGCGGTGGAGCACGAGCCCGGGGTTCCGGGCTCGTGGGGCCCTGTTAGCCGAACACCTTGGCGCCGAGCTCCGGCCGAATCACGTTCGCGCCGTACAGAATGTCGTACGACAACGTTTCCTGCTTGTACTGTCGCGACAACTCGAGTCGGAGCGCGATCCCGGAGATGGGATCGGTCGGGAGCTGGAAGATGTTCCCGGCCTGGAACGCTTGCTGCAACGGACGCGAGGCAAAGGCCCAGGCGTCACGATGGAAGGCCATGTTGACCGTGTACGCCGATGCCACGACGGCCAGGGTTGCCCCGACGGCATACGCTTGCGCCAGAGGCGGGTACACGCTGATGTCGATGCCGACCGTGGACGAGGCCGTCGCCGCGGCCGTGACGACGTACTGCTTGCTGTCGGTCGACATCGTGAAGAGGTCGCCGACCTTGATCGTCCCAGACGCCGTCGCATTCAGGATGTGCAATGTCGATGCGCCTGCAACACCGGTCGTGGTGGACACGGCAAAGCCGGTGACCCATCCTGTCCCTGGGGTGAACGTCGTGATGTTCTGGTTCATGTACCAATCGAACCCGAGCTTCGTCCCGATCGTCCCGGCCAAAATCCCGCCCTGATCGCCGCGGCCATCGAAGCGCAATACTTCGGGGACCATGATGGCGTTGGCTTCGGCCGACGGATCGATGACCAACCGACGATTGTCGATCGGCGCCAAGTTCTGGCTCAAGACTTTCTTGGCGTTCGCGGCATTCAACATCGAGCCGCTGAACGGTGTCGTTCCAGGCGTCCCCGTGTACCCGAAGAAGCCCGTATGCTTCCCCCAGATGAACAGGTCGACGTTATTCGCGAGCGACTTGATCGCTTCGCTCGCCTGCATCCCGAGGAACATCGGATCGACCGAGACGAGATCGTTGTCCGACAAATTGATCGGCGCCTCGTACCACTGGTCCAGTGTCACCGCTGCGTTGGTCGGTGATGCGTCGACGTTCGAGGCAAAGGTTACGGACGGGGTGACGGCGCGGGCCGCAATCGCCGACGGGATGGGGACGTTGACAACGTTGCCCTTGCGCTGCGCGTACTGCTGCAGGTCCCGATTGACGAGCTGCGGAAATACGGCTTGCTGTCGAAGCGCGCTCGCCCCTTCGGCGAGGATCTTCGGCAGGACATTGGTAATGGTGTTTGACATATACGACTCCAGTCAGGAGCCCCTCGGCGGGGCGGGTGACCGGCCTTACGTCACAGGCACCGCGATCTCTCCTTTCCTGACCTTGTCAAGATTCTGGAGGATCGACATGCCCATGTTGTCACCGGCCGGAAGAACTCCCGGGGCACCGCCGCCGGCGTGAGATTTGGTGGCACCACCACCACTGCTACCCGTGCCTAGAAAGGCTTTCGGGAACTTCGTCTTGAGCGTTTGGTCGACGAACGATTCCATGGTCATGGGCGTCGCCATTCCATCCGAAAACTGCTGATTGCCGCGCTCGTCCGTGATGTAGTGCTCGAAGTCGTCATCGGTTTCGCGCACCTTTACGAACTTGCTGCCATGCTCGACAATCAATTCCGTCATATCCGGATCGACCTTGCCGTTGAGCGCTTTCCGCAGCTCGTCTTCCCGGAGCCGCTTTTCCAGCGCCTTGGTTAGCTTGCCGATCTTTCCATCGCGGCCATCCAGTTCCTTCGTATGCCGCTCGATGAGCTGCTTTTCAAGGACCTTGAAGTCGCCTTCGGCGGTGGCCTTTTGGCGCTCCGCTTCTTCGGCCGCTGCCACCAACTGGCGAAACCGCTCCGGATCCACCCCTTCGTAATTCTTGAGCGCATCTTTCGAGCGCTTCGCTTCCTTGAGGATCTCGTCGCGGTTCGCTTTGAGGGCGTCCCGCTCGGCGATCATCGCGTTGTACTCGTCCTCGGTATACGTCTTCGGATCGGCCACCGGCCTACTCCTGGACGGGCACGGCCCGTCGATAGGGAATACAAAAAGGCCCTGAAGCGCGCGTGCGCTGCAGGGCCAGGGAACGACCACATGGTGCAATGTCTGCGACCGCGCCGCGTGGGCGCGAATCTCTCCAGCAATATTGGGAGGGTACCTTACTCTGTCAAGGATTCTTTTGCGATGACGCGCTCGCCGTTGCGCATCGCGATTAATCGTTTCTCGAACGCGGTCTCACTCCCGAGGTTTGGCGCGTAGCTATACATCCCGTCGGGCACGCAATGGGGGAGCGGCGCCGTCCGCGCCATCGCGTCCCCGCAGTGACAGGTCACCGGCTCGTCGCGCGCAGCGTATTTGCGTAAGCGCTCCAGGCGATGCCCCGCAGGGCACTGGTAGTCGTAGAGTGGCATGGGCTAGACCGGGATGTTCGCGACACGCCCCTGCGCATCGACAAAATTAGGAAGGCGATCGAGGAACGCGTTCGGCTTGTCGATCAGCGCATTGGGCAACGTGTCGCCGATCAGCGTGATCTTCCCCTGGCTCGCGCGAGCCATGTGCACCAGCCACCGCGCACTGATGACCAGATCCGCTTTCGTCATCCAGTATCGACCATCGATCACGCCGCCGAAGGTCAACGGACTCGCTTCTGACGCCAGGGCGTGTCCCCCATTGGCGTGCATGGTCGTGTGTTCGCGTAGCCAGGCGAGGTGCTCGGGAGAGTTGAACGTGAGGTCGTGGCGGGGCTCGCCCTGCACGCGAATGGAGCAGTCGGCGCCCAAGACGGTGATGCGCCCAAACCCCATATACGCCGCGACGTCCAACGCGCGAGTTACGGAACTGAGCCCGGATCCGGCCCGAACACAGGTCGGGTAGAGCAGGGCATACAGCCAGTCCTCGTACGCCATGATCGTCTTCTGTCCCGAGGCATCATCCCACGCGACGGGAGGCTTCCGAATGCCGACAAAGTTGTGGAACAAGCGCCACGGCCGCGACTTCGCTGTGAGCAAATCCGTGAGATGGGGATGCACCGTCGACGCGACGAGATACTCCACATCTGGCGCGTTGAACCATTCCGTGCACATCTGGGGTGTTTGGTCGACCGTAAACCCATGGGTCACACGATGCCCATGCTCCGCGAGCCAGGTGACCGCGGAATTGCAGCCCCACACTTGGTCGCCCTGTGGGCACCACTCGGCCGCATGCTCGGCGAGCGAGGGTCCGGCCCCGCACAACACGAGGTGCTGCCCTGCGGCGCTGCCCTCGACGACCATGTAGCGATCGCGCGCGAAGGGCTCAACTGTATCGTGGAACATGCGCGATTCGCCAAAGGCGACGGACGGCCGGAACCGATCGAATTCGGCGCACAGCTCCGCATAATCGTCGGGCGTCATAAAGTCTTCGAGTTCGACCATGGCCCGCACTTGCCACGCGACGGAGTTCCCGACGATCCACGTTTCGTAATGCTCCGCCACCGGATTGCAGAGCTGGACGGTATGATTGGCTGCGGCGTTCTTCTCGGCAGCCAGAGCATTCTGGCGTTTTCGCTTGTGCGCTTTCTGTGACATGAGTTATGGGCGTGCTTGGTAATATGCAGGAATGCAGCGGCAATTGTAGGTCGAATCGCCGGGGATCATCTCACCGTTGCTAAAGGGCTGGTCAAAGGGCACTGTCTCGCCTTCCATCGCCAGATGTTCCGGACGCTCGCGATCGTCTTTGACGCCGATCCAGCGTTTGACGAGTCGTGCGCCGTCTACGATCCCCGCGTCGATCGCATCCTGCCACGACAGGCGCTGTCCCGCTTTCAAAGCATCCAGCGTTGCGGTTCTGGCGTTCGTCTCCGCATTGAACGCCAGCATCTTTTTGCGGTACGCTGCTACCATCGCGTCAATTGTGTCCGCGGGCAGCCCCTCACCGTCGGCGCCGAACGCGCGCGCGGTCGTACGGTCATATCGCTTGTCCCGAAGCTGTCGGCGTAATGCGGCAGAATCCCCAGTCTCCAGTAGTGTCCGATAGTTGTCGACGGCGCGGGCTTGATTGGGCGCGAGGCCAATGACGTCTCGGAGGTCGCGCGCCACCGTTCGTGGCCCGACCCCGTCACGCACCGCATTCTCGACATAGGCGCGTACCGTTTCGCGCACGTCGTCCTTGAGTGTCTGAATGACCTTCGTGTCGAGCGCTCGGATGGCGTCGATAACGCGGGGGTTGAGGACATCGAATGACACCGCGATCCCCCCGTCGACGCGACCTCCGCGTGGAAGATCCCGGGCGAAATACCGGACGGCGTCCGCGGTGATGCTACGGAGGCGGTCACGCACCGGCAAAAACGCACGATCCAAGACCGCGTCCGCGAACGCCGCCTGTAGCAGTGTTTCGAAGTGGCCGCTGTCGATAATGCGGGCAAGCTCCGTTTGTGGGACGGCGTCGCGGATGATCTGAAAGGCGCGGAGGAGCGCCCGCGAGAGCTCGGGCTCGAGCGCCGCCGCGCGACGTTGCGCGCGAAGCCAGAAGGTGCGCGCGGCGTCAGTCACTGTCCCCCGACGTGAGCTTGCGCCGCTGCTCCTCCTCGCGCTCCGCCTCGAGTTCCTCCAGGACGTCGGCCGTGTTCAACGCGGTCCCGGTGATGTCGGCGAGCTTGATCGCGACGCGGGCGCCTCGGGCACTGAGCCCGATCCAGAAGGCTTTGCCGGCCATCCACGCCGCCTCGAATGACTCCTGTTCGCTGATGTTGAGGAGCCAACTGGAGCCATCGCGACAGTTCGCGACCAGGTGCGGTCGTTCGTTGACGAGCTTCATGCGGCCGTCCCGCCGGACGCCCCTGCTGTCGCCGCGTCAAGTTGGGCCTGTCGCTCGATTTGCTGCTGCGCGGCAGCCGCGGCAAGATTCGCCTCCATTTGAGCTGCGAGCGTGTCGATGTCGACGTCGGGGCCGATGCGTCCGCCCGCTTGCCATTCTCGCAATAGGATGTCGACCGGGAAGCCGGCATCTTTGGCGGCCTGCACATAGGCGAGCATGACCTGCGGGTCCATCATGAGCGCGTCGAAGTCGCGGTTGATTTTGATGCTCCCGCCGTCGCCCAGGCGGAGATACTTCGCGTGAAAGCCGAGCGCCCGCTCGATGCCGTCCTGGAGGCCACGCGCCGTCACGCCGAGCGAGGAGTCTGACGCCGACTTGTCGATCTGCTTCGCCTTGGCGGTTTCCGCCGCGCGTTTCGACGGCGCGAGCATGGCGATACCAAGGACCGCCATGTCACTCTTGATCTCCTCGATCGCCTTGGTGCACTCCCCGAGGGCCGCGCCATCGTGGGTGACATACATCGCTTTGGCGTTCGGATTCGAAAAGCGGCGCGCGCTGTTCGGACCGAGGACGACCGGCGCGGCGCCTTCCGGCTCCGGATCAATGCCCGTCTCGACGTAGATTGGGACGCACGTCTTGTGGATCGATGTGGCGCGATCACTCCACTGCTGATAGTGCGCAATATTGAGATACGCGAGATCAAGCAGCGGGGGGTCCGACTCGAACAGGCTTTTGCGGCCGGAGGTGACAATTTCCGCGATCGGGATCTCCTCCTGTGTGGGGTATGTGCCTTCGTCGACCACGGAGACCATCTTGCGGTCATCCACCTTGAGGAGTCGATAGCCCACGACGCCGTTACTGGGGTCGCGGTAGAATACCCGATAGCGCACGTCGTCCGTCTCTCCGAACGCGCCATCGGCCACCGACGTACATTCGCGCACCACGAGTTGCGTCAACACCGTCCGCCCATCAATCACGGCGGTTCGCCAACTCAGCATCTGCTCTTTGCTGATCGGTACCCAGTAGGGCCGAAGACGCTGCTCGTCGGCAATACTGAGACGTGCCGCGCCGGTGTTGGGGTAGTCGACGAGAATCGCATTGTGCCCCGTCGCGAGCGCGTCCTGGAGGCGCTCGCGACAGAACACATCGCCGTGTGTTCCCGCGAGATCGATGTTCTCCCAGTGCCCTACGTCCGTGTCGCTGCCGCGAATTTGGACCGGCACGTCATTGCCCAGCACGGGGTCTTTCTGAAAGACGAACCCAACCAGCCCCTCGACGGCCTGCTTGAACGCGTTGAAGAACACCGAGCGATTCAACCGGATCGCATAATTTCTCGGATCCTCACCCGGGGCTTGCGGCAGATACGTTGGCCCGGCGGCGCGAATGCGTTGCGTGCCCCCCAGGACGTCGCGGATCAGCGCGACGGCGGGTGCCTGCGCTCTCGCGCAGGGGGAGGGCGTTGACGGGAGATCGCGTTCGTCGCGCGGCCTTTCGGCAGAGACGCCGCCAATGCGGAGCGGGCCGTCGCCGGGACGGTTACCGTAGTTCGTGGGGTCGTAGCTGGGTGCAGTCATGACGGCCTCGAGGAGAAAATCCAGAGGCCAGGCTGCGACCAGGAGAATGCGAATGAGAATGCATGGGTGTTACATGTACACGGTTTGCGTGACGGCCGTGTTGCGCACGACGGGGAACTGGTAATCGATGTAATAACCGAGCGCGTCGCTAATGTGCGTTAACTTCGGATCCGCTTTCTTATCGATCTCTCCAGAGCCGCCTTTAAGCGTGCGCACACCTTCGAGATCACGCACCACATGCGGTGCAGCGATCGGATCCACCAGCAAATGGATCGTGTCGTCCGCGGCGCGGATCCGGGAATTGACCGCATTGACCCGCGTGCGCTCGGCCGGGTTCGCTGCCTTGAGATAGAACGTCACGCGATCCCCGAAGCCGGCGAGGCCATGCGCCGGATCGCCGTTGCGGAGGCGATCTCTGGCGATGTCCCAGTCGGAGCCTTGGACTTGCGACGTCCCGCGCGCGCCGCCCGTAGCATCGCCATACACCTCGACGCTGCCGGTATGCCCTTTCCAGTCCGTGAGGATCTTCCGACACACGGCCGGGGTGTTGGAATTGTTGTCGATCCACACCTCCCCAATCACCGCCGTGCCCACGACGCTTGTGCCTGGAAATTCCAGTTCTTGGGCGATCGCGGCGACACCGGGTGCCACGTTAAAATCGAGGCAGACTTTCAGCGGACGCTGCGGATTGTAGCGATCGCGCAGCTTCGCGCGATTGGCGTCGCTGAACGCATAGTAGGCGCGGCCCTCGAAGTTGACGAAGCTGGCTTCATATTCTTGTTGAAACGTCAACAGGTCGAGATCGCGCCGGGCGGCCTCAATTTCGCTCGCGGGGAGGATGTCGGCACTGGCCCAGTGGAAGTAGCCCCACTCGCTCGCGTTTCCATGCTCCAACAGGAACGCCTGCGCTTCCTGCGCGCGATCGTAGTAGTGATTGCGCCCCTCGGGCACGCCGATCAGGTCGCACCACGCCAATCGATCCGAGAGCGCGGGGCGAATATTGGCGCCCCACGCCTCGGGCTTCATGTTCCCATATTCGTCGAGGATGCCGCCGTCCACCGGCGCCCCTTCGATCCGCGCCGGTTGATCCATGCCGACGAGAAAGATTTCCCCGCCATGCCAGAGGGGGATGGTGAGATCGCTCTCGGACGGCCGGCCGCGCATGGCGTCTTTAGGGACCAGACGTTTGAGATCGTCCCAGGCGATCCGCTTGACCTGTCCGTAGGTCGGCGCGGCGTAGAAGTATCGCGGGCGGTCGAAGGAGGAGCCACGAATGGCGCGACGCACGAGCCGTCGTTTGGCAATTTCGCTTTTCCCGGATCGACGCCCAGCGGGAACGACATTGAAGCGATGGGGGCTCGCATAGAACGCCGCCTGCTTCTCATGCGGTCGCAGGGGTTGCCACCGCGCATGCAGCGCGGGTGGTGTCTGGAGCACCGTCACGCCGCCACCTCGGGTTGCGGGGTCGTCCCAATCGTGGCGGCGTCCATCGCGTCGAGCGTGGCCCGCAGTTTGGCCGCGCGATCCTCGTCGGTTTCGGCGGAGGATGGCGCCTTCGGGTCAAACATCCCGAAGTGACGGCCCACGTTGACGAGTGCGGCATGCTGGTCGTGCAGCTTCGCTTCCAAGCCGTCCTTGGTTTGCTTCACGCCGGCATATAAGCAGAGCGCCGAGCGAGAGAGTCGTCGGGTATCATGCACGTACACGCGCTCGACGCCTTCGCCGAAACACTCAGGACACTTGGGATTGGGGGGCAGCGTGCCGTTGTAGCCAATGCCGCCCTCCTCGTCAAACACGGCGACACTGTTTTTTGTCTGCACCGCCTCCCAGGCGGTGCGCTTCCGTGCGATCTCTTGGGTGGTGTGTTGATACCGGAAGTCCGTCCCATGGCAATAGCGACAGCAGGTGCGGCGATACTCGACGATTTCGCGCGGGTCCGCCGTGGCGATCATCCAGAGTCGCTCGAGGACCAGGTCGGCCGTGATTTGCAGGCGTTCCGCGCGCGCGGCGTTGAGGCGCGCAATTTCGGCCTGCACCTCTGGGTCCGCCAGGAGCCGGCTTCCTTCCTGGCGTGCACGACTCTCGGCGTAGCCGACTTTGCGCGCGGCGTCGGTCGCGTTGAATGTCTCGGACGCGATGATTTCCGCCGCGAACAGCAATTTCTTGCGGCGGGTCTTCTCGCGCGCGGCCGGACTACGACCGTCGGAGGGATGCGGAGGAGCGGAATCGCTGCGACGCCGACGTGAGGTCACGGGTGCTCGATCACCTCACACATCGTCCCACACCCGCGATGCTTGCCCCCGCAGGTGACGACGCGGCCACGCCCACTGCGGGCCTGGTTGGATGCCACTGCCACGACTTCGAGACGCACGGAGCCGGGGATTGCCATGACGCGTCGGTTGCACACAGGGCAGATCGCATAAGAAAAGACAATGGCCCGCGTCTCGGTAACGGTTACCGTGACGTGGGCCAGGATGCGACCACTCGGGGATGTTGCGGTTACGTGGAAGATTGGGGTCGGGCGCTGGTTCGTCAATGGGGAAGCTCTCCAAGGTCGTGGATGGCGCGGCGAATGGCCTCGGCGTTCCGCTCCGCCGATCGGATGTCGTTGGTTTGGAACTGGACCAGGCGCGGCTGCAGGTCTTCGGCGACGGGGCAGCCTTTTGTGAACTCGCTGTAGAAGTGGACTTCGTTGCCGACGCGATGCGTCACGGCCTTGCGTGGATCAAGGTACACGAAGGCCGGTTCCTCATACGTCAACTTCCACGCGGCATAGGGTCGCTCGCCGCCATGCCGCACAATCGCGTCGACAAAAGGATGCCAGAGGTCGGCGGATGCGAGTGCGACGGTGTAGCACCAGTAGTCGTGCGTCCAGCCATCCGGGACATGCTGGGGTGTAATCCAGGAACAACCGGCGACGGATTGGCGGTAGAGTGCGGCGGCGGCTCGCCGATTGTGCAGCGCAGCATCGGCGAGCGCCATCTTCCCGTAGCGCTCAAGATTTCGGAGACCAAAGTCCGCCGTGACGTCGTTCATGCGGTAGTTATACCCCATCGAGTGGTGCCGTTCGTACGTCGGCGACTTGAGCACTGCAGGGTCGATGCGTGGCTGATCGGCACGCATGCGGTAGCCGAGCGACGAGAATTCGCGGGCACATGTGGCGAGCTCCTCGTCGTTCGTGACGAGCATTCCACCCTCCCCAAGCGGGAGAATCTTCGATGCCTGAAACGAGTACGAGAGAAACGCCGGGGGATGCTCCATCTGCGTCCCACCAACCCGCAAGGTCTGCGCTGCGTCGACGATGGTGCGCCCGCCACTCCACGGAAGATTGAGCCCGTAGAGGCTGACCGGCAGAAATGCTGCTGCGTCCGGCGGAAATTGATTCATCAGCCACGTTCGCTTGTCTATGTCGCAGAACACAGGGACAGCCCCGGCATGCAACACCGCGATCGTTGTCGCGCTCATGGTGAGCGGCGGGACTGGCACGCGATCACCCGGCTTCACGCCAAGTGCGATCAGTGCTGTGTGAAGCGTTGCAGTCCCATTGCAGAGCGCAATGGCGTATTTCGCGCCGACGTACGCAGCGAACTCACGCTCGAAGGCGGCGACAGTTGAGCCGTTTTTCACAGTGGGCCTCCAACGCACTGGTATCCGCGAATACTCACGCTCTCCACCCTCACGCATGCCTCGATATAGTCCACCTCTGTATCAATGGTCCAGACGCCGGGTGGGGCTGGGGGTGGTGGTGCGCCCGGAAATAGTGCGTGGGTAATGTGTTCGCGCGGAAATGCGCCATCGCAGTTCTGCTGCGCGGCATCCAACATCGCCAGCGTGAAGGCTTCTCCTCCAATCTCGACCGGAAGGCGCTCGCCGAACGCGACGCGACGCATCTTCATGGGCGACTTGAACGGATCGTCCGGCGTATAGCGAAACACGACGCTCTCGGGGTTCCATCGGTACGTATGCGCGCAATGCCAAAAGCGTCCGAGTACATCGCGCTCGTCGCCATCGAACGCGAAAATCTTCGCGCCGATATGGCACAATTCATCACCAAAAGCGCTGTGGAGATCGTCGCGAGGGATGGCTATCACACAGTTCTTCCGGTCAAACGCTTCACACGCAATGCGCCATGCACGGGCGATCAGCGTTTCGTCGCCGAGCTTCAACAGCATCTTCCCGGGCAGACGGGTGCTGTTATATCGAGCCTGGATGATACACAGGGGGCTCACGTCCATGACAACACTCCCCACCGTTCGGTGATTACAAGATTTCTATGCACCTCGAAGCCGCGTCCGTTGGCCGTTCCGCCGACGTACACGCGCTGCCCTTCGGCGTCCACGTCGACGCACCAGAGATAATCGCGCCAAATCGGATCGTTGGGTGAATGGACGTAGAGGTGCGCCAAGTCAGCCGCCCGCGGCAAGTACTCCCGCGCTGACGGCGCGCGCGGTTCGGAGCGTGTCGGCATGACGTAGATGGGTGTGGCATCGCGGTGCGCAAACGCCTCCTGTTCAAACCACACCTGACCGGGACAGAATAGCTCAGGATGTTCGCGGCGAATGTCGAGGAGATTCATGGAAACCCAACCTGGAGGTAATGTGGCGTGAGTGGAATTCCGGCCGGTGTTCCGAAATACACATCCTCCCCGTCCGCAATCCGTCGCCGCTCCTCGGGTGAAAACGTCCATCGGCAGACGCGATGCACCTGACCGTCCCGGTATCGAACCAACGCGGCAACGATCGGCGCATATTCGAGTTGTTCTTCGGCGATAGTTATCTCGTCCGACCCGTCAATACGTGGCGCGATAGCTCTCATCGTCCCTCCCATTGCGCGAGATAGGCCACTCCGTCAGCGTAGCTAGCAACGTCGCCCTGGGCACAATAGCGGTCGATCTTGTACAACTCATCCTCGAGCAGTTCCGCGCGGCTGCGATCCATGCCGGCCGGCGGTCGATGCCAGAGCGTCTGATTCGCGCCTAGTGGTGCGATACGGATCGTGTCATGTTGACCAGCGTCGCGCAGTGCCTGGACGAACGTCAGCACGACGCGCGGCATGTGATACGGCGACCCGACGAGCAGCATCTGTCGCCACTGATGCTCGATCGCCATCGCCACAATCGCGACGGCCTGTTCGCGCGTGTTCTGCGAACTGCCCTCGATGAGGATGCGATCATGGGCAATGCCCATCCCCATCAGCGCCCCGGCGCACGCGTCCCCGCCCAGCCACCGCGGCGGGGCGTGCTTTCCGCCAGACACCACAAGCAGCGGTGCGGCCCCCTCATGAAAGGCCCGGGCGGCGAAGGTCAGCCGCGGGGCTGCGTCTTCGCCACAGAGGACAACGATGGCGTCCGCGGCGACTGGGGGTGCGCTGTGCACGAGGGCACACAACCGATCTTGGTAGGTCATGCCATCATCGCCTCGGTGCGCCGAACGTCGTGCACCATTTGGTTGAACTGGAATTCATTCATGGACACGTTGGCCTCAAGCTCAGACGGTTCGTTGCAGAGGTGGAAGTGGTATTCGAGGAGCTTCGCGCCACGCGCGACTGCGGCGATCGGGAGTGCAGGGTCAAGGCAGTGGGATGACAGGCCAAGCCATCCACTCTCAGGCTTTTGCCAGGGGTCGGCGCCGAAGAACTTGGGCAGCTTCACATCTTCCGCCGGCGTCGGATAGCCAGGTGGACAATACAACGGATGCACCGGCGGACATCCAGCGATCCCCATCAGGTGCAACAGATCGGAATGACTGACCAACACTGGCTTGCCAACCTCGCACGCCACGGTAAGCAGATTCACGTCATGATTGTCAAGTCGTGCGATTTTATAGGCGGGGCAATCGACGGATTGCAAGACGGCGAGGGATTCAGCACCGAAGACCGATGCGAATGGCACAATACCGATCCGACGGGCGCGTTGGAATAGGGACGGGAACCAGTCGAGCGGCGTCCGCGCCTTCTCATACAAGGTGCGCATGGACCATCCCTGCGAGCCCCAGGGCTCCGGCGCTGGACCGTCGCCGCGGAGTGCCAGCAGCTCGTCTGGGGTATAGCACTGCATTTTAACCATATCCGCGCCCGCCGATTTCGCAGCCTCGATTAGACGTAGTGCGCGCTGGAATGAGCCGTTGTGGTTATTGCTGATCTCGGCCACAAAACGGCATGGATGGTTCTCGCCAATCTCGATACCTTCGATGTTCATGCGATCATCTCCCGCAATTGTGGAATGGTGTACCGTGGCGCGGTGTCGCTGCGGTACGTGAAGTTGTCAGGCATCAATCGCCCCTCTGGTTCCGGCAGTTCGCCCCAGGGCCGAGCCGGCGGCTCGATGACGTAATGATTGTCGACGCGGTATGTTGTCGCGGCTTCATCCGACGTGATGAGCGTCTCGTGCAACTTCTCTCCGGGACGTAACCCGATATGTTGGAGCGGCGCCCCTGGAGCGATCGCTTCGGCGAGCTGACTGATACTGCTGGCCCCAATACGCGGAATGAAGATTTCCCCGCCGCGCATGTTGCGCAGGGCCAGGAGCACCAGGTCAACAGCGTCGTCCATGTGCATCCAAAAGCGCGTGCATCGTTCGTCGGTGACGGTGAGGATGCGACCGGCAGCAGCCTGTGCGCGCCAAATGGGCACCACGGACCCCGTCGAGCCCAGCACATTGCCGTAGCGCGTGGCGCTGAACCGCGTCGGCGTGCCCGCCGCGTAGACATTTGCTCCCAGCCAGAGCCGCTCTGCCGCGAGCTTGCCAGTGCCGTAGATCGTGTTCGGCGCCGCGGCTTTGTCCGTGGAGAGAAGTACGGCCTGCGTGATGCCGCGTTCGATACACGCCCGCGCGACATGCTGCGTGCCGATGACGTTGGTTTGGATGGATTCCCAGGGATCCGCTTCGCAGGATTCGACACGCTTCTGCGCGGCCGCATGAATCACGACGTCGACACCGCGACACGCGTCTGAGATGCGCGTCGCATCCCGGACGTCGCCCAGCGCGAATCGAATTCTGGCGTCGTGGAACTCCGCACGCATGGCGGCTTGTGCCGCCTCGCCGCGCGAGAAGACGACAACGCGTCGTGCGCCATCCTTGAGCGCACGACGCACGAAGGCACGACCGAATGCGCCTGTGCCACCCGTGACGAGCACGGATTGTTGTGTGAGCGGTGTCGTTGGCGCCAGTGTCATTGGACGCCTCCGGCCCACGCCTTAGCTATGCACGCATCGCGCTCACGGCTTGAGGTATTCCATCCCGAAATACTCGCCCGGTGGTGGCAATGGATGTCGTCGGACCTCTTCGACGCGATACACCACGTCGGCATACATCGCCGTACGAATGGCGCGACAGTACTGATCGCCCTCGTCGATGACGCGCCACTGAAGTTCGACGCCGGCGTGCGCGTTTGCGGGGTGCCAGAGCTGCCAGTTGAGGTGGCTACTGATCGCGCGGACGATGCCGTCCACCCGCAGGCGATAGCAGAGGAGGCCCGGGTCGTCGTTAGGCGGTGGTGTGTAGCGACGCATGGGTTACTGGTCCCGGGCCCCGACGTCGTGCGGATCGTCTGAGAGGAAAAACCATTCGCCCGATTCGCCCTGGATGAGGCGATAGGGCGCCTCGACGAGGTCGAGGTAATACACGTCGTCGCTGCGGTAACATACGGGGTAGCAGCGTCCCACCAGGGGGCCGTTGACACACAGGACGTCCAAGTCTGGGAGAGCAAGGGAGGTCTGCATACCTCAACAGATGCCGAGGGGTTACACAGGGTCCGTGACGCGGTGGTGACGCCCCGGGATAGACTCTGGTCCATGGAATATCCAACGGAGATGGAATTGCTCGAGGTGGTGGCGAAGCTCTTTGCGTGCGCGGTCACCCGGGACTGGGGTGGGCTGGAATGCTGGGCGGAGCTCCTCGTGTGGGGACTACAGCTTCGGAGAGAGGCCCTCATCTCTCCTCCTTGGCCATCTCAGTGGTGACGAAATACCGCTCCACTTGCCTGCACACTTCGTCGAGCGCGACATTCCAACCGTTCACCCGCTCGTGGCTGCCACCAGATAAGCCAACGGGAGGCTGATGCATTCCATGCAGCAGGTCACGTAATGCGTCAAGATCCTTGTTCCGGGCCTCTTGGACGGCGGTAGAGACGTAGGCAACTACGGCGGCTCGCTTATCCTCGACATCACCGCCGTCGTGATAGGCTGCGTCTATCAGCAAGTCCAATGACGTGCCGATTGCTCCCTCCGTTGCTTCGCCCCGACGCAGTTGGGATCGCACCATGGCCGTGACTTGCATCGTCGCCTGCGTCGCCATCTGCCGCCGAATCTGTTGCCGTACATGATCGCGTTCTCCGTCCCCGGTGGCGGGGATCTGTGTCGTGTCAGACATTGTCGTCGCCCTCCTCGTCCGGCGGCATCCCGAACCAACTGGGTTTCGCCCGCTGCATATTCCTCAGCATGGCGCGGTCCGCCAGGATCTTCTGGAATGCCGGATCGGTCCAGTGAATCCGCTGGCCAGAAAAGGTGGTCAGGTGTGGGCCAACGGTGGGCTCCTCGTTTTCTGGACAGGGCACGGCGGAAGTGTCGAGAGAGTCGGGATGTGTCGACATGATGGGATCGTCAGCGTCCATGGTCATTGGGGAGGGGCCTCGGTTTTGTCGCAAATGAAATTGACTTCGCCGGGGCGCGCGAAGCCCTCGCCATCAACGCCGACAACGGTATCCGTATGCATCGCGAGACAGCGGACAGGCGAGTGCGTCGAGGAGCACGCCGTCAAACCAAGGAGGAGTATGAACAGCTTTCGCATGGGCTCACGCTCTGGAGGTGGGAGACGGTATCTTCGCGCGCGCCGTCGCGATCCACGCGGCCAAGTGGTCAATCACACGGCGTCGGTCGATCATGGATTGCTCGCCAACGCGCAGACCCTTCACGAAGAGTTCGAGCATGTCCAGTTCTTCCCGTTGCACTGCGAGGGAGGACTGGAGAGACCGGATCTCGCGGCGTGCATCATCAAGTTGGACATCGAGCTCCGCCAGTTCTTTACGCCACCAGTTGATCATCTTCACATCCATTTCGTGCTTCTGAGTCATCTGTTCCAGCGCCTCGACGAGTCGGGCGTGGTCAATCTTCCAGTTATCAGTTTCTAGCTGAGCGTCACGTAATGCGTCAGCGAGCAACAACCATCCTTGCATGGTGCGGTTGAGTTGCGCCCCTGCCGCGCGTTCTACGCTGAGGCGTCGGATCGTCTCATGGATCCACTGGCCTTCCTCTCCTTCGAGCGTCTGTGGGATCTCTCCGGTGGGCTCCGTGGGCGTAGCGAATGGCTTGTGCTCGTCATGCAGCATGAGGAGCGCGAGAGCGAGTTGCACGAAGAGCGGGTCTCGAATTGCGTGCTGATTGACCAAACACTCCGCTGTCGTGACGGCGTCCGAATATTCGAAGCGGTCGAGGCGACGAAGCTGATGGTCGTAATGCATCGCTCCGGTGGGCTCCTGGGTGTCCATTATCCAATCCTCTGCGAACATGCGGTCCGTCGATCGAGCTGAGACAGTCGATCCTCCAGAGCAATGAGACGTCGCGCGATCACCTCCCATCGATCGGCCTCAGGCATGGCGAGCAGTTCGTTCGCGAGTCGTGTCGCGCGAGTCTCTGGGGTCATCGCGGCGCGGTGCTGCGCTTCACGGGCCACCCGATCGCGTTCGAGGGCGTCAAACCGGCGTTTGATCTCGGCGTCGTCCAAGAGACTTGTGGGTCTGGTGGGCTCCTGGGGGCGGGGATTCGTCATGCGCAGTTTCCTCGGTGTGTTCGGAGGACTGGCAGGCTTCGACGCTCGTAGCAGGGATACCCTCCAACCTGTGGGCTTGTCGCCCCGTCGTCGCTCTTCCTGTTGACGCAGTAGCCAGCCTCCTCTGTTTCGGACACTTCGTTCGCCGCGAGATCCCACGTCATATCACTCGGCACCGAACCATCTAACACCCAACCGCTGTCGTTGTCGGTCATCATGCTCTCGGAGAGGGAGGGGTGGAGGAATGCAACGAACACGCCTCCGCATGGATCAGGGGGGCGTAGACGTCGTCGGCACCACATTCGGTGCAGCGATGGAACTCGGCGGTGACGTTGTCCTGCAATCCGTTGCAGAGTCCTTCGCAACAATCCAAGCAGCCGGGATCGCCGGTCCTCGAGCAGACAGACACATCAAACGCTTCGATCTTACCCATGGATAGTGTCTCCCGCTGGGCGACTCGGGGAGGGATCGGAACGGAGAATCTGCGCTTTCGCCCCGCGCTCTTCGCACAGTCGGATGATGTGCGGGACGAGATCGAGGCTTTGATTGCGTCGAATCCGATGGGCGAGTAGGAACACGTCATCGCGAAGTTGTTCGAGGTGTGCGACCCGGTCAGCGAGGTAGACGACAACACTTTCATAGGAGTCCAGCGGCTTACCGCGTGTACCGATAATGTCCTTCGCTCGATTGATTAGCCGTCGAACATCGTGTGGCATCTCGACCGCCTGGGCGACGGCGGGGGAGGCACAGGTACAGGCGTCGGGTTCGTCCCAGGCTTGGAGCGCCATGCAGCCGGGCTGATGTCGTTGGGAGTCCTGGCGGGTGGGAGTGGAGTCGGCGGGAAGGCTCTCGTACAAAGCGGTGATCCACGCATTGGCTTTGGCGACACGCTCCTTTTCTTCGCCCAAGGACTGCGCTGCGAGATCGCAGCCGAGGCGAGCTTTCTCGCGCTCCTCGGCCAGATACTTTTCAGCCGAACGCGGGACAGGGTAGGCGCTGGAGTAGTCGCAATCGAACTGGCGCGAGTCGGTGAGCTGCTGAACCATGAGGTCTTTCAACCCTTGATGATCGGGCGTCGGGGGTTGCCAGGCGATGACGGCACTCAGCATGGCATTGTAGCGATTCCGCGTCTCCGTACGCGCACCCTCGTATTCGGCATGTTCACGGCAGAGGCGATCGTATTCTTCCGTCGCGGCTGCCTGCGCGTCCGAGAGCGACATCTGAGTCAGCTCGACGGCGCGTGCCTGTGCTTTCGCCAGGTTCTCGGCGTAGAAGGGCGACTCCTCTCGAAGCTTCGGAGGATCCTTTGCCGCGTCGTCGCGTTGCATGATGCACGCACCGAGCGCCCGAGCACACCGAAGCGCGAACGTCCGAAAGTCGGTGACGGCGCCATTCGCCACTTGGGCGGTATATCCAGTGGGCATTCCTTACGTCTCCTGCGCCGGGCTGGGCGCGAGTGGGGAATGAGAAACGGCTTTTGTGTAGCCGAAGGTGATCGCGGCAGTATCGGCCCACCGTTTTTCGAGCTTGTCGAGCGACCAGATCACCGAGTCGTCTGGAACGAGGGCGTCGAGCACGGCCTTCGTCAGGTTGTCGATGTCCGGCTTCTGTTGGTGTGGCTGGCCCCGCATTTCGCGTTTGCGGCGCTGGCTCCACGAGGCCGGCATGGCGATATGGAACGTCAGCGATAAGCCCGCGTGGGGGATCGTGATGCGACTGGCGGCACACGCCAGACGGAGCTTGTCCGCAAATGCGCGGTACTCGGCCACGCATGGACGCGGCGGATCGAGCCACTTATCCCGCCGCGTCTGGCGAGGTTTACTCACGGGCGCAATGCAAATCGTGTGTGTGAGTTCGATGGGACTCATGCGGACGGCCTCTGGAGGGAGCAAAAGGCCTCCCACAGGACTGCGAGCAACCCCCACAACACCGCCACGGGCCAGAGAAGCGTGCCAACGGCACGATCCAGGCGGGTCTCATCTCCAGACGCGAGTTCACTCACCAGGATGCACCCGAAGATGTAGAGGACTAACGCCAAGAGTGCGAATAGAACCGTCATGGGGTGTGCGTCTCCTTGCTGGACAGCGCAGCGTCAAGCAATTCACGGAGCGACTCACTGCCAGTCTTCAGTGGCAAGTGGATCATCACATAGCCCTCGTGCGAGTTGACCCATTGTACGCGCGTTTCGGCATAATCCAGACGCTTTGTATCCGCCTCTCTGGCGTCATACGCGGTGAGGAGAACATTTGTGGCCACGTCACGGTCGGTGATGTTGGCGGGGAAATTCTCTTTTAGATATGCGACTGCTTCTTCGATGGTCATGATCCTGACTCCGGTGGGAGGGCGTCGAGCGCACTATCGGCTAGCAACGGTCCGAATGTTTCCCGGATTGCGTCACGGACGCTGGGGCGGTTTTTCGCATCTCCCCAGGTCTCGACCTGCCAGCGATAGCACTTCTTCGGCGTTCCCTCATTAAACCGGAGGTCGATCTGACGACACGCATTGTCGAGCGCATCGAGCAGCGCCGTATCTAATCCTGCCCCCGTTGAGCCGTTGAGACGATTTGCGAGGAATACAATCGTGGCCAGGACGCCGAATTCCTGTCCAGGCGTATCGTAGATGCTGCTTTCATGGCGCGCGCTGGCGATTTCTTTCTGTACCCACTCTGGCAGCGGCTCGCTGGCGGGGGTGGACACGTCCGGCGTCGGGACGCTCACGGGGGCGGTTAAAATGCTGTGCAGTACGACGTCGAGGTCGTCCATGAGCGCGTGCTCCTTGCTGGGCGCGTCTTCATAGTCAGCGACGTAGCTGAATGCGATGTATGGCCGCAACTCCCGTCGCGCAGGACGACCCGCGTAGATCGCGATCGACAGTCGGTCGATGGCGTCCGCTAGCTTTTCGTCCCGCTCTGCGTGTGGGAGAGATGGGCCTTGAGGTGCCGTGGCGAGTACCGCAGCGACCCGAATGGCAGCACAGCCCGCGCATGATTCCGGGGACCTGTCATATACGTCCATTGCCTCGCACTGAATACACAGCGGTGCCAGAAGATCCGCCTGTATCGCCGCCTCAAGCTGTATGCGGTCCATCTGTTCGTCTCGTTCGTCGCGGTGGGTGGTCATACAGCACTCACTTGTGGGATCAGTTCCCAGCGATACTTCGTGGTGTAATCCGTCGCCTTGAGGGTGCGAGGGCGTTTCACGCGGCCCCAGGCTTCGGCGCGGGTGGTGTGCTCGGGCTCAGGAACGCCAGCAGCTCGCAGCGATGTGCCGGGTTCGCTCGTCAGAGTGTAGGTCTTGAGCGATGTACCGCCCATCGACTGCCACACTCGACGAGCTGCGCCATAGAGGAACGAGCAAGCGTTCGCCGTCCCGTCTGTGGCGAGCCGCGTCACTTCCGCACGACCCAAAGCGTTCAGCATCCGCGCCTTCGGTTGACCCACGACGACAACGCCCACGAGCTTATCTCCCAGCCACGCACCGAGCGCGAAATAGCCGCCAACGAGTTGTGGAGCGTGACGATGCTCGGTGCCCACGAACAGCTTTGCCCGCTTCATTGGGAGGAAGCCGTGTCTGAGTTTACTTGCCATGGCTTCCCCCAGACAGCAGAGCGGGATGGGAGAGAGGAGTCATGCGACCATCCGGTGTTGGAGATGGGAGAGGAGTTGCGTGCCGAGGTATTCGGTGTAGGATGGTGGGATGGCTTGTGCGAGCTCGTCGCAGGTCATCCAGTTGATGCCAAGGGCGCGCTCACCGTCCGCCTTTTTGAACTGACCACCGGCGACGGTCACGATTCCTGAGACACCCCACGCGCCCTTGCCCGAACTCGCGTTGAGTGTCCCTTTGCGCCGGTCATTGATGCGGCGTCCGTTCCCAATGACCTGGTCGTGCTTGACGTGCTCGGGACTCATCAGCAACATCGAGCTTTCAAACCGGCGATGGCGGTAACACGGAAGCCCGAACATGCGACCGCACAACACCACGCCGCCAAGCGGAGCATCCTCCACGTTCTCGATGATCCACGGCTTGCCAATCGAGTTCAGCAATTCACGCGTCGGATCGATGAGGAGCGGCCACGTTCGCCCTTTGAGCCACGGAAGGTGCCGAAGACGGCTATATCCCTGGCACGGCGGCGATGCATGGATGGCATCGTACTCATGGCCATGCGCCGCTAGATATTCGAGCGCGTCACCCTGCACGAATTCAAACGGGTACCGCGGCTGGGGCTTGATGTCCACACCGACCACGTCGAAGCCCGCGCGGTGATAGCCCATCCCAGCACCTCCCGCTCCGCAGAAGAGATCCAATAACCTAGGCTTCCCCATGACGTCCTCCAGGGGCTGCTGAGAGAGTGGGAGGAGTGGGTTTGTGCATCCAGTGCGTGATGACGCCCATGTGTCCGAGCGGAACCCATTCCCCAGGCATCCAGCGACCGGATTCGGGATCGTCGATTTCGTCCTCCCAGAATCCAACGGCGACTGCGGTGCCGTCCGTGACGAGGATTTCGTCTGACTTTGGCGCTGTGTCGATTGGTTGCCACTGATTGCGTTCGACTTCCGCGATCAGCATCGGCATGGCGGTTCGAGCGGCGGCGATGAATTCCCCGTCAATCGTACGGTTCGCATTGATCGTCCCGCCTTCACTGTCCACTCCGTTGGGAATCCATTCCATCTCGAAGGTCCGATCGTGCCAGTTTGTAAGGCTGCATCCGTCATAGTTCCACGGTCCCGGCGTCGCGTCGTCACACAGCTTTTTCAGTCCTTCGAGGAAAGACTTATCCAACATGGGAGACCTCCCGAGATGACTTGGCTGCCTTCGGTTTCTTTGTCGGAGTGACTGTGATTCGGACTTGCTCGACGTAGTATTCGCCGTCGAGTTTGAGGTGTTGCACGACGGCCTTCCGGTAGCCCAAGTCGCGCACATGCTTGGTCGCCAGTTCTAAGGCGAGCGCGCCGTCAACAAACAGTGTTCCGCCGTTCAGGGTCAGTATGCACGCCTTGCCGCGCTTATAGAGGTGCACGACACTTCGGCTTTGTTCCTGCTCTGGTATGTCTCTCATGCGTGATCACGAGTGGGGGAGGGGGTAGCAGGACTAGACGACACTTGCCGCGTGCTTCCGTAGTAAGTCGGCGATGTCGTTCGCTTGGGCTGGCGTGAATCCAATCCACGCCGTGGGCTTGCCGAAGTCGATCACGACCTTGCCGTCTTTACTGCCAACGGCGATCGCGATTTCCCCTTCGTCGCTGTCGGTGAGCTTCCCGTCCGGAAACTTGCCTGTCGGCCCAAGCATCGACCGGAGGAATTCGGGCGGGAAGGAAGTATCTGCGCTGTGGTGTGCCATGGTATTAAGCCTCTGTGTGTAAGGGGGTTGGTACATCCCACTGCGCCGCCATGCGGTCGATCACAGGAAGGATTTCGGTGTCTCCGAGCACGGTGGCGCGGCGACGGCATTCCTGCGGGGATGTCGGAATGACATGTACCGACGTGCCCCACTCGCCGCTGTACCACTCCGCGCGGCGCTTTTCGGTAGTGTTGGTGGCGTCCACGATCACGCGCGTGTGACCGGCCAAGAACAGTGATCGCACCATGTACTTGGCGATGACCCACACCATGGGCTCTGCCTCGGCCACAAACCGCTGTCCGTGTAACGCGCGACGGATCGCGTCGGGATTCACCATGGGCAGTCCCTGCGCACGCGCCCACGTCGTCTTGCCGCTGCGCGGGAGTCCAACGGTTAAAATCAGTTCGTTCATGTCTTGGTCTCCTCTACAGGGGATGATCTGAGTGCGGTTTTGGCGTGGGTGCGCGCGCGTCTCGTGTGGCGCTTTGTGTCGGGGATCGGTGTGGACTCGGCGGTGGCACCGAATGCCGCGATCTCTTTCGCGATCTTGAGTGCTTTTCGTCCGAGTGGATGCCCAACGATATGCTCCCACGTGTCGCGCGGGCGTCCACTTGTCTCCGCCACGAGGGTGATCGCGACTTCGAGCGGGGCGACGCCGTCGGTGTACGCGAGGATACGATTCAGTCGTGCGCGATGGTGATGGCGCTGCTGCATGGCGTGCGCGCGTGCGGTGTCGCGGGACATCGTCATAACGCGGTCATGGTGCAGGTCGCGTCGGCCGTCAGATGCGGCAACGCGGCCACCAACTGCGTGGCATGGTGCGCACAGCGGCGATACTGCAACACGTTCCGGCCGTCATTGACGGTCACGACGGTATCCGCGAGCAGTCCGCAGTGTGGACACGTCGTGTCGGCGAACGCCATTAGCGCACCTCGTCGACGAGTGACGCGAGTGCGTTGCCAACATCGTCACCGATGCGCGTGGGGCCTGCAATGCGCTTCGTCTCGTCGCGGGTGAGGCGATGGTGCTGCGTGCGATGGCTCTGGGCAGCAACGCGCGCCTCGTGCGCCTGCGCCAGTGCCAGGTCGACCCGATGGCGTTCGTCGGCGTCTCGCTTCGCCTCGACGTATCGCGCAATGAATTCCTTCCGTGCCCATAGTTCCTCGTCGACCGTGAGTCGACGAAAGCGCGCGGGACCACCGACGGCGAGGAAGGCGCGCAATCCGACATCGGTCATTCGGGACCGCGCTTCTGCCATGAGGTTGTCCTTGCCGTTCCACGTGAGGATGTCTCGGAACACATCCGCGGCCTCGATTGCAGGATCCCCCTGCGGCTTCGCCTGATCGATGATCTCCTTCGGCGAGGGGAAGAACTGGTTGTCCCGGTACACCAGCCGCGCACCGGCGACGAATTCTTCGGTCGTGAGCTCCGCATTCAGGATGTCATAAAACACCAGCTGTGATGGGGCAGACAGCGGTTTGTTAAACTTCTCTCCGAGCAGTGTGATCCACTGCTTAAACTGCTCCTTGTTGATCATGTGACGTCTCCGTCGTCGGGGATCATCTCCATCGCCGCGGTGGCGTTGGCGTAGGTCTCTTCGAGCACGGATGGCTTGCGTCCGCGGGTGTCATTCGTAGCGCGTGGCGGGCGAGTCGCATCGCGGAGGTATCCGCGGAAGTGACGGAGTGATGGCTCCGCACCGTTGGCGTTGTAGTCGCGCATAGCAACCCCGAGCTGTTCTGGGGTGACTGTGACACCATGCATCCCATCCAAGGCGCCCAGACACTCCGCAGCCCAGGCTTGGGGACTCGGGACGCGTGCGAGGAGCTGGACGGCATCAACGACGTATGCCGCAGGGAGCTTTTCAGAGAGCGGTGCTATAGCTTCGACAGCCTCCGCTTCACGCGCCTGCGCGGATGCTGCTGATGTAGTAGTAGTTCTTTGACTATGACTATGACTATGACTATGACTGCTAGGGTTTTGTTGCCCGTTTGCTAGAGGCGATACGGTAGCATTGCCAGTAGCATTGCTTGAGCATTGCTCGTCGACGTGACTCGCATTGGTCCCGCCGCGCTGTGCCCGAGCCTGCGCGCCGAGGCGCCCCGCGTTGGCACGCCGCTCGTGCTTGGCGAGGCTGTCCTGGTACACCGCCCAGAGTTTGCGATTGCGAAGCCGCCCATCCACGAGTTCGAACTGCTGCTTCACAAAGGGACCGAGTTTCTTCCAGTGCGCGCCGAGCCGAGACATCTGCGCGAGCGCGACGTCGTCGTTAGGCAGCGTGCATGGCGCCGTCTTGCTCTGCCATGAAATAGCGAGCAGGCGGATGAATGCGCCTTCCTGGGCCGGCGTCATCTGCGAGGTCGCCTCGCCGCCGAGCCAGTCGTTCACGATAAACGGGAAGTAGAAAAGGTCGGCCACTATTCCGCAGTCCATGGACGCGCGCGGAGGATCGCCGGATGTTTTCCGGTCGTGGGATTCGTGATCGTGTCGGTCGTCTCTTCGATCTCGCCGCGTTTCTTCAGCGCATCAACGCTCGAGGTGATCCAATGTTCCGGCACGCCGAGTTGCGCGGCGATCTCGAACCGTGCAAGTCCATGCGACGACGCGCGCAAGACCATCAGCACCTGGCGCCGACGTCGGGTGGCAGCCGTGTCTTTCACCTGCACGGCCGCAGTCCGCGATGTGGCGCTCCGGGTTGATGGCACCGGCGCAGCGAACACGTCGAGTTGGTCCGCGAACTTCATCCGACCTCCTCAGTGAGCGCGGCGTGTGCGCGCTTTGATTTCGCCACATATGGAGGAACGGCGCTCATGCGACATCTCCCAGTAAGGACGGCTGCTCGTCGTCATAGAGAATGGCACCGTATTTCGCCGCGTCGCGACCGCGATCCGTGATCAGATAATCGAAATGATCGGGATGCGTGCGGAGATCCGCGATCGTCTCGATTAACCCGTCTTGGAGCAGCGAGCTCACCATGTCGATGCTGAGCTTGGTGGCATACCGGAATCCGTCCGACTTCATGAGCCAATAGCGCGTTGGCGCGGGATAGATGCGGCGCGCTTCTATCCGCCCCCCTTCGTCCAGGATGGCGACGACCCGCAGCGTCGCCTGGTTCAACGTGATGTGACGCATGGTCATAGCGGGCCCCCGAACCGATGGGGCGCAGCGGGGCGCTCCTGTTCGCCGTTCTCGCACGGATGGCCGAGGGGGGTCGCGTATCGGGGGGCTTTCTTGAGGTCCGCCTCGGACTTGGCATTACCCTCACATAGGAGGAGCGCCGTCTCGCAGTTATTGAGCGCATCGAGGAGCTCGGCCACGAGCTCGTTCGGCGCAGGGCGGTCTTGCAGGACGCATTGAGTCGCGCGGGCGCGAAGAACGGCGTAGCGGCTCACGCGGCCGCTCCCCATTCCCATACACCCCACGGCTCCGCCATCATCGATGTGCGCGATTGCGGTTGCGTTACGGTCGGAACCGCGAATTTCCGCGTGGTGAGGCGCTTGACGCGCCGAAAACCCGCTCGTAAGTTACGGCTAGGGAACGATTTAGCCGCTGGATAGCGACCGCTTGAGTTGCGCGGTCGTGGGTTCAATTCCCACCTGTGGCTCTGATCACTCAAAGTCTCACAATGTATTCATTGTGAGACTTTTTTTATGGCCACCTGTGCGTGAGTGTGGCTGTGTGTTCCTGTTTCTCCGGCGA
>Ga0207654_10000117_pt1 | contig 51431 bp, 91 predicted proteins | sample KBSC64metaG_FD_184355 | JGI IMG/M metagenome (GOLD analysis project Ga0207654, IMG submission 184355) | Corn rhizosphere microbial communities from Kellogg Biological Station, Michigan, USA - KBS C6-4 metaG (SPAdes) (version 2) | ecosystem: Host-associated > Plants > Roots > Rhizosphere > Soil...
GTACCGGGGCCGGCACCGTGGCCCCCGCCCCTAGCACGGCTGGTCCACCGTGGACCGTAGGTGCCAGGGGCAGGGGCCCGTGGTGCGGTTGGTGCGGTGGTGCTAGGGGGTGGGCCAGCCGAAGCGGTTGGCCATGGCCTGGACTCGCGGAACATCCCACGGGTGGCCACGGTGCCTCTCACGGGCAGCCTGTCCCCTGCTGGTCCGGTAGTCGTGCACCTCCGGTTGCACCGGCAGGCGCAACCTTAGGGCCCGGAACCGCTCCAGGGTCGCCGGATACCACGCCCGGTAGTGCGGATACTCGTCGAGTCCGCGCGCCAGGATGGCGAACCCGGGGCGATCCTTCTCGGGTAGCTGATACCCGAGACGGATAGCCTCATGGCGGCCTGCGTGCTGGTCGGCTAGTTCGACAGCGAAGTCGATTGCTTGTCGATCGCTGGTGAATGAGCCTAGGGGCACGCTTTCGGTTCCGTCTTCGTACTGGACCACAATTTCCCTACGCCGGGTCATGGTTGACCCTTCCTTTCCCTCCGCCTAGGACCGTCCTAGGCCCGGGGCCCTCGATCGGACCCTCGCTCCCGGGCACCTTGTGACGGGGTGCCCGGGATGGGCGCCTAGCTGGCACCCTTGACGCGGTCAAGCGCCTGCCCTATTGCGACCAGGGCCCGTTCCGCGTCGCCCGGTTCCATCGCATCGGCGGCCTCTTCGTGAGACTCGTATGGATGGATCCCGCCGCGACCGTCGTACTGCAGGTAGTGCTCGATCACGCGGATCACTTCCCCGTAGTTCGGTGCCGGCATCACTCGCCCCAATGGTCCAGGGGCACGCACACGACCAGCGCACGGTTCTGCACGGTCGCGACCGGACACGCTGGCAAGTACACCAGCCACCGGATGTCCGCGCCTTCCACGGGGTTGATCCCCCGGGTGGTGGCGTCCCACACACACGCGGCCTGCGGGTCGCGTGTGGCGGGTCCGTACTCACCCGGGCATGGCGCCAGGGACGACACATCGAGCGCGGTGCTCGCGGTCGTCTGTTCAGGCTTCAACCCTCGCGGCTCGTACCCACGCGCGTCGATCAGCCCGTACAGCACCAATCCCATGCCGAAGACCAGCAGATAGGCACCCAGGGCCATGGCTGAGTTGCGGCGCTTGTTGTCCTTTGCCGAGTAACGCTTCATGAGCGTTTCCCTTCCTGCCGGGACCGTCCCGACATCGCTCCCGGACACCTTGTGACAGGTGCCCGGGATGGGTCGTTCACAACTCCCGACGCCACGACCAGAGACGCCAGGATGGCCAGCGCCACGACCACACGCGCTTGACGCTCGCGTGGGTGACGGGCCAGTCGTAGGAGTCGGCCCGCCAGTAGGCGTCGGCCATGCCTAGGCTGGCCTGTACGCCCTTGACGTCGATCCTGTAGGTGGTGTCGAGAGTGCTCACGATGGTCATACGATAGCGCGGCATGGTCGCGCTCCCTCCTCTGTGGACCGTCCACATTGCTCCCGGGCACCCTGTGACAGGTGCCCGGGATCCTTTCACTCGTCCTCGGGCCAGCCGGTCGACTCCCACCCGACCGGCGCCAGCGCCTCGGCCAGCGCGATCACCTCACGCTGGTCCGCGATCACGGCCTCGACCGGTGCGTCGTACCGCAGGCGCTGCCCGTGGACCTCGGTGATCTCCGGCGGCAGCACCTCGGCGACACGGCCGTCGCCTTCGATGATGACGCGCCCCGACAGCCAACCGATCTGCCCGACGCCGGCCTGAAACGCCATGTTCAGGTCAGATGCCAGATGCTCGTGCGCGGCCGCATGGTCGACGCGCCGCGAGACCATGTCGTCACCGACGTGCACGGTCACGGTGTAGACGAATGTGCGCATGACTGCGCTCCCTTCTCTGCGCCGGGGGACCGTCCCCCGGCGCATTGCGGCCCGGCAGGCCATGACAGCCTGCCGGGCCTTCTCTCCTACCAGTCCGCGCCCGGCGCGAACGCCATCGACGCGACCTCGTCGGCCAAGTGCTGCTTGGCCTTCGCGACCTCGTCCTCGGCGATCTCGACGGTCGCGGCCTCGGCCACGTCCTCGGGGACCTCGCGACCGACCTCGACCAGGGCCACGTCGGAGACGATGGCCTGTCCGGGCAGGAACTGCGCGGCGAGGCTGTGCAACTCGGCCTCGATCACGTGCTGCGCGGTCCACGGGTTGATCGGCGCGGTGTCCTCGGTCAGGATCACGGCGGAGAGTACGAACGTACGCATGGTGATGCTCCCTTCTCTGCGGCCGGGACCGTCCCGGCGCATTGCACCCGGTAGCGGCATGACACCGCTACCGGGCCCTCGGTCAGAACTGGGCACGTTCTCCTACGGCCATGGTGACTATCACCTGTCCGTTTCGGTTGGTGGTTGAGATCTCGCCCACGTGGAACAGTCCCCCGTCGGCGGCCTCGATGACCACGGTCAGTCGTCCGCCGTAGTTGTCGAGATCGTCGCGGATCGCTTCCACCGTGTTCTCGTCCTCGTCCATTGTCTACCCCTTCCGTCCATAGGGGACCGTCCCTTGTGGACAGTATCAGTATATCACGGATCGAGCTACAGCGCAAGCTCACCATCGGCGACCAGGACCGACGCATTGATGTTGCGTCCGCCCATGAGCACCTCACACGTGCACACGGCGTGCCCTTGGAAGTACCCGTGCACGTACATCACGACCGGTTCCCAGTCGACACCCTCGCGGATCATCTCCTGGTCCTTGCTCTCGCGGCCGGCTGCCTTGTCGTCCGCGCCTAGTTGCTGGGCCTCCCGCTTGTCCACGGTGCTCCCCTTCCTGCCGGGACCTTCCCGGCAACGCACCAGCGCGAGCCACGACGGCTCTAGCGCTGGCCAGCCCATGGTGCCCCTGGCGCGGGTAGTGCGCCAGGGGTCCACGGGAGAAGTCACTGCCTCTCTACCGTGGCAAGCTGTAGGTCTACATCGCAGTAGTACCTGATCGCCTGCCGAATGACCTCGCTCATGGTCGTACCCTCACGCTCCGCCTGTAGGGCGACCAGGTCTTTCTCGGCCTGGTCCAGGACTAGCTGAAGCTTGGTACGGCCATCGGCCACCCGTGCGTAAGTCGACGCTGTCATGATACCTACGTTAGCCCATATCAGCCTCGGCATCGACCATCGGCGGCCCCACGAACGCCGGCACTACCGCCGCGCTGCGTGGCTCAACGATGGTTGCTTCGATGATCGACTCCCGCCTGAGGCCCGGGGATACGGTCGTACGCGGTGGGCGCTTGCGGCGCTTGCGCGACGGCGCGGCCTCGGGCGTAGGTTCCGGGGCCTTCTCCTCGGGTGCGGGCGTCTTCTCCTCGACGCTCACGGATGGCGCAGCCACGTCAACGGCCTTTGCCACGGCCTCGACCGCGATCTCCAGGAGTCGCGTCGAGGGATGGAACACGGATTCAACCGTGACCAGGAATGCGGCAGCGGGTATTGCCGCCACGGCCATGGCCAGCACTCCGCGCTCCCACGCTGACATGACGTTGAACGCCAGGGTCAGCCACGAGCCGAACCAGAGTGCCACGATGGACCACACGCGGGCCTTGTACCCCCGGATGTTGTCCACCCATGCCATGATCGCGCCGGTGACCATCATGCCGTCCACGGCCGCTGGCAGGAGACCTGCCGACGGTTCCCGGACGGACTGTCCAACGTGGACAATGTGACCCCAGGACATGTAGCCCGTCACGACCGCTTGCGCGATCACCACGGCCAGCCCAAAGGTCGACAGGATGGCCACCCGCCATCGATGCCACCACCCAACCATATGGTTGCTCCCTTCCCTGCCCAGACCATCCGGGCATTGCACCCGGTAGCGGCATGACACCGCTACCGGGCTCGTGTTGCTAGTTCTCGACGTCGCAGTAGTGATCACACTCGCGGCAGTGCTCGCATTCCGGGCAATGGCCTTCGCCATACTCGGCTTGCTCCGTATGGCACATGTCGCACCGGGCGCAGTACCCGCAACAAGTGCGCAGGTTCGGATGGCACTGCTCACACGTGCCGTGGTTCCCGCACGTGTCACAGTCGCCCTGACAAGCACGGTCCTCGCACGCCTCACACTCGCACGTGCGCTCGTCCTCGTCGTCCAGGTCGTCATCTTCCAGACGACCATCCGGGTTGCACTGTCGACAGGTACGGTCGTCGCACCTGGTGCAGTTGCCCCGGCACGTGCCAGCGATACGGCCGTTGCAGTGCGCACACTGACAGCGAGCCTGCTCGGCCGGCTGTACCGGCGTGAGCGACACCCGCGCCGCGATCACCGGATCGATCTCGACCACCATGCCACGGTCCCACACGCCCGGACCGAACACGCCATCGACAACCGGCTCGAAAAACCGGTCACCGTAGGTATCCGGGGACCAGTAGAACCGCTTCATGGTGCCCTGCGCCTTGCGCATCTGCTCCAGCACGGATTCCCGCGCCAGCGCATCCACCTCGGCCTTGAGCCTTGCCTGCAACGCCTCCATGACGTCATCCGTAACGGATGGCACAACGGCAGTCATGGTCACGCTCCCTTCCCTGCCAGGGACCGTCCCTGGCATTGCGCCGGGGCAGGGTATCGCTCCCTGCCCCGGCTGGTCAGCTACCCGTCCGAACGGTGCCGGCCGGTGTCGCGGTGGTAGCCGCGCCGGTCGTACCCGTCGGAGTCGTAACCACGCAGGTCGAAGCGGTACTTGGACAGCCCGTCCTTGTCGACGCCGGAGGTGTTATATCCGTCCGTGTCGAACCCGTTCTTGTCGAAGCCGTCCTTGTCCCAACCGGCGTAGTCGAACCCGTCGCGGTCGCGTCCGTCCTTGTCGCGACCCTCACGGTTGTAGCCTTCCTGGTCGTACCCGGCCGGATTGAATCTGAATTCCGGCCGGCCGTCCTTGTCGACGTGTTCGCGGTTGAACCCGTATTCGTTGAGTCCGTCCTTGTCGTACCCGTCCACATCGCGCCCGTAGTAGTCCAGTCCGGCGCGGTCGCGACCATCGGCGTTGCGACCGTCCTCGTTGAACCCCTCCTTGTCCCACCCGTGCTTGTCGAACCCACGCTTGTCGTACCCGGCGGCGTCGTACCCGCGACGGTTGCGACCCTCGCGGTCGAACCCCTCGGCATTGAACCCGGTCCGGCCGAAGCCTTCCTTGTCCATGTCGTTCGCGTCGAACCCGAACTGATCGAACCCGTCCGGACCGAACTTGCGGTCGACATTGCCGCGTGCGTCACGGCCGAGACGGTCGCGCCACACGTGCAGGGGTTGCCCCTTGTACTGCATGGTTTCGCCATGGGTAGGCTTGCCAAACGCGATCTCCAGAGCGCGGTAAACCTCCTCGCACCACCCCTGGTTCATGGCCAGTTCGATGGCGCGGTCGACCACGTCCTGCTTGATCCGCTCGCGCTCGGCCTCGGTCTGAGCAGCGGCATAGGCTGCCAGTCGCTCGCGGGCCTCGATGCGGGCCTCATACGGGAGGTTCTCCAGCACCGCGTTCACGTCGATGTCCTGCATCGTGTCCATGGTGGACACTCCCTTCTCTGCCCGGGCCGTCCGGGCATTGCTCCCGGTACCCCCACGACAGGGGTACCGGAACCTTGTTCAGCGGAGGTAACGCTCGGCACGCTCCGCCAGCGCGGTCAGCCGGGTCACGGCCTCGCCGAGCGCGTTGACCGTGGACGCGATCTCGTCCACGTCCACGTTTTCCACGTCCAGCGGCTGGAACACGCCGCTGCCGGCCGCGACCGGCTCCGGCTCCGCCACCGTCGACACGACCGTCGCACCCGCGCGGTCGACCCGCACGTCGCTGTCGTAGTCGCGGTTCACCCGGTACACGACCTGCTCCAGGGCACTCAGCGCCCGGTCCAGGACCGCAGCACCGTTGATGTCCGTGCACCCGATGGTCTCGGACGTGTTCACGGTGATCGTGAGGGTGTGATTGCTGCGCATTGCTGTCTCGCTTTCATCATCTCGCCGGCCCGGACCGTCCGGGTCGTGCGATTGTGCCTAGCCGGGCGCGATACCCGGTACCCTGCACCCCCGTCCATGTGGGGTAGCTCTTGCCTAGGCGCCTTGCTCGGTATCAGTATATCATACTGATACCGCTGGTGCAACTGCTCCGTACCGGACGGCACCGTGTCATCAGCAGCGCCGCCCTCGCGCCCGTACCGGGATATCGCACCCGATACGGGCCATGTGCTAGATCACGAACCCGTGTTCGCTGGCCCACTCAGCCTCGATCGCCGCACGGGCCTTGCAGCCGTCGCACTCGCCGCAACCCTGCACGAGCTTGGCCTCGGCGGCCTGCCACTCGTCCTCGGTCAGCGTCTCGGCCGACTGGACCCCGATGCCGGCCAGGACGCGGCTCAGCGCGTCGACCAACTCGTCCTTGACCCCTGCCGCCGCGTATTCGGGCGTCAGACCGAGGTTGTCGAACCAGTCCGGCACCACGATGTACAGGTCCACGTTGATCTTGTCGATGCGCATGGCGCACCTTCCCTTCAAACCATCGCCCGGACCGTCCGGGCTAGGTCGGCACCCGGTACCCCCACGACAGGGGTACCGGGCCTGTGGTGCTAGGTCACACGTAGACGGCTCGCTCCTCGGCCTCGGCCTCGTCCTGAATGGCCTGCCACTCGTCCTCGGTCAGGTCGCGGGCCTCGGTGAACATGATGCCCGCGACCGGGAGAAGCTCCGTGATCGCGAACGCCACGTCGGAGGCGACTACGTCGGCGTCCAGGTTGCCCGGACCGTTCGCGATCTGCATGACGTAGGTAACCTGAGTGATGCGCATGTCTCTGCGCTCCCTTCGACCATCGCCCGGACCGTCCGGGCTAGGTTCGCGGTGTGGCGCCGGAGTCGAACCGGCGCCAACCGTTTAGACGTGAAATCCCTTGATGACCAGGTGCGTCAAGATGACTGCCACCACGAGGATCGTGAACACGAGCACCTTGACCTTGCGACTGATGTCGCTGTCCTTGTCCATGGTGGTCGCTCCTTTCCGCCAGGACCGTCCTGGCGTTCGCGCCCACCGGGGCTGTAAGGCTCCCGGCAGGCTGGGTAATTTGCACTCGTCGCAGACAGGCTCACCGTCCACGTTTACCGTGGTAGCGGGCGCTTTGCCGCATCGACTACACATGACCCCTCCTTGCTGCGCGGACCGTCCGCGCGTTGCCCCTCCATCCGGATTCGAACCGGTCGGATCCCCATGGCCCTACGTCGTACACGGGCGTAGTGGCATGCCTTGCACCATCGGGGTCCGTCGCACCTCAGCCCTGTGTTGCAGGCCCGCGACGAGGGATTGCCTAGCTGCTATCAGCATACCACGAGTATCAGCATGCTGTCAAGTGCCCGGTACCGAGCTACCCCGGTACCGGGCTGCGCGTGCTAGTCCTCGACCGGCACGTTTGCCTCGATCCAGTCCGCGACCTGAGCGAACGTCATGTGTTCGTCGTCCATGACGTCGTTCGCGTGGGCTAGGTCCTGAGCCTGTCCGTACGGCAGGCCCCACACCTTCAGGATTGGGTCCGTGGGCATGGTATCGCTCATCATCGTGCCCTCGATGCCGTAGGACCAGGTGCCAGTGTTCGCGGCGTCGCCCTTGCGGACGATGTTGTGCCGGCCGGCCCGGACGTCAAGCTCGCACTTGACGCCGAGGCAGCAGAACGCGAGCGACCCGTCGTACTTCTCCGCCAGGTGCCCTCGCCCCTGAGCGAATTCGCCCGACCGCAGACCGGCGACCCATTCGTCCCTCTCGATGCGCTTCATGATCTGTTCCCTTCTCGGCCACTGTGGACCGTCCACAGTGGCCTAGCGCCCGGTACCGGCGCGAACCGGTACCGGGCCGAGGGAGGTTACCCCTCTGTGTGGCCACACGCCCACGAAAGCAGGGTGGCCAGGTTGATCGCTGCGACCGGTTCGCGTTCACCCGCCGAACACTCGTCGCATCCGTCGGACTCCCGGTACAGGATCACGTGCATTTCGACCTGCCGCGTGTCGCGATACGGGTTGAACCGCATCGTCGCGTAGGTGGGCCACCAGCCCGCGTTATCGAAGGTCTCGCCCTCGACGCGGGCTGACAGCCGCTGCTCGTCCGGCTCATGCCAGTCGGGCCGGACGCCAAGCTCGCGAGCAAGCTCGACAAGCTCCGCGCGGTCCGTGATCAGCTTCATGATCCGTTCCCTTCTCTGCCGGGACCGTCCCGGCATTGTTCCCGAGGCACGTTCGACCGTGTCTCGGGACTCCGTCACCTTCCCTGGTGGATGATCTTCAGCGGTACGTAGACCGTTGTACCGTCGCGGTCGTGACGCTCCCGGTAGCACGCCGCGTACCGGGCCGCACCGCACACGCCACACGTGCGGGTGCGGGCGCTGACCCGTTGGGGCATGCTGGCCCGAGTGGTCCCGATCGACTCGATCACGGCTGGTCCAGCACCTCTGACTAGGCGCGGCATGACCGCGCTCCCTTCTCCTGCCGCACGCGCCAGGACCGTCCTAGCTGCGTGCGGCATTGCACCCGGTAGGCGCATGACACGCCTACCGGGCCACGATCAGATCAGGCCTCGTACGAGCAGGGGTGAGCGCTCCCCGTGGGGACACACACCGTCCGGCTCGATCCAACAGCCGTCGGGGGTGGATACCCCGCCGTCGGCCTCGGCGAATTCCAGCAATTCCTCGTCGTCCCACTCGTCCGGCTCGTACATGTCCGGCTCGTCGTAGTCGTCCATGTCCGCGTACGGGTCGGTCCCGTACTCGGAATCGTCCAGGTGGGGGTCCTCGGTTACGACGCTGAAGTCCATCGCTCGATCCTTCCGTCGGGCGGGCCACCGTAGCCCGCTCCTGCTATCAGCATACCATACCCCGATGCTGATACGCAACTAGGCCCCTGATCATGTCGCCATGACCAGGGGCCTAGGACCCAACACACTAGGACCAGCCTACACGCGACCCAGTGCGAGCGCTTCCATCTCGCGCCGGTACCGGTCCGACTGCTCCAGATCCGCGCGGGACAGGCCTCGACCTCGACCCGCCATCGCATCCGCGATCATCCGTCGGCCGGGACCATTGCGCCACGCGCGGGCTAGCCGGTCGTACTCTGCCTGTTGCCTTGCCTCCATGACTTCCTCCGTCCAGGCCAGGACTACCCCAGCCGTCACCATCATGATACCATGGGCATAGGCGCCTGACGGTCAGGCGCCGGAGAGGGAACCATGACCACCAAGCAAGACCGGGACGAGGACAGGCGTCGCCGCGACCAGGAGAAGCGCCAACAGATCCAACAGCGCGCGGACCGGCTAGAGGCTCTGCTGAACGGAGAAGTGTGGACCTACGGGGACCAGGGAGTGATCCTGACCCCGGACCAGGTCGATGCGCTCCTGGCCTTGCTTGACTGGGCCCGTGCGACTGTTCACGGGGCAGCGAACCCGGGCCCCGGTGATCCAGGCAAGCACGACGGCACCCCCTAGCTCCCCCTAGCACCACCGCACCAACCGCACCACGGGCCCCTGCCCCTGGCACCTACGGTCCACGGTGGACCAGCCGTGCTAGGGGCGGGGGCCACGGTGCCGGCCCCGGTACGGTGCCCCAGTGGCCAGGTCCCACGGTGGCCGAGCACCAGGCCCCCATGACCAGCCCCAAAGAATCTTGAGCCAGCCCCTTGCGCTGACCAGGGGCAACGAGCTAGGCTCTAGCTGCAAGCACAAAGCACCTTGACACCTGAATATTCACCCAGAATCAAGCCTCTCAGCCCAGAACCAGAACCTTCGATTCCTGCTCCTCGCGCACGCGCCAGGCCCCGGATGAGGGATTATCGCGCCAAGGCCCAAAAGCCCACAAACAAGCGCCAGGCAACGAGGATCTTGATTCAGAGGTCCAGGCACCAACGCAAAGTTGAAGCGTTGGTGCTTTTTTGTGTCTCTCTGAGACTTTGCTCCTCTTCAATGCTTCAAGAGTTGAGTGTGCTGCACGCAACTTCCCGAATCTCATGTACAAGATCATGAACCTTGATAGGGATCCTAGAAAAATGACATGCATGTTGCCTACCCTGGGCCTATGACCTACGAGCTAGGACCAGCACCCAGAGAGATCAGCGAAGAACAACTGGTCGAGGACGGACCTCGGGTCAGGGCGCTGATCGTGCAACGGCTGGAATTGGTCTGGGCCCGGTGCGAGCAGCGGATCCGGGACGACATGGACGGCACCCGCCCCATCGACCCCCGGTTCCTGGAGATTGGGCTACGAGCGGAGAAGGACCTGGCCCTGCACTACCGGCTCAGCAAGGTCCCCGCCCCCGTGGAAGAAGAAGATGATCCTTCCCTGCAGGCCGTCGACCGAGGAGCGTTGGTCCTCGACTTCCTCGAAGGAGTCGAAGCCCGGATCAGGCAAGGCCAAGCAGCAGCAGCCGCCTGGGGTGCCGGTAAGCAGTCCGAGCCCGCTGCCGGGACCGGTGCCGAGGAGCTAGGCCAGGACAGTACTGCTGCCTGATTCTTGGCTGACCTAGGACCAAGGTGCTGGAGCTAGCCCCAGACCCGGCAGCTTGGCGGATGAACCTCGGCGCTGTGCAGTCCCAGCCCACAGGAACAAGGTGGCAGCAGGTCCTCGATGTTGTCGTCTCCAAGGTCCGCGCCAGGATCATGACGAAGGTCATGGACCGCTGGTGCAGGTACCTGAGCGCTGTAAGTAGTGGGAGGACGTGCCACTGGTGCCTGGGGCTGGGACCGTACGCGCATCGCTGCGGGTAGCTGCATGACCGGTGCAGCAGTCCAGATCTTGGGGTCCTTGAGGTTGTGATTGGGGCTGAAGGCTTCTAGCCCCTGACCACCCCACGCCTGGACGATGAGCGTGCCCAACTGCGGCTTGTGGGTGGCAGCGAGACGCTCCCGCATCTCCGCCTGCCGGTAGATCAGTGCCCTGATGCCGGCGGCATCGCGCCATGGGGTCAGCCTCAACTCCACGCGCCTGATGGTTCCGTCCAGGAGCAGGTCCCACCAGACCGCTGGCATCACCGGCATCTGTTCATGTTAGCACATTTCTTGTTACAGCACAAGGGGCTGGGCAACGTTCCTGGTCCAGTTCGGACCGCAGACCGCATTTGCGCAGGTCAAGGCACCTTTTCGCGGATCTTGGGCAGGAACGTTAGGAACGATCGATGAGCGTCGTTCAATGGTACTTTTTCCAAGATCAAATGTCTTCTACCTGGTACTATTTATCTTTATCTATTCTATTTGATCTATCAGGAACGTTAAAAAGACGAGGAGAGCGCTAGAAAAGGAGAGAAAAAAAGAATAGTTATAGTAAAAGTATTTTAATTGCAGGAGGGAGGGGGTGTAGAGATGAATATAGGACAAAGAGGGACAGAGAAAAATAATACTAATAAGACTTAAATTTATACAGAGAAGCGATTGGTAGCCAGATCCAGGAGGAAGATCGCGCATCGTTCCTGCTAGGCCCTCTGACCTGCGGAAACTACCGATCGCAACAGGAACGATACTCTCGGTGTTCAAAACGGGTCCTGGCCGAGGAGGATGGGGGCTGGGGCACTGTCAAATGAGGGGCTCTGGTTACTGAATCTGTAACCAAGGGGCCCGCTGTGACAGTGGGGGGCCTGGTCCCGGGAGCCTGGTCCTACGTCACTCGATGCTGGCGCCTGGTGCTGGCGCAAGCCCCATCCCTTGACATCAGGGTCCTGGTCCATGGGAGGATGAGGACCTTGACCCGTCCTGGTATCGGGACCTGGTCCCTTGGTTCTAGGTCAATCCCCATCCCCTGCATCGAGGTCCCTGGTCCAACAGGAGCGGACCTTGACCCCCATGTGGGGGTGGGGTATGGTGCTGGGTGTGGAGAAGACTTTAACTACGCCAGAGGGCCTCGCCGCGTACATGCGTCAGACAGTCGATGCAGACGACTGGAACCGTCGTGCCGCCGAGGTCCTTCGGGTCAACGGTGACAAGTACCCGAGCTTCTGGTGGGAGACCGTGATGGCTTCTGGCCTGTATCACGAGGTCGTTGGCGGTGGCATCAGCATTGTCAACCTCGATAGCGACGGCAACGAAATCGGCCGCACTACCTATGATCCAGTGACCGGTCAAGAATTGCTACCAGGGAACTGAAGTGATGTCGAAGTTCGATGTGACCTTGACGTGGCAGGTAGAGGTCAGCGCCTTAGACCCCGCCAGCGCCGTCAGCATCGCTGTCGAAAAGGTCCGCAGAGCGAACCCAGATGCCGTTGTGACTGACGTGTGGGCTCACCGCCTGCCCGAGGAAGACGAGGAACAAGAATGAACGAGATCCTCACCGTCACCAACGAGGTCAAGCCACTTGCCTGGCTTGGTGATCCCGGCCTCAAGGAAGAGGTCGTGCTTCGGATGAAGCAGCACCGAGCCGAGGACTCAATTGTCCAGGGTTATTACCAGGAGTACGCACCCGAACTGGCCAGCCAGTACAAGGGCTGCCTGCTGGGCTGCACCTTACCCCAGATGAAGGTTGACAACGCGGACGAGATCGTGGCCTGGCACCACGAGGTGGAAAGGCTTTACGGCATTCCTGTGCCTGTTGCCTGCCTCCTGGAGGACCTGTTCGAGAACATGGACTTTGACGAGGCTGCTGAGTTCGCTGTGGAAAGCATCGAGGCCATTCCAGTGGGGGCCGACCTTGCTGCCGTGACTGCGTACTGGTTTGCCGACTACCAGACGGCGCCCTGGAATTGCGAGAAGCATGAGGCCAAGGTCCTCGATCTCCTGAGGAGCGCTCCGGTTCCAGAGCCAGTGCGGTGAGCGTCGAGGCATACCGCGCGATCGGTTTCTTTATGTTCATGCTGGGGCTACTCACAGTCCTGGCCTATGTGTGGGCGGCAAGAGGAGGGAGAAAGCCGTGATTGCAGGACCACGGCGTCTGCGTTTCTGGCGTTTCCGCGAAACGCGGAACAAGGTTGTGTACCAGGAAGAGTTCGACCGGGGTGACCTGCCGGTGATTGGCCAGGTCTACATCAGTAAGGACGCGCTGGAGGCGTGGGGCAATCCCAACGAACTGGAAATCACGATTAGCCCAGTGGGTGTTGCCCGAAGGCTTGATCCTATTGCCGGTACAAACTGATGGGCGTGTTCTGGCTCCTGGTGTTCGCAGTCATCGGCGGAATGGTTGGCTGGGAACTTAAGGGACTCATGGTTGAGCACCAACAGGAGAAGGAGGAGCTAGTCCGCGATGGCGTCAGTGACGATCGTCCGGGGTCTGCCTAGTTGCGGCAAGACCACCTGGGCCCGGGAATGGGTGGAGCAGGACCCCACCATCCGAGCCAGGGTTAGCCGGGCTGACCTTGCTGCTATGGCTGGTGGGGACCTGAGCGTGGAGCAGGCCAAGGCGTTACGCAACGTCACCTTGTCCGCGCTGCTGGCAGCCGACATGGACGTGGTGGTGGACGACATCCACCTGGCCGACCAGTCGGTGCAGGAGGTCCTGGCCGTGGCTCGGCAGTTCAACTGCCTGATTCTGGTCTACGACATGTCCCAGACGCCGCTGGATGAGGTGCTCCATCGCAACTCCCTACGGGACCGGCCGGTGCCCGAGGATGTGATCGCCGGGTACCACCGGACGTTCCTTGTAGGCCAGTCTTTCCCGCTGCCGATTCCGCCAGCCCCGCCGCTGCCGGAGCCGCCCCAGGTCTACGTGCCCATCGAGGGTGTGCCCACATATTTGGTGGACATCGACGGCACCGTGGCCCTGCAGGGGGACCGGGGGCTCTACGACTGGGATGCAGTGGGCCTGGACCGGGCCAACGACCCCGTCATTCGGCTTCTGGAGGCCCTGGACAGTACGGGCCTGTGCCAGTTCGTCTTTCTGTCCGCGCGGCCGGAGATTTGCCGTGAGCCCACCGAGAAGTGGCTGATCAATCACGTGGGTGTGGAGTGGGGCCGGCTGTTTATGCGGGACACCGGCGATGAACGCCCAGACGAGGTGGTCAAGATGGAGATCTTCGATCGTGAGATCAGGGAACGCTATAACGTGGTGGGTGTTTTCGACGACAGGAACAAGGTTGTTTCCATGTGGAGATCCTTGGGCCTGACGGTGTTCCAGGTCGCCGACGGCGACTTCTAGAGCTTGCCTGGGCTTGGTGTGTCATGGCGAGGCAAGGGCGCGGCAGGTGAGGTACGGCCGGGTGAGGCTGGGCTAGGCGCGGTGTGGCAGGTAGGGCACGGTGGAGCAGGGTTTGGCGGGGTTGGGCAGGTGAGGTGCGGCAAGACTAGGCAGGGCAGGGCTTGGCGTGGCAGGCAAGGTGCGGCTGGGCTGGGCATGGTGAGACAGGGCTTTGGTGCGGCAGGCGAGGCCAGGTGCGTTGCGGCATGGTGAGGTAGAGCTTGGCAGGTGTGGTGAGGCAGGGTGTGTCTAGGCGGGGTTCGGTGTGGCAGGTAGGGCTCGGCTTGGTGCGGCGGGGAAAGGCTAGGCCAGGTGTGGCAGGGTGCGGCAGGTATGGCGCGGTGAGGCGAGGTGAGGTTGGTTCCGGCAAGGCCTGGCAGGTGAGGTCAGGCGGGGCACGGCACGGTACGGCACGGTTTGGCAGGCAGGGTGGGGTGCGGCAAGGCGGGGTGCGGCAGGTGGGGCTTGATGAGGCAAGGCTGGTCATGGCGCGGCAGGTAGGGCTTGGTACGGCTGGGCCTGGCAAGGTGTGGTCTGGCAGGTAGGGCTTGGTTCGGTTGGATGGGTGAGGCGGGGTCCGGCAGGTTTGGTAAGGCTCGGCAAGGCGTGGTCAGGCAGGGCAGGTGTGGCATGGCACGGTGTGTTGTGACAGGGTTCGGCGAGGCAGGTACGACATGGCGCGGTCGGGTTCGGCAGGGCGAGGCGAGGTCGGGTCTGGCAGGTTAGGTTTGGCAAGGCGCGGCAAGGCTGGGCTTGGTAGGGCAGGTGGGGAATGGCTTGGCGTGTTGAGGCAAGGCAAGGCCTGGTGGGGCAGGCAGGGTGCGGCATGGCGAGGTGTGGTCAGGCTCGGTGGGGCAGGTAAGGCTCGGTATGGCTTGTCGTGGTAAGGCTAGGTTCGGCAGGTCTGGCTCTAGCTCAACCCGACACTGCAGGGCTATCGTCGTGGCATGCCGGTTATCGTCGCCCTTGAGGGGCTCTGTGACCCTTGTGCCAAGGTAGGTAAGGCTCACGTCCCTAGGTCGCTGCCTGGGGACGTGGTCATTTGCTGCCTGTGTGGCGTCGTCGAGGCCCGGGATGCTGATGATCGGCCCTGTGGGTTGACGCTGGACCAGTGGGACGAGCTTGAGGAAGCTGCCTAGTCGCTTATCATGACTTGATCAATCAACGAGGGGTGGAAGATGACTGACCTTTACCTGCGCCTTGACTACCGGCAGTACAAGCGATTGGAAGAGCAGCTAAGGAACTGGGAGTCCGTCGAGACCTCCCACACCACTGTAGACGGCTACTACCACAAGGCCCTACGTCTCGACGTCGGAGACCTGACTCTGGAGGTTCAGGGCCCAGCCGTGAAGGAGCCTATCCGCGAGCCCGAGGCATGATCGTTCGGCTGATCGCTCACACCACCACGGTGAACGTCGGGGCGTGGGAAGAGGCGGGATACATCCTCGGCGGGCAGCGCATTGCCGACGCCGATGATCTGGCCGAGTTCGCCGGTCGTCTTTGCTACCAAAGCTGGGACCGGCCAAATCCCAAGACGGCTGCCAACAGCGACTACCTGGGAAACATCATCAATCAGGCGCACTTCTCGGTCCTGGAGCATGCCTCAGCCACCTTCTATGTGGCCGGGGTGTCCAGATCCTTGTCTCACGAGCTTGTCCGACACCGGCACCTGTCGTTCTCACAGGTCTCTCAGCGGTACGTGGACGAGTCGCAGGCCGAGTACATCGCGCCTCCGGGGTGGAAGAACCTGCCCGCACACATGATTGACGCGACGCTCAGTCAGGGCGCGATCAACGATGTCGTGGAGTCGACGCATCGCGCTTACGCCGTCATCGTAGCCACGCTGGAGCACTCGGGTATGACTCGCAAGGAGGCTCGCCAGGCCGCCCGCGCCGTTCTGCCCAACATGACGGAGACGAAGCTCGTCGTCACCGGTAACATGCGGGCCTGGCGCGAGGTCATCGCCAAGCGTATTTCGCCCCATGCTGATGCGGAGATCCAGGAGCTTGCCAAGGAGCTTCTTCGTCAGTTGAAGGTCATAGCTCCCGGAACGTTCCAGGACCTTTAGCTGGGGATGCCGAGCTTCCCATGCTCCCGGGGCCATTCACCGGTTGCCCGGTGGTGCAGGTTGGCACACAGGCCCTTGGGGTCCTTGGGGAAGTACTTCCTCAGGTGTCGCACGCAGCGCCGGAACGAGCCGTCCGTGCCCCAGCGGATCTTGACTGTGCCGCCTTCGCCGGTGGTCCAGTAGACCATCAGCCGCTCGGTGCCCTTGGGGTTCTTGAGCGTCCCGACGGTGACGAACTCGGACTCAATGGCAGACGCAGCCTCGTCACACTCGGGGCATTCAAAATCGCCCCAGCGCCTATGAAATGCCATGGTCATCGCGCCAGCCATGGCAACAAGGTACTACTATTCGCCCGTTTTCTCTAGCAGCGAATCGGGTAAACCCTCAGGCATGATTGACCTGCTGCTATGGATCGTTGCGTTTGTGTGCTTCCTTATCGCCGCGTTCGTAGGCGAACGTCTGGCCGCCCGGGTCGACCTCATTGCGCTAGGATTGGCCTCAGCATCGTTGACCTTCATTATCTAGGAGCACAGTACAGTGGCCGTCGGCAGTCATGGAGAGGCGAACAGTTCCGCTCGCCTCACCGAGAAGAAGGTGCTCGCTATCAGGACCCTCCACGGAGTGGCCGGCATGAGCATCGCAGAACTCGCCCAACGCCTGGAGATCCCCCGAACGACCGTCCGGGACGTCATCAACCGCAAGACCTGGACCCATATCTAAGAGCACCAGTTTTCGAGCCAGTCGTGTGCCTCGTCGCTGCTTATGAACTTCTCGGCTGCCCGGTAGGCAGCACCATGGCTCTTGTGGGGACCAAGCTTCACCCCGATGGTGGCACCACCACCAGGCATGGCGACCATCTCGATGTAGACGAAGAACCGGTCGTTGTAGAGGTTGGGCTCCTGTCGCACCATGATCCGAGGTGGGACGATCGGTTGCCACCTGCTTCGTAGAGGCTTTGACCCTGGACCCATCAGCCAGTAGTCGGCCTGGTCACGCAAGGTCCGTTGCCCTAACTTGAGTCCATCTCCCATTGATCTTGACCTCAACCTTGATCTCGTCTTCAGGGGTCTCGTAGCGCGTAGCCTCTGCCTCGACGGCTAGCTGCTGTCCTAGCGTCCGGCGCAGTCAAAGCTGGAAAGCCGGCGACTCAACCATCTTGCGCCAGGCGATCTTCCGGTTCTGCCACTGGGTGCGCTCCTCCCGGGACTCGCCCCGAGCGCCTGAGGGATGGTGGATGTAGCGGGCACCGGAGTCCCGCTTGTTCTGGTTCTGGCCACCCTTGCCGCCAGACCTGAAGGTCTGTAGCTCGCAGTCAGCGGCCGTCACTGACAGGATCTTTGTTCGCATTGGTTGTCCCTTGTGGACTAAGTAGCTAGGGCGCCGGGCCCACGTGCTGGGTCCAGGCCGTGGAACTTGGGCCAACAGCCCGAGCACCTCACTACGCCAGTGTACTCGAAGCAGGCGGCTGCTGGGGCCCCGCAGTCAGCGCAGGTCCACCAAATGTTAGGCCCCCACTCGGTTTCCACGTATATTCGTCCGTCTGAATATTGGTGCTCGTCACCTACAGCCATCGATGCTCCTACATGTATCGATGAATGCTCAGGAACTTTACTCTGCCAAAAATTTGGAGGAAGCATCAGCGATGCTTCCTGCGCGCTATCTATAGTAGATGTCCGTGCCGCTTCTTGGACATGAGGTAAGCGATAGTCGTTGGAGTCGGCTTCGCGATCAGGGGAACCCTGACCACCCGAATACCTCCAAGTTGCAGCGCCTCAATCTTTTCTGGGTTATTGGTCAGAAGTCGAATGGACGAGAGTCCAAGACTCTTGAGCACTTCTGGAACTGCGCTGTAGTCGCGGAGATCCGGCGGCAGTCCAAGTTTGGTGTGTGCTTCATACGTGTCGAGACCTTCCTCGTGCATTAGCCTATAGGCTGCGGCCTTGCGCTGAGCACCAGCGCCCCGCCCATCTTGGTCGAGGTAGATCAGGACTCCGCCTTGGACAGTCAAAAGCTCAACGCTGCGCCGAAGTTGCCAACCGCAGTCGCATTCGAGTGAGTGCAAGACCTCCGAGAGCATGCAGCGCGAGTGCACCCGTACGAGGGATCCGTTCTGCGGCGTACCATAAATTGCTGCTATGTCAGCGTCTCGGTGGCCATCCGTCCGAAATTTTACCGTTGCAATTGGAAGCTCGCGTCCTTGCACGCTTAGCCTATCGGGGATGACATCATCGACATCCGGAAGCTCGCGTGGGATATTCTGAATGGTCATTGCAAAAGTCCTAAAACTCCGAACTCCAGGTCCTGGGTCAGGCCCTGCCAGTAGGACGTGCCACCGACCTTTGTGGACTCATAGCCCATGGCCTTGAGTCGGTTCTGGTACCGACGCATGCCCAGCGGTATCTGGTGGTTCTCGGTGCAGTAGGCCTCGAACATCCCCCGCAGGATGGACGACTTGATTTGCGCACCAAGCTGGGGAATCAGTGCTCCGTCCTCGATGCGGTCCCGGACGAAGCACGCAACCATGTCCACGTCGACACGGTAGGCCTCGATGTCCTGGCGTACTGACTCAGGCTCGGCCAGACCGTAGAGCCGGTACTGCTCCATGCCCTCGATGAGCCAGTTCAGGATGCCGTCGGCCTCCTTCGCCAGGATCTGCGCGTAGCCCAGGCGATGACCTTCCATCGTGATGAATTCGGTGTTCATGCTGACGGTCTTGGCACGTTGCCAGAATGCGTTGTCGTCGCTGTTGACCTTCGGCAGGAAGTTGGTGGCAATCCACACCACGCAGTTGGGGCGCCACTCGCTGTATGCCTCGTAGAGTCCGCGCGAAGTCACTACGTCGCCACCGGTGACCCGCTTAACGAGGTCCTCATCCAGTTGCTGACCCTCCGGCATCTCGGAGGTGCAGACGTAGCGTGCTCCTCGGAGCCGGTGCAGGTCAAAGGTCTCGGTGTTCTTCTTGGTTCGGAAGGTGGACGCTGGTGCTGTCGCCCCGTAGCCACCGAACACGGTGCTCATGACCGAGGTCAGCACGGACTTGCCGGTACCGGAAGGCCCGTGCAGCATGAACATGACGCGCTCGTCGGCCTTGCCGGTGAGCGAGTAACCCATAGCCCGCTGGACATAGAGGCGAAGGTCCATGTCCGGGAAAGCGTCCTCCATGAACTTCTCGAACATCGGACACTGAGCATCCTTGTCGTAGCTGGCGCCCATCTTCTTGGTCATCAACAGCTTCGGGTCGTGCTCGGGGATGAAGGTGTTGTTCTCCAGGTCCAGGATGCCGTTGGGCAGGTTCAGCAGGTCGATGTCCAGGTTGAACTGGTCGCTGGTGATGGCGATGCCGGGCTCGGTGGCGAACATGGCGATGGCGGCGTCGATTTTTCCCTTGTTCATCAACGCCGAGGCCCGCGCATACAGCTTGCTCGCGGCCTTGATTTCTTCCTCGTCGCCACGCATCTCGGCCGCCTGCATTGCTTGGCCCGCCTGCGTCCGGGCAAACTCGGCACACTCGACGGCAGCACGTTGGATGTAGTTGTGCTCGTCCTTCACCCAGACGGCACCGTCCCACCGGTACCAGCAGTTTTCCCTGGTGTTGAACCGGAACTCGTCGCCGTGTTGCTGTTTCACTCGCCGTCCGTTACCTACATCAGTAAGGTCTAGACCCGTATGTGAGGGTAACGATACCTCGACCTCGGCGCCATCGTCGGCAGTCCATGGCACGAGGGCCGTGACCGTGGTTCCGATCGGGTCACCGTAGCCCTGCTGGCGAAGAGACTTGGCAGCTACGGACAGGTTTCCACCGTGATAGTAGGTGGCGTAGACCATGAACTTGCTCAGTGGGGTTTCCGTTGGCAGGCCAGCCGAGGTGGAGAAGACGTACAGGCAGTCACTGCCGTGCCGGTAACCCGTGGTAGCAGAGTGTCCGTCCTTAGGGTTTTTGCCAGGACGCACCCAGAATGTCTCGTGACCGAACCGGTGGCTGACCTGCCACCCCTGGTCGGTGAACCAGGGTTCATTCCAGTCGGCCTTCTCGTTGAACTCGTCGCCGGGACGCATGCCCAGACCCATGGCCTGGCGTTGCGCCAACGTTGCTGATGGCTGCGCCGGGGGTGACGTGGGATCTGCTGGTGCCGGCGTGGCATCGAGTGCTGCCGTGATGGCGTTGTGCAGTGCTACTCGCTGTGACCAAGTGATCTCAGGAATGACACCCTGTTGCCCGGCCACGGTTGACCAGTCATCACCGGTCGGGTGGCACTGGCCCCCGGACGGGGCCACGATGACGTAGCCGCCTTCGCCTCGGGTCTCGGCCAGCGTCTTCATCAGCCGAGGGTTGCTAGGGTCAGGCTCCTGGGCCAGCTTCGTATTACCGGGAATATCGTGTTCGGTAATTCGATAAAGGAAGTGGAGGCCGCCGGTCGGGGTCAGTTCTGCGTAGCCGTGGTAGAGGAGCGATTCCCAAAGGTCGATAATCCCCCGGGCTGCGCACTCCTTCTCTACCTTCTTCAGCGCCTCGGCTGTGGTTGCTGCTGACTCAAGCTCCGTCATTTCCAGGTTGCCGGAAATGGCCCCGCAGATGACCGCTACTCCGACGTCCTGGCCTTCGCGCCAGTAATGCTCGACCTCGTGCTTCGTCATCCTCGTGCGTTGCAGAACCGACCAGTCCCGAGTCGGGCGCTTGGTCCCGTTCGCCTGGATCGGGACGACCGAGACGCCTGCCATCCACCACGGGAGAGCGATGTTCTTGTGGGCTACTTGACCCTCGACCACAACATCTGGCATCTTATCTCCGATTGCAGATAGACGGGCCAACCAGTGACTGGCATCCTGGTCCGCCCGCCCGGGGCCCTTGCCAATTGGGGTGGCAAGGGCCCCTGCATCTGCACCTGGAAACCGAAGGTACGACGACTGTAGACCCGGGTGTTAGCCTCGCGCTAGGGGCGTCGCCGGGTATCTTGTCGGTAGCTCTCTCCAGGGGCTAGAGGCCCTGTGCCGGTATCCTGCTCCCGGCGCAGGGCCTCATCTATGCCCTGGGGATGTCCCCCTAGAACGGTGCCTCGTCCTGGAACGGATCTTGCTGGCCGGCCTGGTTGCGCCGGGCCCGGAACTGCTGCAGAAGATCCTTCTCCTCGTTACTGAGCGTCGCTGACCCAGGTACTGGGTGGTAGCTCATCGAGTCCAGCGTGGCGTTCTGGGCCGGTGCCTGCTGTGCGGGCCGCTGTGCCTGCGGCTGTGGAGGGATGCTGGCCTGCTGCTGATGCTGCTGCTGCGAGAACAGGCTGGCCCGGAAGTTCGGGTGGGCCTGCTTCCAGGCGCTGGCACGCTCACGAGCAGTCGGGTCTCCGGACATGTCAACGATGATCCAGCCAGGATTCCTGCCCTGCTTGGCCACCGACTGACCCATGACGCCGAGCACCTTGGTCCCGATCTGAGACTTGAGGCTGCCGATCAGCAGGTTCTGGAAGAACGTGCTCCTGCGGTACACCTTGCCGGCAAGGCCCTGCTCGTCCTTGTCGTCCAGGTCCACCACGTCCACGATGATGGCGTCCGAGGGCCCGTACTGGGTCTGGATCTCGTCCACGTACCCGATCGGGTACACGATGAGTAGGTGACCTTTGAGGTCACTAGGCCGGGCGTACTCCCCGGTGACTTCGGTGGGACGGCCCCACTCGTCGTCCATGCTCATGGCTCTCTCCTAGGGTCGATCTTTGTTTCAACAACTACTTCAATCCCCGGCCGGCGCTCGTCGGTACTGTCCCACCAGACCCGGGCCACCACGTTGTCCGTGACGGCGGCTTCGTCGAGCAACCGAACGAACTCGCGGATATCGCCCACGTCCAGCCAGCCGGAGTCGTCGATCCGCTGGATCGGCAGGAAGACCGTCAGGCGCTCCACGCGACGAGCCTTGGGTGGGTAAGTGGTCACTACTCTGCGCTCTCGGCCCAGTCTGGGTCAACACCCTGACCGAGGTCAGTCGGGGCTGGCTCTGCCGCCGGTGGCGCCTTGTGGTCGCTGTCGACCTGGGAGGCCAGGACGCGGATGTGCTCCTCAGCCTCGGCCAGCTTCGTCTGCCAGCGCTCGATGGCCGCGAGGCACTTGTCCCGCTCGCGCATCGCCACGGCCATGTTCTGGTACCAGTTGGCCGCGTTGGCAGCCTGGTCAATGGTGCTCATCTTCCGGGGCATCCCCTTTCTGAGGCTGGTGTGTCCACATCGGACTCACGCAGGTAGAACGGACACCACACACAGGCATCTCCTGGTGTGGGTTCAACGAGTTGGAAACGATGAGGGTTGCTCTCGATGTCGTAGTCGAGAAGCTCGTAGGCTATGCGGTAGAGCCGGCGCAAGGCGACGACAGCGACCTGTTCGTCGTAGGGCTCCACCCAGACGTAGGCATCGTCAAGCCAGCCCGAGCGAGGGTAGAAAATCAGGGCCACACTCTTGACTTCGCGACCGGCTCGGCGATGTCCTAGCCCATACACCTGGACCTGGGTGCGGTATCCATCGGGAATGATGCCCTTGCGTATCTTGCGCATGCCGTCGGCGCCGCTGGTCTTGTGGTCTACCACGGTTCCCGTGGGGACGTGGAAGAGGTCGCTGCGACCTTTGACCATGGGGTCTGGGTACACCCGACACTCGGTGAGGTAGCCCAGGTCCTTGACCGTGGACTGATACCGGTTGATGGCTCGCTCTAGCCAGTCATGGATGGAAGTGCCAACGATGGCTGGCCAGGGATCGCCGAAGTTGACCTGTTCGACGCCAGCTATCCGGTATGCCAGCTTCCGGTCGCACGGATCGCCTAACTCCGAGGGGCCGATGGCGCGCTGCAACGACCGAGGGGCATTGTGCTCGTTCCACAGAATGACCTGTGAAAGCTCGTGCTTGAGTGCCATGGAGTGGGGATTTGACCCACCCAAAACGGCAAACTCGTCGGTCAACGAAGCACCTCCTGAAGGATGATCAGGAGCTTAGCCTGGGGTACCGACAAAAAAAGGGACCATCCTCCCGGGGGTTCGGAAGGATGGTCCCTCTGTCGTGCTGCTACGCCTCCGCGACCTCGCGGGTCCGGCGGCGAGGGAACTCGGCCAGCTTCTTGCTGCTTCGGCCACCCATGTGGTGGTTGTAGCGCTCCACCAGCACGTCGATCAGGCAGTCCGAGATGCGTCCGCCCCGGAAGGTCTTGACGTTCTGGCCACGCCCGATGTACTGGTGCACGCCGCCGATCTCGGCCAGCTTGCGCTCCAGGCGCTTGACGTCCACGCTGCCCTCGTAGTGCTGGTGGAACCGGGCGAAGGCCTCGATGACCTGGTTGTTGTACACCCCGCCCTTGCGCTCAGGGTCGAAGATCGTCTGGATCTCCTCCATCGCCCACCGGAAGTGGCGCAGCCCCTCGCGGGACCTAGCGAGGCGCTTGGCCAGGTCCACGGCCATGAGGCCGCTGGGGACGCCGATCTCGATGCCGAGGCCGTCACAGACAGCGCGGATAGCCAGGGCGACCGAGTCTTCGCCCACCAGTTCGTTCTTGAACCGGACCGCTGCCGACACCGAACGCCGGTAGTTCAGGTTCAGGAACAGCCAGGCCTCTTCCTTGAGAGAGAGCCCGTAGTGGATCACGAACGGGACCAGTTCGTCGTACCCGATCTTCAGCGCTGCTGCTCGACGCTGCTGGCCGTCGAGAACCACGTAGGTCTCGTTGCCGTTCTCGTCGATGCGGCAGCTTGCCGTCGGCACGTTGAGTGCTGGCGGGCTGAAGTTGCGGGCGATCGTGTTGATCTCGGAGGCCTGCTCCGGTCGCTGGATCACCGGGTCGATGACCGTCTCGGGGAAACGCAGCTTGCGGATCACCTGGTAGTGGTTGGGGTTCTCGGACTTGAAGGTCCGGTTGACCTCGTCCGTTGTGACCGGCTTGCTGGCCACCGTCTTGCGGGTCGAGTCGGCGTCTGCATCCTGCTCGAAGTCGATCTCTGGCGCGAGGTTCGTGCGCTCCTCCGCCGGTGCGTCCAGGCGAGGACGTCCACCCTTGGTGACCACAGCATTGCCAGGATCGCGGAACTGGATCCGGTGGTGCGTGGGGTTGGTACTCATGAGTCCTGCTCACCTTCTGTAGATTGTGTCGCTCTCTCCAGGCGACGTCGTAGTGCGTTGAGCCGGTTAACTGTGGTGCGAATCTGGCTGGTTAGGGGTTCAGTGTTGAGGCTTGGCTCGAAGCTCTCGAACCGTAGTGACTCCTCACCGAACTGGCTGATGACCCGACAAAAGTTGGCGATGACCTGGTCGTCGGTCGGCACGTGGTCCCGCCGTCTTCTCTCCCAGCCTCTCACCTGATCCCTGGGCCGTCGCCCCGCCAGTTCCCTCGTTTCGAGGACCTCGGCGAGTTGTTCGAGGGGGATCTCTCCCTTCGAGAACTCTCGCAACAGGGTGCGAAGTCCGTGGATCCCCGTGAACGTGCCGTTAGGGTTCTTGGCTTCGACCTGTCGAATGAGCATCCGAAGGGCCTTGCTCTGATCGTCCGTCGGCCTGTATCTCTCCTCGATGCCCTTGATGGCAGCGAACAGATCCCTGAGAGCCTTGACTGTTGCCTGGTCCATCGCGAACGCACGCCCCAAGGCGCTGTTCACGGCAACATCTCCTCGCGGACGCCTTACCTCTGGCTCCTTCCCGTTCTTCTTGGCTGCGACCGCCTTGACCATCTTGGCGATCTTCGTCGGCTTGTAGAGAGGCACAACACCCAGCCGCCACAGCGTGTCCAGGTCCTCCCATGACATGTACTCAAAGGGCAGACCGGCTGCCTCGGCAGCCCGGGTGCGCTCCAGGTGCCCGATGATCCTGTCCCAGTCGTTGGTGACAACTACCGGGATCTCCTTGCGGCCCAATGACATGTAGGCCGTGATTCGACGGGCACCATCGAGCACGAGCAGGTCTTCAGTCACCAGGATTGGCACCTGCAGACCTCGCTCCTTGATGCTCAGACTGAGTGACTGCACATCCCCTACGGAGGTGCGAAACCACTCAGGGTTGGACCAGAGGATGTCGCGTATCGGCATCCTTGCTTGGCCCGCTGGTTCCGTATCCAAAACGAAGCTCCACTTCAGCGTTTCCGGACGCCACTAACACTACAGGGGGATATGGGGGTGCGTCAAGTCATCCGGGGATTGAATTAAGATGATCATGAAAAGGGCCCCGGGGTCCAGGCCGGACACTGATCCTGGACCCCGGGGCTGGTGGAGAGAGTAAGGCTCCTAGTCCCACCAGCCCCTGATGCTGGCGTGGCGGTGGTGCTGCACGCGCTCCACGATCTCCACTTCGCGGGAGCCGTTGTACTGATGCTTGGCCTTGGTCATCTGGTCCCTGACCTTAGCCCGGTCGGGCCCGTACCAGTCAAGGTGCCGGTCTTCCTTGGTTGGTGGGCGGGTGTACCTGTACCTGTAGCTGCGACGCTCGGACCAGTCGGCTTCCCAGGTACAGGACCGAATGGTTCTATTGCGCGTCGGGTGCTGACGGACGGGTTGGTCTGACAGGGTGCAGGGCTGGTCACCGCGCCCGAAGCCAGGCGCATGGACACAGCGCCAGGCGTGCCAGGGCTCGTAGTACTCGGCGGACGCCCAGAAGGGCATGTCCTTGTCGGTTCTTGACATGGTTCCTCCATGGCCACACGGTGTGGCTTCCTAGGTCCATGTCATAGTTATCCTCCTAAATCTATCGATCTATCCTTTTCGGATAGAAGCTGTGTAAAAATCCCAAATAGAGCGTGCCCCGAGGCGGACTCGAACCGCCAGCCTTCGCCTTAGGAGGACGCTGCTCTGTCCGTTGAGCTACCGGGGCGTTGCTGTCACCATGCGCTCCTCCACAGCGTGCAGGAGCGGCTGTCGTACCGTCCAGCCTAGATCGTAGAGCCGGGTCAAACTACCAACTACCGCAATACTTCCTCGTCCCTCTAGGGCTACTCCCGCCAGGACTTCATCGACGGCCTCCTGGTACCCACGATCGGTGGTGAGGTAGGGCCCGATGCCGTCCATGACCACGACCATGGAGGCACCGGTGACGGTCCAGCGGATGCTGCCGTACTGCCAGGTGCCTTCCACGTGGGTATGAGCCTCGGGACAGTGCTCCACACAGTTACGACGCAGTATCTCTGGGCTCAGGGGCGAGGTCGTGCGGAACTCCGGCTTCGTGTCGGTCATACCGCACAGGCGCCTGACCACCAGGTGCTCCTTCGAATCCACGGTCAGAGTGATCTGGCGGGTGGCCCTGGTTCTGTTCTTCTTGTAGGTCAGTCTGCCCTTCAGGTCGATAACGCCAGCCATCCAGGCCAGGTCGTACTCCGTAAACGAGGCCATGAGCCTTCCTTACTCTCTCCAGGATGTAGTGAAGGCCCAGGATCCGAGAATCCTGGGCCTCCTCATCCCTCTGCTGCGGCGTGGTTTGGTATGGCATGGCAGGAACAGCAGGGGGAAGCTTGTGTCCCTCCGTCGCCCACCGGAGGAGGGACCATCCGGCCGGTCACGGGACTAGGGGGATGGGAAACCTCACCTAGCCCATGTGGGCTTCCGGTACCAGGTGTGACCCTGGTGCCGGAGACACCGGCGCACACGTCAGTTAGTGCCATACCTACGGTGCTGCAGCGGGTGTCTTGCTCCATTCTACTGCCCGAAGGTCGTCGCAGGCATGCCCAGCCACGATGCCGAACCACCGAGTCACGGTGCCAGGTGTCCCACCTGGAGGCAGAGCTTCTGAAATTTTCAAGTGACCGTGTTGGTGCTCCCTCTACTGTACACCCCCATGTGGGGGTGTCAACCCCCCGATGGAGACCAAGTTGGTTGAACCTTCATAGCTGGCCAAAAGGGGCATGTGCCCCTATGATCATCTATTGTGGGCCTGAGTCTTCAGGATCGAGTGGCCCTGCTGCCAGCCACCGAGCGGGAGGCTTGGATCAGGGAGCAGCCCCCCTGGATCATTGAAGAGATCCAGCGGGGTGAATGGTGGTGGGTAGCTCGACCAGAGCAGGTGCCTCCCCCTGGCAACTGGCTGGTGTGCCTGGCCCTCGCCGGTCGTGGCTTCGGCAAGTCCCGAGCCGGCTCCGAATGGATCGTGAACCAGGCCCTGAGGCATCCCTTCGACCGTCACGGCGTCCCCACTGAGTGGCTGGTCATCGCAGAGACCCTCTCTGACGCCAGGACCATCTGCATGGAAGGACCCGCAGGCATCCTGCGGGTATTGGAACGGCGCAAAATCAAGCACCGGTACAAGATGAGCCCACGCCCCATGGTGTTGTTCCCTAGCGGGTCCAGGATCTACACCGAGGGTGCCGACGACCCAGACGTTGCTCGTGGCTACAACGCTGCTGGCGCCTGGATGGACGAGATCGGCAAGTGGAAGTACCCGAAGAAGTCTTGGTACGAGGGCATCATGCCGTCCCTGCGATCCGACCTCGTCGGGGACCATCCCCGAGCCTTCGTCACCACGACGCCCAAACCCATCGACATCATCCAGGAATGGGCCGACCGTAAAGACGGGTCGGTCCACATCATTCGTGGGTCCACATTCGACAATCGATCCAACCTCTCGGCCCTGGTTGTTGAAGAACTCCAGCGCCGGTACGAGGGAACGATGATCGGGCGCCAGGAGCTTTACGGCGAGATCATCGAAGGCTTTGAGGGTGCCTTGTTCTCCCGCCTGGATATCGAGAACAACCGGGTCGACACCGTGCCCGACAACATCGTGGCCACCGTAGTGGGAGTTGACCCTTCCCTCACCGGCGAGGACGACGAGATGGGCATCGCTGTCGTATCCAGGTCGCGCGACAACCACCTCTACGTCCTGGCGGACCGCTCCATCATGGCCGTTGGTCGTGAGGCTGCCCTGGAGGCGTGGCGGGTCGTGCATCAGTGGGGCGCCGACCGGATGGTGTGCGAGGTCAACCTGGGCAAGCGCTGGATGCAGCAGGTCTTCGAGGATGCCTACTACGAGCTTGTCAAGCAGGGACTGTTCGAGTACGGCACCAAGCCTCCGCTGGTTGGTATCGACACCAAGGTAGGTAAGCGCACCCGTGGTGAACCGGTGGCTATGCGCTGCGAGCAGGGTCGGTTCCACTGCGTGGGTCGATTCAAGGAGCTTGAGGACCAGATGTCGACCTTCGTCAGTTGGGGGATGCGTGATTCGCCTGACCGTCTGGACGCCCTTGTCCACGCCTGTCGCTTCTTGATGGACGGGGAGAAGAAGCAGATGAAGATCGTTAGTCCTCGGGATGCGCTGTCGAGCACGCTGCAGTCGCTCTGGGTAGATTCCGGCAGCTACAGAACCGACTTTTAGTGCACCGTTTGTTCACCGATCACCTTTGGGTATGGGAACATAGCAACGCCCAATAAAAAGCCTCTTTCTCTCGAAGGGAGGCCTGGCTTTGAGCGTCACGGTCACCGTGACTATGGACGGCTGTTGCTGTCCTAAACCCCCATGTCCCCCGTCATTGGTCTGGCATATTGGCCCGACTCTTGATTCCACTGAGGAAGACCGGGTGGCAGGTCCGCCCCCGGAATCGAAGCCCCCGAGAAAGGCGGATGTCATCATGGACCTCCAGGCTGACAAGAAGGTCGGTCTATCGGTCGAGTTCACCGACGAGGTGGGGAACGTTGTACCTACCCCCACCGGCGAGACGGTGGCCTACACGGTGGACGACCCCAGCATCATCAACCTCACCGACAACGGTGACGGCACGGCCTCTGCGGCTGCCACTGGCGTCCTCGGCACGGCCAACGTGCACGTGGACGCTACGGGTCCGCTCGCTGCCTCTGGCGACTTGCAGATTGTGGTCGTGGCAGGACTGGCCGAGCGCCTGAGCGTCGTGGCCGGCGAGCCGGAGGAAGTCACCCCGGACGTCTGATCTTCCACCCGGAGGAGAAGGGACCCCGGCCTTACCGGCTGGGGTCCCTTCTTTGTTACCCGCGCTCCAGGCGCCAGAGTGGGTCGTCGGTCAGGTTGGGTCGACCAGGGACGAGGGGGAGGTCCGGGTCTATCACCCTTGCTACGGCGGCAGCATACGTCCCATCCCCTTGCGCCAGGAGGAAGTCCGTGACGATCTCAGCCAGGACCAGGGCGACGCCGACGGTGTCGTAGAACTCCAGGTCCTTGAAGACCAAGGCCATCCTGATGGCCGCGTCTTCTTGAAGCTCGGTCTGGTCCTTCTCTCCATGCAGGCCCGCGAGTAGGTAGTACGTCAGCACCTCGCGCGCCCGGTCGGCACAGGAAGCCTTCAACTGGTCCAGCTTCCCCACGTCCGAGGGGCTGATGTTGCGCATCTGGTCCCGGATGCCCTTGACGATCTCCTCGGGCTCAGTCATGCGCTCCAGGGTAGCAGCACCCTGATGTAGGGGTAAGACTTCTAGGCCGGGGTGGAACGTCTGGGTGTGACCACGACGCGCATGACGTAGGACACTGCCGCCTGGAGCACCGACTTGGCCAGGGTCAGGCCAAGTGCCTTCCAGTACAACGGAGTCCACTCGATGGCGCCAAAGGCAGTGGCTAGGACGAGGGTGACGGCGACGACAATGTCAAGCGCGAAGCCCTGGATAAAAGACCTGAGCGATCGTTCAGTCGCATCCGCCCTAACTGCAACGGTTTCTTCGCTTGCGTGATCTGCCATGATCGCAGAATAAGGCGAAATACCTTCAGAAGTAAAGATCAGCCTTACGATGAGGGCATGACCGCACATCGGCACTGGATCAGGGCTGTCGGCTATGCCCTTCTGGGGTGTGGGGGTATTGCGGCCCTGCTCTTCCCTTCCTTCAGTGCTAGTGGGCCCATGTCCCTTACGGGTGGCCCGGTGATATTCCTCTGGGCCGTTCTACTTGCCGTAGGCGGACTGAGTTCTGCTGTGGGCTCAGCAGCAGACGTATGGTTGGGCGAGTACGCAGGCCTCTGGCCCATCATCATGACATTCATGATCTTCGGTTTCGCTAATGCCTTCTCGGGCAACCTCGTTGAGCTTGCCCTGTCCCTCACCCTTCTGGGATGGTCCTTTTTGCTCCTCGCCCGGTGGCGGGAAGTGGCCCTAGTCCGTTCCGAGGCCATGAAGTTTCATCGGTACCAGCACCGGGCAGGGGGCCAAACGTAAATGCCCACATGGGTTCCCATCATCTTGACGATCCTGCTCTCTACGGGCGGGATCGCCTTCTTCTCTATGCTTGGCCGTGGAATCCTGGCCGTCCGCAGTGGTGCATCAGCCCGGGAAAAGGAAACCATCAACAACATCAAGCAGATGCACTCGGAGCAGGTGGCAGAACTTCGCAAGGAGTCCGCTGACCGTCGGTACTGGCAGGACATCGCGGCCCGCTACCACTGGCAGTTGGTGTCGAGTGGGTACGAACCGGATCCCCGCGAGCCCATGCCTCCGAGTCAGCGCCCACGACGTCCTGGCCAGCACAAGGGCTGACAAAAAGGAGACCCGGGCCGCATCTCCGACGACCCGGGTCAACTGCTCTTATATGGGTTAAGAAGCCGTTCTAAGGCTTTTGACTCCCACTGAGTCAGGCGCCGCCATCCTCGATCACTACCGCCACTTGAGAGCACGTCTTAGGCCTTCGTACAGACGCTCTGCCGTTGAGCTACAGGACCATGTTTGGAGGTCCCGGGGAGATTCGAACTCCCAACCACTGTATGTGATCGTGCCCGATCGATGTAGTGAAATGCGGCAATACTTAGCTTGTGGCAAGAACTTCGGGGGGGTGGACCTTTGGTTATGTGGGGCTCGGTCCAGTTGGGCCCTCAGAAGGACGGTCTAAGCGGTAGCGCCGCTTGAAGGACGGCTGTAGAGCGCTTCGACCTGAGCTTGAGCTTGTGCCATTCACCCGCCCACAGTGGAGCGGGAGTCTTGGAGGCTGGGCCACAGACCCCTCCGGGGCCCAGCCTCAGGAAACTTTACCAGCCGAGGTAGCTGAAGATCGCCTCGCTGACGCGCACGTCCCGGACCTCGGTGACGTTGGCCAACTCACGAGCCTCCTTGACGCCCTGGATCAGGCGCCGGACCTTGTCCAGGAGTTCCGCCTTGCGGGTCTCCGTGAAGGCACCGGAAAGCTTGGTCGTGGTCCACGTACCGACCGGGATGTCCTCGGTGAACACCTCGACCTGGGCCGGGTGCTTGTCGGTGGCTGGGGCCTTGGTGAACGAGCGTGGGACCTTCTTGGTGCGCACGGTCTGGACTGCCTCCGACCGGTACACGCCCTGGTTCTCGTCCAGGACCCAGACGTCAGCCGGGTCCACGACGGGCAGGCTGCGCAGCAGCGAGTTCTGCAGGTCGCCCAGCTTCTTCTCCAGGTACAGCAGCGTCGGAACCGGAAGCTGGCTGAGGATCAACTCGCCGTCCACGATCACGTCGGCTCGCGCCTGGGTGTTGCCCTCGTCCTTGGTGGCCGTGATGTCCAGCAGGCGTCCCAGGTTCAGGCGCACGCTGTCCAGCAGGTCCTGGCCCTTGAACTGGACTCGGGTCGACTCCGGCGGCAACGTGTCGCCGTCCTCGTCCTTCGGCTGGTAAACGCGGGTGACCCCGTTCCAGGGGCCAAGCTTCTGGGCCGCGTGGTAGGCGGCAGTCAGTGAGGCTTCACCGGTGGCCTTCGCACCCTTCTCGATTGCGACGACCTGGTTCAGCTTGAGGTTTGCCATGTCCTTGCCTCTCTCCATAGGGGGACGTGTGTCCGGGGACCCACTCTACACCCCCATGTGGGGGTGTCGTCAACTCAGTTATCCATCTGGCTGACGATGAAGTCTTCGATCCTCTTGAAGGAACCCATGATCAGGGCAGGCCCCGACCAGGCGAGGAGGTTGTTACCCGCCTTCAATGCAGGCCCAAGGTCCTCGGCCAGTTGCCTGACATGGATCGCCAGGTCTGCGATGTACCGGATCACATCATCGGGCAGGTCCATCGGGTAGCTGGGCACGGTGGAGAAGATCTCCTTCCATGCTTCAGTTGGGAACGGTCCCTCGTTCATCAGTTCTCCTTGTCGGGTCCGGCCGTACCGTCGAGGGCGTCGACAGCGGCGATCACGTCTGCGACGAGCGCCGAGTACAGGTGCTTCGCGCCAACCAGAGAGCCGACCATCGCCCGCGCCGCCTCGACCACCCGCTCGGCTTGCATTAGCTGAGTGCGAAGGGCCTCGGCCCGGCTGCTTTCGGCGTTGCGCCACCTCACCTCATCGTTGAACATGATGGTCAGGTTGTCGCGGTCGCGCTGCAGTCGGTCTCGTTCGGCGACGAGCGTGTCGTACTCCTGCTCGGCAAGCAGCCTCTCCACGACGTGACGAAGCGCGATGACCTGTATGGGCTCCACCATGCTAGCCATGTGGTCGAGTACGTACTGGGCAGCTTCGGCTGGTGATCGTCTGTTGAGCGCGTCCATGATTACGCCCACGGCTTCGTCTCCTCGGTGTCAACAGAACGCCATGCACCCTCGTAAACGGTGCGGCGGCTGAGGTGTGGTCCATCGGCCCAATCACCACGCGCCAGAATCGGGGCGATGAAATGACGGGCCGCCTGCTCGGCGTCCTCGGGAACACCGGGACGTGGCCAGGTGAACGAGTAGGGCGGGAAGCCTCCACCCGGTTCACCGGTGACTCGCCACTGCTCGCGTGTTACGCCAGGTTGGGCCACGTACTCCTCGCGGTAGCGGGCCATGACCCTGACGACGTCGGGGTGCTGCGCCAGGTCGGCGCCAATGACAGGCTCCCAGCCCACCACAAAGCGCGCGAGCACGTTAGCAAGGTCCTCGACCAACGGCTTCTGGGTCTGCTCAACGCCCATAGCGACGGAACTCCTTAACCGTCTTGGAGTTGCGGTCCGTCTCCGTCAGCGGCATCACCCTAGCAACATGACGCAGCCAGGACGCAGCACCGGTACGCGACGGGTGGAAGGACTCCACAACGTTGGCCTTCTCAATGAGCATCTTGACGCTCTCGCGCTCGACCAGGGTCAGCCCTGTCCAGGCGAAGAGTCGATTCAAGGTCCTTAGGATCGGGCGATCTCCTATCACGCCCATGGGTATCTTCCCCCCTTGGCAATCTGATCGATCTTGAAGTCGTCGGTGTCGAACACGTGCCACGAGTACGGCAGGATGTAGCCGGGATAGCCACCGCCGGGATCCGAGGCCAGCCCCCTCACGTGCAGGGACCGTCGCTGCCCGCCCAGGTTGCTGTAGTCCACGTTCTGGGCGTAGAGGTAGTGCAGGTGCCCGTGGTAGAAGTGGGCCGGCGTCATGGTGCGTACGGCCATCTGAAGCCGGTCCTGGTTGGGCCAGCACTCCGGTATGTCCTTGCGATTCCAGGGTGGGTTAGAACACCGAGGCTTGTCGTGGGTCAGCATGACGTCGACTGGGCTGGGATCCAGCAGGATTGCGGCCATGTCCTCGTCGGTCATCTCCTCCTCGGGGAACCAGTACCGCTCTGGCTTGCCCGAGCCCTGCGCCTCCAGGACCTTGATGCGGTGGTCCTTATCTATGCTGTAGGCGCCTCCGAGGCTGATGAAGCTGACCTCGTCCCAGACCCAGCGGTGACCCCGAGGCGAGTAGAAGATCCAGTTGCGGACCCTCAGGAATCCCTCATGGTCAGGACTGTTGCCGTACTTCTCCAGCAGCAACGAGGTCTTGTCGTGGTTGCCGTCGAGGAAGTACACCAGGATGGCGTTCTTCCGGGCGTAGTTGGCAACCTTGTCCATGAACTGGCGCCCGTCGCTCATGTGTTCCCAGGCGCCGAAGTCGCCAAGCTGGAAGATCCGATCGCATCCCTGGTCCACGGCGACGTCGATCAGGTACCGCACATGGGTGGTGTTCCCATGCGTGTCGCCTGCCAGCAGGATCCTCATGGTCCAACCATACCCCCACGAGGGGGTGAAATCAAGGTTGTACGGGGTTCATAAACTCGTCGTAGAGGGGTGGATGTTGAGGTTCAACCCCCGTCTGACGCAGAAGCTCGTCCACATTGGACGGCGGGAACTCCTGCAGCATCTCCCGCTCGAATTGAAACCAGGGGACCCCGTAGACTTCCGCTGCCGCCTCGCTAGTTCTGCCCCACAGTGCGTCTAGCTCGACGCGCTGCGCACGGAAACCCTTGGTGCCAAGCACAACGGCGCCATGAGCAGAGACTGTTCCATGCAGATAGCCGCTGTTCCAGAGCCAGCCGTGATCGATGTACGCCGTTGGCGCATAGCTCGCGTAGTAGCCACAGGTGCATTGGGACACGGGGGCTCCGGAACGTCTGACAACGGGCGGGGAGGACTGCATCATAAAATGTAGTCGGTAGTCGTCAAGGGATGCTGCGTGTAAATCCCATGCTTCCCCATCGGGACGCAGGCACATAGCATCGGGCTGCAGCCGTTCCTGCGCCCAGTCGTGCAACCATCCCGTCGACGTCAAACACTGTGTGCCTTCATTCCAGCGCCAGCCTCGGTAGCCACGAAGAGTGCCGGGAACAAGCTCCATGTCGCCGAACTCAGCGGCGTAGGAAGAATGCTGACTCATGCCAGAAGCTCCCTGCTGGGGGCTCCAATTAGTTCGTCCACATTGGAGGGTGGGTAATGACTGAGAAGTGTCTCGAAGTCAGGAACTACGGGAACCCCATACACGCCCGCCATCACGGGAATGAGAGGATTTGAGCCAACCAACGCCTCGATCTCCATGTACTCGGCCCTGAAGCCGATTGTTCCTAGTACCACGGAGCCATAAGCCTTAACCGTCCCGACGACGATGGACGATATATTCATCTGATGCCAGGACCTGAAGGCGTACAAGTTATGTAGGTCGTAGGTGGCGTAATAGCCACATGAACATTGAGCGGCCGGAGCAGGGTGAGCGGGCTTCCATATGGTGACTTCTTCGGCAAGGGTCATCACTGATTGAGCGTGGTAGTAACATGCGGCTGGACGGTGGCTGCCGGGGTCCCAGGTGTACGCCCTGGAGACGGACCTCAGCTTGCCGGAGTACTTGCCGGAGTACCTGTTCATGGTCCAGGCCCGGTACCCGCGAAGGGTACCGGGCACTAGGTCCTTGGCGTCGACATCGCCGAAGTCAGACACCCACTGGCTCCTCGGCCGGGGCTTCCACTGGGGTCGACGGAGCCGGAACCGGGGTCTCGACCGGGGCCGGAGTGTCGGTCTTCAGGGGCTCGAACTCGACCATCTTGCGCTCTTCGCCGATGTCCATGAGGGTCCTCTCTCCAGGTAACAAAGGTCCACGATGTGGTTCAAGTACCTAGATCATACCCCCATGTCCGGGTAAGGGTCAAGGACTAGGGGCACACCAGCCGGTGCCAGTGCCGCCCTCGATGGCCTCGATCTCGTCGAGCAGGGTGGTGAAGGTTCGGTCCCGATCCTCGGGGGTGTAGAAGAACCCAGCCCACTCTCCGTCGGGGTCCTCCGGGTACACGTTCAGGCCAGGACGCGGCTCCGCGAAGAAAGTGTGCGGGTACTCCTTACCGGCAGCCAGAGCAGCGTCAAAGTCGGCCGTGTTCCACAACGGATTGACCAGAGGCAGGTCCACGTCCGGATTCAGGCCGGCTGGACCTAGCTGCAGCGTGGCGCAGCCGTGGCGCATGCGAAAGTAGAAGCAGCGACCGTCCTTGAGGTGGCCCCAGTGCTGCTCGGGGCAGGCACCACCACCCCAGGACCGCTCAACCCGAGGGTCCGTGATGGTGCTGGGTGCCTGGCCCATCCAGTACAAGTCGGCCATGTTCCTCACGGTAGCGAAGAGTAGCTCGGTATCCAGGTCCACGTAGCGAGTTCCGGTGTTGATCCGGACATGGTCAGGATATGAGCCCGACCTGAGACCCAAACGCTCACTCGCCTCGTCCACAGTGGACAGCATCCGAGTCGGAAGGGGGAGTCGAACCCCTAGCTTCCAGGTTTTGCAGACCTGGCGTTATCCGATAACGAATCTCCCGACACCGGTTCCTCCGGTACTACGTCGAACTCCGGCAGGTTGACGTTGACCATCAGCTTGCCGAACTTAGCCTTGGCCCAGAGTTGGCGACGCTCCTCGTCGCTGTCCTCTGGGTCGAGGTCCTCGTACTCGAAGGGTTCGAAATGCATCGAGCCGTACATCTATCCCTACTTCAGTGACTTAAGATCCAGTTTTTGCGCCCACAACTGGATTCGAACCAGCGACCTCTGCCTCCGGAGGGCAGCGCTCTTTCCGCTGAGCTATGTGGGCTTGGGTGGGAATGGAGCCGTGACTGGGGACTCCATTCCCGTTCCCCGCTCCGCTAAGAGGGGGAGACCTACCAGCCGAAGCTGATGGAACTGGCTCGGTCGTTGAACAGGTCAGGCCAGCCCAGGTCGTAGATGTAGGTGGAGGGTCCCAGGGGTACGTGGGCGCCGGTGCAGCCGTATTCGTCCCAGATCGTGACCTTGAATGAGCGCCGGTTGTCGATGGAACTGATCTGGTTGTTCCAGGAAGCACCGATGTTCAGGCACGTCCAGATCGGCGTGGTGTAGTAGTACATCGGGTCGCCGCTCATGACGTTCCAGTATGTGCATAGCTGCCCGCTGCTACAGGCAGTGGCCTGGGCCGGTGCTGCTGTCACCGCGAGCGTACCCACGGTGCCGAGCACCACGATGCCCAACGCAGCCAGAAGTCTCCTGAATCTCATGTGGCCCTCTCCATTGGTGGTGCGCCATTGAGACGTGGAAGCTTCTCGGACCTCCACAGAATGCCTATGGCCCACCGGGGTGGGGCTTCGACATACCGATTGCTACCGAGCGAAGGTGGCGTGCCAGTGGAGGGATTCGAACCCCCAAGTCCCGAAGGAGACGGATTTACAGTCCGCTGAGCCAACCAATTGCTCAACACTGGCTTGATCAGGTTCTCAGAACAACGACCATCGTAAGGATGGAAAGAACGGTTGCCACGGCCGAGAGGACTGCGAAGGCGCGGAACCATGGCGACCAGCTTTGGTTCGAGGAGTTGGTTCTTGTCTCTTCGGCAGTACGCAGGGCCTTGGCGGTGGCGAGGACGGTCAGGGCCGAGGCTTCAGCTTGATCGACAAGGCGCTGGACGTCTAGCCGCATACCGTGGATTTCGCCCACCAAGTCCCCGATATGTCCGTTGATGGAGGCGAAGTGAGTGTCGTGGTTGGCCAACCTGGCAGCAATCTCTCCAGCAGTAACGCCTCTATCAAAGGCGTCTTGGGGGGTCTCCTCCGTCATTCCTTGATCATAAGGATCAAGGAGCTTTAAGACTAGATGCCGTTGTGCCGAGGACCGGAATCGAACCAGTATGCAGGCGCCCGCTGCAGCGGGCCCAGTGCGCCGGGTGTACGGCCCGGTGAGCCTCCGGTGGCTCAAACCTCGGCTTGGGGTGAGTAACCAGCCTCGAACTGGCAACCTCCGGGACCACAACCCGGCGCTCTAACCGATTGAGCTATACCCACCGCGTTCCATCTTACGCCCCGTGCCCCTGCCGCATCTTGGCGATGATCTCTGGATCATCCTTGCGATGCCGTGGTGCATCAGGATCACCTTCGCCGTGGGTGACACGCCAGACCGACCACTCGGTGGCCATGGTTCGGATGTCGTCCACGTACTCGGGGTCCATGCCGAGGTCCTGGCACCGGTCGGCGTAGGCCTGCAACGCCTTAGGGGCAGCCGGGTCAGCGGCACCTAGGACGAAGTAGGGCCACTCCGGAACACTGCCGTCCCGGCGTTGGACCAGGTACTTACCCTCGCGGGTGCCCTCTGTGTTGCGCCAGAGCCTTGCCATGGGGGCCTCCCCGTCTAGACGAACGAACTGAACGCGGCAACCTCGACCTTCGGTACCTCGACGGCCTCGCACATTAGTCGACGGACCACAGCCTGGGCCTGGTCAGCGGTGATCTGACTCAAGGGAAGTCGCTGTACCTGCTTGAGTGATGCGAGGACGTTACTCGACGGAACGACAACGACGTCCATGGATGCTCCTCAGTTTGCATGTAGTGTCCAAGTCTAACGCCAAGACGGTGGTGACCCTGTCTGGGGCGCTCACCGGGAATCGAACCCGGACCTTCAGGGCCACAACCTGACGTGCACGGGCCAAGGCCTCTGCCAGTACACCATGAGCACCGTGGACCCGGATGGACTCGAACCATCGATTTCCTCTGTGTGAAAGAGGGGCCTTAGCCGCTTGGCCACGGGTCCTGATCTTTAGTGATAGCGAGGTATCGCGCAAACACCATTTACGCGGCTAGGTCTTCTCGTCTGTCGCCAGACGCTTAGGGACTCCGTGGGATTTTCCTACCCTCTCGGGACCTCGCTACCGTGCGCCAGGTGGGAGTTGAACCCAACCACGTTCTGCTTATAAGGCAGACCCCACCGACCGGATGGGCTCTGGCGCAGGTTCCCTCGTGTCTGTGCGGCGCTACGAGAGTCGAGCGCCCCTCCCTTATGGCACGGGAGGTTCCCGCCGGTGCACCTGGGCGGGCCAGTCTATTGGGCACTGTTCCGGATCATCAGGTTTCCCTCGACCCGGAGGTTGCCAGTCACCTTATGGCCGGCGAGAATGAGTGCCGAGTACATCTGAATCTGCGCCTGGTGTCCGTTGCGAATCCCTACGAGGCGCCGGTACTGATGGCTTTCGCGTAGTAGCGAGTCTGCCATGTAGCTGTCAGGCAGAAGGGTTTCGTCAGAACGCTCCATCCGTCCCATCTGCTGATAAACACCCTTCGCGGCTGCTACACGTTCCATTTCCTCGATCTGCGCCTGCAGGCGCTCGGCCTGGTCGGCGTGCCACGACATCTTCTGATAGTTGGTTTCTTGTCCGATAGCTGTTCCCATTACTTCTTCTCCACCGAGTTACTCTAGGAAATCGTTGTTCGTACGCTCAGGGCCACAAGCATCGAACAGTGGCTTGAGCGTCTTGGGCAGTTCCATCCGTGGCATGGGCCTGATGCCACGCCGCCTGGCGCAGAACAGGAGTGGTCCCATCCACTCATCAGCGTCAGGATCAGCGACTTGTACATCAGCCACGGCCTGCTCCAGGTTCTCGACGTTGCCCTGCGTGATCTCCTCCACGTCCGCTGTGGCCCAGAAGAAGATGTCGTTGCAGATCACGAAGAACCTGATGTTCCCGTCGTCCATTCGCCAGAACAACATGTCGTGACTGTCCAACCTGGAGAATAGATCCAGGACTCGGGTCATGAAGACCTCGTTGTCGGTGACGATGTTATTGATGTCAATGGTCCTGGCCACGACCCCTCCCCTTTTGGTGCTCCCCCGACTGGATTCGAACCAGTAACCGTCGCCTTAACAGGGCGCTGCTCAGGCCAATTGAGCTACGAGGGAATGTGTATGAATCGATCGCTAACGTCGTTGCCATGGTCAGGACAAGACACCTCGGGCTCATCCCAACAGTGCATATGGCACCCGTCGCAATCGTACGGGCACCACTCTTCGGCGTGCCTCAGGTACTCCTCTATGGCGGCAGCTACAGGTCCGCGAGGAGTGTCACCCTCCAGTCTTGCAGCCTCGTAGGCAAGCTCCAGTGCCTTCTTATCGATATGCAAGGTCCTGCTCCTTGGAGGATTGAACCTGGGCCAGGCCTGCTTTGGATTCTGTGCGGCAGTATCCGCGTGCCTGACCCAGGAGTGCAGTCGACGGGATTCGAACCCGCACCCTCCGATTTGAAGGACCGGCGACCTGACCAGTTGGTCTACGACTGCGTGCCCGCACCAGGATTTGAACCTGGAAACCTTCTCCGTGTCATAGAGATGCTCTACCAAGTTGAGCTACACGGGCATTGGGTGAGAGTGGGGGCACACCCCGGCTCCCAGGATGTGCCCCCTCGTAGCGGGGGGAGGATTTGAACCTCCGACTTCTGGGTTATGAGCCCAGCGGGCTGTCCGAACTGCCCTACCCCGCGTCGCACTACCTAGGGTAGCACGGGCTGAGGGTCATGCTCCTCAGCAAACTTGTTGAGGTACGCCAGGATCTCGTCCTTGGTGCGGTTCTCGTCGTCGTTCCAGTCGGCCAGGTCATGGGAGCCGGTGGGACCGCCTGGGATGACACCAAGCGAGGCCATCCAGTCGATGAACTTTTCCTCTTCCTTGCTCGACGGCATGGCGGCGATACCCCAGGTCACGAGGTTGAAGGCGCATCGTATACAGACGGCCTTGTCTTCCCCCTCCCAGCCGCCCTGGTGCCAGCCGCGCTGCTCGATGACGGCTGCTGCTCGTCGGGCAACCTGCCCCGCCTGCTTGCTCATAGCTTCTCCTCCAGGGTCTAGGCCAGGTTGAATCGGTTGTTGGTCAACTGGACCTGACATACGAACCGGTTGGGTGGCATTGCGATGTCCTGCATCACCGGTGCGCCCAGGATATGGATCCTGCAGGCGAGCGCCAGGTGGCTTGCTAGATCGAACCGGTCGTTCTTAGCCAAGTAGGTGGCCGTCAGTTCGATCTTGTACGTGGGAGGTCGACCCTGGAACCGTTCCAGGGTCGGGTCGTAGTCGAAGGACACGAACCCTTGCCAGGGTGTGCTCGTGGTGAGGGTCACCGTCGCCGGAAGGTTCCGTCTGTTGTCCACGGCCAGGTCAGGATCCGTCACACTCTTGGTGTAGGAGACCTCCACCGGGATGCAGTAGTTGGAGTCCAGGTCCTGGCTAAGAGCAACGACGCTGAGCCCGTAGGTCACCCAGTTGTGTCCTGGCGGTGTGTCTGCCGGCTTGTCGAGGTTCGGGTCGCTGGGAGGCGGCGCATCCGGCTGTGCACATGTTGCTGCACCTTGTGGCTCGTCGCTGGGCACCGGATTCCCCCAGAAATCTACGCCGGGTGAACATGCGGACAGGATAAGAATGGACATGGCCAGCGCCATGATCCTGTATAGGTATCTCACGTGATCCGGGTGGGATTCGAACCCACGTAACTCTGCTTAAGAGGCAGGCCCATAACCAGGCTTTGGGTACCGGACCGTACTTGTTGCGTGGATCCCCGGGGACTCGAACCCCGACACCTCAGCTTAAAGGGCTGCTGCTCTGAACCATTGAGCTAGGGATCCGCCTCCCAGGCACGACTCGAACGTGCAACCTTCCGATTAGAAGTCAGATGCTCTGTCCATTGAGCTACTGGGAGAGGGGGATGTTTCGTTCGTTCCGAGGGCGCCACACGTGCGCGATTCTCCAATGAGTCAGAGCACCTTCGAAGGCGCCCTGCTGGGTCACATACCCCGCACCTGAGGTGCGGAGGGTTCTGGTGCAGGGACGGCACAACCAGTTCCAGCCCCTAGGATCCATCTTCTTTACTCGTAGCGGATTCACGCGGAAGGGAGGAGGGTCGAACTCCTACGGGTTGTTAGCCCCAACTGTTTTCAAGACAGTGGCCGGCGCCATCTGTCGGCTGGCCCTTCCATTGTGCTTAGTCCTTGAGGGACTGGATGAACTGTCGCCACTGGTCCCTGGTGAGGCGAAGTACGACACCATCAGGGTCCTTGGAGTCGCGCATCAGGACCTCGTCCTCGGTGTGACCAACCTCGACGCATTCGCCGCCGCCGCGGTGACCAGCCCTTGCCCAGGCCACCTCGACGCAAGTCCCAGTGTCGCAGCGACTAGACCTTACCCACGTCGCCATAATGGAATCCCCATCCACTCGGACATACCCAAATAGGTCTGTCGCCTGCGCGTTCTCTAGCGCCTTCCTCGGTTCGGTAGCCCATGCACTTGCATGTGCGACACCAGAACCGAGCTTTATCCTTCTTGGACTTAGTCATCACGTCCTTGATGTCTCCAGCACCGGCTGTCGTTGGTCTGGACCTTAAGGCACCAGGGCCTCAGGCATAGACGGTAGTACGGGAACTGCCTGTTGAACCAACGTTTCACGTACCCGCAAGAGGATTCGAACCTCCGGCCTCCGCATCCGTAGTGCGGCGCTCTAATCCGCTGAGCTATGCGGGCTGGGAACTGCCGCCAGGTAATTAATAATTCACTAGCAGGACCAGGTCGAAGTGGCTTGATAGGAGTTGTTAATTGTCCTGACGGCAGTTCGTGGGGATGGAAGGATTTGAACCTTCGGCCACCGACGTATCAGGTCGGCACTCTAACCAGGCTGAGTTACATCCCCTAGGTGTCCGGCCTATCGGCCTACCCATACCGGACTGGTGGGACTACAGGTAATTGCCTATCCCAAGCGGAAGTGCTCGGATTCGAACCGAGGGACCTTTTTAGGGGCCACAGTCTTAGCAGGACTGCGCGATAGACCGCTCTGCCACACTTCCTTGTCGGGGTGGGGAGTCTCGAACTCCCGACCTCTTGACCCCCAGTCAAGCGCGCTGACCCCTGCGCCACACCCCGAGACTTACTTGGATCCTCCGCGCTCTCGCTCCCAGACGATCTCCATGGTGCGGGCCTTCCTGGAGCCCTGCCCCTCGAACTTCCAGCTAGTCGTCATCCCTCGTATCACCCAGCCCCAGTTGATTCTCGGGGCGGTCACGTTGGAACCAGACATTGGAAACCTTTCCTACTCAGGGAACCGGAGGTTCCTCCAGTTCCCGCCGACGAACTCACGCCACTCCTCGGCAGTGAACTCGACTACTGGGCCATCAGGGTCTTGCGAGTTGCGCACCAGGACCACATCTTCCTTGTCCATGACCTCTACACAGCCGTTACTGTCGCATCTCCTGGACTTGATCCACATGGCTCCTCGCTCTCAATGAAGGGACCTGGGTCCCAGGGCTGGTAGTCGTAGAACGACGACCTTGGGGTGACGAAGACCTCCTGGACCTCGGCCTTGTGCTTCAGTAGGCACTTGTCGCAGAGGATGATGCGCAGGTGCCGGAGGTTGGACATCGGGTCGTAGACCGTGCTGCCGTACTGCCCACCGCTGGTGAAGACGGTGGCCCCGTAGGGCTGCTCGGGCCAATGCTCCTTGTCGACAGACTCGGGCACGTACCCACACTTGAAACAAGGGATCATCACGCGCTGCCGACGGGAGTCGAACCCGCACCAACCGGCCTGACAAGCCGGGACCCTAACCATTGGGCTACGACAGCTTGGTACCGACGTAGGGACTCGAACCCTAAAACACCTGATCCTAAGTCAGGCCGCTTGAGCCAATCAGCGTGCGTCGGCGTGGAGCAAATCGGTATCGAACCGATCGGGGTCTCCTTGCAAGGGAGACCTGTGCACCAGCACCTGCCCCATATACAACCCTAGGGGGCACTACCTGCGCGCTGGCTCAGGTCCGCGAAACCCGAGGCCCCCTAGGATCGAGCCCACCCCCGGATTCGAACCGGAAACCTTCCGCTTACAAGGCGGCTGCACAAACCGTCTGTGCTACGTGGGCGAGACACTGACCTCGGTGCCAGTTCACCATAGGAGGCCAGCGTTCTCTTCCTGGGTTACTGCTGCGGTTGTGAACCACCACCCTGGAAGTCATGCTCACCCTCGTGAGGGTGAGGAAGAATGCACCAGTGCTCTAGGTTCTCGTCAAGCTCTAAGCACTGGTCTGGAAGACCCATGAGGCGAGCGACTACGCGGCCCTGCCCGTCCATGGACATTGCGATGCCAAAGTATCCGGTCACGTTCACCTCCAAGCGCTCCCTGAGATAGGACCCACGTCCACATCTTCGTGGTCCTGAAGCTTGATCAGTTCTTGCCGAATGCTGCGCCAGATCACTCGCGCCTGCTTGAAGCCGCGCCTTCGGTTGGCCCTTTCGCCATAGTGATCGCATCGACAAGTCTTGTAAAGGGGCCACATTTCATCCTGGTACCGGTACCAGCGGTGCCGTTCGTAAGAGTCAGCCTCCTGGACATGCCAGGGGCGATGGACGTCGGTGCGGGACATGTAACGACCTGTCCTTCGGCCGCCTAGCCGCCATGGCTAGGACTAACGCCTCTCCATGACGTCACGTCCTTCCGGGCTTGGGCCAACAGGCCTTCACGATCTCGCTGTCCGAGCCCACTCGAAACTTGGCTAACACCTTGCGCTTCTTGTTGGTCAGGTAGTAGCACTTACAGTCCTGCTCTGCGGCTAGTGGCAGGTACTCAAGCGGATCACTGCGCCAATGCAGCTTGTCCCAGATCCACTCGGCAATCCTGAACCCCGGCACCTTGTAGATCCACATGTCGTACCAGTGGTAGATCGTTGCCATGAGCCAGGGCCAGAACGGCTGCTCCCATAGCTCGACCATGTACCACACGTAGAGGTCGGTGCGCGTGCCGTCCTTCTTGATGAAGCCGTTAGGTGCACGTTCTCCGTGCTGCATCAGTGTGTATCCGCGCAACCCTTTAGCTCCCTGCTGCTACCTGACTGAAGCTGGACCGGCTCCTCGGGAATCTCGGGGCCAGGCGCAGGCTCAGACACCTTCGTCACCTTGGTGATTCCAGGGATCAGGCGCAAGGCACGGGACCAGTTCCCGGCATACACGGTGCGTCGTCCCTTGGGCTTTCCCTTGCTGTACCTCGATCTCATCATCACCTGCCTAAGTATGGGGGGCGCAGATCTGGACTAAGGCCATAGGAGACCCGAAGAGAGCAGGGTTGTTTTAGCCCGTCATGATCCAGTCTTCAAGGCATCTAAAATGAAGATACCCTTATGCGATTCTCTCTTTCTTTACCTTGTTGACGCCCCATGTGCCCGCAACAGGAGTCGAACCTGCAAGCACCAGCACCTCATGCTGACGGCTTTGCCAATTTGCCTACACGGGCCTAGTTGTAGTCCTGGCCGATCCTCAGTTCGCCCGCCTCTGGGTCGGCGCCGATGGCCTGGCAGATCTTCTCCCAGATCGGCCTGAGGCAGTCCGTGCACAGGTCCAGGCGAACCCGGTCGTTGACGCACTCGTCCTCGTTGAGGGTGATCCTCAACTGGTTCGGGAACTTGTCCTCGTCGCCTGATTCGTGGTCAAGGTCCCGGCCGCACTTGTCGCACGTGATGGTTTCGATTGCCATGCGGCGCTCTACCATCTTCTTCTCGTACTTGATTTCCTTGGACACGCACCCCGAGGAGGATTCGAACCTTAGCCATTCCCTGGTCCAGAGCCAGGTGTCCTGCCAGTTAGACGATCGGGGTAGGACGGGGGCACCCTGTCACGGGGGTAAGAGGGTGCCCCCGGGGGCCAGCCGGTTGGAGGTTGCCCTGGGGAGGGTACCAACCGCCGGTTCCACCACCTCAAAGCCAGAGGGCCTTGAGGCTCTTCTCCATTCGGATCATCGCCAGAACTGCCTCTCTGCAGCGTAGGGGTTGATCCGAAGGAGGTCTGGTGCCATCTGTTCCAGCATCAGGTAGACCCTCACTGCCTCGACGGCAGGGTCCAGCTTCATTCTCACCGTCTCAGGTTGGCCCATGTAGGCGCCTCCGGCTTGACTTGAAGGACCATACCGGCCTCTTGCGGGGTCCGGTCGCCCTTGCGCTGGTTGCAGGGATCACACGAGGCCACCGTGTTGGTCCAGGTGTTCTTCCCACCCCTGGAGGTGGGAATGACGTGGTCCACGGTGATGCCTGTGTGGCCGTTGCAGTAGCTGCAGGTGAAGTTGTCCCGACGTAGCACGCCACTACGTGACCAGGACGGTCCCGCCGTGTAGCGCCACTTGGTGACGATGTACCTCACCAGCTTGACGACCTTGGGCATACCCCAAGGTCCGTACCGTATGTCAGGCTCCGATTCGTGGACCTCTGCCACACCACGGCAAAGCATCCGGATCGCGTGCCTGAGGCTGACCCGGTGCAGTGGTCCTAGGTCAGCGTTGAGAACTAGGACTGCTTGCACTGGGTGCTCCTTTCCGTCCTAGAAGCCCATGTCCTTCCCTTTCGCTGGGCTGTGTATAAGAAACGTGCGGCCGAGCAGACTCGAACTGCCTCCTGCGCCTTGGCAAAACGCCGTGCAACCCCTACACCACGACCACAACTTGTTAGTAGTCAATCCAGGCAACTATCACTGCGGTGATGCTAAGCAGCAATGCCCCCAGGGTCAGTAGTACTACAGCGATCCTTGATCTGTCATTCACGAGCCGGCGCCGAGCCTCGAACTCGGTTCTCTCCGCTTACGAGACGGGGGTTTTAACCAGATTAAACTACCCCGGCTTAAGGTTCCCTGGCATCAGTCTTCGCTGTGGAGCGAATCACACACATCGGATCTCACTTCCGAACCAGGGAACCCGAGCCCAAGGTCAGAATCGAACTGACCCCTCGGACTTACCACGTCCGCGCTCTCACCAGTCGAGCTACATGGGCAGGCGGCGCTAAACTTCAGCGCCGTTGCGAAGATCCTTCGCCGTTTCCTCGAAGAGATCAATGACTTCTTCGACAGTGCGGCTGGGCACATCGTTCCAGAGGGGAAGGTTGAAGGGGTAGGTCAACCCTTCCTCCTGCGCACGCTTAACCAGCTTCTTGTCCAGCGCATTCTTGGCGGCGTAGAAGAGGTCGTTCGCCTTCTTGATCTGCCACACCAGGGCACCAGCGCTGCAAACCTCAGCTATCGCCGGATCGAGTACCCCACCAGGGCACATTATCGAGATCTTATCGCCGGAGCCGTCGCGTGCCATCGTCTTCTGTGTCCAGCCGATGGTCCCATCTCGCCAGGCCCGGGCGCTATTCTCCAGAACCTCGGCGACCTTGTTGTTCCAGTCGATGTTCCAGTTCTTCATTTGCTCTTCTCCAGGGTTCTCTGCGTCTCATCTTTTCCGCGTTCGTTCCGCAATGCTGGCGTGTTGCCAGCACAGTGCCTCGCGATCGACTACCCGGGTTGCCTTGCGTTGACAACTCCACGTTGACGAAGCCCACGAGCTACCGAACGCTTGCGCTGTCGTCACTGCCTGACACCATCCAAGGTCAGGCGTTGCTTCCTTGTCCATCTGGTCCTCCGCTCCGGGTGCGAGACTCGAACTCGCAGGTTCCAGATCCAAAGTCTGGCCACGGACGCCGATGCCGTACCCCGGATTAACTGTCCTCGTCGACTCCCTCCTCAAAGACAAGTTCCTCTGGGTAGCAGCCGAATTGGGCCTTGAACGACTCACGCTGGAAGGCGAGCGCCTCAGCGACCTGTTCCGGGTCCCCGGACAGGAGAGCCTGAAGTACTACCTCAGGACCCTTGTCTAGTCTGGCCACACCCAGCCTCGCTTCTCAGCATCATTCGCTGCGCGCTCGTACCAGTGGCCGCGTTCCTCTGGTGGAAGATCGAAGAACTCTGAGCCAGTTTCTTCTCTGGCTTTCTCGTACCAGTAGCTGCGTTCTTCTGCCGGTAGATCATGGAAATCAACCATGTGCGGATGCCGGGGCTCGAACCCGATTCCTTCTGTTTGGAAGACAGACGTGCAAACCTGTTACACCTCATCCACGTTGCCCCAGTCACCCCACCTTGACTGGAACGCTTGCGTCCCGTGATGCTCCATTCACTAGACGCACTCCCGAGCACCTAGGCTCATTCGTCTTTCTGGCCTTCCTAGGCGAGGACCGTACGGGGCTCGAACCCGCAATACTCCGACTTGAGAGGCCGGTGAGTTTACCAATTCCTCCAACGGTCCAGACGTAAGGCAAGGAGTCAACCTGTCCAGGATTTCCTTCTGGTTGTTACCATCTTCATCCCGTTCACTCTCGGTTCCTTGCCCTACGTATCTCCTGACGGAATCGAACCGCCGCAGTCCGGGCTTCAACCGGATGCTCTACCACCTAAGCTAAGGAGACATGGGGCACAAGATTCGTGCCCTTTGTGCTGTTGAATCAGTTCGTTGGGTGCTGGAACCAGATCGAACTGCCGGAGTTCCCGGGAGGGAAGCAGCTTCCGAACCAGGCCCCTGCCCAACCTGACTGGGTGCAGTTCTTGAACTGTCCCTGATAGACCGTGGCGATGGCCGTGCCGGAGCAGCCCGCGTTCTCGTAGATCGTTGCTGACCAGCCCCACGTGAGCTTCATCGACCCGATCTGATCGTTGATCGCAGGACCGAAGGGAATGCATTGGCTCGAAGCTGGCGACGTCCAGTAGTAGGCGGGATTGCTGCCACCGGGCCAGGCGGCGTACCAGACGCAGATGTGGGTTGGTCCACACGCTTCTCCATGTGCTGATGCTGGGGCCTCGGCAGCCACTGCTATTCCCAGACCCAGGATCACAGCACCGATAGCCGCTGCGATCCTTCGACGAGCGCTCATGCAAGCTCCTCTTCTTGGACTCAACAAAGCCTTGAAGGAAACCACGGCGGGATTCGAACCACGCATCTAGTGCGTCCACCACTCTTCCGTTGAGCTACGTGATTTCCAGGGATCGCGATGGGACTCGAACCCACAACCCAGCGTTTTAGAAACGCCTGCTCTGCCGTTAAGCTACGCGATCGTCGATCCGTACCAGCTTGTGCAATCGAACTCGCAGTCCTCGATGATCAGGCAATTATCCCAGTCGAGATCTGCAACATGCTCCGAACCAAGCTCCTCAGCAACAATGCGCTCAGCAAACTCCCGAGGAGTTTCGTTGAACGGGGAGCCAAGCTCGAACCCTTCACGTTCGCCATCCACGTATATGGCGTGGCCGCAACAACCGGTGTCGCAGCCGTACCGCTCGTGGTACACGACGACCTTCGTCATGTTCCCTCCCCTCTTAGCTAAGGGATGGAGCCGGCGGGGGAGGGGTTACCTGTCCCCTAGGCTTCCCCACGCCGACGTGGACCTACCCGGACTCGAACCGGGAACCTCCTGTCTGCCAGACAGGTGCTCAACCAATTGAGCTATAAGCCCGCGTTCCCCGAAAGTATTGATACCAACGGCTTCAAGCCTGTGATCTCCACCGTGGCCAGGAGAACACCCAGTCGCGACTAGATGACTCCACTACCTTCGAGGTCGCCGCGAGGTCAGGGGATTGGGCTGATCATTCCCAACCCGAAGGCGCCTGCCTCAGTGTGGATCGAACCGGATTTGAACCGGCATCTCCCGCCCCAAATGCGGGGCTCTGCTCTCTTGAGCTACCAACCCAGGCGACATACAGGACCCGGATACCGCCCTCGCTGACTATGGACCCCACCTCGCGATTCCATCCACGGGAAGGAGGTTCGGACTCAGCAGTGCGTATGTCAGACACATGCCCGTCGGGACGGTCGGATTTGAACCGACGACCCCCTGGTCCCAAACCAGGTGCGCTAGACCAGACTGCGCTACGTCCCGTAAGTCCTAGCCTTGGTTCTGTGCTGCTCCATCTCGTCCATCTCCGGAACCCTGCTTACGCATTGTCGCCAGTGTCGGTATCTGGTATCGCATCTCGTCCCAAGGCTAGGACGTATACATGCTGTCCACTGTGGAGTTCTCAAATCACAGGTCCTCAGTTCCCCGAGGAAGCGCCGATGCAAGGATTCGAACCCTGTCCGACCGGGTTGGAGCCGGTCATGCTTACCGTTACACCACATCGACAATGTTCAGTTAGAAAGAACCGCCCCCAGGGGCGTGGTTCCTGAGGGCGGCTTAGGGATCTTGGATCCCCCTTACCTGACCCTAGGCCGACCAGCGAACCGATTCCAGGTCGCCATGGACGTGGCGCATCGCGGCAGGTGCTGCCGCTTTGTCCCACTGGTCCACAACATCCCTGTTCCCCTAGATCTATCGCCTTGCTCCTGAGCTTAGGGCCGGGGCCCCGGGTTGACAACCTTGAACATTGGGGCCTGGCTGCGAGCTTCTGTGTGACACCTAGAACTGTACCCGTACATCAGGGTGGTGTCAATCCCCATTTTGCGGGGGAGAGGATCCTGGTCTCACCAACAAGATCCTCTCCCCCGTCCCCTCGTCGCCCCCTACGGTGACAAGGTCGAAGCTACACCCCCATGTGCGGGTGGTCAAGGCCTTGGCTGCCTCCCTTTTCCTTCTCCGGGTGCCCTGGCTTGATCACGTAGGTATCGACCAGCGTGTAGTAGATCGCGTGGACGACGTTGCGGGCCATCATCTGCTCACCCAGCAGGCTCCACTTGTAGGTGCCATCCGAGTCGGTGGTCAGGCTCAGCCGCTCCTCGGCGTTACCCAGCGCTGTTAGCAGGGTGTAGGCCAGGCCAGCCTTGGGATCCCCGTTGCGGCCAGGCAGGAACCGGTGCAGCGCCCGGCCTACCTCAGCGATCATCTCCTCGTACTGACCCGGCAGCAGGGCCTTGGGGTCGCGCATGCTACGCCGGAGCAAGGATCGCTCCGTCGCTGTCCCGGACGTTGCCGAACCAGGCAGAGGTATGCGGGGATCCGCACGAGTTGGCATAGCCAAACTCGAATGGGCCGAACCTGTTGTTAGTCACTCGTGTATCCGAGGTGCCCTGCCTGGGGCAGTACAGGGTGTAGGTACCCCATGCCAGTAGGTTCTCGGTGATCTGCACGCGCTGCTGCTGCGGGTTGCCCTCGTTCCAACTGATGATGGCCGAGGTGGCGCCGTTGCCCGGACCCACGTTGATCGTGTTGTGCCGGAAGGTGATGTCCGTGGCTCCCTGGTTGAACTGGGCTCCGTCGGTGTGGGCGCCGTTGGCCGTGACCATGTTGTGGATCCAGGAGTCCTGGACCAGGACGCTGCCGGAGATGCTGAGCCCGTTCTCACAGTCGTGGATGTCCACGTGGGTCAAGCTGATGCTGGACTCGACGAACGCGGTGCCGTTGAACCCGCCGCAGGTGGCCTCGCTGTCGAAGACCTGCAGGTTGGTGCTGAAGTTGCGCACCGCGTAGAAGCAGCCGTTGCCGTTGAACAGCACGTTCCGGAACGTGATGTTGGCGCCTCGCACCTCGACGCAGCCGTTGATTCTGGTGTTGGCCACCGTCTGTCCTGGCGTGGAGAAGGTCTGGTTTCCGTTCAAGATCACCAGCGGTGGTGACGTAGGACCAGTGCTTGCTGCGTCAGGGAAGCCGCAGGCGCCTGGGTTGTTGATGCAGCCGTTCTGGGTGGACGTTGGCCTTGGTGTCGTAGGAGTAGAAGTAGGGGTAGAAGTCGGCGTTGGGGGTCGCGTGGTGGTGGGCGACGGGGATGGGGTCACCGTGGGGCTGGTGCTGCTGCTGGCTGTGGCGCTCGGACTGGCCGTGGCACTTGGGGTGCTGGTGGCGCTCGCGCTGGCAGTTGGGCTGATGCTCGGGCTGCCGGTGGGGCTTGGGGATGGTGCAGCTACCAGTCCAGTGAGCGTGCACTGGAAGACGTACGTTCCGTTGGCGCCTGGGGTGAGGTCCCCGCAGGAGACGCCTGGTTGCGGTGCTACGACCACCTGCTGGGCGCTCGGCGCAGCCGCAAACGCTCCCGACACACCGAGCACGGCGTAGACCAGCGCCACCGTGACGGCCGTGATGAGGAGCGTTTGCGGCTGCGCCG
>Ga0207654_10000118_pt1 | contig 51103 bp, 43 predicted proteins | sample KBSC64metaG_FD_184355 | JGI IMG/M metagenome (GOLD analysis project Ga0207654, IMG submission 184355) | Corn rhizosphere microbial communities from Kellogg Biological Station, Michigan, USA - KBS C6-4 metaG (SPAdes) (version 2) | ecosystem: Host-associated > Plants > Roots > Rhizosphere > Soil...
GCCGTGCACAGCACGCGTGTGTCGCCGAACGCGACCAACACCGAGCCTTCGGCATGGCGCGTGTAGCGGCGTTCGATGGTGACGGTGCGCAACTGATCCGGCGCACGGCCGGATGGGCGAAGGGCGGGCGGCATGGAAAAATCCCAAAAGAACGGGCGGGAAGTTTACCATTGCCTGCCAACATGGCCGGGGAGCCATCCATGATCCGCAGCATGACCGCGTTTGCGAGCGCGGAAACTTCAACGCCGTGGGGCGCGCTCGCGTTCGAGCTGCGTTCAGTCAATCACCGTTATCTGGAATTGAGTCCGCGTCTGCCGGACGAATTGCGCGCGATCGAACCGGCACTGCGCGAGCGCGTCGCGGCCAAACTCACGCGTGGCAAGGTCGATGTCACGCTGCGCTTCCGCCCGAACGACGCCGATGCCGCGCAACTGCGCGTCAACGACGTCATGCTGGATCGGCTGGCGCAGCTGGCCAAATCCTTCGAGGCGCGCTTTCCAGACCTCGACATCGATTTCACCGGCCTGCTGCAATGGCCGGGCGTGCTCGTGCAAAACGACATCGATCAGGAAGAATTGCGCAACGCCGCACTCGACCTGCTCGATCGGGCGCTGGCCGACATGCTCGCCACGCGCGGCCGCGAGGGCGAGCGCCTCGGCGTGTTCCTGCGCGATCGTCTGGATGGCATCGCCAAGATCGTCGCCGACGTGCGCGGCTGGCTGCCGCAGATCCGCGAAGCGTTGCGTGCGAAGCTGCAATCGCGCCTAACCGAACTCAAACCCGCGGCCGGGCAGGCGCAGCTCGAGCCGGGCCGGATCGAACAGGAACTGGTGCTGCAACTTTCGCGCATCGACGTCGACGAGGAACTCGACCGGCTCAGCGCGCACATCGCCGAGGCGCGGCGCGTGCTCGCGCTGCCCGATGCGGTTGGCCGGCGCATGGATTTCCTGATGCAGGAATTCAACCGCGAAGCGAACACGCTCGGTTCCAAGTCCGTCGACTCGCGCACCACGCAAGCGAGCGTCGAGTTGAAGGTGCTGATCGAGCAGATGCGCGAGCAAGTGCAGAACATCGAGTGAAGCCCACGGACAATCGTGCCGCCGGCTTGGGCATCAGTGGCCAGCGGCTTGGCCATCGCTCTGGACGATGGGCTCAAGCAACAGTTTGATATAGGCGGGAGCGCCCGGGGTTGTGCTGCCGGCCGCGCTGATTCGCGATGCCGTCACGCCGCCGCGCGTGAGTGCACGCGCGGCGGCGTACGCGCGGCTGTCCGCGATGCTCGCGGTTTCGCCGGCCGCCGGCGCCGAATCCACGGCCACGCGCACGAAGCGGTATTCGATCAATACTTTTGCAATCGACCGCAGGGTTTCCTGAAGCTGCGCCGGGTCTTTCATGTTTGGAATCCCGACTGCGATGCGGTCGCCTTGGCGGGCAATGTCGATTTGCCCCGACGCCTTCTGCAGCAGGCGTCCCTGCAATGCGTCGAGATAGTATCCGACTTCTTTCGCAGCAAGCCCCGTGCGTTGGTCGGTCGGTTTTGGCTCTGGCGCGGTCTTGTGCGGGGTAACGGGGGCGCGGGCCTCGCTCGCCGGCACAGGTGTGGTGTGCAGTCCGGCGCAACCGGTCAGGAGCGCGAGCGCAAGTGGCGCGAACAGCCGCGCTATGTGTGCATACCGCAAGCGCTCATGCGCGGGGTTCATGACCATTCGCCTTGTGATATGCGATGAAATCTTCCAACGTCAGCGGGCGGCTGAAAAGATAGCCCTGTCCATAATCGACGCCGTGACGCGCAAGCCATGCGACCTGCGCTTGCGTCTCCACCCCTTCGGCGACGAGCCGCAGGCGCAGGGACTTCGCCATTTCGATCACGTGCACGATGACCTGGCTCGTAGCCGCGCCGGTTTCGATCGCATCGACGAAAGTCTTGTCGATCTTGAGCAAATCCAGCTCGAACGATTGCAAATACGACAAACTGGAATAACCCGTTCCGAAATCGTCGATGGCGATGTCGTGGCCGTTGTCGCGCAGGTCGTGGATCAGGATTCTCGCGGTGTCGCTGTTGACAAGGGAGCGCTCCGTGATCTCGAGTTTGATCGCGGAAGTCGGCAACTCTGCGCCGCGCAGACGGGTGGCCAGTTCGCGTCCGACCCGGTCGTCGAGCAGGTCGTCGCGCGACAGGTTCAGGTTGATGCTCACGCTGCCGACCTCGTCGAAGATGCGGCGCAGGTCGCGGATCGCAATTTTCATCACGGCCTGCGTGATGTCTCGAATCAGGCCGGCCTTTTCGGCCAATGGAATGAAGACCGCCGGACTGATCCACTCGCCATCCTCGTGTTGCCAGCGCGCCAGCGCCTCGGCGCCAACGCAGCGGCTTGTCTGAAGGTCGACCACTGGCTGGTATTGCACCGAGATGCGGCCATGCTGGATCGCGCGGTGAAGTTCCGTCGCCGGATTCAGTTCGCGATGCGACAGGCGCAGGATGACGTCGATCCAGCCGACGATGAGCAGCAGTCCCAGCACCCCTCCAAGCAGCAGAATCGGCGCATGCCGGGCCCAGAAGTCGATCATCGGTTCCTGCGCGACAACGTCGATCGGCAGGATCGCGTTTTCGGCGAAGTGCGACAGCACCAGATCGTGGGTTCGATCGAGCGTCACGCCGAGCGACAGCTTGTCCGGCGCAGGCAGTTGCGCATCGGCCGGAATCGTCGCCAGGCGCAGGCCTTCGACCCACAACGCGGCTTCACGTTGCCGGGACAGGCCCGCATCGAGCAGCAGATTTGGGTCGATCGCGACGTCGTAGTCGCCGTAACGCATCAAGAACATCTGGATCCCGCCGATCTGGGTCTGCGGACTGGGCCACCAGGCGATGACGCCGTTCGGGTAAATACGGTCGGCGCGGCGCGGCCGGATGCCCGCATCGGGCAGAAATCCGATGCCGCACAAGCGGTCGTCCGCATGCCAATAGCCGATGCCGCGGACATAAGGGCGCGACACGGAGGCGCGTTTGAGGGCTTCGAGGTGATCGGGCGAGCACGGCTTTTCGCTGAGGCTGTCGAAACCTGAGAGCATGTCGCGAATGCCCAGGATGATGCGACCGGTGCGTTGCCCCAGCTGTGCTGCCAATCCTCCCGAATAGTCCGTTTCCGACTCGACCGATTGACGCCAGAGCAGCCAACCGGTTGCAGCGCACAACCCGATCACGCCAAGCAGGCCGAGACCGATCGCTGCAGCCAGGATTTTTCCGCGACGACCCATGGCAATGTTGAGAACGCCCGTGCGCATGCTGACCGGCCCAAGTCTGCCCGCCGGCTCTCCGGTTGGCAACGTCGGTGACAGCCGGCACGATGAACGCGACACGGTAGAATGCGCGTCGACAAAGCCGTTTCAAGAACTAAAGGCATGGCCACCGGCACTCTCTACATCGTCGCGGCGCCTTCAGGCGCGGGCAAGACCAGCCTGACGCGGGCGCTGCTGCAGGGCGATCCGAACATGACCCTGTCGATTTCGTATACCTCGCGTGGGGCGCGGCCGAACGAGGTCGATGGCGTGCATTACCATTTCGTGACGCGCGCCGAGTTCGAGGCGATGGTTGCGCGCGGCGAATTCTTCGAACACGCCGTCGTGCACGGCGATTTGAAGGGAACCTCGCGCAAGGTCGTGGAACAGACGCTTGCGGCTGGGCGCGACGTGTTGCTGGAAATCGACTGGCAGGGCGCACGCATCGTGCGCGCGCAGATGCCGGATGCGGTCGGTATCTTCATCCTGCCGCCGTCGCGCGCAGAACTCGAACGCCGCCTGCGCGCGCGCGCGTCCGATAGCGAGGCGACGATTCGGCGGCGCCTCGCCGATGCGCATGCAGACCTGGCGCACGCAACGGAATTCGACTACACGATCGTCAACGACGACTTCGACGCCGCGCTGACCCAGATGCGCGAAATCGTCGCCAGTCGCCGCGAAAACTTCGCACTGCCGGCACAAGACAACTTGGCATTGCTGGCGCAGTTGCTGAACTCGACCTGATTCGCGACGGCCTTGACGCTATCGCCTGGCGCCGCGCTCGGGTAAGGTAGCCGCGATGGACGCCACGCCCGCGAAAAAATCCGACGACCAGCCGATCCGCGAGGCCTTGATCAGGATCAGCGGATTGCGCACCGTGCTCAACGGCAAGACGATTTTCGACGGCGTGGACCTGGATATTCCGCGCGGCCGCGTCACCGCGGTCATGGGCCCCTCGGGCACCGGCAAGACCACGCTGATGCGCCACATCACCGGCCAGTTGCGCCCTGATGCAGGCGAGATCGTTGTGGACGGCAAGCAGGTGTGGAAACTCGGCCGCGAGGCCTTGTTCGATCTGCGCGAAAAGATCGGCTACCTGTTCCAGAACTCGGCCCTGCTCACGGATTTTTCGGTGTTCGAGAACGTGGCGTTTCCGCTGCGCCAGCACCTGAAACTGCCGGAAGAACTCGTCCGCAATATCGTATTGACCAAGTTGCAAGCCGTCGGTCTGCGCGGCGCGGCGAATCTGATGCCGAACGAGTTGTCCGGCGGCATGATGCGGCGCGTTGCCTTGGCGCGTGCGATCGTGCGCGATCCGATGTTGATCATCTACGACGAACCGTTTGTCGGGCTCGATCCGATCGCGCTGAACCAGATCGTGAAGCTGATCCGCACGCTCAACGAAACGCTGGGCGTGACCAGTATTCTCGTTGCGCACGAACTCGCTGCGGTGCGCCGCGTGGCCGACCATATCTATCTGCTCGCCGGCGGCAAGATCGCTGCCGATGGCACGCCGGACGAACTGGAACGCGGCGATACACCGTGGACACGCCAGTTCTTCAGTGGCGAGGCGGACGGCCCGGTGCCGTTCCATTATCCGGCACCCGATTATGCGAAACAGTTGGGATTGTCGGCATGAGCGCGTCGCGGCGTCCGAATTTGCTCGCGGCGGGCATCGCCCAGGTCGGCGCCTGCGGGATTTTCCTGTTGCAGATTCTGCGCGCGCTGCCGCTCTCGCTGCGCTATGTGCGCGAAACCGTACGCCAGGTTTTCTTCGTCGGCGCGATGAGCCTGACCATCATCATGATCTGCGGCCTGTTCGTGGGCATGGTGCTGGGCTTGCAGCTTTACCACACGCTGTCGATCTTCGGTGGCACGGCGGCGCTCGGTACCGTCGTCGCGTTGTCGCTGTACCGCGAATTGGGGCCAGTAGTCACCGCATTGTTGTTCGCAGGCCGCGCGGGCACGTCGATCACGGCGGAAATCGGACTGATGCGCGCGACCGATCAGCTCGACGCGATGGAAATGATGGCAGTCGATCCGATGGCGTATGTGGTTGCACCGCGCTTTCTCGCCGGCGTGATCGCGATGCCGCTGCTGGCCTGCGTGTTCAATGCACTCGGCATCTTCGGCGCGCACCTGGTCGGGGTGAACTGGCTCGGCTTGGACAGCGGTACGTTCTGGTCGAACATGACCTCGAGCGTGGACGTGTGGACCGACGTGATGAACGGGGTGTGGAAAAGTACTGTGTTCGGCGCGGTGTGCACCCTGATCGCCACGTACCAGGGTTACACCACGCCACCGACCAGTGAAGGCGTCGCGTATGCGACCACGCGCACGGTGGTGTTTTCGTCGATCGCGACGCTGGCAATCGATTTTGTGATGACCGCATTCTTGATGTGATGCGTCCGCTGCGACGCAAGGACAATCTCATGGCACAACGACAATCCTTCCAGGTTGGCACCGGGCTTTTCATCCTGCTCGGTTTCGCCGCGCTCGCATATCTGGCCACACAGACGACGAGTTTGGCCAATTACCGGCAGGGCGCCAGCTACGACATCGTCGCGCGCTTCACCAACATCGGCCAACTCAAGCTGCGCGCGCCGGTGAAAGTGGCCGGCGTGCGCGTGGGCAGCGTCGATGCCATTGCACTCGAGCCGGACAAGCTCGACGCCAAGGTCACGCTTTCCATCGACGACAGCTACAAGATTCCCGACGACTCCGCGGCGGCGATATTCACCAGCGGTTTATTGGGCGACCAGTATGTTGCCTTGCAGCCGGGCGGTTCGCCGGACAATTTCAAGAACGGCGACGAGGTCGTGCTGACGCAAAGTTCCATGCAGCTGGAGGAATTGATCGGCAAGTATCTGGTCGGAGGCGATGCCGGCAAGCCCAGCGACAAGTCCAAAGACGCCGCCGCCGCCGCGCCCGGCGACAAGAAGCAATAGGAGTTCCGCATGAAATTCGCAAGCCTGGTGTTGTGTGTTCTCGGATTCGCCGCGTTCGCTCCGGCGCATGCCGATACGCCTTCTCCTGCTTTGAACACGCCCAACCAGGTCGTGCAAGGCATCGTCGACGATCTTGGCAAGACCATGGATACGCACCGCGCGGAATTGCAGAACAACCGCGATGAATTGCTCAAGGCCATCGACTCGATTGTGCTTCCGCATTTCGACATCGACTACGCCTCGATCCTGGTGCTCGGCCAGAACGCACGCAGCGCGACCCCGGCGCAGCGCGCGCGTTTTGCCAAGGCCATGTACAACTCGATCACGCACCGCTACGCCGAAGGCCTGCTCAAGTACACGGAAGGCCGGGTCAAGGTGCTGCCGTTCCAGGGCCAGCTCAACGAAAAACGCACCCTGGTGCGCACCCAGGTCGTGCTCGACGACGGCAAGGTCGTGCCGGTCGACTACGCGTTCCGCAAGGCCCGCGACGGCTCGTGGAAAGCCTACGACGTCATCATCGAGGGCATTTCCTACGTGACCAACTACCGCAACCAGGTCGCCGCGGAAATCGCCAAGTCCAGCCTCGATGCGCTGACCACGCGCCTGGAATCGCAGGGCGCGAATGCGCTCAAGTCGATGGATGCGGAAGGCCAAAAGTGAAGATCAGCTTCGACAATGCCGCTGCGGCGTTGCGCAATCCGCCGGCGTCGGGCGACGTGGATTTGTCGGCGTTGCTCGACGCCGACAGCGCCACGCTCGCGGTGCTGATCGCGTGGTCCGCGCACGCGCGTACGCGGGGCGACGCGCTGCATTACCGCAATGCGCCGCAAGGCTTGCGCAATCTCGCCAAACTTTGCGAAGTGGACGGATTGCTCGCGCTCGGCTGACGCCGGTTACAGCGGCGTCAATTCGTAAGTCACCACCTGAAACGGCGCCAGCGTCAACGTCGCGGGACGGTCGGCGTCGAAGGTTTGCGCCTCGTTTGCGCCCCAGACGGGTTTCGCGGCATAGCGGCGCGCGCTGCCGGCGGGAAGTTCAAGCTGGCGCGCGAGATCGATCACGGCGAGTTGCGGATTGGCGTCCGGATTGCGCAGCGTGACGATCGCCTTTTGCGGCGTCCATGCGGCCCAGCCGTAGACGTTCAGGCGTCCGGGATCGCCGCCGATCCAGTGCGAATCGCGCAGCACATTGGAGTTTTCGCGCGACCACTTCGCCGCCGCGGCGAGCGTGTCCCAGTCCTGCGGCGTGAGCAGCGAGGGCGTGATGTACATTTCCTGCAACTGCGTGCCGGTGGCGAAGTACGAATGCACTTCGTTGGCGAAATCGTGGCCGGGATCGGCGTTGAGGTTCTTGTTCGACTGCGCGTAGATGATCCCGTGCAGCATCAGCGAATTGATCGGATACAGCGGCCCGCGCTGCACGATATTGCGGTACGTGTCGGCGTCTCGGTAGGTGATCCAGCGCTCGCGGTTCGTGCCGACGCCGGCGAGGTCGTCGTCCTCGCCGCCGCGCCAGATCGAATCGGCGTAACGCAGCCAGAACGGCGAGGGATACGTGCCGGTGGTGAGGTTGATGAAGGTATCGGGTTTCGCCGCGCGGATGTCGTCGATCAGCGCGATCGCCGCGGCGAAATCGCTGTCGAAGCTGCTGCCCGGAAACACCTTGTCGGCGTTGCCGGTGCCGTCGAACTTGAACTGGTTGATGCCGTTCTTCGTCAGCAGATTCATCACCGCGGCGTGAAACGCCGCGTAGTATTTCGGGCCGGACAACGCCAGACCGTTGTCGATGATTTCATAACCGGCTTCGCGTCCGTTCTTCACGCGTTCGGTTTTCGGTTTGCCGTAGCCGCCCCACGGCGACAGCCACACGCCGGGCGCGGCGCCATATTTCGCCGCCGCGTCCTTCAGCGGCACGAAACCCCGCGGGAAGTCGCGGCTGAAATGCCAGCTGCCGCTGCGATCGTCCCAACCGTCGTCGAACAGGAACGAGTCGAGTTTCACGCCGCGCTTGACGCTCAACTCCTCGCCGAAGGTCTTGATGCGATCGAGCGCCTGCTCTTGCGTGTATGGCGTGAAGTAGCCGATGTCGTACCACGAGTTGTAGTGCAGAAAAGGCCGGTACGGATGCGCGCGTTCGCGTTCGACATACGTGGCGAAATCGCGCCGCAACTGTCCCGCGCGCGTCGTGCCGACGACGGCGGAATACTCGATGGACTGTCCCTTGCGCAGCGGCAACGTGCGTTTGACGAACAGCGATGCGCTGCGGTTGTGGTACACCTCGCTTTCCGACAGCGGATTCTCGAAGCCGAAGTAGTAGCGGCCATACACGACCGGCGAACCGTTCACGTCGCCATCGACCGTCGCGCCGGCCACGGCGTCCGCCTTGAGCAGTTGCACCTGCGCGATGTCCTCATCCTGCTTGAGCGCGGTGATCGCGATGAGTTCGCGCACGTAAGCCGAACCGTCGCGTTGCACGAGTCGCCAGTCTATGCGCAAGCGGCCTTCCGCATCGGTGAAACTCGCCGTCGCGCTTTGTCCGCCGAAATGTTCGACGAGGCGCGACGCCTTCGCGTTGGCCTTCAACGCCCGCGCGCCCGGCTTGCCGGCCAGTTTCATGTCGGACGCATTGATGGTTTTGCCATCCGCCATCACGAGCGCAAACGGCGCGGAAAATTTCAGCGTGCCGGAATCGTCGCGCGCCGCGACGGTCAAATCGATCAGATGATCGTCCGCGATTTTCCATGTCGTGGTCAGCACGTCGTTGCCGAGGCTGGATGCGTCCTTGCCGATGCGGAGCGTCGCCTTGCCGGCAGCGCCCGGCGCCGCATCCGTTGCCGAGGCGGAAGCGGCGATGGCGAGCAGCATGGCGCCGAAACGAAGTGCGAAAGATTGCATGACGATCTCCGTGAGAAAAAGTTCTGGACGAGCTTATGCGGTTCGCGCGCACGCGCGCGCGTAGTCGTGCAACACGTGCGTCACGCCCGCGTGCAGAAGATCGCCCGCGGAATTGCGCAAGCGCCCGGCACGCACCGCGTCGTACTGGCGCGGCAAATATTGGTTGAGCAGCGCCAGCGGCAGGGCGGCGTTGCCGAAATTGCGCAGCAAAGTGTCGCAAGCTGCGCGAATCGCCGGATGCACCCAGTAGTAGCGCACGCGGTCGCTCAGGCTGTATTGCAGGTCCAGCGTCAGACGGGATTCGTCGGTGTAGTAGGCGTTCCAGTATTTTGGTTCCGCACGCATGACGCCGAGCACGACGTCGCGCAAGTTGGATCGCTGCGACGCCGGCAATATTTCGTCCTCGATGAACGACAAGGCCCACAGTGTTTCGCGCAACGCGAAGGTCAGGCCGGGGCCGACCTTGAGGATCGCGAAGTGGCCGCGCACGAGGGCGGCGAGCGCGTCGGGCGTTTGGTAATCGGTGGAATGCGCTTCATAAACGAGGCCTGGAAAGCGTTCGATCGCGGCGCTAAGTGCGCGCGCTTTCTCCGGCTTGTAATCGACGACATCGTGATGATCGAACTCGACGCCGGGCTGGACGACGATGCCGATCACACGCTGCCATGCGTCATCGAGGCCATGTTCGGCAAACGCCTTGCGATGCGCTTCGACCGTCGCCGCCATCGCTACGGGACTCGTGACTCGCAACTGTTCGAGTTCTTCTTTCGCGCCGCCGGGCACGGGCACTTCAGTGCCGACGATATAAACCGGCGCATCAAGACCGCTGCGCTGCCACGCGCGCTCGGCCACGGCTGCCAGACGCGCTGCGCGCGTGGCGACTTCGACATCGGGCAATATCGGCGAATCGTCCGCACACGACATCGAACAATCGAGATGGATCTTGCGGAAACCCGCGGCAACGTATTCGTCGATCAGCGTTTCGGACTTCGCCATCGCCGCCGCCGCGGATTCTGTCTGCCAGCAATTCGGCCCGAGGTGGTCGCCGCCGAGCAGCACCTGCGCGCGCGCGAGTCCCGCGCGATCGGCCTTGTCCATCACGAAGGCGTGGAAATCCGCCGGCCTCATGCCGGTGTATCCGCCGAACTGATTGACCTGGTTCGACGTTGCTTCGATCAACACCGGCCTGCCGCTGTCGCGCGCATGGATCAACGCTGCGTCGAGCACGACCGGATGTGCCGAACAGATCGACGCGATGCCGACCGGTTCGCCGGCGCGATGCCGTGCGACGAGGTCGAGCAGCGCTTTCATGCGGAGCCGATCATGGCCAGCGCTTCGTCAACCGTCGCCTGCGTCGCCGTGCCGCCGACACCGCGCGTGGACAACGCGCCGCAGGCATTGCCCCAGCGCAGGCAATCGCGCAACGGCAGATCACGCAGCCAGGCGTGCAGAAATCCCGCGTTGAACGAATCGCCAGCGCCGGTCGTATCGACAGGATTCAGCGCATATGCGGGCGCGAAGACCAACGTGTCGTGTGCAAACGCGAACGCGCCGCGCGAACCGGCTTTGACGACGTTGCGCGTGATGCCGTTGTCGAGCGCGCGCAGCGCATCCTCGGGCGTGTTCGTGCCGGTCAGCGCGCACGCTTCGCCTTGGTTCGGCAAAAACACATCGACATGATGCAACGCGTCGAAAATTTCGCGTCCCCAGCATGCGTCGGGATCGGAGCCGGGATCCAGCGACGTGGTCAGCCCGGCCGCGCGTGCGCGCGCGAACAATTCGCCGAGCCCCGGACGCAGCTTCGTTTGCAGGTAATACGACGACACATGCAGATGCTGCGCGCCGGCGAGCACGGCGTCACTCACGTCGTCCGCGGCGAGTTCGGCGATCGCGCCCGGCCAGGTGAGCAACGCGCGATCGCCATTCGTGGAAATCGCGACGGTCACGCCGGTACGCAGCGTGCTGGCGACGATGACGGCTTGCGTATCGACACCGCGTTCGCGCAGCGCGTCGAGACAAAACCTGCCGAACGCATCGTCGCCGCAGCGTCCGACGAAACGCACCGGACGCCCAAGTCGCGCAAGCCCCATCGCAATAATCATTGACGACGAACCGGCGCATTGTGTGTATGTCTGTGCCAGGATCTCGCGACCGAGTTGCGGCAGCGCGGGCAGACCCGCGAAGATCAGATCGACGTTGATTTCGCCGGCGATGACGACGTGCTTCATTGCGCCGCGCTCCCGGCGTGGATCGCGAACGACTCGACCACGCGCGTGAGCACGCCGGCTGACGGCGCATCCGGTTTCTGACCCAGATGCAGGCAACGGAAGAACGCGAGCAGCTGGCCGACGACGACGGCCAACATGTGGCGATGTGTCTCGTCCAGTCCATCGAGGCCGGGCAGGTCGATGGCGAGATCGCGCGCGGCGACGACATCCGCGGGAATGTTTTCGCCGACGATCACACGCGCCATGCCGAGTTGCTTGCCTGCGAGTTCGCGCAGCAGGTCGTATTCGTAATCGCGCGCGTTTGCCTGCGCCGACAAGAATGCGACGACGAGACTCGGGCGATTGAGCGCCGACATCGGACCGTGGCGCAGGCCGAGAAACGTCTCCGCCATCGTCGTCACCGCGCCACCCGACATTTCGAGCATTTTCAGCGCGGATTCGCGCGCCGCGCCGAGTGCCGGGCCGCTGCCGAGATACACCGCCGCCGCGAAATCCTTGCGTGCGATCGTAGCCAGCGCATTGGCGTGACGGTCGAACAGGCGCTGTGCGATGTCGGCGGCCCGCGCGGTTTGCGCCGCGTAACCGGGGTTCGCGGCAAGCGCGCCGCCGGCGAGCAGCAGGTTGGTGAAGCTGCTGGTCATGACGAGGCTGCGGTCGTTCGTGCGTGCGTCGAGCAGCAGCACGCGTACGCGCGGTTCGTCGCGATAGCGCGTCGCCAGACCGCCGTTCGCATTGCAGGTGACAACCAGATGCGTGCAGGCCGGCGCGTTGGTGAGGATGGCATCGACCACGGCGGCGCTTTCCGGCGAATCGCCCGAACGCGCGATCGACACGACCAGCGCGCGACCCGGCACGAGCATTCCGCGTGCGTGCGTCAGCAAATCGCCGGCAGGAATGGCGCGGCACGGGATGCGCAACGCCGCCTGCAACACGGTGGCGAGGCACTCGCCCACATGCGCCGAACTGCCCGAACCGGTGAGCACGATATGCTCGGGAAGCGACGCCAGCGCCAGGGACAGCGCGGCTGCCGCGGCCGGCGCGGCGATCAGCGCGACAGTGTCGCGCCAGGTTTGCGGCTGTTGCAGAATCTCGCGCAGCGTGTCCGCATAACCCGCCCGACGCTGTTCGTCCGCATCGCGGGCAAGCAGACGATCGAGTTCGGCGGACATCGAGGCGGAATTCGTGGCAGGCGACATTTGAGGGAAAACGTTGCAAAATGAAAACTATCGGTAGATAGTTAGACTAAACGAAAGTAAATGAAAGTTTCAAGTACTTTCTTTCTAGTGAAGCGGAAGACCGCCATGAAAACCTCGGCCAGCCACAAACCCGCGATCCCGCCACCATCGCGCCACCGTTGCTTCTGCTGCACGCCACCGCTCGCGCTCGTGCGTGCGCAGGCAAGCGCGGGCGATGGCAAGAATCCGCTGCAAACCGCGCACGACGCGGGCAAAGCCGGCTTGCGTCTGGCCGATTTCAAGCCGCGCAGCATGTTGAGCGTGCGGCAGACGCGCATCGAGCGCCCGCGCTTTCCGGTGATCGACGTACACACGCATCTGAGCTGGATGAGCCAGACGCGCAGCGGCGTGTCTATCGGCGAGGAGATGACGTGGTTCGCCTCGCCCGAGGAAATCCTGCCGCTGATGGAGCGCTGTGGCATCCGCGCGATGGTCAACCTGACCGGCGGCATCGGCACGGGATTGGAAGCTGCGATCGCGCGCTTCGACCGTGCCGCGCCGGGGCGATTCCTGACGATGACGGAACCGTCGTTCGAGCACATCGCGCAAGCCGACTATCCGCGGCGTCAGGCCGACGCGCTCGCACACGCCAGGCGCGCCGGCGCCTGCGGACTCAAGCTGCTCAAGACGCTGGGGCTTTACTTGCGCGAGCGCATCGACGAAGGCGCGCGCCTCGCCATCGACGACCGCCGCTTCGACACGATGTGGGCGACTTGCGCCGATCTGAACATGCCGGTGTTCATGCATAGCGCCGATCCGGCTGCGTTCTTCCTGCCGACTGACCTGCACAACGAGCGTTACGAGGAACTCGCCAATCATCCCGACTGGTCGTTCTACGGCGCCGGGTTTCCCCGCTACGACGAGCTCATCGCCGCACGCGACCGTGTCATCGCGCGCCATCCCAAAACCACGTTCGTGCTGATGCACGTCGGCTCGCAAGCCGAGGACCTCGCCGCGATTTCCGCATGCATGGATCGCTTCGCGAATGTGTCGGTCGACATCAGTGCGCGCGTCGGCGAACTCGGCCGGCAGCCGCGTGCAAGCCGGCAATTCTTCGAGCATCATCAGGATCGCATTCTGTTCGGCACCGACGCGGTGCCGCCGCCGTGGGGCGACGCTGTGCCGCAGCAACTGCTCGGCGACGCACTCTACGAAATCTATTATCGCTTTCTGGAAACCGAGGACGAGTATTTCGACTACGCGCCCGCCGACGTTCCGCCGCAGGGGCGCTGGTCGATCTACGGCATCGGCCTGCCCGATGCGATACTGCGCAAGGTTTATCACGACAACGCTGCCCGCCTGCTGGGGCTCGACGCATGAGCAAACGCAAACTCGTGCCGCGGCTGCTTGTCGAAGAACGCCGCCGCCTGATCGTCGAACAGGTCGAACGCGAAGGCCGTGCGACGGTTGCGGAATTGGCCGCGCACTTCAGGATTTCACCGGTGACGATTCGCGCCGATCTCGAAGCGCTGGCGCGCAACGCCGCGCTCGTGCGCTCGCACGGCGGCGCGGTGCCGGCGCCCGCGCACGCGCCCGACACGCCGCTCAGCATCAAGGAAACGCGCCGTCACGCGCAGAAACGGCGCATCGGCCAGGCGGCGGCGAAACTCGTCGAGGACGGCGAGACGATCATCCTCGATTCCGGTTCGACCACGGTCGAGATCGCGCGCGCTCTGCGCGCGCGCAAGTGGAACAATCTCACCGTCGTCACCAATGGTCTGCACATCGCGCTCGAACTCGGCGCGATCCCGGCTATTCGCGTGATGATGCTCGGCGGCCTGCTGCGCGCCAGTTCGCATTCGCTGGTAGGGCCCGGCGCCGAGCAGATGCTCGCGCAGTTGTCCGCCGACAGATTGTTTCTGGGTGTCGACGGTATCGATCCGGAAGTCGGCGTAACCACGCCCGATCCGCAGGAGGCGGCGCTCAACGCGCTGATGATCCGCATGGCGCGCCAAACCGTCGCCGTGTTCGACGCGAGCAAACTCGGCCAGCGCAGCCTGTCGGTGATCGCGCCGGTTTCGGCGCTGAGTGCGGTCATTACCGACGTGAGCGCCGATGCCCGATACGTCAAGGCGCTCAAGGAATCCGGCGTGACGGTGCGACTGGTTTGATGCGGCCGTTTCAGTGCCGCGGCGCGCCGCCGTTGCCATCCGGCTGCTTCTGCTGCTTTTCGTACTGCTCCTGTTCCTGCAGCAGCTTGTCGGCATCGTCCAGATCGTTGCCACCCTGCAGCGCCTGGATCACGTCCAGCGGCGGCTCGCCGCGGTAAATCTGGTACAGGCGGCGCTGGCGATAGGCATCGCGATAGAACACGTACGGATCGAACACGCCTTCGAGCAGGCCTTCGGCGTCGATACCGGTGGAACGCAAAGTGACGAGATAAGCCACAGTCGGCAGGTACTCGGCGTGCAATTCCTTGTCGTGGTTGCGCGCGTAGATGCTGAGCGGATCGAAGAAATAACCGTCGACCGGCATACGCCAGACGTCGCGCAGCGTGGTCGATCCGAACAGCGGCAGCACCAGATAGGGGCCATCCGGCACACCCCATTTGGCCAGGGTCACGCCGAAATCGCTGGGGCTGGCCTCGATGCCCATTTCGCTGGCCGGATCGAAGAAACCGAGCACGCCGACGGTGCTGTTGATCGCGAGGCGGCCGGTGGCCTTGGCCGCCTGCGGCAAATTGGCTTGCAACAAATCGTTCGCGATCGTGATCGGCGATTCGATGTTGGCGAAGAAATTGCTGATCAGCGTGCGCGAGGTCGGGTTCGTCACCTTGCGATAGGCGACTGCGACCGGCCGGATCGCGACGCGGTCGGCGAAGTCGTTGAACGCGTACATCTTGCGGTTGAACGATTCCAGCGGGTCGTCCTTGCGCGGCATCGGCGTGGCGCAGCCGGCGAGCAGGGCGGCGACCAGGATGGGAATCGCGATTTTCCGCAGCAGCGGCAAATACATTGGAGTCCGTGGATGCAGAAGAGGGCAAAGGCAAGCCTACCGCAGGAATGGGGCATATTGCACGGCAACATGGTCACGCCGGCCAGTCGCCGTTCAGACGCCAGGTTTGCACCGCAGCATGTGCGGCGGTTACAATGTATCCCGTGTAATAGTCTGAATTGCTTTCGATTTTGAGGATTTATATGGCACGCATTACCGTGGAAGATTGCCTGGCAGTGGTCGACAACCGCTTCGAACTGGTGCTGATGGCGACGCGTCGCGCGCGCCAGGTCGCAAAGGGCGCCGATGCGCTCGTCGATGCGAGCAACGACAAACCGACCGTGGTCGCGTTGCGTGAAATCGCCGGACGCAAGGTCAACTACGAGATGATCGACCAAATCGATCGTGTCGAGCGCGAGCGCAAGGAACGCGAAGCCCTGGAATGGGCGGCTGCCGAGGTCGATGAAGATCTGAAAGGTGGCGACGACCTGTGAACCCATCCATGATCTGCTGCTGTCATCGCCGGACGCGCTGATCCGCGCGGCACGATCATGAGCACGGCGACGCGGGAAGCCATCCCTGCCGACGTGCAAGCGCTGGAGCAACGCCTCGGCGCCTATCTACCCCAGGATCAAATCGTGCGGGTGCGCCAGGCCTACCAGACCGGCGCGCGCGCCCACGAAGGGCAAAAGCGCCAGAGCGGCGAGCCCTACATCACCCATCCGGTCGCCGTCGCCGGCATCCTTGCCGAGATCGGCATGGATGCGGAAACGATCATCGCGGCGATCCTGCACGACACGCTTGAAGACACGCCGCTGTCGCGCGCGGAAATCGAAACCGCGTTCGGCGCCACCGTGGCCGAACTCGTCGACGGCGTGACCAAACTCGACAAGCTGCGTTTCCGCAGCGTGGCCGAGGCCGCCGCCGAGAGCTTCCGCAAGATGCTGCTGGCGATGGCGCGCGACCTGCGCGTGATTCTGATCAAACTTGCCGACCGCCTGCACAACATGCGCACCCTGGCGGCGATGGCGCCGGAAAAGCGCCGCCGCATCGCACGCGAGACGCTCGATATCTACGCTCCGATCGCGCAACGTCTCGGCATGAACCGTACGCGCGCCGAGTTGCAGGATCTGGGTTTCCGCGCCTTGTATCCGGATCGCTACCGCATCGTCGCCGCGCGCATCAAGAGCGTGTTCGGCAACCGTCGCGAGGCGATGAGCAAGATCGAGACCGCGATCGCCGGCCGCCTGGAGCAGGAAAAAATCGCGCACCGCGTCGTCAGCCGGATCAAGTCGCCGTACAGCATCTACGAGAAGATGCGTGCTCAGCACAAGAGCTTCGCGCAGGTCACTGACGTTTACGGATTTCGCGTGATCGTCGCGGCGACGATGGATTGTTACCGCGCGCTCGGCGCGATCCACGCGTTGTACAAACCGCTGGACGGCCGCTTCCGCGACTTCATCGCGATCCCCAAGGCGAATGGCTACCAGTCCTTGCACACCGTGCTGTTCGGCCCGTTCGGTGCGCCCATCGAAATCCAGATCCGCACCGAGGAAATGGATCAGGTTGCCGAGCGCGGAGTCGCCGCGCATTGGGTGTACAAGACTTCGTCGGAACCGGCCACTGCCGCGCAGACGCGTGCGCGCGAGTGGGTCGCGAGCCTGGTCGACGAGCAAACGCGCGAGGCCTCGTCGATCGAATTTCTCGAAAACGTCAAAGTGGATCTGTTCCCGGATGAGGTCTACCTGTTTACGCCCAAGGGCCGCATCCTGGCCCTGCCGCGCAATGCCACGGCGCTCGATTTCGCCTTCGCCGTGCACACCGACGTCGGCAGCCATGCCGTCGCCGCGCGCGTGGATGGCACGCTCGCGCCGCTGCGCCAGCGCCTGAGTTCCGGCGAAACTGTGGAAATCATCACCGCGCCGTCCGCCGCACCGACGCCGCAATGGCTGGAATGGGTCGCATCGGCCAAGGCGCGCACGGCGATCCGGCATTTCCTGAAGCACTTGCAGCACGAAGATGCCGTCGATTTCGGCCACCGCATGCTCGATCGCGCGCTGGACGCCCGCGGCACCAGCCTCGACGCGATATCCGGCGATGCGCTGGACCGGTTCCTCGCCGACGCGCGTTACAAACGCCTGGAAGAACTGCTCGCCGACATTGCGCTCGGCAACCGCATGCCGGATCAGGTCGCCGCGCAACTCGTGCAAGTGCTCGGCGGCGCGCAGGAACTGCTGCCGCACGAGGCGCACGCGCAGGAGAAGATCCTGATCAGCGGCACCGAGCGCGGCGTGCTCAGTTTCGGCAACTGCTGCAATCCGGTGCCGGGCGACGAGATCGCCGGTTACCTGTCGGCGGGCAAGGGTATCGTCGTGCATCGCACCGATTGCCCGAACATGCCCGAATACCGCAAGACGCCTGAGCGCATCGTCGCCATCGACTGGGACCGCGAAGTGACCGGCGATTATCGCGCGCGCCTGCGCATCGTCGTCGACAACAAGCCCGGCGTTCTCGCCACCGTGGCTTCGGCCATCGCCGAGCGCAATTCCAACATCGAGAACGTCGAGTACCAGGAGCGCGACCAGCAGACCTCGACTCTGATGTTCACCATCGAGGTGCGCAACCGCAAGCACCTTGCCGACGTCATGCGCGGCGTGCGCAATGCGGCGGTGGTGCATGGGGTCTATCGCTATCCATAAGGGGATTCGCGTGGATGCTATGCTTGCGCGCGACCAAAAACCGGATGCGAGCATGTCCCGTCAAATCATTGTTTCTCCCAACGCCCCCAAGGCCATCGGCCCGTATTCGCAGGCCGTGCGCTGCGGCAACACCTTGTATTTTTCCGGACAGACGCCGATCGACCCGGCCACCGGCGCGCTGGTGCCGGGCGACATCACGGCGCAGGCGCGGCGCGTGTTCGAGAACCTGAAAGCGGTCGCTGCGGCGGCGGGTGCAGACTTCACCAACGTCGCGCGCGTCGGAATCTATCTCACCGACTTGTCCAACTTCGCCGCGGTCAATGCGGTGATGAAGGAATATTTCGCGGAACCCTACCCGGCGCGCTCGACCATCGGCGTCGCCTCGCTGCCGCTGAACGCACAAGTCGAAATCGACATGATCGCGGTGTTTGACTGATCGCGTGTACTGCGAAGCATCGGTTTATTCTCCTTCCCCCGCTTGCGGGGGAAGGTCGAGATGGGGGGATGGCCAATGACCTCGATTCGCCCCCACCCCAGCCCTCCCCCGCAGGCGGGAGAGGGGGTTAAAGCGCGGGCTTCCGTGCAAGAGTTTGCAGGCAACGTTTCCATCGCCATCGTGCCTGGCGTCGGGCCGGCGCTGGCGAAAACGCTGGAACGCCTCGGTCTGTGCACGCTGCAGGATTTGTGGTTCCACCTGCCGCTGCGTTATGAGGATCGCACGCGCATCACGCCGATCCGCGACCTGCAATCCGGCGCGGCGGCGCAGGTGGAAGGGCGCGTGGAGGCCATCGAGAAAGGATTCCGTTATCGTCCGCAATTGCGCGTCGCGATCGGCGACGATTCGCACGCCACGCTGCTGCTGCGCTTTTTCCATTTCAATGCCGCGCAGGCGAACCAGCTGATCGTCGGCACGCGCCTGCGCTGCTACGGCGAGGTGCGTCGCGGTCAGCACGGGCTGGAAATGGTGCATCCGCAATACCGCCGTGTGGCCGAGGACGCCGCTTCCGCGGTGGAAGAATGTCTCACACCGGTGTATCCGGTGACGGAAGGGCTGACCTCCGCGCGCCTCGCCGGCGTGATCGCGCGCGCGCTGCAACGCCTGCCGCAGGACGTCGAACTGGAACTGATTCCGCCGGATTTGCGCAAAGTATACAAATTATCGTCGTTGCGCGCGGCGCTGCTGTACGTGCACCGTCCGCCGCCCGACGCCGACCTGGCGCAGCTGGCGCTTGGGCTCCATCCGGCGCAACAGCGCCTGGCTTTCGAGGAATTGCTCGCGCAGCACCTGAGCCTGAAGCGTCTGCGCGCACGCATCCGCGAACATGTCGCGCCGGCTCTGCGTGGCAATGAAGGTTTGCGCAAGCGCTTCCTCGCGATCCTGCCGTTTGCGCCCACGCACGCGCAGGCGCGCGTCGCGGCCGAGGTCGCGCGCGATATCGCCAAGCCCACGCCGATGTTGCGGCTGGTGCAGGGCGATGTCGGCTCGGGCAAAACCGTCGTCGCTGCGTTCGCCGCGCTGGGCGCAGTCGAATCGGGATTCCAGGCCGCGCTGATGGCGCCGACCGAACTGTTGGCCGAGCAGCACTACCGCAATTTCCGCAACTGGCTGGAGCCGCTCGGCATCGAGGTTGTCTGGCTCGCCGGCAAGCTCAAGGGCCGCGCGCGCAGCACTGCACTGGCGCAAATCGCCGGCTCTGATGAAGCGCGTCCCGCCCAAGTCGTGATCGGCACGCACGCGCTGATGCAGGAAGGCGTCGCGTTCCGCAATCTTGCGCTGGTAATCATCGACGAGCAGCATCGTTTCGGCGTGCATCAACGATTGGCGCTTCGTGAAAAAGGTCGTGATGGCGCGAGCGTTCCGCACCAGCTCGTGCTCACCGCCACGCCGATTCCGCGCACGCTGGCGATGACGGCGTATGCCGATCTAGATGTCTCGGTGATCGACGAACTGCCGCCGGGACGCACGCCAGTCACCACCGTCGCCATTGCCAATTCGCGCCGCGCCGATGTGGTCGAACGCATCCGCGCCGCTTGTGCGGGCGGGCGCCAGGCGTATTGGGTGTGCACGATCATCGAGGAATCCGAACTTCTCCAGGCCCAAGCCGCAGAAGCGGTGCATGCGGAGTTGACGGAGGCGCTGCCCGGACTTGCCATCGGCCTTGTGCACGGGCGCCTCAAGCCTGCGCAAAAGCAGGCGGTGATGGATGCCTTCACGGCCGGTGAAATCGCGCTGCTGGTGGCCACAACAGTGATCGAAGTCGGTGTCGATGTGCCGAACGCAAGCCTGATGATCGTCGAGAACGCCGAGCGCTTGGGACTGGCGCAGTTGCACCAGTTGCGTGGCCGCGTCGGGCGCGGGCGCGTCGAATCCAGTTGTGTACTTTTATACCAGATGCCGCTGTCGGGCATGGCGCGGCAGCGCCTGGACGTGCTGCGCGAAACCGGCGACGGCTTCCGCATCGCCGAAAAGGATCTGGAATTGCGCGGCCCCGGCGAAGTCCTCGGCACGCGTCAGACTGGCCAGATGAGCCTGCGCATCGCCGACCTCGCCCGCGATACGCAACTTTTGCCGGCTGTGCAGCGTGCCGGAGCGGCATTGCTTGGCCAACATCCGGCGCTCGCCGACAAGTTGATCGCGCGCTGGATTGGGCAGGCGACGCGGTATGCTGGAGCGTGATTCGGAGAGCAGCATGGAAAAGCAGAAAATCCTCATCGACACCGACCCCGGCGTGGACGACGCGCTGGCGATTTTGATGGCGCATCGCCACGCGAACGTCGTCGGCCTGACCATCGCGGCGGGCAATGTGGGATTGGCACACACGACAGCGAATGCGTTGAAGCTGGTGGAAACCATCGGCGCGAACACGCCGGTGTTTCGCGGCTGCGCGACGCCGCTCGTGCATGCGGCGGAGGATGCCGCGTTCGTGCACGGACTCGACGGTTTCGGCGACACCGGTTACGCGCCGAGCGCGCGGCGCGCGGAAAGCGAGCCGGCGGCGCAGGCGATTCTGCGCCTGTCGCGCGAGCATGCGGGCAAGCTCGTGATCGTGGCGCTGGCGCCGTTGACCAATCTCGCGCTGGCGCTGCGGCTCGATCCGGAATTGCCCTCGCGCGTGGCGCGACTCGTCGTCATGGGCGGCGCGGTGACTGGACGCGGCAACACGACGGTGTCGGCGGAGTTCAACATCGGCTTCGATCCGGAAGCCGCGCACATCGTCTTTTCGGCATGGCCGCACATTGAACTCGTCGACTGGGAATTGACCGTGCGCCACGGCGTCGGCTTCGACACCGTCGCGCGTTGGGTGGGAGCGGACAATCCGACCGCGCGTTTCTTCGACGCGATCTCGCGCAAGACGCGCGCCTGGTCGCTGGAGCGCAGACGGCCGAAGTTGGCTCTGGCCGATCCACTGGCGATGGCGGTGGCGCTGCAGCCGGACATCGCTACGCAAACGCAGGATCATCATGTCGCCATCGCGCTGGATGGCGTGACGCGCGGCGCGACGGTGGTCGATTGGGACGATCGCAGCGGCGCGCGCGAGAACGCGCGCATCGTGCTGGACATGGATCACGCGCGCTTCGAGGCGCTGGCTGCCACGGCGCTCGGCGCCGGCTGACCGGGCGCTGGCGGCATCGGGTTGCGGAACCAGATGTCGGTTTGCGGAAACGCCATCTCGATGTTCTTTTCGCGGAACACTTCGGCGATGCGCGTGTAGAGCGCATCGCGGGCGCGGTTGCGGTCGCCGATGTCGGCGACGAACACGCGCAGGTCGAAGTCGAATGTGCAGGCGGAAATCTGCACGAACCAGCAACTCGGCGCCGGATCGTCCGCGACCAGCGGCTCGGCGGCGGCGATGTCGAGCAGCAGTTCGCGCACCTGGCGCGGATCGCTGGCGTAGGCGGCGCCGATGCGCAGCACCACGCGCGTGACCGTGTTCGACAGCGACCAGTTGGTCAGGCGCTCGGTGATGAAACTCTTGTTCGGCACGATCACTTCCTTGTTGTCCCAGTCGACGATCGTGGTCGCGCGCGTGCGGATGCGCGCGACCGTGCCTTCGACTTCGCCGATGCTGACGATGTCGCCGATGCGGATCGGCCGTTCGAACAGCACCATCAGGCCGGAAACGAAATTCGCGAAGATTTCCTGCAGGCCGAAGCCCAGGCCAACGGAAAAACCCGCCGCCAGCCACTGCAGGTTGCTCCAGTGCAGGCCGAGCATGGTCAGGCCGGCGATGCTGCCGGCGAAGACGATCGCGTAGCGCATCACGCTGGTGATCGCATAACGCGTCGGCGCGTCTACGTGCAGGCGGCGCAGCAGGCTCAACTCGATGAGTCCGGGGAGGTTGCGCGTGGCGATCCAGGTCAGTGCGAGCACGAGCACGGCCTCGAGCACGTCGCGCAGGCTCACGTTCAGCGCCACCGTCTTGTCGCCGATCGTGTCGCTGGAGGTCCACACGTTGACGTCGCCGAGCAGGGTCAGCGCGGGTGCGACGTCGGACCAGATCCACAGCAATACGGCCGTGCAACCGACCACGACCAGTGCCCGCAGCAGGCGGCGCGTTTGCGCGCTGACGCTGGCGAGCGTGATTTCCTCCGGCGGCGCTTCGGGCGGGACGTCGCCGCTGTCTGCTACTGCGGCTTCCGCATCCGCGGCCTTGCGCTGTTCCATGCGTTGCAGGGCAAGACGGCGTTCGCCAAGCACCAGCCAGCGTGCGGCGAGGTCGTACACGACATTCGCCGCGAGCAGCGCGATCAGCGTATTGAGCGCATGCGTGCTCAGTGCCAGCGCCGTGACGAAGTAGCCGCGCAACACCAGCACGGCGAGCAGGGCCACGCCGCCGCACAAGACGACGCGCGTGAACTGGCGCAGGCGCAATGGTTCTTCCAGAACGGTATAGCGTGCGGTCCACAGGCGGCCAGGTGCAAGCAGCCACCACGTCAACGCGGTCATCGCGAGCAACGCCGCGACAAGCAGCGCGCGTGCGTAGCCATCGATCGCGCTGGCGTCGCCGCGCAGCATCATCAGCAAGATCAGGAATTGCGCCGGCAATACGATCAATGCCAGCCAAGGCACGGCGGCAGACAGCGCTGCGCGGCGCAGGCGCGGCCAGCGGAAATGGAATTGCGCCAAACCATTCTCGCGGGTGAGCCCGCGCAGGAAGGCGAGCACGAAGACCGGCGCCGCGAGACGCGTCAGCGAAAACGCGATATCAGCAGCGAAATTGTTGCCGGACGCAGACGTGCCGCGGAACGCGGCGGCGGCCAGCCAGATCAACACGGGCCATGGCGCCGCGGCCAGCAGGGTCCACAGCAGCGCCATGCCGGTGAGGCGGTAGCGGTCGCTGCGAATGCGCCGCATCGGCGCCGCTATGGCGGCCAGTTGCGCGGGAGCGCGCCGGCGCAGCCAGAACAAAAGAACCAACGCGATCAGCGCGCAAGCGGCGAGCAATGGCGAGGCGGCGACGGCGTTCCCGGCGCCGCGCAGCGCACGTGACCAGCGTGCGCCGGCGAAAAAGCCACTGTCGTCGCTGGCCAGCCCGGCCAGCCACGCGACGTTCATGGGCGCGTGGCTGGGCGTCCACAGCAGGCGCGAGTCGAGCAGGGCGTTGAGCTTGGCCGTGGACTCGACCAGTCCGCGCAATTCCTGCTCGGCCTCGCCTTGCGCACTGGCGAGTTTGGTCTGCAGCGCACCGAGTTGCACCAGCACTTGCGCGCGTGTGGCGAGCAGGCGGAACAATCCTTCGCGCAACGCCTTGATGCGTTCTGGCAGCAGATTTGGCAGCCTGGCAAGCGCCGTGTTGATTGCATTTTCCGGATCGCTGAGTTCGCCCTGCTGCTCGCGCACGTCGATCAGGCCGATGCGGGTTTGTGCGTAACGCGTTTGCAGATCGGACAACTGGCGCTGGAGCCGGTCCAGCGGCTGCAATTTGCGTTTTTCGGCGAGCAGGATCAGGCCGACCGCTTCGTTGACGCCGCCGATGCGAATGCGGTCCTCGGTGTTCTTGAGCGCCTGCGCGGTATCGTTGACGGCGCGATCCCAGATTTGTTTGCGCGCGCGCAGGTCGGACGAGTCGCGGACCGTTTCGGCCAGCCGTTCGACCAGCGCCGCGTTCGCGTCGGCCGCATCGACGAGCGTGCGTGCGCGCGGATCCAGCGCCGCGCGTTCCTCGGCTGCCCTCGTTTGCAGCGCCCGGACCTGTGCGCCGGTGCGGTCGAGCAGGAGATTCTCGACCGTGCTGGCGCGTTGCCCGGCCAGCAGCGCGGCGCGCTGGCGTTCGCGCAGTTGCGCGGACAGCAGGCGCATGCGCGGTTCGTAGCTGCGATTCTCCAGGTTCAGCAGGGCGATGCGGATCGTCGCCAGCCGCAGTGCGGACTGTGTGCGCAGTCGCTGCGCCTGTGCCAGGGCCGGTGGACTGGTTTTGCTCGTTGCCGACAAGGTCGCCTGACTGGAATCGAGCGTGGCATGCGCCGCGGCCAGATCGTCGCGCAGTTGCGCCGGTCGCGTTGTCTGCCGCGCGAGTTCGGATTCCAGCGCCGTTACCGACGCGCGCGCATCGGTGGCGGCACCGCGTTCGCGGTCGAGCAGGGCTTCGAGTTGTTCGGCCGTGGCGCGTTCGGGCAGGGCCGCGCGCCACTTGGTCATCGCCTCGCCAGAATCGGCGGCCAGGGATTCCTCGACCTTTTGCGCATCTGCGTCGGCGCTGGCTGCGGTCTGGCTCAGCGTCTGCCACTGCTGCGCCAATTCGTCGGCATGCGTCTCGTCGGCCTGGGCTTGGTGCAGAAGGTCTTCGGCCTGTTTGCGGGCGTCGGCATCCGGTCCGCGTTGTGCCGGCAGGGCGCGTAGGGCAGCATCTATCGCAGCCGATTGGGATGGCGGAAAGGCAGGCGTCGCGGGGGACGTCGCCGCATCGGCCGGGGTGGTCGCCGGCTTGGCCGTGGTGCCGGGCGCGGCCAAGACTGCTGCGGGAATGGCGCCAACGAGTAGCGCCAAGGCCAGGGTCGCCGTGCGCCAAATTCTTGCAGATAACGGATTATTCAAGACAATTTACCGCGCGGACTTGCGCCGACAAGGGTCGAAACGATACCATAGTCGTCTTTTCCGCACGATTTTGTGGAGTAGCAGCATGAAAGCCGAAATCCATCCGAAATACACGCCGGTCATCTTCCAGGATGTCTCGTCCAATTTCGCGTTCCTGACGCGGTCGACAATGACCGCGAAGGAAACGATGAAATGGGAAGACGGCAAGGAATATCCGGTGATCAAGGTGGAAATTTCCAGCAAGTCGCACCCGTTCTACACCGGCAAGCACAAGGTTGTCGATGCGGGCGGTCGCGTGGACAAGTTCCGCAAGCGTTACGGCGCCAAGTAATCCGCGTCATCGCGCCGGTCGCAATTCCGGCCGGCGTTGCGGGCGTCAAACAGGCGCTCGCTGGAATGGATCGGGCTGCGCAGCGCACGGTCCGTGCTTCGAGAAGCCGAAAAGGAGTCCGCCGTGTCCGACAAGACCGTCCTTCTGACCGATAGCGCATCGAACAAGACCAGCACCCTGCCGCTGGTTTCCGGCAGCATGGGCGAGCCGGCGATCGACATCGGCAAGCTGCACAAGGATCTGGGCTATTTCACGTTCGATCCGGGCTTCGTTTCAACCGCGAGCACACGCAGCGCGATCACCTTCATTGATGGCGACAAGGGCGTCCTGCTCTATCGCGGTTATCCGATCGAGCAGTTGGCCAAGCAATCGAGCTTTCTCGAAGTTGCTTACCTGCTGATCAATGGCGAGTTACCGAACGCGAAGCAATTCGGCGCGTTCGAGGACGAAGTGACGCATCACACGATGATGCACGAGTCGCTGAAGAATTTTCTGCACGGCTTCCACTACGACGCGCATCCGATGGCGATGCTGTGCGGTTCCATCGCCTCGCTGTCGGCGTTCTACCACGACACGCTGGACATTTCCGATTCGGAACAGCGCCGCCTGGCCGCGATCCGCCTGATCGCGAAGATGCCGACGATTGCCGCCGCTGCTTACCGCTACTCGATCGGTTGGCCAGTGCGCTATCCGCGCAACAACCTCGAATACTGCACGCGCTTCCTGCACATGATGTTCGAAGTGCCAAGCGAGCCGCTCGCGCTCAATCCGGTCGTCGCCAAGGCGCTGGACCTGCTGTTCATCCTGCACGCCGACCATGAGCAGAACGCGTCGACCTCGACTGTGCGCCTGGTCGGCTCGACCGGCGCCAATCCGTATGCCTGCGTGGCAGCCGGTATCGCCGCGCTGTGGGGTCCTGCCCATGGCGGCGCCAACGAGGCGGTGCTGAAGATGCTCGCCGAGATCGGCGATGCGAAGAACGTCGGCGCGGCGGTCGCCAAGGCCAAGGACAAGAATTCCGGATTCCGCCTGATGGGTTTCGGCCACCGTGTGTACAAGAATTTCGATCCGCGCGCGACGATCATCCGCGAGATGACACACAAGGTCCTGGCCGACCTCAATGTCAGCGACCCGCTGCTCGACGTGGCGCTGGAACTCGAACAGGCTGCATTGAAGGATCCGTACTTCGTCGAGCGCAAGCTGTATCCGAACGTCGATTTCTACTCTGGCATCATCTACAAGGCGCTGAAGATTCCGACCGAGATGTTCACGGTGATGTTCGCGATCGCGCGTACCGCCGGCTGGGTCGCGCATTGGCTCGAACAGCATCAGGACAAGGACACCAAGATCGGTCGCCCGCGGCAGATCTACACCGGCGCAGTTACGCGCGATTACGCGCCGATCACGAAGCGCTGAGCAGCTTTTCCACCGCGGCGAGTCCGGCGCGCGGCATCGGCCGCTCCCCGCTGCGATCCAGTGGCGCTTGGCGGATCGCATCCAGCGGTAGCAGGGTCAGGTCGAAATCCACGCCGGATTGGGTTATCCGCAATACCGGAAGCTCGGCGAAATTTTCCGCGTCAAGCCGCAAACGACGACTATCTTCGTCGAAATCAATTCCATCGTCGGTCAACAGACCCATGACGGATTCGGTGGTATCGCAGAAAAGATGTAGGCAAATTGCTGAATGTGTGTCGGCGGTTCCGTCCAGCACGGCGCCGACCAGGCGCGGTTCGAAGCGCACGAAATAACGCATCGCCTCAAGGGCGGCTTCACGCAGCGCGCGTAACTGCCGCGGTTGATCGTCGCGGTGAAACAAACGTTGGTGTTCACGCAGCGCTTCCTCGATCTGCTGGTTCTTCGGCAGGCTCGCTGCGTCCAGCGCGTGCAGGTTTTCGGCGGCTTTGCGCTTGGCGAGCTGGTAGTCGCGGATGCCGTGCTCGCTGATCAGGCGCGCCGCTTCCAGCGCGACGCGGCGGCGCAACTGTTCGCTGCGGGCTGGCATCAGAAGATTCCGTAGGCGTCCTGCTGGACCTTCTTTTCCGCTTCCGTGGCGTTGTTCGGTCCAGCGGCGAGGCGGGCGATGTCCTCGACCTTGAACACTTCCAGCAGGCTGTTCGGATCGCCAGCAGGGGCGAGCTGGCCGGTGGCCTTGTCGATGCGCGCGGTGGCGATGCCCGGCGGCATTTCGAACGGCTGCTCGGGCACGCCCTTGAGCGCGCTGCGCATGAACTCGATCCACATCGGCAGCGCCGCCTGCGCGCCGAATTCGCCCACGCCGTTGCTGCGCCCGAGCGAGGAGAAATCGTCGAAGCCGACCCACACGGTGGTGACCAGGTCGTCGTTGTAGCCGTTGAACCAGGCGTCGCGGTGATCGTTGGTCGAGCCGGTCTTGCCGGCCAGATCGTTGCGCTTGAGCACCATTGCATCGTGACCGGTGCCGCGCCGCACGACGTCGCGCAGAATCGAACCGATCAGGTAGGCGGTGCGTGAATCGAGCACGCGCGGAGCAAGTTTTGGCGCATTCGGATCGACGGGCGTCGCCGCCGTCGTTGCGGATGCCGTCGACAGCGCTGCCTTGATCGGCTGCGCATCGTTCGATTTGGCGTTGGTTGCCGCGGCTTGTTCGCGGGTATCCTCGAGCAGGCGCTGCGGACAATGCCGACAGGCCAGCACCGGCTGTGTCTTGTAGATTTCGTGGCCGTCGCGATCAACGATGCGGTCGATGAAGTATGGGTCGACCAGAAATCCGCCGTTGGCGAACACGGCATAACCGCGCGCCATTGCCAGCGGCGACACGGATGCCGTACCGAGCGCAAACGACAGGTTGTCCGGCAATTGCTGCAAGCTGAAACCGAAGCGCGTCGCGTACTCGCGTGCGTAGCGCACGCCGATCGCGTCGAGCAGCCGCACCGACACCAGGTTCTTGGATTCGACCAAGGCCTCGCGCAGACGCATCGGGCCTTCGAACTTGTCGTCGTCATTTTTCGGCTCCCACAATCCGTTCGCCTTGGACGGATCGGCAAACACGATTGGTGCGTCATTGATGATCGAGGCCGGGGTAAAGCCGTGCTCGAACGCGGCGGCATAGAAGAACGGCTTGAAGCCCGAGCCGGGCTGGCGACTGGCCTGCACGGCTCGGTTGAACTTGCTGCGCGCGTAGGAAAAACCGCCAACTTCGGCCCTGATCGCGCCATCGTTCGGATCGAGTGCGATCAACGCACCCTGCACCTTGGGAAGCTGCGAAAGTCTCCATGCGCCATCGGCGCTGCGCGCCAAGCGCACCACGTCACCGGTCTTGAGTACATCGTCGACGCGCTTGGGCGGTGCGCCGCGATGGCTCTCGTCCTTGTAGCGTTGCGCCCAGCGCACGGCCGGCAAATCCAGCGGCACGCTTTGGCCATCTTGCAGATAAATGTCGGCCGATTTTTCGGAACTGTCGACGACGATGCCGGCGATGAGCCCGAGCACGGGACGCAATGCGTCCTTGTCCAGGCGCTTGTCCAGTTCCGCAGGCAGCGGGTGCGCGCCAAGATCGAAATGCGCTTCCGGACCGCGATAGCCGTGGCGTTCGTCGTAGGCGATCAAATCGTTGCGCATGGCCTGGTTGGCGGCGATCTGCTCGCGCGAGTCGAGCGTCGTGTAGATGCTGTAGCCGTTGGTCAGCGCGTCGTTGCCAAGCCGGTCTAGCGCTTCCAGGCGCACCTGCTCGGCGATGTAGGGCGCATCGACTTCGATCGGCGGCTCATGGGCGAAGGATTGGTCGGGCTCTGTGCTGGCCTGCTTGAACTGCGCGGCCGTGATGAAGCCGTTGTCGAGCATGCGTTGCAGCGTGTAGTTGCGTCGCTCGGTGGCGCGCGCGCGATTGCTCAATGGGTTGCTGCTGGAGGGGAATTTCGGCAGCGAAGCGAGCATCGCGCATTCGGGTAAGGTCAATTGATCGAGCGTCTTGCCGTAGTAGAACTCGGCGGCGGCGGCCACGCCGTAGGCGCGGTTGCCGAAGAAGATCTTGTTGAGGTAAAGCTCGAAAATCTCGTCCTTGGTCAACTCGTGTTCGATCCGGAACGAGAGGAAGATTTCCGTGGCCTTGCGCGTGAGGCTGACTTCGGAACTGAGGAAAAATCCGCGCGCAACCTGTTGCGTGATCGTGCTGCCACCCGGTACGTGCAGGCTGCGCTTGACGATCATGTAGCCGAGCGCGCGCAGGATGCCGGTGAAATCGATGCCGGAGTGACTGTAGAAGTTCGCGTCCTCGGCGGCGAGGAACGCATTCTTCAACTGTTGCGGCACGTTTTCGATCTTGACCGGGATGCGGCGCGTTTCGCCGATCGTCGCGACGAGCTTGCCGTCCTTGCTGTAAACGCGCAGCGGAACTTGCAGGCGCACGTCCTTCAATACGTCGACGGATGGCAGGCGCGGTTCGATCAGCCAGTAGGCAACGCCGATGCCAAGAGCACCGAGCACCACGCCAAGCACGCACAAAATCAAGAACCAACGAAGCAAACGTCGAAATATTCTCATGCGTGATGGGAGTTGTGATCGCAGTCAAGGTTGGAAGGCGGTCTTCCGGGCGAAGATCGCCTCGCCAGTATAGGCACACGACGCTGAAGCCGATAGCAAAATTCGGCGGAAATCATGGCGAAAGACTGACTTAATCAAGACATATCAATAAGTTGCAACATCTTTCAAGAGACTGTTGATAATCCGTTAAAGTTCGTATTTAATGTGGATGCGCATATATCGCTCGTAAGGGCGCGTGGGAAGGGGAAAAAGTGTGGGCCTACTCAGTGCAAAAGCGCCACCGCTGATCGGGGTCGATATTAGTTCGACTGCCGTAAAGCTGTTGCAGTTGACTCAGTCCGGCAACAAGTACCGCGTCGAACATTACGCGGTCGAACCGTTGCCCCCCAATGCTGTTGTCGAAAAGAACATCGTCGAGGTGGAGGCCGTCGGCGAGGCGATCCGGCGTGCGCTCAACCGTTCCGGCGCAAAGACCAAATTCGCTTGCGCGGCAGTCGCCGGTTCTGCGGTGATCACCAAGATCATCCCGATGCCGGCGGATTTGTCCGAAGAAGATCTCGAGGCACAGATTCAGTCCGAGGCGAACCAGTACATTCCGTATCCCATTGAGGAAGTCAGTCTAGATTTCGAAGTCGTCGGCCCGGTGAAAGACAATCCGGAAATGATGAACGTGCTGCTGGCGGCCTCGCGCACCGAGAACGTCGATTTGCGCGTGGCCGCACTCGACCTGGGCGGCTTGGCCGCGCGCGTGGTCGAGGTCGAAGCCTTCGCGATGGAAAACGCATTCAAGCTGGTGGCCGATCAGCTTGCCGTACCCAAGGACGCGGTCGTAGCGGTCGCCGACATCGGCGCGACCATGACCACGCTGATCGTGCTCAAGAACCAGCGCACCATCTATTCGCGCGAGCAGGTGTTCGGCGGCAAGCAACTCACCGACGAAGTGATGCGCCGCTACGGCCTGTCGTACGAGGAGGCCGGTCTGGCCAAGCGTCAGGGCGGGTTGCCCGAGTCCTACGAGATAGAGGTGCTCGAGCCGTTCAAGGAAGCGATGGTGCAGCAGGTCAGCCGCCTGTTGCAGTTTTTCTTCGCCGGTAGCGAGTACAACAAGGTCGATCAAGTTGTGCTTGCGGGCGGCTGCGCTTCGATCGCCGGCGTCGCTGAAATGGTGGAAGAACAACTCGGCGTACCCTGCGTGGTCGCCAATCCGCTCGCCAACATGTCGCTGTCGTCGCGCGTGCAGGCCCAAACGCTGGCCCAGGACGCGCCCGCACTGATGATCGCCTGCGGCCTCGCGTTGAGGAGTTTCGACTGATGGCCAAGATAAATCTATTGCCTTGGCGCGACGAAAAGCGCAAACAGCGTCAGCGCGAGTTCTACGTGATGCTGGCCGGAGCCACTGTGGCTGCGGTATTCGTGGTGTTCGTCTGGTGGTACTGGATGGGAATGCGCCTGGATAATCAGGACGCACGCAATGCCTATCTCAAGGATCAGATTCACCAGCTCGACGATAAGCTGGACGAAATCAAAACCTTGGAAGCGACCAAATCGAAGTTGCTGGCGCGCAAGGAAATCATCGAGAAGCTGCAGGCCAGCCGCTCACAGATGGTGCACCTGTTCGACGAGCTGGTGAAAACAATTCCTGATGGCGTACGCCTGATGACGATGGGGCAGAAAGGCGACACGCTGACATTGGATGGTGTCGCGCAATCCAACGCCAGCGTCGCCACCTACATGCGCAATCTGGACGCTTCGCCCTGGTTGACCCATTCGGATCTGGTCAAGACTGAAGCCAAGAAAAACGACAAGCGCGATCGCTTCGATTTCGGCCTCATGGTCAAGTTGACCAATCCCGACGAAAAAGCCAAGGAACAGGAGAAGGCGGCGCAGGCCGCGGCGGCCAGCGGTATTGGAGCCAAGCCGTCGGCGGCAGCGCCCGGTGCATCCACTCCCGACGCGGCCAAAGCTCCCGCTGGCAAGGAGAGCAATCCATGAAATTGTCGGATTTCCGTAATCTGGATTTCAACAACATTGGCGGTTGGGCGCAGGGGGTCAAGCTGACCTTCTGCGCGCTACTATTCGGTTTGCTCGTGCTCGCAGGCTGGTGGTTCTGGATCAGCGGTCAGCAGGACGATTTGCAGCAAAGGCAGGGCCAGGAAACCAATCTCAGGAAAGAGTTTTCAGACAAACAGGCCAAAGTCGTCAATCTCGAAGCACTCAAGCAACAACTCGACGAGATGCGCGACATGTTGCGCCAGTTGCTCCGGCAGTTGCCAAGCAAGACGGAAATGCCTGAACTGCTGGTCGATATTTCACAGACCGCACTTTCGGCAGGACTTCATACCGATCTGTTCCAGCCCGGCCCGGAATCCGTCAAGGAAGGGTTCTACGCGGAGAAACCCATTCAACTTCGCATGATGGGGACGTATCACCAATTTGGCACGTTTATCAGCGGCGTAGCCGCCTTGCCGCGTGTGGTGATCCTGACCATGCACGATGTGTCGCTCAAGCCGGTCGCAGGTACCGTTGGCGAGTTGTCGCTGGAGGGCACGGTCAAGACCTATCGCTACGTCGAGGAAGACGAGGGCGGTGGTGCGCCGAAGAAACCTGCCAAAAAGGGAGGGAAGTGAACATGCACAGCGTTCACATCCCCAATATGGCGCGCGTGCTGATGATGGCCGCTGCGCTGGCCTTGCTGGCCGGGTGCACCGGAGGCATGAGCGATCTGCAACAATGGGTTGCGCAGGAAAAAGCCAAGAAAGGTCCGCCGGTTCCGCCGCTGCCGGTGTTGAAGACGTTCGAGACTTTCGTCTACCAGGATCAGGACAAGCGCGACCCGTTCGGCCCGAGTCTGGAAGAACAGCGCGAGGCCCAGGTCGGCGCGAATGGTCCGTTGCCGGATAAACATCCCAGGGAACAGTTGGAAAACTATCCGCTGGATAGCCTGAAGATGGTCGGTACGATCGGTATCGGTGCCGCCATCGAAGGTCTGATCAAGGATCCGGATGGCGTGATTCACCGTGTGCATATCAATAATTACATGGGCCAGAACAACGGCAAGATCACTACCGTTGCCGAGGACCATATCGATCTCGTGGAGCTGATCCCAAATGGGAGCGGCGGTTGGATGAAGCGCCAGGCGTCAGTCGCGCTGGGCGAGAAATAGACGACCCATTGGGGGTAACTAGAGATGACCATGACAGTTGCTAACTTCCAGGGACGTACGTCCGGATCCGAAACTGCCGCGCGCAAACGCCGCGGTTTGGCATGGATGCTCATGCTGCTCGGGAGCGTTCTGGCGACGAACGTGCTGGCCCAGAACACCTTGCAGGACATCACCTACGCGCCGCTCGCCGGCGACAAGGTGCAGATCACCCTGCAATTTGCCGCTCCTGCGGCCGAGCCGCAGATATTCACGACGCAGAATCCGGCGCGCATCGCTATCGATATGCCCGATACACACAACGCCGTGAGCAAGCGCCGCATCGACATCAATACTGGCGCCACCCAATCGGTGAGCGCTGTCGAAGCGGCCGGGCGCACGCGCGTAGTCGTCGACCTGTTCCACAACGCCGGTTACGAAACCCGCAACGAAGGCAACAATTTCGTGTTGACCGTCAACAACAACATGTCGGGTGGCGCGGCATCCGCTACCGCGGCGGCTGTGGCCGCGACCGACCAGACCAAGTCGGCTGTTACTGCGGGCATGGAAATCACGAATGTCGATTTCCGCCGCGGCCAGCATGGCGAAGGCCGTGTCATCGTCACGTTCAACGGCCAGGGCGCTGGCGTCGACTTGCAGCGCATTGGCGACAAGATTGACGTGAACATGTACAACATCGGTCTGCCCGCACAATTGGCGCAAAAGCTCGATGTGCTCGATTTCGCCACGCCGGTCAAATCCATCGAAACCCGCCGCAAGGGCGGCGGTGTGGAAATGGAAATCGCCGCAAGCGGTTCTTTCGACCAACTCGCGTACCAGTCCGGCAACGAATACGTGATCGAGGTGTCGCCGAAGAAGGAAGAAGCGAAAATCGATCCGAATGCGCCGCCCGTGTATAGCGGCAACCGCGTGACCTTCAATTTCCAAGACATTCCCACCCGGTCGGTGCTGCAATTGATTGCCGACGTGTCCGATCTGAATATCGTCGTGTCGGACTCGGTCTCCGGCAACGTCACCTTGCGCTTGATCAACGTGCCATGGGATCAGGCCTTGGATCTGGTCCTGCAAACCAAGGGGCTGGACAAGCGCCAGAACGGCAATGTGATCTGGATCGCGCCACAGCGAGAAATCGCGACCCGCGAACAAGCCATCGCCGAGGCCCGCCAGAAGCTGCAAGAGGTTCAACAGACCGTCACGGTCTACATCCCGATCAGCTACGGCAAGGCGAAAGATATTGCTGCGTTGTTGACGTCGAACAAGGGAGGCGGCGGTAGCGGCGGTGGTAGCGGAAAGAGCAATGGCGGATTTTTGTCTTCCCGCGGTAGCGTTACCTCCGACGACCGTACCAACACGCTGCTCGTTGTCGATACACCGGACAAGATTGAAGAAATCCGCACTCTGGTTTCCAAGCTCGACAAGCCCGTGCAGCAAGTGCTGATCGAATCGCGCGTTGTCGTCGCCACCGACAATTTCGCACGCGAGCTCGGCGCCAAGTTCGGCGTCAGCGGCGGTTATCAAACCGGCAATACCGTCGTCTCGACGGCGGGTACGCTTGGAGTGGCCGATGCTATGTCCGCACAGGCATATGCGAACCGTGTCAGGGGCGTCGGTGGGATTGGTGGGATCGGTGCTCCGGCCATCGGCAATTCCCTGAACGTCAACCTGCCAGCAGCGAGTCCGGCAGGCAGTTTTGGCTTGTCTATCCTCGGTGCCGATTATCTGCTCGACCTTGAGCTTTCCGCCGCGCAGACCGAAGGCCGCAGCGAACTGATTTCCAGCCCGCGCGTGATCACCGCCAATCAGCAGGAGGCGGACATCAAGCAGGGCCAGGAAATCGGTTACGTCACTTTCCAGGGTGTTGGCGGCGCGAATACGGCGACCGTACAGTTCAAGGAAGCGGTGCTGGAATTGAAAGTCACACCGACGATCACGGCGGACAACCGCGTGTATCTGACGCTGGATGTGAAAAAGGACGCGATCAACTCGCTGGTGCCAAATCCAGGCGGCGGTTTCGTGCCGCAGTTGGACAAGCGCGAGATCACCACGTCGGTGCTGGTGGACAATGGCCAGACCGTGGTGCTTGGCGGCGTCTACGAGTTCGACAAGTCCACGGACATCAAGAAGGTGCCGTTCCTCGGTGACGTACCTGGTATCGGTGCTCTGTTCCGCGACACCAAGAAAAACGACACCAAGGCGGAGTTGCTTATCTTCGTGACGCCCCGCATTCTCAACGAAAGCCTGAAATGACCGACGCATACAACAGCATTGGCAGCCAAGACAGTTGCCGGAGAGACGAGTACATGAATTCGCGAGCCCGGAGATTCGATATGAAAGCCCTGTTCAACCTCTTCGTACTGATGCTCGCGAGTTTCGCCTTGGCGAGCTGTGGCGGCGGCGGCGGCGGCAGCAACTCCGCTTTCGGCGGCCCGGCAAATGACACTACACTCACATTGAGTGCGACGACGACCACATTGCCGTTGAATCCGTACAGTGTCGGGCAACAGCAATCCGGAACCTGTCCGGGCAATTTTCTCGGCTCGCCATACATTTCCGAAGTTACTGCAACGTGGCGTCACAAAGACGGATCGTTGGTCAGCGGTACTTCCACGATCAACGTTTCGGTTACGCCAACCACAATCCTCTCGTTCTCCACGCTCAATTCGACGAGTGGCAGTGGAGGCAGCAATGCCTGCCCGACCTTGTTGGGCAGCGGCCCGGTCAACGTTACCGCCGGTATCGGCACGATCTACGTGCATTCGGGTCAGGTTCCAGGTCCAGGCACGCTTTCGGTTACAGCGATCGATCCGTCCAGCAATCAAACGATCAGCGCGCAGTTGACCATCACGGTTGCCGGAGCCGCCAGCGGTTTGCCTGCCTCCGTGGTTGTTACGGGCGGTTCGGCATATGTGACGGGCTCCGGCGGCCCACAAAGCGCCACGCTGACAGCCACTGTGAAAGATGGCAGCAATGCGCTGGTTCAGAATCCAAGCGGCTTCGATAACGTCGAATTCAGCATCGTCGGTCCCTCCGGAATCGATGCGCGCCTTTCGGCCGTCAATGCTGCGGGCTCGAGCGTATCCGGTACCACAGTAGATACCGTGACGCATAACGGCATTGCCAATGTGGCTTTCCTGGCCGGTTCGCAGCAAGGCCCAGTGCAGGTCAAGGCTACCGTCGACCGCGGCGACGGCAACGTCGACAACGGCATAAGCGATCCGGTCAGTTCGACTGCGACCGTGGTCGTCTCCGACGGTAAACTCTACAGTTTGAGTCTGACCTCGCCGGGTTCTAATGCTCCGGCAATTCTGATTGATCGCGTATCGGCTCAGGCCACGCTGAGTAGTCAGGGCAGTGGCGGCTCGGCAATTCCGCCCGACCCGAATGCCGTCTATAGCCTGACGGTCAGCGCCATCGGCACCGATCGTCAGGGCAACCCGGTAGTGCCCGGCACGGTCATCAAGTTCGGTTCCATCGATTCGCCGATTGACAACAGCACCGGTTTTTACTCCATTTCCGGCAACAAGGGCGATCCGCAGGAAGGCGGCTCGCTGTTCTCGGCCACCGATGGTCGATTCACGACCGCTGGCGGCGGCACCGGGCCGGGCGATACACTGCTCGTGTTCGGCAAGTTGGTCAACGGCAATTCCGATCTGGAAAACGCTGACACAGTGAGTTCCGTTCAGAACGCGCAGAACCTGACCGTGACCACGCCGTTCAATCTCAACGACACGACGGGCACCAGCGTCAACAACGGCCCCGTGATCCCGTACATTATCGGCCGTGCGCAAATCGGCAATATCAGTTCGCCGGCGTCCACAGACAATACGGGCACCGCCTCGACAACACTCAATTATCCGGTCTCGCAATTGGGCCACATCACGGCGATCTGGGCGCAGGGTGCCGGTACCGACAACATCACCGGTGGCACCAAAGTCGTGACGGATATCAATCTGGCCGCATTCCCCGGCGTTGCTCCGGCGACCATCATTGTCAGCCCGAATCCGTTCCCGGGTAACACCACCACCTCGGTTCAGGCTTGCATTGTCGATTTGCTTGGCAGCCCGCTGTCGGGCGTGCAATTCCAGTTCGCTTTCAGCAATCTGGGCGTGGGTACCGGTTCCGTCGATGGTGTCAACAACGGCGGTGCGGTTCCTGTAGTAACCGATGCCAGCGGCTGCGTGAATACCACGGTTACCACGGCCGGAATTGCCGGTAGCAGCGGAAGCGGCGGCGGCGGCACGCCGACGTTGACCTTCTCTGCCGGTTCGTACAGTGGCAGTGCGACGATCAGCGCCAGCGGCGGTTTGATCCTGCTGGCCAAGCCGTCGAGTTTTTACGGTACCGATGGCGGTCTAGTGACGCTGACTCTGCTCAGCAGCAACGGCACGCCGGTACCGGGTGTGCAATTGACCGGTACGTGCACGGGCGACAGTTCCATCGGAATAGTGTCCGGTCCTGGCGTCACGAATTCGTCCGGTCAAACCACGGCATCGATCAGCGCCAACCTGAACATTCCGACCAAGCCGGGTTCCGGAAGCTGCACATTCACTACCGCAACCGGTTCGCCGACGGTGATAGTGAAATTGCAAGGCGTGGACCCCTGCTTGAGCGGCGTTTCGCCGAAGCCGACCGGCTGCTCTGCGACACCGTGAAATTGCAGTCATAGCATTTACCAAGGGCCGCCTCGCGCGGCCCTTTTTTTTGCGAGCGACCCTGCTAGCATGGCGGCCACTGGGGGAGAGTGCTCATGGCTACCGCCTACCGGATCGAATTGCAGCCCGGCGAGGTGCTGTTTCGCGAAGGCGATGCGCCGACCACGGCGTTCCTGGTCGAGTCCGGAACCTTGCGCATCACTGCCGAGCGCGAAGGCGCGCCGATGCTGCTCGGCGAGCTTTCCGCCGGCGCCCTGGTCGGTGAAATGGCGGTACTCGACGACTCGCGGCGCAGCGCAACGGCGACCGCTCTGACGGCGTGCACGCTCACTCCGATCGACCGTGCCCAGTTCGCCGAGCGCCTGCAGGCAGCCGATCCGGTCGTGCGCGCGCTTCTGCTCAGCCAGCTTGCGCGCTACCGCACCGCGCTCGCTACCTTCACCGGCAACGAGACGGCACCCGCACCGGAATCCATCGACGGCGAATCGGCGCACGCATTGGACAAGATCCGGCTGGAAAGCCAGTTGCGCAACGCGATGGAAAATCGCGAACTGGAAATCCGCCTGCAGCCTATCCAACACATCGCCAGCGGTCGCCTCGCCGGCTTTGAGGCACTGACGCGCTGGACGCATCCCGAGCGCGGCGTGGTGTCGCCGGCGGATTTCATTGCGTTGGCCGAGGAAACCTCGCTGATCGTGCCGGTCGGCGAATACGTCCTGCGCGAAGTCTGCACGGCCCTGCGCCGCATAGCCGACGAGGCGTCGCATGCCAAACCCTTCGTCGCGTTCAACGTGTCGGGCCGTCAGGTCGGCGATGCCGATTACGTGGAACGCGTGCTAGCGCAACTGCGCACTCACGAAGTCGCGCCGGCGCAACTCAAGATCGAGATCACCGAGAGCCTGGTGCTCGACTATGGCCAGATCGCGACGCTGATCGAGCGCGCGCACAAGGCCGGCATGCAGGTGGCGCTGGACGATTTCGGCACCGGCTATTCCAACCTCGGCCATTTGCACAAACTCGCTTTCGACACGATCAAGATCGACCAGGGTTTCATCCGCCAACTCGAAGACCCGCGCTGCCTCGCGATCGTGCGTGCGGTCATCGGCATGGCCGGCGCACTTGGCTGCGATGTGGTCGCCGAAGGCGTGGAAACGCCCGAGCATCTGGCCCAGCTCAAGCAACTGGGTTGCCAATACGCGCAAGGTTGGCTGGTCGGCAAACCCATGACGGTCGACGACGCCCTTGCCGCGCTGACGCTCTGACGCGAGAACATCGGGAAACCTTCGCACTTCGCTGCTGTCTCAGCAGCGCCGGGCGTTCGCGCCCGTGCGATGATTCACTACCTCAAGAACGATCCCATGGACATGACCGAAACTTCCGTTCACGGCCCGCTGACGGCCGCTTTTTCCGCGCTGCGCAGCGAGCTCTCGCGTTGCATCATCGGCCAGTCGGCGCTCATCGACCGCCTGTTGATCGCCTTGCTTGCCGACGGCCACCTGCTGGTCGAAGGCGCACCGGGTTTGGCCAAGACCACCGCGATCAAGGAATTGGCCGCGCGCATCGAAGGCGATTTCCATCGTATCCAGTTCACGCCCGACTTGTTGCCAGCGGATCTCACCGGCACCGAAATCTATCGCCCGCAGGCGGGCAGTTTCGAATTCCAGCGTGGCCCGGTGTTCCACAACCTGCTGCTCGCCGACGAAGTGAATCGCGCGCCGGCCAAGGTGCAGTCGGCCTTGCTCGAGGCGATGGGCGAGCGCCAGGTCACGGTCGGGCGCACGACGTATCCCTTGCCGCAACTGTTCCTGGTGATGGCGACGCAGAATCCGATCGAGCAGGAAGGCACGTATCCGTTGCCCGAAGCGCAACTCGACCGGTTTCTCATGCACGTGCGCGTGGACTATCCCGATGCCTCCGCGGAAGCCGCGATCCTCAAGTTCGCGCGCGCCCGCGCCGGCGAGACGCTGCACGCCGCCGCGCCGCCGCAACGCTTGGTGGATCAGCAACAAATTTTTGCCGCGCGCGACGCTGTACTCAGCCTGCATCTGGCTCCGGCATTGGAGGAGTATCTGGTGCAGTTGACCCTGGCGACGCGCAATCCGAAATCCTATGGCGAGGATCTGAAGCGCTGGATCGCTTATGGCGCCAGTCCGCGCGGCACCATCGCGCTGGATCGCTGCGCGCGCGCGCATGCCTGGCTCAACGGCCGCGATTTCGTCGCTCCGGAAGACGTGCACGCGATCGCTCATGACGTACTTCGCCATCGCGTGCTGTTGTCCTACGAGGCCGAAGCCGAAGGCGTGACCAGCGACAAGGTGATTACCGCGCTGATCGCGCGGGTTCCGCTGCCGTGAGCGCACCGTCCGACAACGGCATCGAAGTTTCCCTGCCGGAATTGATCGCTCTGCGCCTGCGCACGCGGCGCCTGGCGCGGCCGGCGCAGCGGGTGTCCGGCATCCACGCGTCGACGCACGCTTCGCGCTTCCGCGGCCGCGGCGTGGATTACGCCGAGTCGCGCATCTACCAGCCCGGCGACGACATCCGTCAGATGGATTGGCGTGTGACCGCGCGCAGCGGCAAGCCGCACACCAAGCTGTTCGAGGAAGAACGCGAGCAGAGCACCCTGCTGATCGTCGATGAGAATCCGAGCCTGCGTTTCGGTACGCGCGTGCGCTTCAAGTCGGTACAGGCGGCGCGTGCGGCCGCATTGATCGCATGGACCGCGGCGCGCAACGGTGATCGCATTGGAGCGCTCGGATTCGGCGGCGGCATCGATGGCGAGGTGAAGCCGGCCGGCGGCGCACGCGGTGCCTTGCGCGTACTGCGCGCGCTGGTCGAGTGGAATGCGGCCGCGAAGCACGATGTCCACGCGCCACTGTCGCAGGCCCTGCAACGCGCGCGCCGCCTGGCGCGGCCGGGCAGCCGCGTGATTGTGCTCAGCGACGGATTTTCCGCGGATGACGACGCGCGCGGCCCGCTGTCGCTGCTGGCCGACCACTGCGATGTGGCCGCGATCGTGCTCGAAGACGCGCTGGAACTCGCCGCGCCGACCCCTGGACGCTACGCGCTTCGCGGGGAATCCGGCCGCGTGCTGCTCGATTTTGCGGCCGCACGCACGCGCGCCGACTGGCAGCGTTGGTTCCGACAACGGCGCGCGCACTTGCTCGATCTGCTCGCCAAACGTGCCCTGCGTTCGATCCTTTTGCAAACCCACGAGGAGCCTGATGCTGCCGTAGCCCGCCTGCTCGGCGGCGAAGCGCGCGGACACGGCGCCGGTGTGCGCATCGCATGAGCGCTCCAGCCGGTCCCGTTTTGCGCGACATCCACCTGCCGCCACCACCCGGCTGGTGGCCACCAGCTCCGGGCTGGTGGATATTGGCCGCGATCGCGGTCGGTCTCGGCGCTGTCGCATTGTATAAATTGCACAAATTGCGCAAACGTCGCCGGCACGAACACGCCGTGCTGCGTGAACTTGACGCCTGCATCGACGCGAACCGTCACGATCCGGCAGGGCTCGCCGCCGCACTGTCGCTGTTCCTGCGCCGTCTGGCGCTGCAGGACGTGCACGCCGCGGCCTACGCCGGCGAACGCTGGCTGGAATACCTGGATGCGCGCGGCGGTGGTGGTGATTTTCGCCACGGCGTGGGCCGCATCCTGATCGACGCGCCGTTCCGCGCGCACAGCGATTTTGACGCCGACGGACTCGTTGCCCTGGTGCGGCGTTTCACGCGCAACGTGCTCGTATCCGGAGCCGCACATGCTTGAATTCGCCTGGCCATGGCTGTTCGTATTGCTGCCGTTGCCGTGGTTGATCGCGCGGCTGCTGCCGCCGGCGCGCGACAACGCCGGCGCAGCCTTGCGCCTGCCGTATGCGCTCGACGGCATGGACGCGGCGACGGGCGCCGCGCCGGTCGCGTCGTGGCGCAAATGGCTGGGATTGGCGGTTTGGGCATTGCTCGTGTGCGCGGCGGCGCGTCCGCAATGGCTGGGTCCACCGCAGGATGTGGCGCGCAGCGGCCGCGACCTGCTGCTGGCGGTGGATGCCTCCGGCAGCATGGAGACGCCGGACATGCAGATAGGCGGCCGTGCGGTGAGCCGCTATGCCGCGGTCAAGGCGATCGCCGGGGATTTCATTCGCCGTCGCGTCGGCGACCGCGTCGGCCTGATCGTGTTCGGCAGCCAGGCCTACCTGCTTACGCCGCTGACCTTCGACCGCGACACCGTGCTCAAGCAACTGGACGAGTCCGCGGTCGGCCTGCCGGGCCGGCAGACCGCGATCGGCGACGCGGTCGGGCTCGCGGTCAAACGCCTGCAGCAGCGTCCACGCGACCAGCGCGTGCTGATCCTGCTCACCGACGGCGTCAACGACGCCGGCGTGCTCGATCCGTACAAGGCCATCGACCTTGCCGCCGCCGAGCACGTGAAGATCTACACCATCGGCATAGGTTCCGATGCGATGACGATCGGTGGCTTCTTCGGCCCGCGCGTGGTCAATCCGTCGCAGGATATCGACACACGCCTGCTCACCGAAATGGCGCAAAAAACCGGTGGCAAGTTCTATCGTGCGCACGATACGGCGGAACTGGCGCACATCTATCGCGAAATCGATGCGCTCGAACCCGCCGCGGACAAGGGCGAACAATTCCGGCCGATCGACGAATGGTTCTGGTGGCCGCTGTCGCTCGCCGTCCTGATCGTCCTCGTACTGGCCGGGCGTGCGTTGCCGCGAGCCTTGCGCGCGAGGTTCGCGCAATGATTGCGTCTTTCCACGATTTTCATTTCCTGCGGCCGTGGTGGCTGCTCGCGTTGGCGGCATTGCCTTTGTTGTGGCGGGCTTTGTCGCGCAGCGGCGCGGATGCCGGCGCCTGGCGCGGCGTGGTCGATGCGCATTTGTTGCCGCATCTGCTCGATTCGCAGGATGCGGCGCGCAGTTCGCGGATGCCGCGCGTACTCGCCGCGATCGCATGGATCGTGGCATCCGTGGCGCTGGCCGGCCCCGCCTGGGAGCGCCTTCCGCAGCCGTTGTTCGAAAACCGCGCCGCGCGCGTGTTCGCGCTGGAATTGTCGTCGAGCATGTCCGCACAGGATCTCAAGCCCAGCCGCTACGAACGCGCGCGCTTCAAGCTCGACGACATGCTCGCGCGTAGTGGCGGCATGCAAACCGCGTTGATCGCCTACGCCGGCGATGCCTTCGTCGTCGCGCCGTTGACCGACGACGCGCATACCGTGACGAATCTGGTCGATGCGCTCGATCCGTCGGTGATGCCGTCCGCCGGCAACGACACCGGTCGCGCGATCGATCTCGGCGTGAAATTGATCCGACAAGCCGGGCTCGGCGGCGGCGAAATCGTGGTGTTCGCGGACAGCGCCGGCACGGATGCGGTCATGGCGGCGCAGCGCGCGCGCGCGGCGGGCATTCGCGTATCCGTGCTCGGTGTCGGCACCGATCAGGGCGCACCGGTGGCGTTGGCGCAAGGCGGGTTCCTCAAGGACGGCGCCGGCAACATCGCGTTGCCGAAACTCGATGCGCTGGCATTGCAGGCGGTGGCGCAAGCCGGTGGCGGGCGCTATGCCGGCGTCACCGCCGATTCCGGCGATATCGATGCGGTGCTGGCCGGTGCAGCGCTCCAGTCGGCGGCCAACGCCCGCGCAGTGGAGGCGACCACGGCGCGTTTTCTCGACCGCGGCCCATGGCTGGTCCTGCTGCTTTTGCCGCTCGCCGCATTCGGATTTCGCCGTGGCTGGTTGATGCTGTTGCCATTGGCGCTATTCGCGCACAGCGATCGCGCGCATGCGTTTTCGTGGAACGATCTGTGGCAGCGCTCCGACCAGCAGGCTCGCGCACAGCTCGATGCCGGGCATGCCGACGCAGCGCAAAAACTGGCCAGGGATCCCGCCCTGCGCGGTGCGGCGGCCTATCGCGCGGGCGATTACACGACGGCCGAATCGGATTTCGCGAAGGTCGACGACGCGCAGGCGCAGTACAACCGCGGCAATGCCTTGGCGAAACGTCAGGATTACAAAAACGCCATTGCCGCCTACGACGATGCGCTGCGGCAGGATCCGCGACTCGCCGATGCGCAGGCGAACAAGAAGGCCGTCGAGGATTGGCTCAAGCAGCAGCAAAAGCAGCAACAACAAAGCGGCCAGAACGGACAGCAGAACCAACCGCAGAAGCAGGATGGTTCGAAGCAACAACAATCCGGCGGTCAGCAGGATCAGCAAGACCAAAGCGGGCAACAAGGTTCGCAAAACCAGTCCGGCGCACAAAAGCAGGATTCACAGAACGGACAGCAGAAGGATTCCGGCAAGGACGGGCAGGACAAGTCATCCGGCGACGACAAGGCGCAGCAACCGTCCGCCCAGGAGCAAGTCCAAAAGCAGCAGGCCGAACGCGATGCCGGCGACAAGTTCCGCCAGGACATGAATCGCCAGTTGCAGCAGCAGGGCGGGGCCAAACCCAACCAGAAGAAGGGCGAACCCAAACCGGTGCGGCTGGGTGCGCGCGAAGGCGACAAGGCGCAGGACGAGAAAGATCAAGCCGTCGAGCAATGGCTGGCGCGCGTGCCGGACGATCCCGGCGGCCTGTTGCGGCGCAAGTTCCGGCTCGAATACGAGATCCGGCGCAACGGCGGACACGTACCCGAGGACGGCGGCGAATGAATCCACGCATCCATAAATTTGCCACATTGTGTGCATTTGCTGCATTGTGGATGTGTACTGTCGCTCAGGCGGCGAGCGTGCGCGCATGGCTGGACCGCAGCCAGATGCAGCTCGGCGAGACGGTCACGCTCAATGTCCAGGTGGAAGGGGACACGCAGGCGCGGCAGCCGGATTTCAGCGCGCTCGCCGGCAATTTCGACATGACCGGCACGCAAAGTTCCACGTCGGTGAACATCGTCAACGGCAAAACCACTTCCAGCGTGTTGTGGGCGGTGGGCTTGTTGCCCAAACACGCCGGCACGTTCACGATTCCGGCGTTGAGCGTTGCCGGCCAGCAGACGCAAACGCTTGCGCTGACCGTATCCCCGCCTTCGGCGAATGCGGCGCAGCCCGGCGGCGATGTGTTCGTAGAAGCGCAGGCCGATCCGCCGTCGCCCTATGTGCAACAGCAGGTGCTGTTGACGGTGAAGCTGTATTTCGCGGTAAACCTCGTCGACGGCAATCTGGACGATCCGCAGGTCAAGGGCGCCGTGCTGCGCAAACTCGGTCAGGACAGCCGCTATCGCGCCCAGATTGGCAATCGCAATTACAACGTCGTCGAGCGCCACTACGCGCTCACGCCGGAGAACAACGGCGCGCTCACCATTGCGCCGATCCTGTTTCGTGGTCACGCCATGGATGGAAACGGCGGCGGATTTTTCTTCAACCAGGGACGCGCGATCGGCGCGCAATCGCCGGCCATTTCCCTGAACGTACGACCGCGCCCGGCTGCTTCGGGAACCGATACCTGGCTGCCGGCACGCTCGATGTCGCTGACCGCAACCGGCATCGATGCCAGCACGCACGCGCAAGTCGGCGAACCGCTGACGCTCACCCTGCGGCTCGAAGCGCAGGGGCTGGGATTCGAGCAGTTGCCGAAACTGGAATTGCCCAAGATCGACGGCGCCGACATCTATCCGGACAAGCCGGTGACGCAAAACAAGGATGACGGGCGATGGCTGTACGGCGTGCGCGAGCGCAAGTTCGCGATCGTGCCGAACCGGTCTGGTGCGCTGACCTTGCCGCCGATCAGCGTGGCCTGGTGGGACACTGCCCACGACCGTGCCGAAACCGCACAACTGCTTGCGGTTACGCTCGACGTGCAACCGGCAACGACGAGCGCGGCACCGGCCCCACCGCCCGCCGTGCACAATGTGCCGGTGGCGGAAACTGCGCAGGCCGCCGGCTCGAATGTCGCTTCGGCACCTGTCGTCGCGGATACGACCGAGCTTCGCCTGTGGCGGACGGTCGCTTTCGTTGCGCTCGTGTTGTGGGCCGCGACCTTGCTTGCCTGGATCACATGGGTGTGGGCACAGCGGCGCAACCAGCCAACGGCGACGACGTCGACACTTGCACCCCAGGATTCGACGCACGCCCAGCGTGCCTTTACCGATGCTTGCAAACGCGAGGATTTGCCCGCTGCGGCACCGGCCCTGCTCGCTTGGGCGCGGCAGTCGCGGCCGGAGCTGCGCAATCTTGGCGAATTGCGACAGGCCGTGTCCGACTCCAGCCAGGCCGAGGCGATCGCCGATCTCGAACGTGCCTGCTACGGCAAGAATTCGACTCCCGGATTGGCCACCCGGTTGGGTCGCGGCTTCCGCAACGGCCCGGTACTGCGCACCGACTCGCGGGCGCAGATTACGGATGAGGCCTTGCCGGCGCTGTATCCGTAAGAGTGCGTCACAAACTGGCTTTTTTTGCTCGGTTTTGAGGCATAGGCCGAAATGGGCTCACGATTCTTGCGAAATCCTGGAAGTGTGATAGCGTTCACAACAAGCAATTGGCTTCTGGGATAGCCGATTGCGGACCTGGGGATTGGGGATGGCATCCAACTTGCAGCAGTGGAGCGCGCCATCCATTCAAATTGTCGTTACAGGGATAACCATGAACAAACAGTATTTCCGGCCGCCCCGCGGTAGGACGGTTCGCGCGTGGTTCGCAGCAGTGGCGGTGTTCGCCGGCGTCGGCGTCTCGATGGCCGGCCAGACCCAATCCGGGCCGTATTCGTTGAACTGGTCCACGATCAACGCCGGCGGGACCGCGCACATGCGCACCTCGTGCTACATCCTGTCCGGTTACATCGACTTCGTGTCAGCGCCGGGCATTTTGTACGCGAGCGGCCCCTACACCCTGTACACCGGCTTCTGGGCGGCGGCGCCGATTTTCGGGCAGGACCAAATCTTTTTTGACGGATTCGAGGAGTGCAAGTGATGAAACGCAATCGTTTGTATGCGGTAATGGCCGCAGCCCTGCTGTCCGCTGGCGCCGGCGTGCCGAGCGCGCAGGCCGCGCCGGCATCGAGCCAGCAGACCACGGCATTCACCTATCAGGGTCAGTTGGTGGGCAACACCGGCCCGATCAACAACACCAGTCCGGGGATGACATTTATTTTCACCCTGCTCGACAGCAGCGGCAACGCGGTGCCAACGGGAGTGGTTCCAAACGGCAATCCGCAAACGGTACAGGCGTCCGTCGTGGACGGCTTGTTCACCTCGAACGTGGATTTTGGCCTGATTTTCAGCAGCTCGCAGTATCAATTGAAGGTTCAGGTTCAGGACACCAATGGTACCTATACGTTGGGTACGCAGCCGATCAACACCGTGCCGGTGGCACAATACGCGTTGAGTTCCGGCAATAATTTGGGTCCGGTGGGTCCCGCCGGTCCCGCCGGTGCGCAGGGTCCGGTAGGCCCAGCCGGCGCCGATGGTGCGCCGGGTCCGGCCGGTCCCGCTGGTGCACAAGGCACAGTAGGTCCAGCTGGCGCACCCGGTGTAGATGGTGCACCGGGCCCGGCCGGCGCGACTGGTGCACAAGGGCCTGCAGGTCCAACCGGCCCTCAAGGTCCCGCCGGTGTTGGCTCTGGATCGGTGTCGTTTGTGCAGAACCCGACGCCTGTGTCTTGTCCGGCGAACTCGGTCTGCACGGGAACATCGAGCTGCTCCAGTGGTGCCGTGATCGGCGGCGGCGTGCAGATCGTCAGCGGCAACAAGCACGGCTACTCGATGGTCGAAAGCTATCCATCGTCGACGACGACTTGGACGGTCACGTTGCAGGTAGACACTTCGCCCGGCGCTGGCGGCACCGTCACTGTTTACGCCGTTTGCGTGCAGTAGCGCGCGATAGACCCACAAAGCGCAACCCCGGCGCGCGCAATGCCCCGGGGTTTTTCTTTTCCGCAAAGCGCGATTCGGCGACAATACCGGCATTGCGGCATCGTTCGGTGCCGTTCCACAACGAATCCAGGAAGTCGCCATGCCGAGCCGCAGAGAACTCGCCAACGCCATTCGTGCGCTGTCAATGGATGCGGTGCAGGCCGCCAACTCCGGCCATCCGGGCATGCCGATGGGCATGGCGGACATTGCCGAAGTGCTGTGGAACGACTTCCTCAGCCACAATCCGGCGAATCCGAAATGGAGCAACCGCGATCGCTTCGTGCTCAGCAACGGTCACGGTTCGATGCTGCTTTATTCACTTTTACACTTGGCCGGCTACGATCTGGCTATCGATGAATTGAAACGCTTCCGCCAACTGCATTCCAAGACGGCAGGGCATCCGGAGGCCAGTGAATTTCCCGGCATCGAAACCACCACCGGACCGCTTGGACAAGGTCTCGCAAATGCGGTCGGCATGGCGTTGGCGGAAAAAGTGTTGGCCGCGCGTTTCAACAAGCCGGACCTCACCATTGTCGATCACGATACCTATGTGTTTCTCGGCGATGGCTGCCTGATGGAAGGCATCTCGCACGAGGTGGCGTCGCTCGCCGGCACACTCAAGCTCGGCAAGCTCGTTGCGATCTACGACGACAACGGCATATCGATCGACGGCGAAGTGCATGGCTGGTTCAACGACGATACGGCCAAGCGTTTCGAGGCCTATGGTTGGGAAGTGCTGCGCGATGTGGACGGCCACAATCCTGAGGCCGTCAAAGCCGCGCTGGCCTCGGCCACGCAGGATTCGGACAAGCCGACCCTGATCTGCTGCAAGACCATCATCGGTTTCGGCGCGCCGAACAAGCAGGGTAAGGAAGCGGCGCATGGCGCGGCGCTGGGCAAGGACGAAGTCGCCGCCGCACGCGTGCAACTCGGCTGGAACCATCCGCCGTTCGAGATTCCCGCCGACATCTACGCCGGCTGGGATGCGAAGAAAAAAGGCGCGGAACGCGAAGCGGCGTGGAACGCCTTGTTCGCAAAGTATAAAAGTGCGCATCCGGATCTCGCCGCCGAATTCGAGCGTCGGATCGCCGGTGATCTTCCGGCGGATTTCGATGCCAAGGCGAACGCCTATATCGCCAAGTTGCAGGCCGACGGCCCGGTGGTCGCCTCGCGCAAGGCTTCGCAGATGGCGCTGGATGCCTACGGCCCGCTGCTGCCGGAACTGATCGGCGGATCGGCGGATCTGGCCGGCTCGAACCTCACGATTTGGAAGGGCAGCAAGGACGTGAACTCGTCCGATGCCAGCGCGAACTACGTCTACTACGGCGTGCGCGAATTCGGCATGACCGCGATCAGCAATGGTCTGGCGCTGCACGGCGGATTCATTCCCTACGACGCGACGTTTCTCGTGTTCTCCGACTACGCGCGCAATGCGGTGCGCATGTCGGCGCTGATTCCAGCACACGCGATCCACGTCTACACGCACGATTCCATCGGCCTCGGCGAAGACGGTCCGACCCATCAGCCGGTTGAGCATCTCGCGTCCTTGCGTCTGATTCCGAAGAACAGCGTTTGGCGCCCCTGCGACGCGGTCGAGAGCGCGGTCGCGTGGAAAGTCGCGATCGAGCGTCGCGAAGGCCCGTCGTGTCTTATTTTCTCGCGCCAGAACCTTGTGCATCAGGCGCGTACACCGCAGCAAATCGCCGCAATCGAATTCGGCGGCTACGTGTTGCGCGAAGCAAAAAATGGAAAAGTGGACACGATCCTGATCGCCACCGGCTCGGAAGTGGGCCTCGCGATGCAGGCCGCCGACGCACTGGAAGCCGAAGGTATCGGCACGCGCGTGGTTTCGATGCCGTGCACCAACCTGTTCGACCGCCAGCCGCAGGCCCACCGCGACAGCGTGCTGCCCCCGGCGGTGCGCAAGCGCGTCGCCATCGAAGCCGGCGTGACGGATTTCTGGCGCAAGTATGTGGGCCTGGACGGCCATGTCGTCGGCATCGATACGTTTGGCGCCTCCGCCCCGGCCGAAGCGCTGTTCAAGTATTTCGGCTTCACCGTCGACGCGGTCGTGGCAGCGGTGAAATCCCTGCGCTGAAGTCTCACGCCCGCGAAAAATTCCAGCTCAGCATGCGTCCGTCGCGATACGGCATGATGCCGTGGAATGTGCGCGGATCGGCATCGAACACCAACGGCAGGAAGTGCCTGTCGCCTTCCCACAAGGGCAGGTCGAGAATTTTTTCGACCTCCACCCATTCCAGCGTGCCTTCGGCGTTGTCCTGCAGCGACATTCCCGAGAATCGCGTGACGACGAAGACGAAACCGAACCAGTCCTCGCCGTGCTTGCCGAAGCCGGGCCAGCTGATCGTTCCGCGCAAATGGATTTCATCGCATTCGATTCCCGCTTCCTCGCGGATTTCGCGGCGCATGCCGGCGATCACGTCTTCGTCGGGTTCGAGCTTGCCGCCGAGGCCGTTGTACTTGCCCAGGTGGTGATCGCCCGGCCGCGCGTTGCGATGGATCATCAGCACGCGGCGGCGATCCGGCGACAGCACATAGCCGAGCGTGGCGAGGATGGGCGTGTAGGGCATGATTGAATTCTCTGTGACGACACCATTCCAACTGGCGTGGCGCTTGATTATGAACGGTATTGAAGCCGCAATGCGCTAGGGATTGGCCGGGAGGGGCGCTCGACACCATCGTCGTGGCGGCGTCGAAACTCGGCTATCGACCCGTCGATTCGGCAGCGGATTGGCTTGCGTTACAATACGCTTTCCCTTGCGTATTCGGAGCCAATCATGACGGTGAAAGTCGCGATCAACGGTTATGGCCGCATCGGCCGCAACATCCTGCGGGCGCTGTACGAAGCCAATCGCACGCACGAGATAAAAATTGTTGCGGTGAACGACTTAGGCGACGCTGAAACGAATGCGCACCTGACCCAGTACGACACCGCGCATGGGAAGTTTCCACACGAAGTCGGCGTCGATGGCGGTGACCTGATCGTCAAGGGCGACCGCATCGAGGTCTGCGCCGAGCGCGATCCGGCCAAGCTGCCGTGGAAGGACTTGGGCGTCGACGTGGTACTCGAATCGACGGGCCTGTTCACGTCCAAGGCCAAGGCCGGCGCGCACATCGCCGCCGGCGCAAAGAAGGTGATCATCTCCGCGCCGGGCGACAAGGACGTGGACGGCACGTTCGTCATTGGCGTCAATCACGACAAGATCAAGGCGACCGATACGGTCATCTCGAATGCCTCGTGCACGACGAATTGCCTGGCGCCTTTGGCCAAGGTGCTGCACGAGAAAATCGGCATCGTGCACGGACTCATGACCACG